>ERZ1032871.116-NODE-116-length-11862-cov-9.524265_pt1 | contig 11862 bp, 10 predicted proteins | sample MGYA00519026_ERZ1032871 | MGnify/ENA primary metagenome ERZ1032871 (study PRJEB33719, sample SAMN04262510) | wastewater metagenome | biome: rural village; feature: composting latrine chamber; material: composting feces with ash | place: El Salvador | collected...
AGAGTATGGCGGCCAACGGCGGGAAGGGGATGGTCGACGACCTGATTGACCGCCTGTTCCATTGGACGGTCAACGGGTTGCTGTCGGATTTGCCGGAGCCGCCGCGGGGCCGCCAGCATTTCGTCCGTTCGTTGCTGGATTCGGAGCCGCTGCGCCGCGCCAGCGCCGACGTCGCGGGGGATTTGGCGCAGTGGCGCGCGTCGGTGACCGGCGAGGACGTGCGGCTGCTGCTCGTCGTGGAGGAGCCGGACGATCTGGAGCCGGCGCGGCCGTCGGTCCGCGAACTCGTGCCCGGCCTGGCCGAGGCGATGGATCGCATCGGGGGTTCCGCGGAAGGGGAGGAGCCGCTGCTGTGGCCGCTGCGGATGCATTACCGCATCGGCGTCGACGCACCGGAGCGCCTCGACCCCGCGCTGTGCCGGGGTTCGGTGCTGTCGCAGTTGGGCCCCCAGCTGGATCTGGCGCAGAAGGTGTTCCCGGTGTTCAAGACCGCCGCGGACGCCGGCGAGGGCCTTGATCTGCTGCTGACGCCGGAGCAGGTGATTGAGCTGGTGCGGGACGGCGTCGGCAAGCTCCGCGAGGTGGGCATCACGGTGCTGCTGCCCCGCAACTGGATGGCGGCCGAACCGACGCTGCGGCTGGAGGTCACGCCGCAGGAGCTGGAGCCGACGGGGTCGGTGCGCGGCGCGACGGAATCGCGCGTCGGGTTCAACCAGCTGGTCGACTACAAGTGGAAGCTCGCCCTCGGCGGCGAGGAACTGTCGGCGGCGGAACTGGCGCGGCTGTCGCAGGCCGGCGCCGGGCTGGTGAAGCTGCGCGACAACTGGATTCACGCGGACTCGGAGGCCACCCGGCGGGCCCTGAAGTTCCTGCAGGAGCAGACGAAGGCCGGCGCGGAAATCGGCGCCGGGTCGGCGGAGCTGAAGGAACTGCACTTCGTCGAGGGCGCCGCGGACATCGCACCGGTGCCCGTCGACGTCGACGCCAAGGGGTGGGCGGCCGACATCATGGGCGGCGGCGATCCCTCCGACGGGTCGGCCGGTGCGCCGGGGAAGGGGCTGACGTCGAAATTCGCGACGTCGGAAAGCGTGGGCGTGCCGGCGGGGTTCGACGGCGAACTGCGCCACTACCAGCGGCGCGGCCTGGACTGGCTGGCGTGGATGTCGCGCGGCGGGTTCGGCGTCATCCTCGCCGACGACATGGGCCTGGGCAAGACCGTGCAGATTCTCGCGCTGCTGCAGCATGAGAAGGAGGAAAGGGTGGCGGCGGAGGCGGACGAGGCGGCGGCACAGCACGCGGCCGGTCCCTCCCTGCTCATCGCGCCGATGTCGGTGGTGTCGAATTGGGCGGCGGAGGCGGCGCGGTTCACGCCGGGGCTGCGCGTGGCGGTGATGCACGGGTCGGGGCGGCCGCGCGGCGAGGATCTGAAGGAGAAGGCCGAGGCCGCGGATCTGGTGGTGACCACCTACGGCGTCGTGGCGCGGGACGTCGCCGAGTGGGCTGAGGTCGAGTGGGATCACGTCGTCCTCGATGAGGCGCAGGCGATCAAGAACCCGAACACCGCGGTGTCGAAGGCGGTGCGGAAGCTGCCGGCGCGCCACCGCATCGCGCTGACCGGCACGCCGGTGGAGAACAATCTCGGCGAGCTGCGGACCATCATGGATTTCTGCAACCCGAACATGCTCGGGTCGGCGACGACCTTCCGCACCCGCTTCGCCGCGCCCATCGAGCGCGAGCAGGACACGGGCCGATTGGAGCAGCTGCGCGCCATCACCGCGCCGTTCATCCTGCGCCGCATGAAGACCGATCCCGGCGTCCTCGACGACCTCCCGGAGAAGGAGGAGAACGTCACCCTCGTGACGCTGACCCCCGAGCAGGCGCTGCTCTACCAGGGGTGGGTGGACGAGCTGGAGGAGGCGGTGCGCGCCGCGAGGGGCATGAAGCGGCGGGCGCTGGTGCTGAAGGGCAGCGCTGCTCGTCAGCTCCGCGGGCGCGAAGGCGTACGCGGCGGCGTGGGGCGTCCCGTTCTACGGCGTCAACCACCTCGGCGGGCACGTGGCCGTGGCCAACCTCGAGGGCGAGCCGCTGCCGCACTCCGTCGCACTGCTGGTCTCCGGCGGTCACACCCAATTACTCGAGGTCGACGCCGTGGGGCGGCCGATGCGCGAGCTCGGCTCCACGCTCGACGACGCCGCCGGTGAGGCCTACGACAAGGTCGCCCGCCTCCTCGGACTGGGGTATCCGGGCGGACCCGTCATCGACCGCCTGGCGCAGCGCGGCGACCGCGACGCCATCCCCTTCCCGCGCGGACTGATGAAGAAGTCCGACTCCCGCCACGACTTCTCCTTCTCCGGGCTCAAGACCGCCGTCGCCCGCTACGTCGAGGCCGCCGAGCGGGAGGGCCGGGTCATCTCCGTCGAGGATGTGTGCGCTTCCTTCCAGGAGGCCGTCTGTGACGTCCTCACCTTCAAGGCCGTGCGCGCCTGTCAGGACGTGGGGGCGCAGGTCCTGCTGCTCGGCGGGGGAGTGGCCGCCAACTCGCGTCTGCGGGAGCTGGCGGGTCAGCGCTGTGCGGCCGCCGGTATCGAATTGCGGGTGCCGCGGTTCTCGCTGTGCACCGACAACGGGGTCATGATCGCCGCGCTTGCGGCCCAGCTCATCCACGAGGGGTCGGACGCCAGTGAGTTGAGCGTGGGTACCGACCCGTCGCTCGAGGTGGAGATCCCGCTCGTCGCCTCCTGAGGCATATCCCGGCAGGCATAGCTCGGCAGGTATATCCCGAGTGGCCGGCCCGTCGGGCGACCCGGCCACTCGAGGTATCCATGGGGTGATATGCCTACCCGGATATGCCTCCGGCTGACCCGGTTCCGCTCGCGCTGCGGGCCGGGGCCTGCGGGGTTACGGTGAACGCGACCTGTCTGCAGATTCCCCGAGAAGAGGACACACTCATGATCACCGGATTCCTGGTTCGCCCCGACCTCACCCACAAGACCGTCGAGTTCGAGCTGGACTCCGCCGCCCAGTTCCTCGGCGGCCTCAGCCAGGACCGTGTCGCCGTGGCGTTCCAGGAGGACGGCACCGACTACGCGGCCCTGTTCAACCCGGAGGCCAAGGGCTACGGCGCGGAGCCGAACCCGGTCGCCTCCCTCGGCCGCAACGCCGCCGCCATCGGTGACGCCTCCTTCTTCTCCGACCCGACCGCCGCCATCTGCGGCACGGTCATCTTCGTCGGCGCCGAGGGCGAGGACATCGGCCTCGACGACATCCGCCGCGTCAAGGACGGCATCCGCGCCGTGCGTAACTACCAGCAGGACCAGCCGGAGGAGTTCGCGCTGTGGCGCGCGGCGGTCCTCAACATGGGTGAGTTCAAGGTCGACTAGCGTCTGGCAGCCGTGAATGTTGAGTGCTGGCACTCGCAAGGGTAGAGTGCCAGTCAGGTTGTTTGACCCACAGTTGTTCACCCGCGACGACGGCTGTGCTGGCACCACAACCGGCACATAGAAGATCAACTCACTTTCACGGAGGAATATCGTGGCAAACGTCAACATCAAGCCGCTCGAGGACAAGGTCCTGGTTCAGATCGTCGAGGCCGAGACCACCACCGCTTCCGGCCTGGTCATCCCGGACTCCGCCAAGGAGAAGCCGCAGGAGGCCACCGTCATCGCCGTGGGCCCGGGCCGCACCGATGAGAAGGGCGAGCGCGTCGCGGTCGACGTCAAGGAGGGTGACACCGTCATCTTCTCCCGCTACGGCGGCACCGAGCTGAAGTACAACGGCCAGGAGTACCTGCTGCTGTCGGCTCGTGACCTGCTCGCCATCGTCGAGAAGTAAAGCGGGGTAGTACAGCCACATGGCTAAGCTCATCGCATTCGACCAGGAGGCCCGCGAGGGCATCCAGCGCGGCGTGAACACTCTCGCCGACGCCGTCAAGGTCACCCTCGGCCCGCGGGGCCGCAACGTCGTGCTCGACAAGGCCTTCGGTGGCCCGCTGGTCACCAACGACGGTGTCACCATCGCGCGTGACATCGACGTCGAGGACCCCTTCGAGGATCTCGGCGCCCAGCTGGTCAAGTCGGTCGCCATCCAGACCAACGACGCCGCCGGTGACGGCACCACCACCGCGACCCTGCTCGCCCAGGCGCTCATCGCCGAGGGCCTGCGCAACGTCGCCGCCGGTGCCAACCCGGTCGAGCTCAACAAGGGCATCGCCGCCGCCGCCGACAAGACCGTCGAGCTGCTCAAGGCACGCGCCACCGAAGTGTCTTCCTCCGCGGAGATCGCCAACGTCGCCACCGTCTCGTCCCGCGACGAGGTCGTCGGCGAGATGGTCGCCGGCGCCATGGACAAGGTGGGCAAGGACGGTGTCCTCACCGTCGAGGAGTCCCAGTCCATCGAGTCCAGCCTGGACGTCACCGAGGGCATCTCCTTCGACAAGGGCTTCCTCTCGCCCTACTTCATCACCGATGTGGACACGCAGCAGGCCGTGCTCGACGACGCCCTGGTGCTCCTCGTCCGCAACAAGATCTCCTCCCTGCCGGACTTCCTGCCGGTCCTGGAGATGGTGGTCGAGTCCGGCCGGCCGGTGCTCATCATCGCCGAGGACATCGAGGGCGAGCCGCTGCAGACCCTCGTGGTCAACTCGATCCGCAAGACCCTGCGCGTCGTCGCCGTCAAGGCCCCGTACTTCGGCGAGCGTCGCAAGGCCTTCATGGACGACCTGGCCGTGGTCACCGCCGCGACCGTCATCGACCCGGAGGTCGGCGTCAACCTCAACGAGGCCACCCTGAACGTGTTCGGTTCCGCCCGCCGCATCACCGTGACGAAGGACGACACCGTCATCGTCGACGGTGCCGGCACCCCGGAGGAGGTGGAGACCCGCCGCGAGCAGATCCGCCGCGAGATCGCCACCACCGACTCCTCCTGGGACCGTGAGAAGGCGGAGGAGCGACTGGCCAAGCTGTCCGGTGGCGTCGCCGTCATCCGCGTCGGTGCCCCCACCGAGACCGAGGTCAACGAGCGCAAGCTGCGCGTCGAGGACGCCATCAACGCGGCCCGCGCGGCCGTGCAGGAGGGCGTCATCGCCGGCGGCGGTTCCGCACTCGTGCAGATCGCCGAGGAGCTCAAGGCCTGGGCCGAGGAGTTCGAGGGCGAGCAGAAGACCGGCATCCTGTCGGTGGCCCGCGCCCTGGCAAAGCCGTGCTTCTGGATCGCCGAGAACGCCGGCCTCGACGGCGCCGTCGTCGTCGCGAACACCGCCGAGCGCCCGAACGGTGAGGGCTTCAACGCCGCCACCCTCGAGTACGGCAACCTCATCGAGCAGGGCATCATCGACCCGGTCAAGGTGACCCACTCCGCAGTGGTCAACGCCGCGTCCGTGGCCCGTATGGTGCTCACCACCGAGGCATCCGTCGTCAACAAGCGTGAGGAGGTGGCCGGTGCCGCCGGCCACGGACACCATCACTAGCTGACACGCAGCGAAGCCCGGTCGGAGTTCTGCTCCGGCCGGGCTTTGTCGTGTTCTCGGGTTCCTGTGTCGGGGTCAGCCGCGGGTGGCGACGGCCACGCGCACCTTCTGGCGCTCGCTGCGGTTGCGCAGCACGGCCATGCGCTCGGACTCGGAGAGCCCTCCCCAGATGCCGTAGGGCTCGGCGACCTTGAGGGCGTGCTCGCGGCAGGCGGCGATGACGGGGCAGGTGTGGCAGATGGCCTTGGCGCGGTTCTCACGCTGGGCGCGGGCGCGACCACGCTCGCCGTCCGGGTGGTAGAACACGTCCGACTCCTCTCCGCGGCAGGCGCCGTGGAGCTGCCAGTCCCAGAAATCGGCGTTCGGTCCGGGCAGCAGGTGGGGCTGTGACATTGTTCTGTTCTCCTCAGGTCAAGAAGGTCAAGAATGATGCGGGGTGGACGGGTGTCGTCCGACGCACCTGTGGAGTGTGGTCCGCGGTGGTGAACAAATGGTGTCCGGATCGTGGCCCTGTGGTTGCCCGGGCCTGTATGTGCGTTGGTGTAGCGCTGTGAGCTGCATAAATGCTCAAGGTGAACCCTTAATGAACTTTTGGTACAGTAGTCATAGGTCACATTGGGCGGCAATTGAAACTCAGTTTCTTCCCGAAAGGGGGTATTCTGATTCCGCCCGCGGAAACCAGATCGGACGCGGGTGATCCGGAGGAGAGCGACGTGAGTGAAACCGAGGCAGAGCTGGCAGACCTGGTGCCGCTGGCCGTCGACGGTGACCGCCGGGCCCTCCAACGCATCATGGCGATCGTCCACCCGATGGTGCTGCGCTACGCGCGCGCCCGCGTCGGTGGGGGGCGGACGCCGACCCCGGAGGACATCGCCCAGGAGATCTGCCTGGCGGTGGCGACGTCGATAGGCAACTACGTCGACAAGGGACGTCCCTTCATGGCGTTCGTCTACGGCATCGCCTTCAACAAGGTGGCGGATGCGCACCGCGCGATGGCGCGCGATCATTCGCTGCCGACCGACGAGGTTCCCGATACGCTCACCGAACGGGATACCCCCGAGGACTACGCCCTCACCGCGGACGGAAGTAACAGAGTGAGGGCTCTGCTCGATTCATTAAGTGAGAAGGCGCGCGACATCGTGATTCTGCGCGTTTTCGTCGGACTGTCGGCGGAAGAGACCGCCGCGGTTGTGGGAAGCACCCCGGGTGCCGTGCGCGTTGCACAGCACCGGGCGCTGGCCACGCTGCGCAAGAACCTGGGCACTCAGGATGAGGCCCAGGCCACCAATAGTGAAGGAGCACGGTGATGAAGCGTAGGCGCCGCGATGCAAATGAGGGTGACATCATGGCTCAGCTGGGACCGCTGGTCGATGATGACGCCTTTCTCACCGCGCTCTCCGAGGGTGTGGACCCCTCCGGTGGGGAGGATGAACTCGCCGCCCTCTTCCTCGAACTGCGCGATGACGTGGAGCGGCAGATGCCCCCGGCACCCCTCATCGAGGGTGCCGACGAAGAGCCCGCGGTCATCTCCCTCGCTTCTCGACGGAACAGGCGCGCCGCCCGTTCCGGCCGCCCCTTCGTCTCCGGCCTGCTCGGTGCCGCCGCCGCAACGCTGGTGATCGCCGGCTCCGGTTCCCTGCTCTACAACGCCACCCCCGATTCCCCGCTGTGGGGCCTGTCGAGCTCCCTGTTCAGCGACCGTGCGGCCGTCGTCGAACTCGCCGGCACGCTGGAGGAGATCGACTCCCGCGCCGCCGAGGGTGACATGGACGGCACCCGGGAGCTGCTCGAGGAGGCCCGCCGCGTCGTGGCCAACCTCAAGGACTCCCAGAACGACACCCAGGAGACTCCGCGCGCCCCGGGCACCACCGCCACCACGACGGTCACCCGCCCCGGCACCCCGACGACCCATCAGCCGTCGGCGGAGGCGGTCACCGAGACCGTGACCGAGACCTCCCACCACGTGGAGACCCAGACCGAGACGGCCACCGCCACGGTCACCGTCACCGAGGGCCCGCCGCCGGTGCGCCCCAACCCGCTGCCCACCCCGACGGAGCCGGTGCCGCTGCCCGTCGACCCCGATCCGTTCGACCCCGATCCGTTCGACCCCGATCCGGTCGACCCGATCCCGACCCTGGATCCGCCGCAGATCCAGGAGTAGCGGGCGTCGGTAAGCGTAGAAAGGGCCACCGGGGGTAACCCCCTCAGTCAGGGTGAAAGTGCAGCTGGCCGCGAACCTCTCGCCCGTGGAGGCGGCAGAGGCACGGTACGAGCACGGCGTGACGCCTCCCCGCCCGCGAATTCCTCGCGGTAAGGGACTCACCCCAGGCCGATAAACGCACAGTAGGACCGCCGGGACATCTCCCGGCGGTCCTTTCCTGTTTTCTCCTAGCGCGCGTTGAGTCCGTCGAGGAATCCGACGGCGTACTCCCACGGCACGTAAGCGTTGACGTCGGGCTCCATGGAGGGCTCGTGGACGGGGGCCAGCTCGTTGCGGAGGCTGGCGGCCATGTTCGCGGCCATGATGTCCCAGTCGTAGTAGTGCAGGTCATCGCAATCCTCGCAGAGGAAGAAGATGCCGAGGATGCCGTGCGGCGTGAGCTCCTCGCGGAAACGGGCCACGAGGGCCAGGTCCTGGGTGATGTGCAGTCGCTCCTCGTCGGACAGCGGCGGAGCGGGCTCGTCGGGGTCCAGGAAGGACGCCGGGTCGTTCGGGTCGTTCGCGAACGGGTCGAGCGGCATCTGCGAGTCGTAGTTCACACCCGCCACACTATTGGCGACCAGCTCAATGGGCAATTCCCTGCCGCTACCAGTCCGGGATGAAAAGGCACTAAGGTGAAGTCATTGCGGAAGCCACACAGTGCGAAGGAGCCCCATTTCCATGACCGATCAGCGTGTGTCCACCGGCGGAGACAACCCGAACAAGATCGCCCTGCTGGGCCTGACCTTCGATGATGTCCTCCTGCTGCCGGCGGAGTCCAACATCATCCCCAGCGAGGTGGACACCTCCACCCAGTTCACCCGCAACATCCGTCTGGGCGTCCCGGTCATCTCCGCCGCCATGGACACCGTCACCGAGGCACGGATGGCCATTGCCATGGCCCGTCAGGGTGGCCTCGGTGTGCTGCACCGTAACCTCTCCGCGGAGGAGCAGGCGGAGCAGGTGGAGATCGTCAAGCGTTCCGAGTCCGGCATGGTCACCGACCCGGTCACCGCCAGCCCGGACATGACCATCGGTGAGGTGGACGCCCTGTGCGCCCGCTTCCGTATCTCCGGCCTGCCGGTCGTCGACGAGGACGGCACTCTCGTCGGTATCTGCACCAACCGCGACATGCGCTTCGAGCCGGACATCAACCGCCGTGTCGCCGAGGTCATGACCCCGATGCCGCTGGTCGTCGCCCCGGAGGGTGTCACCAAGGAGCAGGCGCTCGAGCTGCTGTCCGCCAACAAGGTGGAGAAGCTCCCGATCGTCGATAAGCAGGGCAAGCTGGCCGGCCTCATCACCGTCAAGGATTTCGTGAAGACGGAGCAGCACCCCAACGCCTCCAAGGACTCGCAGGGTCGCCTGCTCGTCGCCGCCGGTATCGGCACCGGCGACGAGTCCTGGGACCGCGCCGGCAAGCTTGTCGACGCCGGCGTCGACGTCCTCGTCGTCGACTCCGCCCACGCCCACAACAACCGTGTGCTCGAGATGGTCTCCCGCGTGAAGAAGGACTTCGGTGACCGCGTCGACGTCGTCGGGGGCAACCTGGCCACCCGCTCCGCCGCGCAGGCCATGATCGACGCCGGCGCCGACGCCATCAAGGTCGGCATCGGCCCGGGCTCCATCTGCACCACCCGCGTCGTCGCCGGCGTCGGCGCCCCGCAGATCACCGCCATCATGGAGGCCGCCGTCCCGGCCCACGCCGCGGGTGTCCCGATCATCGCCGACGGTGGCATGCAGTACTCCGGCGACATCGCCAAGGCCCTGGCCGCTGGCGCCTCCTCCGTCATGCTCGGCTCCATGCTGGCCGGCACCACCGAGTCCCCGGGCGACGTCGTCGTCGTGGGTGGCAAGCAGTACAAGCGCTACCGCGGCATGGGCTCCATGGGCGCCATGCAGGGCCGCGGCCTGTCCGGTGAGAAGCGTTCCTTCTCCAAGGACCGCTACTTCCAGGCCGACGTCAGGAGCGAGGACAAGCTCGTGCCGGAGGGCATCGAGGGTCGCGTGCCGTTCCGTGGCTCCATCGACGCCATCACCCACCAGCTCGTCGGCGGCCTGCGCGCCTCCATGGGCTACACCGGTTCCGCCACCATCGCCGACCTGTGGTCCAAGCAGTTTGTGCAGATCTCCACTGCGGGCCTCAAGGAGTCCCACCCGCACCACATCCAGCAGACCGTCGAGGCACCGAACTACCACTAGTCCGCCTCTTCCGCCGCCAGGCCGGGGACCCCGCTCCAGGGGCCCCGGCCTGCTCCGTGTGCGGTAGAGTTGATCCGGTTAACCAGAAAGGACCGCATCCATGCGTGACTACGTCGAGATCGGCGTGGGCCGGGAGGCCCGCCGCACCTACAGCCTGTCGGACATCTCCATCGTCCCGTCGCGACGCACCCGCTCCTCCAGCGACGTCGACACCACCTGGCACATCGACGCCTACACCTTCGGCATCCCCGTCATGTCGCACCCCACCGATGCTCTGGCCAGCCCGGACTTCGTCATCGAGATGGACAAGCAGGGTGGCCTGGGTGTCATCAACGCGGAGGGCCTGTGGGGCCGCCAGGCGGATCTCGACGCCGCCGTCGCCCGCGTCGTGGAAGCCGTGACCTCCGACGACAACATCGACGGCGCCAGCGCGCAGGCCATCGCCCTGCTGCAGGAACTGCACGCCGCGCCTATCGACGAAGACCTGCTCGCCGACCGCATCGCCGAGGTCCGCGCCTCGGGCGCCACCGTCGCGGTGCGTGTCTCCCCGCAGCGGGCCCGCGAGCTGGCCCCGATGGTGATCAAGGCGGGGGCGGAGATCCTCGTCATCCAGGGCACCATGATCTCCGCCGAGCACGTCGCCACCGGCGGTGAGCCGCTCAACCTCAAGGAGTTCATCGGCTCGCTCGAGGTGCCCGTCATCGCCGGCGGTGTCGCCGACTACACCACCGCCATGCACCTCATGCGCACCGGCGCGGCCGGCATCATCGTCGGCGGCGGCACCAACACCAATGAGTTCGCCCTGGGCATCGAGGTCCCCATGGCCACGGCCATCGCGGACGTCTCCGCCGCCCGCCGCGAGTACCTCGACGAGACCGGCGGCCGCTACGTGCACATCATCGCCGACGGTGAGATCGAGACCTCCGGCGACGTCGCCAAGGCCATCGCCTGCGGTGCCGACGCCGTCATGCTCGGCACCCCCCTGGCACCCGCCGCCGAGGCCGCCGGAAAGGGCAGCTTCTGGCCCGCCGTGGCCGGCCACCCGCGTTTCCCGCGCGGCCTGGTCGAGGCCCCGCAGGACTTCTGGCTGGGCGGGGCCGAGGCCCCCAGCCTGGAGAAGATCCTCCACGGCCCGTCCACGGAGGCGTTCGGCAACCAGAACATCGTCGGCGGTCTGCGCCGCGCCATGGCCAAGTGCGGTTACTCCGACGTCAAGGGATTCCAGAAGGTGGATCTGTCGGTCCGTACCTGACGGCCCGTACCTGACGGTCCGAACCTGACGGCACTTTTCGGCCTCGCACGATAAGGGGACGGCCCCGGCGGTGGTCGGGTGACCAGTTGGTCGGAGCTGCCTGACAAAAACGAGCCTACTGTCGGGTAGGTTCGCTGGTGACCGGGTAGTAATGTGACCCACACCATCGACCTCGATCCGGAGAGAGCTGCGCCATGACGTCGTCTTCCCAGTCGCCAGATAACCAGGCGTCCACCCCGCCCACCGACACGGACGTAATCGTCGTCGGCTCCGGCTTCGGCGGCAGCGTCACCGCGTTGCGACTGACGGAGAAGGGCTATCGGGTCACGGTCGTGGAAGCGGGCCGACGGTTCGAGGACTCCGACTTCGCCAAGACGTCCTGGCGGCTGAACAAGTTCGTGTGGGCGCCCAAGTTCGGCCTGTTCGGTATCCAGCGACTGCACATCCTGCGTGACGTCCTGGTCATGGCAGGGGCCGGCGTGGGCGGCGGGTCGCTGAACTACGCCAACACCCTGTACAAGCCGTCGGAGCCGTTCTTCACGGATCCCCAGTGGGAGCACATCACCGACTGGGACGAGGAACTGTCCCCGTTCTACGACCAGGGCCGCCGGATGCTCGGCGTCGTCACCAACCCCACCCACACCCACTCCGACACGGTCATCAAGGAGGTCGCGCGCGACATGGGGGCGGAGGACACGTTCGTCTACACCCCGGTCGGCGTGTTCTTCGGCGAGAAGACCGGCG
>ERZ1032871.117-NODE-117-length-11855-cov-18.307627_pt1 | contig 11855 bp, 11 predicted proteins | sample MGYA00519026_ERZ1032871 | MGnify/ENA primary metagenome ERZ1032871 (study PRJEB33719, sample SAMN04262510) | wastewater metagenome | biome: rural village; feature: composting latrine chamber; material: composting feces with ash | place: El Salvador | collected...
AGATCCAGCGGCCGAAGAACAGCAGCACGCCGGGGAGGACGAACACGGCGAAGAGCCTTGGACGAGGTGACTACGCCGACCTCGTTGCCGTCGGCGTCGCGAAGCACCGTACCGCGCTCGGGGGCCACCTTGCCCTCGATCTGCAGGCCGGCCAGGAGCTGCTTCGGCTCGGGCTGGTTAAACAGCGCGTTGCGGCCGATGAAGTTGCCCTTCGTCGGCCCCATGACGGACTTCAGGCCGGCCTCGAGCGGCGTGCGCTCGCGGGTGAGTTCGCGGCCGTAAAGCGGCATGCCGGCCTCGAGACGCAGGATGTCGCGGCACAGCAGGCCACACGGGCGCACGCCCAAGTCCGAGCCGTCGTCGGCGGGGTCCGCGGGGTCCGACACGGCGCCGCCGGCGGCCAGCAGCGCATCCCACACCTCGACGCCGCGGTCGGCCGGCGGGAAGACCTCGAAACCGTCTTCGCCGGTGTAGCCGGTGCGGGCGACGATCATCTCGACGCCGGCGACTTCCAGCGAGGTGCAGGAGTAGTAGCGCAGCGCCTCGAGCGTGCCGTGCGAGTCGGCGGGAACGACCCGGCGCAGCAGCTTCTCCGCCTTCGGGCCCTGGACGGCGATGAGGGCGATCTCGGCGCTGCGGTCAGTGACCTCGACGTCGTAACCGCCGATGCGCTCACGCAGCGTGCAGTAGACCTCGCGCATGTTGCCGGCATTGTTGACCAGCATGAACTCGTCGACGCCCAGGCGGTAGACGATGAGGTCGTCGATGATGCCGCCGTCTTCTTGGACGATCATCGTGTACTTGGCCTTGCCCAGGGCGATGGGCTTGATGGCGGAGATGAGGGTGTGCGCCAGGAAGCGGGCGGCGTCGGGGCCGGAGACGCGGATCTCGCCCATCAGGGACAGGTCGAACAGGCCGACGGCCTCGCGCACCGCCTTGTGCTCCTCGAGTTCGGTCGTGTACCGGAACGGCAGCTCGTATCCGCCGACGTCGCGAATCTCTGCTCCCAGCGCCACGTGCCGGTCGTGCAGCGGGCTGCGGATCGGCGACGTCTGCGGGTTCGGGTTCGCGGTCGAGTCGGTCATGGGTGCCTCCTGCTTTCGTGACGGGCCCGACGGCCCCGGGCCTGGTTGGCAACCACTCTATCCGCGCCCCGGGGTTTCCGCCCTACGCCAGGTCAGCGGCTTGCTTCGCGACGCCCACCGGGTTGTCGGGCCCCGCCGGGGGCTCCGGTAAATGCCGAAACCCCGCCCCGGCCACCGGATTTCTCCGGGGTCGGGGCGGGGTTTCGTGGGCGTGAGGCGCGGGACGCCACCGTGGGGGCGCCCCACCGGGCGCGGTCGATGACCACCGCGCCCGGGGATGCTCCGGGGTCGCTCCTAGTGGTCGACGGCGGCTTCGGTGCCGACGCCGGTGAGGGAGCGGACCTCCATCTCGGCCTGGAGGTCATCCAGGTTGTCCGGCTTGCCGACGAAGGTGCCGACGATGCCGGCGAGGAAGCCGAGCGGGATGGAGACCAGGCCCGGGTTCTGCAGCGGGAACCAGGCCCAGTCGGCGCCCGGGACCATGGAGGTCTCGAGGCCGGAGACGGCCGGGGAGAAGAAGATCAGCAGCAGGGCGGAGCCCACGCCGACGTACATCGAGGCGACCGCGCCGGTGGTGTTGAACTTCTTCCAGAACAGCGACAGCAGGATGGTCGGCAGGTTCGCCGAGGCGGCGACGGCGAAGGCCAGCGCGACCAGGAAGGCGACGTTCTGCGACATGGCCAGGATGCCCAGGATGATGGATGCGATGCCCAGCACGACGACCGTGATGCGGGACACGCGGACCTGCTGCTCCTCGGTGGCGGTGCCCTTCTTGATGACCGCCTGGTACAGGTCCTGGCCGACGGACGCCGAAGCGGTGATGGCCAGGCCCGCGACGACCGCGAGGACCGTGGCGAACGCGACGGCGGAGATCAGCGCCATGAAGATGGAGCCGCCGAGCTGGAGGGCCAGCAGCGGGGCCGCGGCGTTCGCGCCACCCGGGGCGGCGAGGATGGCGTCCGGGCCGACGAGGGCGGCGGCACCGAAGCCCAGGATCAGGGTCATCAGGTAGAAGGAACCGATGAGCACGATGGCCCAGGTCACGGACTTGCGGGCCTCACGGGCGGTGGGCACCGTGTAGAAGCGCATGAGCACGTGCGGCAGACCCGCGGTACCGAGCACCAGGGCCAGGCCCAGGGAGAGGAAGTCGAGCTTGGAGGTCGCGGTGGCGCCGTACTTCATGCCCGGCTCGAGGAGCTGGGAGCCCTTCGTTCCGGCCTCGGCCGCGGTGGCCGACGCGTCGTGGGTGGCCACGGCCTGCTCCAGCAGACCGACGAAGCCGGACTTGGCGGAGAAGAACACCAGGACGGTCATGACGGCGACGCCGCCGACGAGCAGCACGGCCTTGATCATCTGGACGTAGGTGGTGCCCTTCATGCCGCCGATGAGGACGTAGGCGATCATGACGACGCCGACGACGGCGACGACGATGGACTGCTCGAGCTTGCCGTCCAGGTTCAGCAGCACGGCGACGAGGGAGCCGGCGCCGGCCATCTGGGCGATGAGGTAGAACAGTGTGACCGCCAGGGTGGTGCAGGCGGCGGCGGTGCGCACCGGCTGCTGCTTGAGGCGGAACGCCAGCACGTCGGCCATGGTGAACTTGCCGACGTTACGCAGCGGCTCGGCGACGAGCAGCAGCGCGACCAGCCAGGCCACGAAGAAACCGATGGAGTACAGGAATCCGTCGTAGCCGCTCAGCGAGATGGCGCCGACGATGCCGAGGAACGAGGCCGCCGACAGGTAGTCGCCGGCGATGGCCAGGCCGTTCTGGGTGCCGGAGAACTGGGCGCCGCCGGTGTAGAAGTCGGAGGCGTCCTTCTTGTTGCCGCCCTTGGAGACGCGGGTGACGACCACCATCGTGATCACGATGAACGCGATGAAGACGATGATGTTGAGGATCGGGTTACTCTCGCCGAGATCCGCCCCCTGGGCGAGGAGATTCAGGTTGTTCATGGCTTACTTGGCCTCCTTCTTGTCGGCGCCGAGCTTCGCGGCGACGGCGCCGGACTCCATCTCGTCGCGGATGGCGGCCTGCAGCGGCTCGAGCTTCTTGTTGGCGAAGGAGATGTACCACCACGTGATGAAGAACGTGGTGACGAACTGCAGGACGCCGAGCAGAATGCCGAGGTTGCCGAAGACCGGCATCTCGGTGCCGAACAGGTCGGGCATGTAGGTCGCCAGGAGAACGTAGGCGACATACCAGACCAGACCGGCGATGGTCAGCGGAATGGTGAAGGAACGGAAGGTCGTGCGGAGTTCCTGGAACTCCTCGGTGCCCTGCACGTGGCGGTACTCCGCCGCGGTGGGCTTGTGCCGATCTACCGGCTGGGGGGTTGCGGACACTGGTGTGCCTTTCCGGGTCATCTTGTACGGACAATCACGGTTCACGGGGACCATTGGGCGGCCACCCGTGGGTAACACCTCACTCGGCGCGATGCGCTGTGCGGCGCATCACACAGAAATATGTGTGCACCTGAAGTTACCTGCAACACCCCAGCCTGCGAAACGGATCACACTCACAGGGTGCCTTAAGGAACTTCACGTCACCCCCAAAGGTTGTTCCCACCTGGAGGAACGCCACCTAACGCAGTTACCCCCGCATGGACGCAAAGTCAGTTAATTCCAATTAACTGTTAGCCTTTGAAGACGATCTTCCCGCTTCCGATTGACCTGCCACACCGTCTCCACGAGCACCGCACCGACCATGCAGGTCAGCACGGCGGCGACGCCCATCCCCGTCGACGCCGTCCCCTCAACCTCCGGCGCCGCGTCGGCACCCGGATAGGCCCACAGCCAGAACCCGAACGTCAACGCTCCGACGATGAGCCCCGAGGGCAGGGCCAGCCGGAACACCCGCGACGCGAACCCCGGCTTCGCCCGCTCATGGTTCGGCGCCAAAGACAGCACGAAAGCGGGAATGCCGATGGTGAACCAGCCCGTGATGGTCACGTGGATCGGCTCGAAGGGGTAGGCGTAGCCGATGATCCCCACCGCCAGCGCCAGGAACACGGAATAGATGGTCTTGGTCAGGAAGAGGTTGGCCACGCGCTCGATGTTGCCGATCACCCGACGGCCCTCGGCGACCACGTGCGGTATGACGGCGAAGCGGTCGTCCAGCAGCACCAGCTGCGCCACCGACCTCGTCGCGGGGGCACCGGCGCCCATGGCCACGCCGATGTTGGCCTCCTTCAGCGCCAGGATGTCGTTGACGCCATCGCCCGTCATGGCCACGACGTGCCCGCGCGATTGCAGCGCCCGCACCATCGCGCGCTTCTGGTCGGCGGTGACGCGGCCGAAGACGTGGCCCTCCTCCACCGCGTCGGCGAAGGCCTCCCGCTCCACCTCTCCCCCCGGCGGGGTCGGGCAGGGCGCGGGCGTCGACGGGCCGGTCGCCGCCGGGCAGATCGAGCGCCCGGGCCACCGCCCCGACGGACGCCGCGTTGTCGCCCGAAATGACCTTCACCGTCACGTTCTCGGCCTCGAAGTACTCGAGCGTTTCGCGGGCATCGGGCCGCAGGGTCTGGTCGAGCACCACCAAGGCGGCCGGTTCCAGCAGTCCCGGATGCTCGTCGACGTGCTCGTCGGGTCCCACCGGGACGTCCGACACGGTGGCCGCGACGTCCGGATTCGCCCGGGCCAACAGCAGCACCCGCAGCCCCTCGGCCATGAGCCCCGCCGCCCGCTCCAACGCCGCAGACCCCTCCGCGGCGAGGATGTCCGGCGCACCGAGCACCCACGTCCCCTCCCCCTCGAACGTCGCGCCGGCCCATTTCCGCGCCGACGTGAACGGAACCTTGTCGACCGCCTCCCACCCCGGATCGGCGACGCCGAGGCCCGCGAGATGCTCGTTGACGGCCCGGGTCGTCGCGTTCGGCCTCTCCTCCAATCCACCCAGCGCCGCCAAAATCGGGCGAACGGCCACTTCGTCTACGTCGTCAAGCAGCGCGACCTCGCGCACGTGCATCCTGTTCTCCGTCAGCGCGCCGGTCTTGTCCACGCACACGACGTTGACCCGCGCCAGCCCCTCGATCGCCGGCAACTCGTTGGTGAGCACCCGACGGCGACCCAACCGGACGATGCCGATGGCGAACGCGATGGACGTCATCAGCACCAGGCCCTCGGGGACCATCGGCACCAGCGACGCCACCATCGCCAACAGCGCCTCCCGCAACGGCTGCCCCAACCGGAACAACTGCGTCCAGATCACCAGCACGCCCGTGGGGATCAGGACCCACGTGATCACCCGGAGGATCTTGTTGATGCCCCCCGCAGCAGCTCCGAATCCGTCAGCGTGAACTTGCTCGCCTCCGCCGCCAACTGCGCGGCATACGCGTTCGCGCCGACCTTCGTCGCCTGCTGCGTGCCACCGCCGGACACCACGTGCGACCCGGAATACAGCGGATCGCCGACGTCTTTGTGCACCGGCTTCGACTCGCCCGTCAGCGGCGACTCGTCGACGTCGAGGCCGTCGACCGAGCGGGCCACGCCGTCGACGATGATCTGATCGCCAGCGCCGAGCTCCACCAGATCGTCGACGACGATCTCCTCGCGGTCCAGCTCACGGGCACCGGCTCCGTCGCGGATGACCATCGGCCGGGCCCGGCCGACGATGGACAACTTGTCCAGCGTCCGCTTCGCCCGCAGCTCCTGGACCACGCCGACGATGGAGTTGGCGATGATGAGCAGGCCGAAGGCGCCGTTGACCCACGACCCCGTCCACAAAACGATCGCCAGCAGCACCGCCAGGATCGCGTTGATCCGCGTGAACACGTTCGCGCGGATGATGTCGGTGACCGTGCGCCCCGACGTCGGCGGTAGGTGGTTGACCAGCCCCGCGCGGACGCGCTGGTCGACCTGCTCGCGCGTCAGACCGCAGGGGCCCGTGACGAACGCGGTGTCGACGTCCGCGCCGCTTTCCCGGCGCATCCCCCGCGACCGTTACTTTCCGCGGAACACCGGGTCGCGCTTCTCCGCGCGCGCCCGGCCGGCCTCGGCGGCGTCCTCCGACGCCCACACCGCCTCGTACAGCTCGTGCTGATCCGGCTTCGGCGGCAGGTTCGTCTCGTCATCGTTGAGCACCATCTTGTGGTAGGCCAGGCTCATCGGAGCGAACGACGCGATGCGCTCGGCGACCTCCCGGGTGACGGTGGAATCGCCCAAGTAGGACGCCAGGCCGCAGGACTTCGCCTCGGCCTGGTCGATCTGCTCGGCGGCCAGCAGGATGGTGCGGGCGCGGGCGCCGCCGACGAGCACGCGCGTGCGGCGGATCGTCCACGCGTCGACCGCGATGCCCAGCTTGACCGGCGGGATCATGAACCAGCCTCGTTCGCCCACCACGCGCAAGTCCGCGGCCATGGACAGCTGCATGCCCGCGCCGACCGCCGCGCCCTGCACGTCGGCGATGATGATGCGCGGGCATTCCTGCAGCGCGTGGAGCATCCGGGCGAGCTGAACGTGGAAGTTGCCGTCGCTGTGCTGGCCGCCGAGATCGGCGCCGGCGCAGAACGCGCGACCCTCGCCGCGGATGACGATGACCCGGCATTCCTCGCGCTCCGGCGCCGTCTCCACCGCGTCGGCGATGTCGGAGCAGACTCCGGCGTTGAGGGAATTGCGCTTGTGATCGCGGTCGATGGTGATGACGGTGATCGGGCCGTCGTGTTCGACGCGGATCTCGGAGTTTTCGGGGGGCACGCTGGACTCTGACATGTTTCCGAATCTACCGGGGTGCGGCCATCACCGTTTACTCATCGCCGAAGAAACGGGGGTCGCCGCCGATGCGGGACTCCGAGTCGGCCAGGCCGGCGATAGCGGCCATGTGCCCGTCGGACAATTCGAAGTCGACCACGCCGAGGTTTTCGGCCATGCGCCCCTCGTCGGCGGACTTCGGGATCGCCACCAGACCGCGCTGCAGGTGCCACCGCAGCGTCACCTGAGCGGGGGTGCGGCCGAGCTCGGCCGCGACGTCGGCGATGGGGCCGGATGCGAACTGCTTGGCCCGGCCGAGCGGAGCCCAGCTTTGCGTGACGACGCCCCGCCGCCGGTCGTCGTCGACCTGCTCGTCCTGGGGCAGGCCGGGGTGCAGTTCGATCTGGTTGACGGCCGGGGCTTCGGGCAGCTCGTCGAGCACGTCGGAGTAGAAATTGGCGACGCCGGCGGATCGCGTCAGGCCTTCGTCGCGAAGCACCATGATCTCGCCGTAGCTCTCCGCGAACAGCCCCTGCTTCGGGCAGGGCCAGTGGACGAGCAGCAGATCGACGTAGTCGAGGCCGAGCCTGCGCAGCGAGTCGGCGGCCGAGCGACGGGTGTCGGCGGCGCGGTGGGCGTCGTTCCACACCTTGGTGGTCACGAACAGGTCCTCGCGGGCGACGTCGCCGGCCGCGATGGCGTCGGCGATGCCCTGGCCGACGCCGACTTCGTTACCGTAGAGCGAGGCGGTGTCGATGTGCCGGTAGCCGATCGAGATGGCGTGCCGGACGCAGCGGCGGGCGGTGGCGTCGTCCATACGCCACGTACCCAGGCCGATCTGCGGGATGGAGTTGCCGTCGTTGAGGGGCAACGACGGAATGGTCCCGGCGGAGGGGGTGCCGTTGATTTTTTCGTTGGCCATGTCCCCGTTTGTACCCGGGTTCCGGCGCGCGCGTTCCGGCGGCCGCGTCCCCGACGGCTACTCGGCGACGACGTCCCCCGCGGCCTTCGGCTTCACGCGGTCGTGGAGCTCCGGGTACCAGAAGCGGTCGGGGTCGGCGAGTTCCCAGTCGTCGGCCCACGCGTGGAAGCGGGTGCCCGACAGCAGCTCACCGGGCTCGAGCCAGTTGTACAGCTCGGCGTAGGTTTCGGCGTACTCGTCGGAGGTGCGGCGGAAGAGCATCGACGGCGACAGCTGGTCGAAGCTCTCCAGGCCCATCGAGGCGAGCATGCCCACGGCCTCCTGGACGGTGGCGTCGTGGAAGTTGCGCACGCGGTTGGCCTTGTCGTCGACGTCGAGGGCCTTCCATCGCTTCGGGTCCTGCGTGGCCACGCCGACCGGGCATTCGTTGGTGTGGCACAGCTGGGACTGGATGCAGCCGGTGGCCATCATCATGCCGCGGGCCGAGGCCATGAAGTCGGCGCCCTGGCACATGCGCTTGATGATGTCGAAGCCGGTGACGATCTTGCCTGTCGCGCCGATCTTGACGCGGTCGCGCAGGCCGGCGCCGACGAGCGCGTTGTGCACGAGCACCAGGCCGTCGGTCAGCGGCATGCCGACGCGGTCGGAATACTCCAGGGGCGCGGCGCCGGTGCCGCCCTCGGCGCCGTCGACGATGATGAAGTCCGGCGTGATGTCCTCCTCCACCATGGCCTTGCACACGGCGAGGAATTCGATGCGGGAACCCGCGCAGATCTTGAAGCCGACGGGCTTGCCGCCGTTGAGCTCGCGCATGGTGCCCATGAAGCGGACCAGTTCGCGCGGGGTGGAGTACACGCGGTGGAACGGCGGGCTGACGACGCCCTGGCCGACGCGCACCCCTCGGGTTTCGGCGATGACCTCGTCCACCTTGTCGCCGGGCAGCATGCCGCCGAGGCCGGGCTTCGCGCCCTGGCTGATCTTCAGGTAGGTGGCCTTGACCTCGGGCAGCGCCGCGCGCTCGCGGAACTTCTCCGGGTCGAATTCCCCGTCCTCGGTCCGGCAGCCGAAGTAGCCCGAGCCGATTTCCCAGAACAGGTCGGCGCCGTACTTCAGGTGGTACGGGGAAATGGAGCCTTCGCCGGTGTCGTGGATGAAACCGCCCATCGCCGCGCCCTTGTTCATGGCCAGCACCGCGTTGGGCGACAGCGCGCCGAAGCTCATGGCGGCGATGTTGAAGATGGACACGTCGTACGGCTGGGTGGTTTCCTTCCCGCCGAGCGTCACGCGTGGGTTGGCGTTGACGGTGCGCGATGGCGCCATGGAGTGGGGGATGTATTCGTAGCCGGGCTCGGTGATCTTGCGCTCGGTGCCGAACGACTTCTTCGACCCGAGCCCCTTCGAGCGCTCGTAGATGACGGAGCGGGTGTCGCGGTCGAACGGGGTGCCGTCGAAGTTGCGCTCGATGAAGTACTGCTGGGTCTCCGGCCGGATGGACTCCAGGATGTACCGGGCGTGGCCGAGGATCGGGTAGATCCGCAGGAGCGTGTGCTTCTTCTGGATGAGCACGTCGTAGACCGCGACCAGGTCGAGGAAGACGAACACCGCCAGCAGCACGCCCCACCATGGGCTGACGAAGACGGTCAGGGCCAACGCGATGACGTTGGCGATGAACAGGATCCCGAGAATCTTTGGCCGAGTGATCACGTTTTCCAGGGTACGTGCGTTCCTTCGACCAGGCAGTTTCGTCATCTACTGCACCTATTTCGTTGCATCAATCGACAGGCCGTTGGGTTTTTACAACACTTGGTGTCATGAGCCCAGTGAAACGGGGTCCGCAGCGGCCCATCTTCAACCGATTGGCGGTCCTGCGCGCCGAACGCGGGCTCAGCCGCGCGCAGCTCGCGCAGGCCGTCGGGGTCAACCATCAGACGATCGGGGCGCTCGAGCGCGGGGACCACTACCCCAGCCTCGATCTGGCCTTCCGCCTCTGCGAGGTGTTCGGCCTGCCGGTGGAGGCGGTGTTCTCCCGCGAGGAGTTCACCCCGATGTCGGCGGCGCTGTACGCGGCGCAGGTGCAGAACCAGAACCAGAACCAGAATCCGAACCCGAGCCACGAGGAGAAGCGATGAACCACACGCCCCCGACCGAGTCCGGGATCGGCGCGACGGATCGCCTCGCGCAGCGCAGTTTCCTCGAGCGCTGGCAGGCCCGGCGCGAACGGAAGTTCCTGGAGCGCCGCGAGATCACGTCCAACTGGTTCCCCAAGCTGCGCAACCGCGCCGCCCGCCGCAAGCTGGTGGTCGCGTACCTGGCCACCATCGCGGCGTTGCTCGTCGCCGGCGTCGTGCTGACCTTCGCGATCATCGGCGACGGAAGTTCCGTGTGGTGGGGCGTGCCGTGGATGGTCTTCACGGTGACGCTCGTGGTCACGTGGACGACGCTGGTGATCGTCACCGACCCCATCGACAGCGCCCCGATGTCCGTGCTCGACGAATACGAGCGGGCCCGCGTCGAGGGGCTGCGCAGTTTCGCGTACCAGTGCTTCACCTGGTTCGGAATGGTGTTCAGCATCGGCCTCGTCTTCTTCGGGACCTGGGTAGGCTCGAACGAACCCGCCTGGGCAGCGGACATCCCGTATCTGACGGGGGTGCTGTTCCTGATCCCCTTCCTGGTGATCCTCTCCCTGCCCACCGCGATCATCGCGTGGACGATGCCGGACGAGTGATCGCGGCCCCCGAAACAGACGATCCGAAACAAGCACTCCAAAACAGACAACCCAAAAGAACCAGACCACCCGAAGGGAAGGCGACCATGACCGGCACACCGCTGATCATCGATGACCTCCGCAAATCCTACGGGGATCTCCGGGTCCTCGACGGCATGAGCTTCACCGTCCACCCCGGAGAGATCTACGGGTTCGTCGGCGCCAACGGCGCCGGCAAGACCACGACCATGCGCATCGCCCTGGGCGTGCTGTCCACGGACGGCGGCGAGGTCCGCCTCGGCGACGCTCCCCTCGACGACACGTCCCGCCGCACCATCGGTTACATGCCGGAGGAGCGCGGCCTTTACCCGAAGGAGAAGGTGCTGGACCAGCTGATTTACTTCGCCCGGCTCCACGGACTGGACGGTCCGACCGCGAAGGACCGCGCCGAGTCTCTCCTGGAGACGCTCGATCTCTCCGAGCGCGCCGGCGACAAGGTCGACACCCTGTCCCTGGGCAATCAGCAGCGCGTGCAGCTCGCCGCGGCGCTGGTCCACGATCCGGAGGTGCTGGTCCTCGACGAGCCGTTTTCCGGCCTCGACCCCATCGCCGTCGGCGTGATGTCGCGGGTGCTGCGGGAGCGCGCCGACCGCGGCATCCCCGTGGTCTTCTCCTCCCACCAGCTGGATCTGGTGGAGCGGTTGTGCGACCGCGTCGGCATCATCCGCGACGGCCGCATGCTCGCCGAGGGCACCGTCGCCGAGCTGCGGGCGAAGGGCCCCTCCCTCATCGGCGTCGACGTCCCCTCCGCCCCGGCGAACTGGGCCGACGACGTGCCCGGCGTCGCGTCCACCACCGTCGACGACGACGGCCGCACCGTCGTCACGCTTGCCGACGGCGCCCCCGACGACGTCGACCAGCAACTCCTCGATCTAGCCCGTTCCCACGGCCCGGTGCATTCCTTCGGGCCCGTCAACATCCCGCTGACCGAGCTGTACCAGGAGGTCGTCCAGTCATGAGCACCCGAAACACCCCACGCGACGGTTACCGCGCCTCGACGGCCATCGGTCTCGTCGCAAAGCGCGAGCTCCGCGAGAACCTGGTGAAGAAGGGGTCCGTGGTCACGCTCATCCTGGGCATCGTCCTCGCCGTCGGCGGCGTGCTGCTCGCCGCGTACCTGACCCGCGACGACGGAGAGGCCGCGGAACCGACGGTCATCGCCGTCGTCGGAGAGGCCCCGTTCGCCGACGCGCTGGTCGACGCCCCGGAAGGCACGACACCGACCCCCGTCGAGACGCGGGCCGCGGCATCGGAGGACGAGGCCAGGGCCCTGCTCGACGACGACGCCGTCGACGCCGCCCTGCTGCCCGCCGGCGGGAACGAGTGGACGCTGCTGCAGGACGGCCCGCCCGACATGCTCGCCCCGACGCTGAACGCCGCGCTGGCCCAGCAGCTGCAG
>ERZ1032871.118-NODE-118-length-11839-cov-9.831466_pt1 | contig 11839 bp, 10 predicted proteins | sample MGYA00519026_ERZ1032871 | MGnify/ENA primary metagenome ERZ1032871 (study PRJEB33719, sample SAMN04262510) | wastewater metagenome | biome: rural village; feature: composting latrine chamber; material: composting feces with ash | place: El Salvador | collected...
GTCTTCACTCGTAGGGTGGCCGCCGATGCGGTGCCCGGTGTTCAGCCCGGCCTGCAGTTTCCGGCCATGTGGCGTCAGTACCGCCGGGAGAAGGTGAAGATCGCGCGGGGGCCGAAGCGGGAGGAGGCGCAGCGCTTTTTCGACCAGGTCCGGGTGCGTGACGGGCTCGTCGACAGGCTCGATCTGGAGGCCGTCCGCTGCGGCTTGTCGGCGGAGGCCGAGGTCCTGCGGGTGGACCGCACGGGCCGCACGGTGAGCGGTGTCCCGGTTTTCGCGGTGGAGCTGCGGATCCTGCACGGGGACCTGCCGACGATCGTGAAGGAGATGCCGCTGAGCGATTTCCAGTACGGGCTGCTCGTGGCCGCCCGGCGGGTGCGGGTGCGGTATCTCCCGGACAATCCCCGGGCGGTGGCGGTGGCCATCGAGAAACGACAGGAGGCGGTCTCATGACCACACCATTCGGGCGCCGGCCCATCTCCGGCACGTCCACGGGCGATCCGTTCAGTGAGTCGGCGAGTTTCTGCAACGGCTGGGCCGGCATCCTCGGTTTCGACGGGGCCGGCATCCAGGAGGGCGGGAGCTCGGACGACGGCTCGAGCGACAACAACAATAACAATAATAACAACAACAATAACAACAATAACAATGGCTGACCTGCTGTTTCACCGGGCGATCAAGCTGACGTTCGTCCCGAACCAGTTCTGCAACCTCGGCTGCACGTACTGCTACCTCGGCGACCTGACCAACAACCGCGACGACCCGGCCGACGTCGTCGCCGAGTTCTCCCGCATCTGCGAGCACCTCGCGCACCAGGGCATCCTCATCGACCAGCTGCTGCTGCACGGCGCCGAGATCTCCACCCTCCCGGAGCCGGTCCTGCGGGAGCTCTTCGCGTTCTACACCGCTTATCGACGCACGCACCGCCTCGAACTCAAGGCCCTCGGCCGCGGTGGGGCGGCGATCCACATCAAGACGAACCTCTACAACTTCCACCAGCTGCGTCCGCTGTTCGAGGAGTACGAGGTGTCCATCTCCGGCAGCTTCGACCTGCCGTTCTCCCTGCACGAGAAGTTCCGGGTGACCAAGGCGGGGAAGTCGACGCTCAAGCGCACCGTCGATAATGTGCTGTTGCTCGGCTCCTACCCGCACCGCAAGCAGATCAGCTGTGTCGTGGGCCGCGAGCACCTGGAGAGGATCGACGAGTTCGTCGCCGACCTGCGGTGGCTGGACGAGCACGGCTTCGACATGGTGACGGACTTCTACATCATGTTCGCCTACGACTCGGTCAACTCCGGTGACTCCAGCCAGCTCGATCAGGCGCAGATGGTGGAGTTCTTCGAGGGTGTCCTCGACCGTGTGCGCGGCACGAAGTTCGAACGGGCCGTGTACTACGAGTGGTTCAAGGAGTTCACCCACGGCTACTGCACCCACCAGATCAACTGCGGGGCCACCAACTTCCTCGTGCAGAAGAACGGGGACGTCTACCCGTGCCACCGCGCCCAGGCGGAACCGGACCTGAAGTTCGGCAACATCCACCAGCTCGGGCTCCCGGAGATCGCGGCGAAGGGGGCGGCCACGATCCGCGCCTACGAGGCCGCGAACGAGGACCTGTCGGCCGAGTGCATCGCCTGCGAGTACTTCTACCTCTGTTACGCCGGCTGCCCCATCGAGAGGAACAACAACCGGGGGAACCGCGCCTACACCTGCGGCATCCAGAAGGCGCTCTACCGGGCGCAGCCGCAGCGCTTCCCGCCGAAACCCGACGCCAGCCGCCGCCTCGTCGACTCCTTCATCCGCCAGAACCAGCCGCACCTCTACGACGATCTCAGCGTCCCCCGCGTCGTGAAATTCAACCCCGAGATCCTCGACGAGAACAACGCGGTCACCGCGATCATCACCCGCGACCCGCAGCTGCAGACCCTCTTCCGGCGGGGTGCCGTCACCCTCGAGGTCAACGGCCTGCGGCGCGAGCTGTTCAGCAGTCACCTCTACGGGAGGATGACGCAGGCGGCGCTGACACCGGAGGATGAGGTGCGCCTCCACGTCGCCACCGACCTGTGGGACCTCAACGCCGGGGAGGGAGCCCTCAACGCGGTCATGCTGCAGCTGCTGCGCGATGAGCGCGTCGTCTACGGCGACGAGCAGCGCGAGAAGATGGAGCACGTGGCCACCGTCGACCTGTACCCGGCCGAGCTCGTGCGCACCGACGCCGGGTGGAGCCTCGACTTCGCGCCGTTCCTCCGGCAGCATGCCCACCTGCTGCTGCCCGGCTACGGCAACCTGCTGTCGGTGACCACGCTCAAGGCCCGCGAGTACCACTACGCCAAGCACGCCCGGAACGCCTTCTACCACCTGGAGACGGTGAACCTGCCGTTCCACGAGTTCCGGTTCAGCTACGGGGAGCGGGGCGACGTCGAGAAGCAGAAGGCCGGCACCCCTCTCGGGATGCCGGCCCTGCGCGGAGCGGATTAGCGGTTCGCGCGGTACCAGCGCACGAGCGCGTCGGTGGAGGAGTCGCCGGAGTCGACCTCCTCTTCACCGGAGACGGCGGCGGCGAGCTGGTTGGCCTGCTGCTTGCCCAGCTCCACGCCCCACTGGTCGAAGGAGTTGATGTCCCAGATGACGCCCTGGACGAAGGTGATGTGCTCGTAGAGGGCGATGAGTGCACCGAGGACGGCCGGGGTGAGCTCCTCGGCGAGGATGGTGGTGGACGGGCGGTTACCCGGCATCACCTTGTGGGTCACCAGGTCCTCGGCGACACCCTCGGCGGCGATCTCCTCGGCGGTCTTGCCGAAGGCGAGCACCTTCGACTGGGCGAAGAGGTTGCCCATGAGCAGGTCGTGCATGGAGCCTGCGCCGGTGGCCGTCGGCAGGTCGTTCTTCGGGCGGGCGAAGCCGATGAAGTCGGCCGGCACGACGCGGGTGCCCTGGTGCATGAGCTGGTAGAAGGCGTGCTGGCCGTTGGTGCCCGGCTCACCCCAGTAGATCTCGCCGGTGGCGTAGTTGACGGCCGAGCCGTCGTGGCGGACGGACTTGCCGTTGGACTCCATGGTCAGCTGCTGCAGGTACGCGGCGAAGCGGGCGAGGTCCTGGGAGTAGGGGAGCACGGCGTGGGTCTCGAACTCGTGGAAGTTGACGTACCAGACGCCGAGCAGGGCCATGAGGACGGGGACGTTCTTCTCGAAGGGGGTGGCGCGGAAGTGCTCGTCCATGGCGCGGAAGCCCTCGAGGAAGCGCATGAAGTCCATCGGGCCGATGACGGCCATGAGGGACAGGCCGATGGCGGAGTCGACGGAGTAGCGGCCGCCGACCCAGTCCCAGAAGCCGAACATGTTGTCGGTGTCGATGCCGAACTCGGCGACCTTCTCCGCGTTCGTGGACACCGCGACGAAGTGCTTTGCGACGGCCGACTCGTCCCCGTCGAAGGCCTCCAGCAGCCAGCGCTTCGCGGCGTGGGCGTTGGCCAGGGTCTCCTGGGTGGTGAAGGTCTTGGAGGCGATGATGAACAGGGTCGACTCGGGGTCGAGGTCGTCGAGGGTGGCGGACATGTCGGCCGGGTCGACGTTGGAGACGAACTCGGCGGTGATGCCGGCGGTGGCGTAGGAGCGCAGCGCGCGGGCGGCCATGGCCGGGCCCAGGTCGGAGCCGCCGATGCCGATGTTGACGACCTTCTTGATGGTGCGGCCCGTGTGTCCCAGCCAGGTGCCCGCGCGCAGGGAGGAGGCGAAGTCGCGCATGCGGCCGAGCACCTCGTGGACGTCGGCGGCGATGTCCTGGCCGTCGACCGTGAGATCCTCCTCGACGGGCAGGCGCAGGGCGGTGTGCAGGACGGCCCGGTCCTCGGTGTTGTTAATGTGCTCACCGGTGAACATCTTCTCGATGGCCTCGGTGAGCTGCGCCTCCTTGGCGAGCGCGACGAGGGCGTCGAGCACGGCGTCGTCGAGCAGGTTCTTGGACAGGTCGACGTGGAGGCCCGCCGCATCGAAGGTGAGCTTCTCCGCGCGCTGCGGATCCTGGGCGAACAGCTCCCGCAGGGTCTGGCCATGGGTGCGCTCGAACTCGGACTCCAGGTTGCTCCATTCGGCGGAGGTGGTGATGTCGGCCATGTCGTGGCTCCTTTTCGCGGGGGAAACTGGCAACACTGACGAATCTAGTGACTTTCCGGTGCATCCGCCGGGGAAGCGGCCGGTTGGGCACAATGGGGGCATGAGCATCGTCAAGATCAACGCCATCACCGTCCCCGAGGGCGCCGGCCCGCAGCTCGAGGAGCGCTTCGCCGCCCGCAAGCACGCCGTCGACCAGGCCCCCGGTTTCGAGGGTTTCCAGCTCCTGCGCCCCGTCCAGGGCGAGGACCGCTACTTCGTGGTCACCCACTGGGCCGACGAGGAGTCCTACGCCGCCTGGCGCGACGGGGAGGCCCGCGCCGCCCACGGCGGGGACCGCAAGCCCGTGGCCACCGGCGCGGAGCTGCTCGAGTTCGAGGTCGTCCTCGACTCCACGGAGGAATAAGGAGTAAGGGTGGGGGTATGAACCCCACCACATTCCTGTCCGACGTCCCCACCGGCCTGTTCCGCGACGGCGCGTTCGTCGACGCCTCCGACGGCGGCACCTTCGAGGTGATCAACCCCTCCGACGGCTCCGTGCTCACGGAGGTCGCCTCGGCCACTGAGGAGGACGCGCGCCGGGCCCTCGATTCGTTGTGCGCCGCGCAGTCCGACTGGGCGGCCACCCCCGCCCGCGAGCGCTGCGAGATCCTGCGCCGCGCCTTCGAGCTCATCATGGCTCACGAGGAGGAGCTGACGTACCTGCAGTCCGCCGAACTGGGCCGCGCGCTGCCCGACTCACGCGGCGAGGTCTCCTACGGCGCGGAGTTCTTCCGCTGGTTCGCCGAGGAGGGCGTGCGCGTGCGCGGCGACTACCGCCACAGTCCAGCCGGCAACGCCCGCATCGTCGTCCACCACCAGCCCGTCGGCCCCTGCCTGGCGATCACCCCGTGGAACTTCCCGCTGGCCATGGGCGCGCGCAAGATCGCCCCGGCGCTCGCCGCGGGCTGCACGATCATGGTGAAGCCGGCGTCGAAGACCCCGCTGACCATGCTGTACCTGGCGAAACTGCTGGCCGAGGCCGGGCTTCCCGACGGCGTGCTCGCCGTCGCGCCCACCTCGTCCTCGTCCCGGGTCTCCGCGCTTCTCGACGACCCCCGCCTGCGCAAACTCACCTTCACCGGTTCCACCGAGGTCGGCCAGATGCTCGCCGAGAAGGCGGCGGGGCGCTCGCTGCGCGTCTCGCTGGAGCTGGGCGGCAACGCCCCCTACCTCGTCTGCGAGGACGCTGACCTGGACCTCGCGGCCGAGGCGGTCGCCGTGGCGAAGATGCGCGGCGCCGGACAGGTGTGCATCGCCGCCAACCGCTTCCTCGTCCACTCCTCCGTCCGCGACGAGTTCGTGGAGAAGGCCGTGGCGGTCATGGGCTCCTTCCGCATCGGCCCCGGCACCGACGAGGGCGTCACCTACGGTCCGCTGTCCGGTGACGACCAGCTGGAGACCGTGTCCTCGCTTGTCGACGACGCCCTCGACCGCGGTGCCTCCCGCCCGCTCGGCGGCTCCCTGCCGGAGGGCCTTCCCGAGGGTGGTTTCTACTACCCGACGACCGTGCTCACCGACATCCCCGCGGGTGCGGAGATCCTCACCACCGAGATCTTCGGCCCCGTCCTCGCGGTGGCGACCTTCGACACCGACGACGAGGCCGTCGCCATGGCCAACGACACCCCCTTCGGACTCGCCGCCTACCTCTTCTCGGAGAATCTCTCGCGGGCACTGAGCATGGCCGAACGCATCGAGGCCGGCATGGTCGCGGTGAACAAGGGTGCCCTGTCCGACCCGGCCGCCCCGTTCGGCGGCGTCAAGGAGTCCGGCATCGGCCGCGAGGGCGGTTTCGAGGGCATCCACGAGTACCTCGAGCCGAAGTTCATCTCGCTGCCGCTGTAGGTGTCCGCCACCTCAGAAGATAGCGGTAGTAGAGACCGCGCCGGATCCGCACACCTGGGAGGAGGGCCCGCGCGGTGGCGCGGATCTCAGCGAGACTCTCCCGGGGCGGTGCCACGGTCATCCCGGTGTCGCGGGTTTCCCCGTGCAGCAGGGACAGGACGCGGGCCGGTACCACCTGCAGCGCCGAGACAAGCCAGTCACCCAGTCTCCGGTTCGCGGACAGTCCGACGACGATCAGTTCCCCGTCGGGAGACAACAGATCACGGGTCTTGATGAGCGTGGGTGCGAGATCCATGTGGTGCAGGCTGGCGACGAAGACGATGACGTCATAGGGCTGCTCGGGGATGTGATCCGTGAATGACTCAGTGAGAACCCGGGCGTGGGGGAGACCCGCGAGGCGATCGCTCGCGCGCCGGGCCGTCTCCGTGTCCGGCTCGAGGCCGACGAGTTCGCCGGCGTACGGGGTGAGTTTCTCCAACAACAGGCCGTCCCCGCACCCGACGTCGAGGACACGGGCGCGCGGCCGCTCAGCCACGGCAGACAGGATCCACGGGTGGTAGGCGGTGTTGTGGTTCCAGCAGGTCGTCACCGCAGCGGGACCTGGTCGGCCGGCGGGACGGAATCCTGCAGCATGCGCAGTCGGCTGAGACTGATCCGCGAGGCACCGTTGGACTGCACCGGGCCCAGCACCTCCCGGACCGTGGCGAAGGGGCCGTTGTAGACGATCTCCACGTCGTCCGCGGGCGATTTCGGCAGACGCAGAACGACGAGGACGTCGGCGTTGTCGGACGAGGTGGCGCGGATCCCGATGCCGCTGTTGCCGTACGTCGCCTTGATCTCGACGCGACGACCATCGGATGTCACGGCATCATGTCCGGTGGTGGAGGCCGGGCGGAGAGTGATGTCGAACAGATCAGCCGCCGTCACCTCCCCGAGAGAACCGACCAGATGGCCGTCGGGAGTGAAGCGTCGACCGGGGTACAACGACTCGAGCTCGGCGGTGATGGCGTGCAACTCGGCGACGAGTTCGGCGGTGCGGTGGCGGGGGCTCATTCAGCCCAGACGTCCGCGCCCCAGCTGCAGCAGGGCGTTGGCGATGACGGGGCCTTCAGGGCCGAGTTCCTCGCGGAACTGGTTGATGATGGCCAGCTCGCGGGTGTGGACGAGGCGGGTGCCGCCGGAGCCCATGCGGGTCTTGCCGATGGCGCGGGAGACCTCGGTGCGGCGCTTGACGGCGTCGAGGATGACGCGGTCGAGACGGTCGATCTCCTGGCGGTACTGCTGGATCTCCGCGTCGGACAGTGGGTCGTCGGTGCCCGTGGGCATGCGGATCTCGAAGTTGTCGGCAGCATCTGTCATGTCACCTAATGTACCGCGCGGGGTCATGTCCGGACCGACTAGTAGGTTGTTAGGCATGCAGCCAACCTCCACTGATCTCACCCTCGGTCTCAACGAACAGCAGAAGGCGGCGGTCGAGCACTCCGGCTCGCCGCTGCTCATCGTCGCCGGCGCGGGATCGGGGAAGACGGCGGTGCTCACCAGGCGAATCGCGCATCTCATGCGGGATCGGGGGGTGGCGCCGTGGGAGATCCTGGCGATCACGTTCACCAACAAGGCCGCGGCCGAGATGCGGGAGCGCGTCTCCGGTCTGGTGGGCCCGGTGGCGGAGAGGATGTGGGTGGCCACGTTCCACTCGGTGTGCGTGCGCATCCTGCGGCAGCAGGCGCAGCTGGTGCCGGGGCTGAACACCAACTTCACCATCTACGACGCGGACGATTCGCGGCGGCTGCTGAGCATGATCGCCAAGGACCACAACCTGGACCTGAAGAAGTTCACCGCCCGCGTGCTGGCCAACGCGATCTCGAACCTGAAGAACGAGCTCATCGGCCCGCAGTCCGCGGCGGCGGACGCGGAGGCGGTGCGCAACCCCTTCGACGTCACCGTCGCGGAGGTCTACGCCGACTACCAGCGTCGCCTGCGGGCCGCCAACGCCCTCGACTTCGATGACCTCATCGGCGAGGTGGTGCGCATCTTCCAGCAGCACCCGCAGGTGGTCGACCATTACCGGCGGCGTTTCCGCCACGTGCTCATCGACGAGTACCAGGACACCAACCACGCCCAGTACATGCTGGTGGCCACGCTCGTCGGCACCGGCCCGGACGCCCCCGAGCTGTGCGTGGTGGGCGACTCCGACCAGTCGATTTACGCCTTCCGCGGGGCGACGATCCGCAACATCGAGGAGTTCGAGCGCGACTACCCGCAGGCCCGCACCATCCTGCTGGAGCAGAACTACCGCTCGACGCAGACGATCCTCAGCGCGGCCAACGCGGTCATCTCGCGCAACGACGGTCGCCGGGAGAAGAAGCTGTGGACGGCCCTGGGGGAGGGGCAGCAGATCACCGGGTACGTCGCCGACAACGAACACGACGAGGCCCGGTTCATCGCGGGCGAGGTCGACGCGCTCGTCGACGGGGGCCGCAACTACAGCGACATCGCGGTCATGTACCGCACCAACAACGCCTCCCGCGCGCTGGAGGAGGTGTTCATCCGCGCCGGGATCCCCTACCGGGTTGTCGGCGGCACCCGCTTCTACGAACGTGCCGAGATCCGCGACATGGTCGCCTACCTGCGGGTGCTGGAGAACCCGGACGACACTGTCAGCCTGCGGCGCATCATCAACACCCCGCGCCGGGGCATCGGCGACCGCGCGCAGGCCTTCCTGGCCCTGCACGCCGAGAACAACGGGGTGTCCTTCGGCCAGGCGCTCATCGACGCCGGTGAGGAGAAGGTCTCCCTCCTCGGTGCCCGCGGCCGCAACGGGGTGGTCAAGTTCAACGAGATGATGGCCGGCCTGCGCGCCGAGATGAAGGACCTCGACATCGGCGAGCTCATCTCCCGCATTCTCGACGTCACCGGGTACCGCGAGCAGCTCGAACTGAGCAACGACCCGCAGGACGGGGCGCGCCTGGACAACCTCAACGAGCTCGTCTCCGTGGCGCGGGAGTTCTCCTCGGAGGCGGCGATGCAGGTGGCCTACGCGGAGATGGACGGCGGGGAGTTCTCCCTCGACGAGGGGGAACCCGAGCCGGGATCGCTGCAGGCCTTCCTGGAGAAGGTGTCGCTCGTGGCCGATGCGGACCAGATCCCCGACAACGAGCAGGGTGTGGTCACCCTCATGACCCTGCACACGGCGAAGGGTCTGGAATTCCCGGTGGTGTTCCTCACCGGCTGGGAGGACGGACAGTTTCCCCACCTGCGGGCCCTGGGCGATCCGGCGGAGCTCGCGGAGGAGCGTCGTCTGGCCTACGTGGGCATCACCCGCGCCCGCGAGCGGCTCTACCTCACGCGTGCGATGCTGCGCTCCTCGTGGGGCAACCCCATGACGAACCCGCCGAGCCGTTTCCTCGCGGAGGTCCCGGAGGAGCTGCTCGACTGGCGTCGGGAGGAGCCGGAGTCCTCGTGGGGTGGTGGCTCCTGGGGATCCGGTGGGGGCGGTGGCGGTGGCTCGTGGGGCCGCCCGGCGCCGCAGCGCACCACCCCGAAGAAGCCCACGCTGCCCAAGGCGCGGCCGAAGAACAACAACCTGCAGCTGGCGGTGGGGGACCGGGTCAACCACGACAAGTACGGGTTGGGAACGGTCATCGCCTCCGACGGTTCCGGGGCGCGGGCCACCGTCACCATCGACTTCGGATCGTCCGGCAAGGTCCGGCTCATGCTCATCGGCGGGGTGCCGATGGAGAAGCTCTAGTAGACGTCGATGCCCTGCTCGGCGAACCAGTCGACGGGATCGACGGGGGAGTCACCGGGGCGGATCTCGAAATGCAGGTGCGGGCCGGTGGAGCGGCCCTCGTTGCCGATGGTGGCGATCTGCTCGCCGGCGGTCACGCGCTGGCCGACGGAGACGTCGATGGTGTGGACGTGGCCGTAGACGGAGATGGAGCCGTCGTCGTGGCGCAGGCGGACCCACTTGCCGAAGCCGTTGGCGCCGCCGGCGGAGATGACCTCGCCGTCCATGACGGCCAGGACCGGGGTGCCGATCGGGTCGGCGATGTCGATGCCCTCGTGCATGGCACCCCAGCGGGCGCCGTAGCCGGAGGAGAAGCGGCCGGAGGTGGGGAAGACGACGGTGGCGCCGTCGGCGGTCTGCCCGCGGACGGGGGACATGCGGTGGGCCGGGATGAGGTCGGTGAGCTCGAGGTCGAGGCTCAGCTCCTCGGAGGAGACGATCGACAGGGAGTCGAGCAGCGCGGTGAGCGGATCGAGGATGATCTGCAGGTCGGAGCTGCCTCCGGACGGGGTGTCGGTGGTGTCCCCGGCGGTGTTGACGCCCTCCGCGATCTTGCCGACGGCGGTGAGCAGGGTGACGATGTCGTTGAGGTCGGCACCGGTGACACCGTCCTCGGTCACCTGAAAGGAGGCCTCCTGGGCGGTGGCGGGGGGAGCGATGACTCCGGCGGCCAGTGCGGTCGTGAGGAGCGTGGCCGTGATTCCGGCGCGAGAGAGCATGCGTCCTGCCTTAGTTCGTGAGCAAAATCGAGATCGAGTCAAAAGTACCGGCGGCAGGACGACCCGGCAACGGGAAAAAGTGCTGGTGGCAGGGGTGAAAGCATAAGAATTGCCGAATCCCCGCAGCTCAGACCCCATGTTGCTGGTGTGAATGATGTGACTGAAGTGAACTCATGGGGTGAGGGCTGCGGGGGTGATTCCGGTCGTGTGCGCTCTACGTCTCGCGGTACTCCAGTTCTCCCGGGCGACGGTGGAAGAGCGATCCGACCGCCCACGCGAGAACCGGGGCTGCCACCAGCAGGATGAGCAGCAGCCGCCAATCGGGGACGAGGTACCCGACGGTGCCGGTCTCCATGACGACTCCCGTCGGGTGGACCAGCGTCCGGGAGGACATGAGCCACGCCGCGAGGTAGCCGAACACCACGCCGGTCAGCGAGCCGGCCAGGGCGAGCAGGGCGGCGAACGCACCGGAGACCCGGGAAGGGAGTGAGGGGGTGGACCCGACGGCGTCGAGAAGCGCGAACTGGCGGCCTGCCCCCTGCCATGACAGGGCGAGCACCAGGGTGATCACCACGACCACGCCGAGGCCGAGGACCCCGGCGACGGCCGCCGGCCACCATTCGGGGCGGTTGTTCAGCGGGAGGATGTTGACGGTGGTGCCGACGGTTTCCTCCCGCACCCATTCGTCGATGCTGCGGCGCTCCATGAAGGACACCTCCTCGGCCGGGGTGAGGACGGTACCGACGTAGTTGACAGGGGCACCGATCTCGGCGAGACCGGCCGGGGTGATGATGGTCGCCGACATGAGTTCGGGCAGGACCGGCAGTACCGGCAGCGTGACCTCGTCGAGGAGCTCGTAGGTGTCGGAGTCCGGGTGGTAGACCTTGTCCTGCAGGGACAGTTCCTCCACGACCGTGTCCCGGGGCACGAGGATCGCCGGTGCGGTGAGGTCGACGGGCGCGTCGATCCGGAGCAGGTCGAGCATCTCGGGGGAGGCCTCGAGGAACGAGCCACTGGCCCACTCGAGGGGCCCGCTCACCCGATCGTGACGTTCCCACAGGGCGCACTGCTCGGATGCAGGCTGCGTCCGGCAGAACTCCCCGTAGTTGATCTCGTAGAAGCTCTCCCCGTGCCAGTCGGGACGGACACCCCGCAGGGTGGTCCGCTCTGCGGGGCCGGTGACGCTGAGGATATGGCTCACCACGTCCTCGACGTCACGTTCCCGGGCGCTGTACTCGCCCTGCCGCTCCGGGGTGATGAGGATCGACTGGCTCTCGTACACCGATTTGTAGAGATCATAGGAACGCTCGCGGGCGGCCTGGGAACCGGCGTGGAAGGCCACGGAC
>ERZ1032871.119-NODE-119-length-11775-cov-7.724317_pt1 | contig 11775 bp, 11 predicted proteins | sample MGYA00519026_ERZ1032871 | MGnify/ENA primary metagenome ERZ1032871 (study PRJEB33719, sample SAMN04262510) | wastewater metagenome | biome: rural village; feature: composting latrine chamber; material: composting feces with ash | place: El Salvador | collected...
GAACACGATATGCTCGTCATCAATGAGCCCAATTTTCTGGCGCACAAGAAGGCTATGATGCTGGAAACGCAAAAGTCGACCGCGCTGGAATCGTCGCAGGAGTCGCTGCCGGAACCGCAGAAGAAAGACAACGCAAAGGAAATGATCGCCGAAGGAAAAGCCTATATCGTGCAGCTGGAGGCGATCCGCGCAGAGATCGAGGACCCGCAGATGAAGCAGGATCTCGTGCAGCTGGAAAAGGTCACCTATAATATTTTTTCCTATATCTCGAAAAATCCCGAAAAGCTGAACAAAATCCGCCGCTTTATGCAGTACTATCTGCCGACGACCGTCAAACTCGTGCAGTCGTATGAAGAACTGGAAGAGCAGCCGGTGGCGGGTACCAATATTCAGACCTCCAAAGCCAAGATCCAGGAGTCCATGAAGACCATTAACACCGCCTTTGAACGCCTGCTGGATGAACTGTTTCAAAAAGATGCCTTAGACATCCACAGCGACCTGATCGCCATGGAAACCATGATGGCCAGGGACGGCCTGGGCGGCAAGGATTTTATCCGAATAAGAGAGGAAGATGCTGACGATGGACCACAATAAAAAGAACGAAACCCCCATGGAACCCGAACTCACACTTGAACCGGAACTGACACTGGAGCCGGATCTGGACACCGAGCTTCCGGTTCCGACGCTGGAATCCGCAATCGAAGCCGATGCCAAACGCGAATACGAACTCACCCCGGAAGAACAGAAGATGGTGGATGAGTTTGCCGAGAAGATCGATCTGAAAAATTCCGGCATGATTCTGAAATACGGTGCGGGCACCCAGAAGAAAATTGCGGACTTTTCCCAGAGCGCGCTCGAATCCGTGCGCACCAAGGACATGGGAGAAGTGGGCAATATGCTGTCGGGCATTGTCAGCGAACTCAAAAACTTCAACGAAGAGGAAGACAGCGGCGGCGTGTTCGGATTCTTCAAAAAACAGGGAAGCAAACTGCAGAATCTGCAGATCAAATACGACACGGCCGAATCCAATGTCAACAAAATCGCCGAGGTCCTGGAAGGGCATCAGGTGCAGCTGATCAAAGACTCCGCCATGCTCGACAAAATGTACGACATGAACATGATCTACTTCAAGGAACTCAATATGTATGTGCTCGCAGGCAAGCAGAAACTGGAAGAAGTGAGAAAAACGGAAATGCCCGCGCTCATGCAAAAAGCCAATGAAACAGGGCTCCCGGAAGACGCGCAGGCCGTCAAAGACCTCGACAATCTGTGCACCCGCTTCGAGAAAAAACTGCACGATCTCGAACTCACCCGTATGGTCGCCCTGCAGATGGCGCCGCAGATCCGGCTTGTGCAGAACAACGACACCATCATGTCGGAAAAAATCCAGTCAACCCTCGTCAACACCATTCCGCTGTGGAAGAGCCAGATGCTTCTGGCCCTCGGAGTGAGCCATTCCATGGCCGCATCCAAAGCCCAGCGGGAGGTTACCGACATGACCAATACCCTGCTTCGAAAAAACGCCGAGACCATCAAGCAGTCCACCATCGAAACGGCGAGAGAAACCGAACGCGGCATCGTCGACCTGGAGACCCTGCAGTCGACCAATCAGTCGCTGATCTCCACTTTGGACGAAGTGATGGCGATTCAGAAGGAAGGACGCGAAAAACGCGCCCTGGCAGAACGCGAACTCGCACGCATGGAAGGCGAGCTCAAGAAAAAATTGCTGGATGTCAGCAATCGCTGAGAGCGGAGGACCTATGGATCTGAAATCCAAAATACGAGTAATTGACAATTTTCCCGAACAGGGCATCAGCTTCAAGGACATCACGACCCTGCTGGCCGACCGGGAGGCCTATGTATATGTCGTCGACCGTTTTATCGAAGAACTGAAAGACAAAAACATCGACATCATCATGGGCCCCGAAGCGCGCGGTTTCCTGTTCGGCGCGGCCGTGGCCTACGGGCTCGGCATCGGCTTTGTGCCGGTCAGAAAACCCGGCAAACTGCCGGCCGACACCGCACGCTTTGACTACGACCTGGAATACGGAAAAGACGCGCTCGAGATTCACAGAGACGCGCTGGCGCCCGGCATGCGCGTCGCCATCGTCGATGATCTGCTGGCCACCGGCGGCACCATGCGCGCCACGGCAAAACTCGCTGAAAGTCAGGGTGCTAAAGTCGTGTCTCTCGGTTTTCTGATCGAACTGAAAGATCTGAAAGGACGCGAAAAACTGAGCGGTTACGACATCATCAGCCTAGTACAATACGATCACTAAAAGAGAAGCCGCCCCGGATTCCCGGGGCGGCTTCGTGTTTTCCTATTCCATATTTTGTACAAATTCCACGGCAGACTGGCCGGCAATTTTTCCGAACACGACGATGTCCGTGACGGCGTTTCCGCCGATGCGGTTGCCGCCGTGCACGCCGCCGGTCACTTCTCCCGCGGCAAACAGCCCGTCGACCGGGGTGCCGTCCGCATGCAGAACTTCACCGGAAGGATCGATCGAAACGCCGCCCATGGTGTGGTGAATCGCCGGTGCGATCTCCACGGTATAGAAGGGAGCTTCCGACAGCGTCACATCGAGGGAGGTTCGCCCGTGCTCCGCGTCGGAACCCGCCTCCACGCTTTCATTATAAGCTGTGACGGATGCTTCGAGTGCGGCCGGATCGCAGCCGATGATCTCGGCGATATCAGCGAGCGTGGCGCCTTCTTTCAGATAGCCCTGATCCAGATAGTCCTGATACGTGGAGGCAGCCCCGAACACGGTGCTGTCCAGTACAAGAAAGGCCGTGCCTCCCTCCTGCGCAAGGATTGCCTGCGATACGACATCCCGGGTCAGGAGTTCGTCGGTGAAGCGTTCGCCGGCCCGGTTGATGAGAATTGCGCCGTCTCCGCGCACACCTTCGGTGATCATTTCATTGACATTCGGAACGACGGTGGGGTGTGTCTGAATCTGTTCGATATCGGTGAGCCCCACATCGAGCGGCTCCACGAGTGTAAGCGCATCGCCCGTAGCTCCCGGGGAGTTCGTTGTTCCGAAACCTCGAAGTTCTTCGTTGTATGTTTCCACAAGTCCGGGATTGGCACCGAATCCGCCAGTGGCCAGTACAACGGCTTTCGAACGGATCTCATAGCTCTGACCATCTTTGTATTCGACTTTGACGCCGGTGACCTGATTGCCCTCATGCAACAGTTCCACGGCTTTTGTGTACAGGCGTACATCAATGCCGAGTTCATTTACATTTTCGGTAAATACTTCCATGAGATGGGTCCCGACGGGCATTCCTTCCGGACCTTTGTGAATCCGATCGACCGACTGTCCGCCGCTGCGTCCGATTTCCGATAAACCAGCACCGATGGATTCCAGCCATTCGAGTGCAGGGGCGGACTGTTCGGTCAACACGGTCAGCAGTTCGGGATCGTTCAGATCTTTTCCGCCTTTATCTATGACCGCTATGTAAAGCAAATAGACAAGAAGAGCCCAAGCGATGATCGCTCGGGCTCTTCTTGATTTTTTTGGGTTTACGCATCCATGTCCGTTTTTACCTTCTGATACGCCCCCAGCAGCACCGCATAGTCCAATCCCACCGTCACACTGTCATATCCCAGTTCCAGATATTTTTTGGCCCCCGCTGTATCCATGGAAAAGATCAGGGCGTGCTTTTTGTGGTGGGCGCAGCGTTTTTGGATGTCCGTGATGGCCTGTACCAGATCGGGATGATCAAACTGCCCGATGATGCCCATGGCGGAAGACAGATCATACGGACCGACAAAAAAGCCGTCGATGCCCTCTAAACCGAGGATTTCATCCAGCAGGGCCAGCGCTTCTACCGTTTCACATTGGGGGAAAAGAAGCGTGTTTTTGTTCGCGTCTTTCTGAATCTCTGCAGCGGGACCGGCGGTACCGTAGCGGGCGGCGCGCACGGGCGCAAAGCCGCGTTCACCCTGCGGCGGGTATTTCGCATAACGCAGGAGCGTTTGCACCTCTTTCACCGTGCGAATATTGGGAACAACCAGGCCGCGCGCACCGGCATCCAGCGCGCGGAGGATCCATTCGCGGGAGGGTTCGGGAATGCGCACGAGCGCGTCGATCCCGCAGCCGTCGGCGGTTCGCAGAAGTTCCGCGAGTTCTTTCACTTCAAACAGTCCGTGTTCGGCATCGAGAATGACATAGTCAAAGCCCGCCCGGGCGATGATTTCCACCGCGGCGGCACCGAACTGATTGACAAAGGTGCCGAGCGGTTTTTCCTTTTGCTGCAGTTTTCTGCGTAATGTATTTGTCATGATGTACCTCCGTTTTCTGCAGTATACCATAACGGATTGGGTATGATTTCCCTAAGGAAAAAGAAAAGGAGAGTACCTATGCGACCTGTATGGAAAGGAACCATTTCGTTCGGTCTGGTGTCGATTCCGATTTCACTGGTGACGGCGGAAAAATCAACCCAGATTAAGTTTCACCTGATTGACAGCAAGGATTCGTCGCGGATCCGGTATCAGCGGGTCAATGACGACACCGGGGAAGAAGTCCCCTGGGACCGGATCGTCAAGGGATTTGAATATGCGGACGGCAATTATCTGCTGCTGTCGGATGAAGATTTTGAAAAAGTGAAGCCGGAGGCGACCAAATCGATCGATATCGAACAGTTTATCGAAGGCGAGGAGCTCGATCCGATGCTTCTGGACAAACCCTATTATATTCTTTCGCAAAAAGGCGGGGAGAAACCCTATGTGCTCCTGCGTGAAGTGCTGCAGGAAGCCGACAAGATGGCGATTGCCCGGATCGTGATCCGCACCAAGGAGCATCTGTGCGCGATTTATGCGCAGGGGGAGGCGCTGGTGCTGAACCTGATCCGTTTTTCCAATGAAGTGCGCGCGGCGGAAGATTTAAGTTTTCCCGACAAAGCGAAGATCACCAAGAAAGAAAAGGATCTGGCGCTGCAGCTGATCGAGTCGATGACGGAACCGTGGGAACCGGAAGAATACAAAAACGAGTATTCGGAAGCGCTGATGAAGTGGATCGAAGAAAAGATCGAAACCGGGGAAGACCCCGAACCCGATACCGAAGACGAAGAAACAGACGACAGCAAGGTGGTCGATATTATGGAACTGCTTCGTCAGAGCATCGACACGGAAGAAGAGGAAAAGAAACCGAAGAAAAGAAAGAAGGCGTAAATGGCAGACAAACTGGATGCATACAACAAAAAGAGGGATTTCAAAAAAACGGCGGAACCCGAAGGCGGAAAGGCGTCCGACGGAGAACGTCAGTTTGTCATCCAGCTGCACTACGCTTCGCGCAAACATTATGATTTCAGGCTCGAATACGACGGCGTGCTGGTAAGCTGGGCCGTGCCCAAGGGGCCGTCCTTTCATCCGAAAGACAAGCGGCTGGCCGTTCGCACGGAAGATCATCCGATGGACTACCGCCATTTTGAGGGACTGATCCCCAAGGGCGAATACGGCGGAGGCACGGTGCTGATCTGGGACCGGGGAACCTGGGAAGAGCAGGAGGATTTTGAAAAAGGACTGAAAGACGGTTCGATAAAAATCATACTGCACGGCGAGCGTCTGCAGGGCAAATGGGCGCTTGTGCGGATGAAAACGGAAGAGAAACAGGAAAACTGGCTGCTGATCAAGGAAAAAGACGATCTGGCGCAGGACAAGGCCGGCATTTCCGAATGGACGACGAGCGTCGTCTCCGGACTGGACCGAAAGGGGTTGGAGGAAAAGGGCGCGGAAGAAGAGGCCGACGCATTTCCCGAAGATGTCCGCGTTCCTCTGTGCGAAACGGCGGAAAAACCGCCGGCGGGCGACGCCTGGGCGCATGAGATCAAGTACGACGGCTACCGGATGCTGCTGGAAAAAAGAGGTGGCGCGGTGCGTTTTATAAGCCGTAATCAGAATGATTTTACGGAGTCAATCTCCTCGCTGGCAAAAGCCTGCGAGGCATGGAAGCAGGATGATTTTTTGCTCGACGGAGAAGTCGTCATCTTCAATGAAGCAGGTAAGACGGATTTTCAGACCCTGCAGCAGTCGATCAAAGGAAAAAAGGACGCGCCGTTTCACTTTATGGCGTTTGATGCACCGTATCTGAACGGAGAAGATCTCAGAAAAGCACCGCTTCGCGAACGAAAAAAGAAGCTCGAGGCATTTTTGGAAAACGCCCCCAAAGCGATCGCCTACAGTCCGCATGTGGAAGGCGGCGGATCGGCGGTGTGGAAAAGCGCGCAGGAGCACGGACTCGAAGGCATTGTTTCCAAGAAACTCGAATCCGTCTACGCAGGCGGACGATCGAGAAACTGGCGAAAGAGCAAAATCCCGGGACGCGATGATTTTCTCGTGGCGGGTTTTACACAGACCCAGGATCGCAGCGGCGGGATCTCGGCATTGCTGTTTGCAGAGAAGATCGGTGACGACTGGGTGTATGCGGGCCGGGCAGGTACGGGGTTTTCTGAAGACGAACGCGCGGAGCTCTATACAACACTCAAGAAAATTACGCGGAAAACCCCCGTGCTGAAGGAAGCGCCGAAAAAACGCCCCGGGGAGACGGTGTACTGGGTATCGGAAAAGCATATGGCGGAAGTGAAGTTCACCGAAAGGACACAGGAAGGGCATCTTCGGCATCCGGTGTTTCTCGGCCTGCGCGAAGACGCGGATCCGAAAAAGGTGCGGGCGAACCGGCAGGACCCGGTAAAAAAACCGCCTGCGGAGGCGGCCGGCAAGGAATCGGACACGGATGTAAAGTTGTCGTCGCCGGACAAAGTCATTTTCCCGAAAGAGAAGATTACCAAAGAAGAAGTGTTTGCCTATTATGAACAGGCGGCGGATCTTTTGATGAAGGAACTGGAAGGCCGGCTGGTTTCTCTGGTGCGATGTCCGGACGGCGTCGGCGGCGAGTGTTTTTATCAGAAGCATCCGAATGAATCGGATTCCTACGGCACGAGAGATGTGAAAGAAAAAGACGGAGAGAAAAGTCCGTACCTCGTCATCGAAACGACCGAACAGATGCTGCGCGCGGTGCAGATGAACACGCTGGAATTTCATATTTGGGGCTCCCATGCGGATACGATGGAAAAGCCGGACCGCATGGTGTTTGACCTGGACCCGGATGAAGGCGTCAGCCTCGATGATCTAAAGAAGAATGTGCGCCGGGTGAAAGAACTGCTGGATGAACTCGGGCTGGAGAGTTTTCTGATGACATCCGGCGGCAAGGGATATCATGTCGTGGTGCCGCTGGAACCCGTGGCGGGCTTTGACGAAGTGCACGGCTTCGCAAAAACGGTCGCCGCGGCGGCCGTGCAGAAGTGGCCCAAACATTTTACCGACAATATGAGTAAAAAGAAGCGCGAGAGAAAAGTGTATCTCGACTTTCTCAGAAACCGCAGAGGATCGACGGCGATCTGTCCGCATTCACTGCGGGCGAGAGAGACGGCGTCTGTGGCCTGGCCGATTTCCTGGGACGCGCTGGATACCACAGGACCGCAGGATATCACCATCCACAACTGGAAAGAACAGCCGTCCGCGTGGGAAGATTACGGAAAAAAGAAACAAAAACTGAAAAGCGGTTGAAAGTAGATGAACTGGGTATATTACTAATTAGTGATAATAAAAAGAAAGGAAGTTTAATCATTTGAAAATCGGAGTACTCGTAGGCAGCCTCAGAGAGGGATCCTACACAAGAATGCTGGCGCAGGCCATTATGAACCGTCTGCCGGAGGATTTTACGGCGGAATTTATCGAGATTCGGGATCTCCCGTTCTACAACGAAGACTTTGACACCGAAGAAAAACTCCCGAAAGAGGTCAGGGCTTTCCGGGAGCGCGTGTCGGAATTTGATGCGATTCTTCTTGCGACCCCGGAATACAACCGTTCCGTGCCGCCGGTTCTGAAAAATGCCATGGACACGGGTTCGCGCCCGTACGGCGAGAGCGTGTGGAACGGCAAACCGGTCGCCGTGATTTCCGCTTCGCCCGGAGCCATCGGCGGATTCGGCGCGAATCATCATCTGCGTCAGTCGATCTCGTTTTTGAACATGCCGATCCTGCAGCAGCCGGAAGTGTATTTCGGCGGCGTGCATGAGAAGTTCAACGAAAACGGAGAGCCGATCGACACCGATACCGAAGGCTTTATTCAGCTGATTGCAGACGCCTATGCGGAACACGTGCGAAAAAACCTCGCATAAGAACAAAAACACACTTTTTGCCTCCCGGCGAAAGGTGTGTTTTTTGTTGTCCGAAGAAGGCTTGGGCCTGTCTTTTTTGACCGGACATAGTACAATAGACAGGAGAAAACAAAGGAGGTCTGTATGATTCGAGATAATACAAGAAAACTGATTCTGGCGGGGCTGTTTGTCGCGCTGGGACTCATTATTCCCTACTTTACGGGACACGCCTTCGGGGTGCCGGGTACGGTGCTTCTTCCGATGCACATCCCCGTACTGCTGTGCGGTCTGATCTGCGGCCCGAAACTCGGGGCGCTGGCCGGTCTATTGACCCCCGCACTGTCGAGCCTTCTTACGGGTATGCCGCCGGTGTATCCGGTGCTGCCGATGATGGCAGGCGAACTGATGGTCTACGGTCTGGTGTCGGGCCTGATCCGCACCCGCTTTACAAAAGCCGTGTATCCTTCGCTGGTGGGCGGCATGATCGCGGGCCGCGTTGCCTACGGACTGATCTTTGCGGCGCTTGTGCTGGGCACGGGCGGCGCATTCCAGGGCGCGTCCGTTCTGACGGCCGTGACCGTGGGACTTCCGGGGATTGTCATTCAGCTGCTTTTGATTCCCCCGATCGTATATGCGGTGGAAAAAATGCTCGGCGAAGGCCGGCGGCAGCCCGCGCAGACAGAGGAGTTTGCAGGCCCCGCATTTGAAGAAGCGGTGGCAGCCGTGAAAAAAGAAGGCACCAGTGCCGTTCTTCTACGAAACGGCGAGATCATTCACCGCGCCGACGGACGCGGCGTGCGTCCCTTGATCGATGTGGCGGAAACCAATCCTTCGCTGTACAAAAACGCCCTCGTGGTCGACCGGCTGATCGGAAAAGCGGCGGCCATGATCCTGGTCCGAGGCGGCGTGCAGGCGGCCTATGCGCTTACTATGAGCCGCGCCGGGGAAGAGTATCTTAAACAGCACGGCGTTTCGGTGAAAGCGGACCGCGTGATCGACCTCATCAGCAACCGCGACAATACGGGTATCTGCCCGATGGAGCGTTCCGTTATGCACACGGAGGATCCGGAAGAGGGCTATGCGATTTTGAAGCAGACGCTCACCGAACTAAGGCAAAAAGCAAACGGCTGATGTATTACACTGCAAACAACGCCACGCTGAAAGGCGAGATCGAAATCCGCGAAGACGTCAGCATCTGGTACGGAGCCGTGCTTCGCGCCGATCACAACCGGATACGGATCGGTGCCGGATCCAATATCCAGGATCTGTGCATGATCCATGTGGACCGCAATGCGCCGGTGGAGATCGGAGAAGACTGTGTGATCGGGCACCGCTGTATTCTGCACGGCTGTACCTTAAAAGACCGTGTTCTGGTCGGTATGGGCGCGATTGTGATGGATCATGCGGTGATCGGGGAAGACAGCGTCATCGGCGCGGGCGCGCTGGTGCTCGAGGGTACGGTGATTCCGCCGGGTTCTCTGGTGGTGGGACAGCCGGCACGCGTGCTGCGCGAAACGACACCCGAACAGCGCACGGGGATTGCCGAGGCGGCCGCCGCGTATGTGGCGGATGCCCGCAGGGAACTGGAGGCGCGTGAATGAAAATCGTTGTACTCGACGGCCAGGCGCTGAACCCCGGGGATCTGTCGTGGGCGGGACTTGAAGCCTTCGGCGAACTGAAAGTCTATGACCGCACCCCGCTCGATCAGCCGGAAGAAATCATTCGGCGCATCGATGATGCGCAAATCGTATTTACAAACAAAACCCCGCTGTCCGCCGAGGTGTTTGCACAGGCGAAAGAATTGCGTTTTATCGGCGTGCTGGCCACAGGCTATAATGTGATCGATCTTTTGGCGGCCGATGCGCACGGCATCGTCGTGTCCAATGTGCCCGCCTACGGGACGGCCGCCGTGGCGCAGTATGCGATTGCGCTTTTGCTGGAGATCTGTCATCATATCGGACATCATGCGAATGCGGTGGCAGACGGGGTTTGGTCCTCTCGGCCGGATTTTTGCTTTTGGGATTATCCGCTGATTGAACTCGAAGGGAAGACCATGGGCATCATCGGTTACGGGCGCATCGGGCGGGCGACCGCAAAGATCGCGGAGGCCCTCGGGATGCAGGTGATCGCTGCAGGCGAGCCTTCCCGCGGGGCGCCGTATGTCGCGACGTCCGAATTTTTCGCCCGCGCGGATGTGATCAGTCTGCACGCGCCTTTGACTTCTGACAATGAGAAAATGATCAACGCCGACACGATCGCACAAATGAAGGACGGTGTGATCCTGATCAATACGGCGCGAGGTCCTTTGATCGACGAGCGCGCGCTCGCCGATGCCCTAAACCGCGAAAAAGTATACGCCGCGGGACTCGATGTCGTTTCTGTCGAGCCGATCACGCCCGACAATCCGCTGCTGCACGCGAAAAACTGCCTGATCACACCGCATATCGCGTGGGCGCCGATCGAGGCGCGCCGGCGGATTATGCAGACTTCGGAAGAGAATCTGCGCGCGTTTTTGGATGGAAATCCCGTGAATACCGTAGCGATATAAAAAAGACCCCCAACCGGGAAATGACGGCCGGTGAGGGGTCTTTTTGATTACATATTACGATTTCTGTTTTCGGGCCAGTTCCAGATTGTCCCCGTGCCGGACAAAGAGCATACAGACAAGCGCCACGGCAAAACAGATCACGGCGTAGAGAAACAGCAGACTGTAGGTGTGCGCGCGGTCCTGGATGAAGCCGTACAGAATGGGGCTTACAATGGCCGCGGTAAAGGAAAACAGATAGTAGTAGCCGGTGAAGGAGCCGATGCTCTTCACCGATGCGAATTCGAGCACCATCGGAAGCGAATTGATATTGACACAGGCCCAGAAGAAGCCGCCGCCCAAAAGCAGAATCTGCACGAGCAGCTGCGACGGGTGGGTCAGAATCGGAAGAAACATCAGCACGATGCCGATCAGTCCGATCGTAATCGTGCGCTTGCGGCCGATCTTCTGACCGATCAGTCCCGCGGGAAAGGCAAACAGCAGGAAGGTCAGTGAAAAGCCCGTAAGCATCATGGTCGCCTGGCCGCCGGTGACGCCGTATTCATTGGTCGCAAACAGCGTGAAGAAAGTCTCGATGGCATTGAAACCCATAAACCAGGTGAAGATGGCAAACAGAAGAAAGACCAGGCTCACCTTGTGCGCGCGGGAGAGTCCGAGAAAGGCGGTGAGGCTGCGCTGTTTTTCTTCGGGTTCGTCCGTGTCGGGTTCCGCGGTGCCGCGCTGTGCAAGCGACTGCGCCGCCCAGCGGTTTGCGATCGTGTCGGTCACCGGCAGATTGTGCTGCTTTTTGTAAACAAGACTGTCGGGCTCCCGGACAAAGCGCAAAAGAATCAGCAGCGCGATCAGCATAATGACGGTCGCAAACAAAAACGCGAAGAACTTGTCTTCTCTGACATCGGACAGAATGCCGCCCACGAGAAACGCGAGGATTGATCCCACGCCGCCCATGAGATTGATAATGCCGTTGGCCTGGCTGCGAAGAGGCCGCGCGGTTACATCGGGCATCAGACTGATATACTCTAAGATCGGAAGAGCGGTTCAGCAGGAATGCCGAGACCGATCTCGTAT
>ERZ1032871.120-NODE-120-length-11713-cov-17.228941_pt1 | contig 11713 bp, 10 predicted proteins | sample MGYA00519026_ERZ1032871 | MGnify/ENA primary metagenome ERZ1032871 (study PRJEB33719, sample SAMN04262510) | wastewater metagenome | biome: rural village; feature: composting latrine chamber; material: composting feces with ash | place: El Salvador | collected...
TCGGCGCGCTCGCGGGCCTGTGGCCGCCGGCCGCGCAGCTGTTGATGGGCGTGCTCGCCTTCTCCCTGCCGTGGCTGCTGGGGCGGACGCTCGGCGCACGCACGGGCGCGGGCCAGTGACGGGCGCGGGCGGCTGACCCGGGTCCGCGCCGCATTGCTTTGCGACGACCGGCCGGGCACCTATTCGCCCCATGCCCACGGGGGTATAGTTTGCGGGGTATTCGCCCCACGCACCCGACTCGGAAGGTCCCTCCCATGTCATTTTTCGCGAAGCTCTTCGGTTCGGAAGGCAAGATCGGCGGCGCCGAGGCCGTGCAGATGTGCAAGGACGGCGCCCGCCTCGTCGACGTCCGCACCGACGCGGAGCGCCGCCTGACCTCCCCGAAGAAGTCGTCGCACATCCCGGTGCAGGAGATCAACGCGCGCTGCAAGGAGCTCAACAAGAAGCACCCGGTCATCGCCGTCTGCGCCCACGGCCCCCGCGCCCGCCGCGCCTGCAACCAGCTGCGCAAGCAGGGCTTCGACGCCTACTGGCTCTCCGGCGGGGTCACCGCCTGGCAGAACGCCGGCGGCCAGGTCAAGCGCTAGTTCCCGCTTGACGACGGCCCGCGTCCCCGCCCCGAACCGTGTGCGCGGATGCCGCCGCCGCTTCCCCTCCAACGCCGACGGCCAGGTGGCGCGCCCAATCGGCGCGGCCCCTGGCCGTCGTAAAGCAATGTCGCGGAACTAGCCCTGCTGGAGTCCCGCCTCGCCCTCGGCGCCGCGCGAGTACACGGCGGCGAGGGTGCGCTCGCGCGCGGCCTCCAGAGCGGAAACGTCGGCCTGCTCGCCGTACTGCTCCTTGAGGTTAGCGATCGCCTCGTCGGACGTCAGGTTCAGGCTGGATTCGATTTCGTCGGAAAGCCTGATCACGGTCGGCCCGGCGCCGGCCTGCGTCACCGCGCGCACACCGGCGACGCCGGCGTCGAAGGAGGGGAAGGAAAACGCCTCGTAGCGCTTGACCTCGGGAATCGCGTGGACGCGCAGGCGGACGCGGGTGATGACGCCGAAAATGCCCTCCGAACCGAGGGACAGCTCGCGCAGATCCGGTCCCGCGGCGGTGGCGGGGCGACGACGGCATCGGGCACGTCATGGGTTCCGCCGAGGCGCCATCCGATGAGGTCGGGGTAGGACTTGCCGCGGGCGCGCCGCAGCTTCTGGGAGAAGTCCGCGGTCACCCGGTCGGCGCCGACGATGCTCGCCAGCGCGGCGAGGTCATCGGGGGTCAGCCGCGATTCGGTGACGGCGACGTCGCTTTCGGGGATGCGGGGCAGGGGCTTGTCGACGCCGAAGCCCTTGGTGAGCAGCGTGCGCACGCCACGAGACAGCGGCTTGGCCTCGTCCGCGGTGCCCCAGAGGTTGAACTCCATCGGCGGGCGGGGAACTCCGATGCCTTCCTGGCTGCTCATGGCGGAAATGGTACGCACATGCCCCCGGGTGTCGGAATGCGGCGGCGAATCAGACGAGACACCGTCGTGACAAACGTTGCCACAATGTCAATGAAGCGTCCATTCTGGGGTGGGGACGCGATCGGGTGCGGGCCCCGGCGCAACGAAGGGATCGTGGAGCCGATGGACGCCGTGCACGACGATGGCACCGCCCTCGACGCCGCGCGCCGCGCCGCTTGGCTGGGGGAGCTGAAGGCCGCAGGAGGGCCCGTCGATCTCATCGTCATCGGAGGCGGCGTCACCGGCGTCGGCGTCGCCCTCGACGCGGCGACCCGTGGCCTGGACGTCGTGCTCGTCGAAAAGCACGACCTGGGGTTCGGCACGTCGCGCTGGTCCTCCAAACTCGCCCACGGGGGCTTGCGGTACCTGTCCAAGCTGGAGTTCGGCATCGCGTGCGATTCGGCCGTGGAGCGCGGCCGCCTGATGTGCCGCATCGCACCGCATTTGATCCGTGCGCTGCCGCAGGTCACGCCGCTTGTCGACGACACCACCCTCCTGCAGAAGGTGGTCGTGCGGCTCGGGTACGCCGCGGGAGACCTGCTGAGAATGGCCGCCCGCACGCCGTCGGCGGTGCTGCCGCGTTCGCGCTACCGGAGTCGGGCGGCGACGCTGGAGATGGTGCCCACGGTGCTTCGCGACGGCCTGCGCGGCGCGTGGGTGAATTGCGACGGACAGATCATCGACGACGCTCGCATCGTCACCACCATCGCCCGGACCGCGGCGGACAACGGCGCCCGGGTGATCACCCGGTGCTCCGCCGTCGACGCCACCGGGAGCGGGGCGATGCTCGTCGATGAGTTGACCGGCAACCGGTTCCGACTGTCGGCTCGCGCGGTGGACAATGCCACGGGCGTGTTGGCCGGCGGCCTCGACGAGGGCATCCGCATCCGGCCCTCGCGCGGCACGCACCTGGTCTTCGACGCGGAGACCTTCGGCAATCCCACCGGCTCGCTGACCGTGCCGCTGCCCGGATCGATCATCCGCTTGCTGATGTCCTCGCGGAAGCAGGGGGGGGCCTCGCGGAAGCATGAGGCCAGGCCCGCGTCGGCCGAACCAACGTCACCGCTGACCCGCAACAACGGCCTGCGCGCCGCCAACATCGCCGCAGACATCCCGGGCGCGAAGTAGCGCCTCGGTCAGGGTGGGGGAGATCCGTTTGCCCGGACACGGCGGGAACGGCGAAGTCTCGAACCAGTGACAATGCCGAAGCCCGGGCACCGAGGTGGTGCCCGGGCTTCTTTCTCGTCAGCCGCAGTGTCCCGAAGTCTGCGGTGTCCCGGAGTGCGGTGGAGTCCCGCCGCCGTCGTGCGTTACTTGCGGTGCACGGACGCAGGCACCTGCTGAGCGCCGGAGGCGTCGCGGGCGGATCCCGCGGCGTCACCCGCCGGGGTGGACTTCAGCTCGGAGATGATGCTCTCCACCGACGACTTGGCGTCGCCAAGCAACATGTCCGTGTTGTCGTTGAAGAACAGCGGATTCTGCACGCCGGCGTAACCGGAGCCCATGGAACGCTTGAACACGATGACCTTCTCGGCCTCCCAGACCTTCAGCACCGGCATGCCGGCGATGGGGGAACCGGGCTCCTTGGCGATCGGGTTGACCGTGTCGTTGGCGCCGATGACCAGCACGACGTCGATGTCCTCGAAGTCGTCGTTGACCTCGTCCATCTCCAGGACCAGGTCGTAGGGGACCTTCGCCTCGGCGAGGAGCACGTTCATGTGGCCCGGCAGGCGGCCGGCGACCGGGTGGATGCCGAAGGTGACTTCCTTGCCGGCTTCGCGCAGGGTGCGGGTCAGCTCCGCCACCGGGTACTGCGCCTGGGACACGGCCATGCCGTAGCCCGGGGTGATCATGACCGTGTTGGCCATCTTCAGCAGCTCCGCGGCCTCGGACACGGACACCTCGGTGTGGGTGCCGGCCTCGCCGCCGCCGGCGACCGCGCTGGCGTCGGTGCCGAAGCCGCCCAGCAGCACGTTGAGGAAGGAGCGGTTCATCGCCTGGCACATGATGTAGCTCAGGTACGCGCCCGACGAGCCGACCAGGGCGCCGGTGATGATCAGCAGCGGGTTGGCCAGCATCAGGCCGGTGAACGCCGCAGCCCAGCCGGAGTAGGAGTTCATGATCGACACGACGACCGGCATGTCGCCGCCGCCGATGGCGATGACCAGGTGCCAGCCCAGGAACAGGGCCAGGGCGGTCATGACGCCCAGCGCGATCCAGGCGGGGGAGCCCTCGCCGACGATGATGAACGTGACCATCAGGGCCACGGAGACCAGCAGGATCAGGATGTTGAGGACGTTGCGCGCCGGCAGCAGCACCGGAGCGCCCGAGATCTTCTCGGCCAGCTTCAGGCCGGCGACGATGGAACCGGAGAAGGTCACCGCGCCGATGAAGACGCCCAGGTAGACCTCGCCCAGGTGGAACGCCATGGCGTTGCCGGTGAGCTCGTCTTCGGTAATGAAGGAGTTGTAGCCGATGAGCACGGCGGCGAGGCCGACGAAGCCGTTGAAGTAGGCGATCAGCTGCGGCAGGCCGGTCATTTCGACGGAGCGGGCGCGCCAAGTGCCGTACATGCCGCCCAGCGCCATGGCCAGGCCGATGAGGAGGACGATGGTCAGCGGGCGCTGGTAGTCGCCCTCGGTGTCGCGGATGGAGGTCGCGACGGCCTGCACGATGGCGAGGATCACGGCGACGGCCATGCCGGTCATGCCCAGCGTGTTGCCGCGGCGGGCGGTCTCCGGCTTGGACAGCGCGGCCAGGGACAGGATGAACAGCAGCGCGGCGGCGATGTAGCCGAGGGTGGACAGACGGTTGGTCCAGTCCAGCAGCACGTCGGTGCCGCCGGTTGCGGCCGCGTCGGCGGCCACGGTGGTGATGTCGGTGATGGTGGCCATGGTTTTACGCCTCCTCCTTGCGGAACATGCCGAGCATGCGGTCGGTGATGGTGAAGCCGCCGAAGATGTTGATCGACGACAGCAAGATGGCCAGGAAGGCCATGGAACTGACGATGACGTTGCTCGAGCCGACCACCAGGATCGCGCCGACGAGGACGATGCCGGAGATGGCGTTGGTCTCGGACATCAGCGGCGTGTGCAGGCGAGGGGTGACGGCGGAGATGACGTAGAAGCCGAGGACGATCGCCAGGGTGAGCACCATGTAGTTGGCGCTGACGCTGGCGGGGCTGGCCAGGATCACGGCGACGCCGAGGAGCACGGCCAGTGCCAGGCCGACCTTGGCCTTCGCGCCGCCCATGAACGCGACCTTCTCGGGCTCTTCGGCGGCGGCCGCGGCGGCGAGCTTCTCCTGCGTCGCGGCGGCCGGCGTCGCCGAGACCTGCACCGGCGGCGGGGGCCACAGGATCGCGGTGTCGGTGGCCGCGCCGGTGGTTTCGGCCTCCACGTTGCCGGTGTCGCCGCCCTTGCTGGCGCAGGTGCCGTTGAGGGTGACGGTGATGCCGCGGACGATGTCGTCGTCGAGGTCGAGGACCGGGGTGCCGTCCTTGTCCGGGGTGATCAGTTTGAACAGGTTGACGATGTTCTGGCCGTAGAGCTGCGACGCCTGGCCGGGCAGGCGGCCGGCGAGGTCGGTGTGGCCGATGATGGTGACGCCGTTGTCGGTGACGGTGACTTCACCGGGCACGGTGAGTTCGCAGTTGCCGCCGTTGGCTGCGGCCATGTCGACGATGACGCTGCCCGGGCGCATGGCGCGGACGTCGTCGGCGGTGAGCAGCAGCGGGGACTTGCGGCCGGGGATGTTCGCCGTGGTGATGACGATGTCGGCGGCGGCCGACTGCTCGGCGTAGAGCTTCGCGGCGGCGGTGGCCTGGTCGTCGGTCATCTCCTTGGCGTAGCCGTCGGAGGACTTTTCGGCGGCGACGGGGATCGGGATGAACTCCGCGCCCATGGATTCGACCTGCTCGCCGGCTTCGGGGCGCAGGTCGGTGGCCTTGACGATGGCGCCCATGGAGTTGGCGGTGCCGATCGCGGCGAGGCCGCCTACGCCGGCGCCGATGACGTAGACGGTGGCCGGCGGGACCTTGCCCGCGGCGGTGACCTGGCCGGTGAACAGGCGGCCGAAGGCATTGGCGGCCTCGACGACGGCGCGATAGCCGGCGATGTTGGCCATCGACGACAGCACGTCCATGGACTGGGCACGCGACAGGCGCGGCACGGCGTCCATGGCCAGGGCGGTGAAGTGCGAGGACGCGAGCTCGTCGACGAGCTCGGGGTTGCGTCCCGGGGCGAGGCGGGACACGAGCATCGCGCCGGGCTTCATCAGGTTGCGGTACTCGCGCGGCGGGGTGTCGAGGGTGGTGATGATGTCTGCGCGCCACACGTCCTCGCCCACGAGTCGGGCGCCGGCGGCTACGTAAAGATCGTCGGGGTAGGCGGCGTGGTCGCCGGCCCCGGCCTGGACGTCGACGTCGTAGCCGAGCTTGATCAGCTTGGCGACCGTGTCCGGCGTCGCCGCGACGAGCGGCTGCCGGGCATCCGGTTCAATGGGGATTCCGATTCGCATTGTGGACTCCTGGATGGCTTGCGGGACGTGAATTCGGGCGGTCGGCGGGACACGATGTGGGAAGCGGGGGTGACGCACGCTTCGTTTTGGGGGTGATATCGTGTGTGGTCGGTGGGCATCATGGCGTCCGAGGGTCGTTCCCGCCGCCGCCTGCGGTGTGTGCGTGGGGCGTCGGGGCCGGGCCGGTGCGGGTGGTCCGGGCGCCGATGGCAGATGCTCCGCCTTCTTCGGTTCGTTTATTAAAAGATGAAGACCGTATGTTCCGTGCGGGTTTCGCCGAAAATGGTTCTGGAATCATTCGATTGCTTGGCGACGTCGCCGTGCCTGCGTGCCGCCGTGAGGGTGGATAACGGCGGTGGGGTGGGGCGATGGGTCCGTCGGTGCGCAGGGAAGGCTGCCGTTCCCGCTTCGTCTCTGGGAGCGGGGGTAGTGGCCGGGGGTGATGTTCCGGTTGTGCTTCGGCGCGCCATCTACTCCTACTCCGAAAGCGCCAACTCGCCCCGAGCGGCGTAACCCGACAGTGGTGCCGGATGAGTGCGCGAGGGGCGTCCCCTGATGGTCCGTCTACGTCCCGCAGTACGTCGTGTAGCCGCCGAACTCTGCGGGCGCGGGGCGTTCGTAGCGTTCGTCGTCGGGATTGTCGCTGGGGACGTAGGGGGCGGTGATGCGCGCGAGTAGCGCGTGGAAGGGGCCCATGTCGCGGGGTCGGGTGGCGTCGGCGGCCCCGGCGGCGGCGAGCGCTTCTTCGACGAGGTGGTTGCGGGGGATGTAGATCGGGTTCGACCGTCGCATCGACTCGGCGTCGGGCGAGAGTTCGCGCCATGCGGTGAGCCATTCCCGTGCGCGGTCGTCGTCGGAGAAGCGGGCGAGCAGCGCGTCCTCGGCGGTGTCGGGGGAGCCGCCGTCCCGCCCCTCCTTCGCGTCGGCTGCGGCGACGAGCGTCAGCGCGCGGTGGGCGAGCGTGTGGTCGGGTGCGTCGTCGCCGAGCATCGCCAGCCATTCTTCGACGACGGCGTCGACGGCCACGGCATCGGCCCGGCCGGCTCCATCGGTCAGCCCCAATTTCGCCCGCCACGCATCGCGAATGCGGCCGTCCATCAGCCCCCTGAACCCGGACAGATGCTCGCGGGCGAGGGCCAGTGCGCGGTCGGGGTCGGCGTCGTAAAGCGGCGCGAGGGTTTCGGTGAACCGAGCCAAATCCCACTCGAGCACACGGGGTTGGGCCCCGAAGGCGTAGATTCCCTGGCCGTCGATGGAGCTGAACACGGCGCGCGGGTCGTGGCCGTCGAGAAACGCGCAGGGCCCGTAGTCGATGGTCTCGCCGGAGATGGTGACGTTGTCGGTGTTCATCACCCCGTGCACGAAGCCCGCGCCCAGCCACGCCGCGACGAGGTCGGCCTGGGCGTCGGCGACGGCATCGAACAGGGCGAGCGGACGGTCGGCCTCGGGAAGGTCGAGCAGGTGTGGGTAGTGGCGGGTGGCGGCGTGGTCGACGAGACGCTTGACGACGTCGTCTCCGCCATGAGCTCGCGCGAACTGGAAGGAACCGACCCGCAGATGACTCGACGCGACGCGCACCAGCACCGCGCCCGGAAGAACCCGTTCCCGCTGGACGCGGCCACCCGTGGCGATGACCGCCAGCGCCCGGGTGGTGGGGATGCCCAGGGCGTGCATCGCCTCGGCGACCAGGTATTCGCGCAGCATCGGACCCAGCGCGGCTAGCCCGTCGCCGCGCCTGGCGAAGGGCGTCGGGCCGGAGCCCTTCAGGTGAATGTCGCGGAGATTGCCGTCGCGATCGGTGATCTCGCCGAGGAGCAACGCGCGGCCGTCGCCGAGGATCGGGACGAACTGGCCGAACTGGTGGCCCGAATACGCCTGCGCAACCGGGCGGTACGGGGCGGGGTTGGACTGCCCCAGCAGAAAGTCGACGCCGGCCGGGGTGTGAAGCCATTCGGGGTCGAGGCCGAGTTCGCGGGCCAAGTCGTCGTTGAGCACAACGAGCTCGGGCGCCGGGGCCTCCTGGGCGGCCCAATCGATGGCCATTTCCGGCATGGCATCGGCGAAGTCGGTGGTCAGGCGGACGGGCGGTTCGGGGGTGGCGGTCGGCTCGTTCGTCTGTGACATGCGTCGAGTCTACGGACGGCGCGCGCCTATGTGGGGTACGCGGCGGGCACGTCGGCGGGTTTCTCGAACGATCGTGCGGGCGGCCGGGAGGGGTGATCCGGCGCGCCGCATAGTCTGCGGGCGCAACCGCGGAATCGGCCGTGGTGACGGCCACCGGGCCGGGGATCGAAAGCGAGGGGCCGGCAATGGACCTTCATTTGATGCAGCAGGTCAAGCGTCTGTTCGCGTGGGCGGACGCCAATGACGACACTCGGAACATGGAGCTGCACATGCAGGTCGCGTTCGGGTTGCTCGCCGAGCAAGGGGCGGCGACCACGCCGAAGCACGCGCTGACCGCTGCGGAACTGGACGCGCGCGATCGGCCAGTGATCCGTCAGATCCAGTTGACGCAGTCGTATCGCTGGGAGCGGGCGAAGTTGGCGTCGCGCATCGCGGAGGGTCTGCACTGCCGGTTCATCTGGATCGGCTCCTTGACGCAGGAGACCCCGACGGTCGGCTGCTTCATCGGATGCCGTCCGCACGCCGACCGGGCGCGCCTGCTGTTCGAGCTGATGGACCCGGATCTGCGGCTGCTCACCCGTTTCATCGGTCCGCCGCAGGGTGCGGGGTGGGGTGCGAGCGGGCCCCCGCCGGCGTCCGCGCGCCGGTACTTCGAGTCGCGGTCGGCGGCGATGCTCGACGTGATCAACTGGACCTACGAGCGCCTGTACGAGACCGAAGTGCTCGCCGCCTCCCGCAAGGGGCTCGCCGATGACTTCGCGGAGGATCGCAGGCTCGCCGACGAGTTCGTCGACGAGATGTGGGGCGACACGATGTCGGTCTACGACCTCGGGGCCGGTCAGCCCGATTACCCGATGGTCGATGGGCTGCCCGCCGAGCGCTTCCGGGAGTTCCTCGAGGAGCTCGGGGAGCTCGAGGAGCTCGAGGTAGGCGAAGAGGGCGCAGACGAAGATGTCGCCGGCGAGGATGGGGGCGTGGATCTTGAGGCCGATCCCGATGACGACTTCGACTACTTCTTCGACTGGGAAGACGACGAGGATGATGACGAAGAAGGGGAGGACGGCGAAGAAGACGAGGACGACGAGACCGGGGACGCCGCGCCAGTCTTCGCCGACTCCGTGCCGTTGTTCGACCTGCCCGACCTGTTCAGTCCGGCCAACGTGCCAGGGCATTCCGGCCCGTCCCGCGCCGAGTCTCCGGCGGAGTCGTCGATCGCCGACGCCACCTGGGTGTACTTCATCGAGGACGAGTGGGACGAGGACGTCGACCCCTGCCTGATCCGTTTCGGCGCCGGCGGTTGGCAGCTGTACTTCCCGGCGATGAGGCAGTGGTTCCGCGACGATGCCGCCGAGGAGATGGCCATGGAGTCCGGCTTGTTCGTCCGCACCACTCGCGTTGACGCGGAGGAGTGGGTGGACATCCTCGACAATCCCTCCGACGACGAGGACACCGGGGAGCCGCGGACTGTGGAGTCGGAGATCGACAAGTGCCTCGCCCTCGGCTTCGACGAGGACACCGCCCGCCAGTTCGTCCGGATGCGCTGGGCGAATCTGCCGGACGCGCTGTTGTCTGAATGACGGTGGGCGTCGTCAAGCAACCCGCCGTGCGCGGCAGCCCCGACCCGCTTCGTGGTCGCCCGTTTCCGCCCCGGCGCGAATGCGGGCACCGTAGATGCCGTCGGCACCGGCATCGCGCAATCCCGGACGTGCCACCGACTTCCCATCACCTCCCGAGGAGAAACATGACCACCGAAATCGCGCCCATCACCAGCTGGACCCTGATGCAGGAAATCCCCGTGCCCCAGGACATCGGGCCGATCCTCGTGCAGGGCGAGCGCCCGATCACCGCGTTCAAGACCTTCCGCGACTCCGCGATCTTCACCGACCGCCGCATGATCGTCCGCGACGCGCAGGGCCTGCGCGGCAAGAAGGTCGAGCTGTACTCGCTGCCGTACTCGTCGATCAACATGTGGTCGTCGGAGAACGCCGGCACGCTCGACTTCAACGCGGAGCTGGAGCTGTGGACCCGCGCCGGGCACATCAAGGTCAAGCTGGGCCGCGACATCGACATCCGCCGACTCGACCAGCTCATCGCGCACGCCGTCTTCGGTCAGCTGTAGCGTTCCGCGTTGCTTTTGCTTGACGACGACCTGCGGTGAACCCTCGACACCGTATGCCCTCGGGGGTATGGTGGCGGGTAAAAATCGATGCGTCGCCGCCGACGGCGACGGGACAAGGAGCGATCATGGCCGAGAACACCGCAGGTCCGAACTTCACCGGGAACACCACCGGTGACGCCGCCACCGATCCCCATGCCAAGGTCAGCGCCGCGGAGCGCATGGGCATCGGCACCATCGTCCACGGCGACTTCGACGAGGTCGCCGACCGCACCCGCCAGGCCATCGCCGACGGCGGCTTCGGCGTGCTCACCGAGATCGACGTGACCGCCACGCTGAAGAAGAAGATCGACCGCGACATCGAGCGGATCCTCATCCTCGGCGCGTGCAACCCCACCTTCGCCGCTCAGGCACTGGACGCCACCCGCGACATCTCGCTGGTCATGCCGTGCAACGTCGTCGTCCGCGAGGACCTCGCCCACGGCGGCGACGCCATCCGCGTCACCGCCCTCAACCCTACGGCGATGGGCGAGATGGCCGGCGTCGAGGGCATCGGCGACATCATGGCCGAGGCCACCAAGATGATGACCGCCATCATCGACTCGCTGAAGTAGTTTTATTTGCCCCGCTTGGCCAGGCGCTTGGCGCCCTTGCCGGCCTGGCGCATCGTGGCCAGGTAGAGGGGGCGGGCGAAGCGCTTGGCGTACCAGCCGACCAGGGCGACGCCGTCGGGCGTGACCACCTGGCGGCGGGCGTCGATGCTCTTCATCGCACGGTCGGCGACGGTCGCGGCGGTCAGCGGCGTCTTGGTCAGCAGCTTCCGGGCCAGCTCGTCGGCGTCGGCGTCGTCGCCGGTCAGGGAGCTGGCCAGGTTCGACTGGAAGAACTGGGGGCAGATCACCGTGGTGGTGATGCCGCGCTCGCGCAGCTCGAAATCGACCGTCTCCGCCAGCGCGACGACCGCCGCCTTCGTGGCGTTGTAGGTCGACATCTTGATGGGGTGGATCAGGCCGGCGACCGACGACGTCATGACGATCTGCGCGCCCGGCTCCAGCAGCGGCACGAACGCGCGGCAGCCGCGCACCGCGCCGAGCAGGTTGATGTCCAGCGCGCGGTGCCACGTGTCCAGGGTGACGTTCTCGATCGCCCCGCCGACCGCGATGCCGGCGTTGAGCACCAGCACGTCCACCGCGCCGATCGCCTCGGCCGCGGCTTCCCAGTCCGCGTCGGAGGTCACGTCCAGCTTGCGGTAGGTGCACGCATCGCCGAGCTTGACGACGTCCTCGTTCGCCGCGTCATGCAAATCGGTCGCGATGACCGAATCCCCGCGCGCGATGAAGCGCTTGGCCAGTTCGAGGCCGAAACCCGAAGCCGCGCCGGTGATGAGCACGCGGCGCGGGCCGCGTGGCTTGGGGGAACTCCCGAAGAGGCCGGCGCCGGACGCGGCGGCGAGGCCGGCGACCCCGAGC
>ERZ1032871.122-NODE-122-length-11655-cov-15.195086_pt1 | contig 11655 bp, 10 predicted proteins | sample MGYA00519026_ERZ1032871 | MGnify/ENA primary metagenome ERZ1032871 (study PRJEB33719, sample SAMN04262510) | wastewater metagenome | biome: rural village; feature: composting latrine chamber; material: composting feces with ash | place: El Salvador | collected...
GTCCTCGAGGGTCGGCCGATCCCGTCCGCCGAGGTCCGCGAGCGTCCAGGCGACCCGCAGCGCCCTGTCGACGCCGCGTTGGGTGACGGTCCGGTCCGCCAGGCGGCATTCCAGGTACGCCATCCCCGCATCGTCGGCCGGCGCGTTTCTGCGCAGCACCGGTCCAGGCACCGAGGAATTCGCCCCCGCCCCCTCGATGCCCATCGCCTGCCATCGTGCGCGCGCCCGGTCCCGCGCCGCGATGACCCGCTCGCGGATCGCCCCCGATTCCTCGCCCGGTTCCGGCCGCACGACGGAATGCCGCGGGTGGATGGACAGCTGCACGTCGATGCGGTCGCGCAGCGGCCCCGACACCGCGGCCATGTGTCGGCGCCGCGCCCCGGGGGGACACGTGCACTCCCCCGGCTCCGCGGCGCCGCAAGGACAGGGGTTGGCCGCCATCACCAGTTGCACGCGGCAGGGGTACCGCACCCTGTGCCGCGACCGCACCAGCGTGACGTCCCCTCGTTCCAGCGGAGTGCGCAGCGCGTCGAGCACCCGGGCGGGCATGAGCGTCACTTCGTCGAGGAACAGCACCCCACCGTGCGCGAGACTTATCGCCCCGGGTTTCGGCACGCCCGATCCTCCGCCAAGCAACGCCGCGGCGGTCACCGTGTGATGCGGCGCCACGAACGGCGGCCGGGTGATCAGCCCGCCTTCGTGCGCCCCGATGCGCCCCGACACCGAATGCACGGCCGTCACCTCCAGCGCCTCGGCCTCCGTCAGCGGCGGCAGTATCCCCGGCAGCCGCGCCGCGAGCATCGATTTGCCGGTTCCGGGCGGCCCCGTCAGGAACAGGTGGTGTCCGCCGGCGGCGACGACCTCCAGCGCCCGGCGCGCCTCGTCTTGGCCGTGGATGTCCCGCATGTCCGGCAGTTCTTGCGTGACGACGGCCCGCCGCCCGTCACCGGGCGCATCCACCCCGTCGCCCGTGAGCGCCCACCGCCACAACTGCGCCAGGGTGGACACCCCGCCCACGGCGATTCCCCCGACCAGCGCCGCCTCGTCGAGATTGCCGGCGGGCACGACCACCCACCGCAGTCCCGCGTCCCGGGCGGCGATGACGGCGGGCAGGATTCCCTGCACCGGCCGCACAGTCCCATCGAGCCCGACTTCCCCGAGCAGAGCCGTGCGTTCGAGCCGGCCGCGCGCCTCGTCGCCGTCGTCGAGCCCAGAGGACAGCACCGCGCACACGATGGCCAGGTCGAACGCCGACCCGTGCTTGCGCAGGCTGGCCGGCGACATCGACACCACGACCTTGGTCCGCGGCCACGTCAACCCCGAGTTCACCGCCGCGGTGCGCACGCGATCCCGCGCCTCGGCCACCGCGGCGTCCCCCAATCCGCCGATGTGCATTCCGGGCAACCCCCGGCCCACGTCGGCCTCCACCGCGACGACGACCCCGTCGAGCCCCTGCAACGCCACCGACACCGCCCTGCCGACGCTCATCTACGCCACGCCCCGGAACCACTCGAGGGTCAATTCTCCGCGGACGGGCCTGACGTCGACGACGTCGAAACGCACGTGGTCGCAGTCCCTCCCCGTCTCCCGCAGCCATCGGGCGACGCCCCGGCGCAGCGAACGCATCTTCCGCCCGGTCACCGCCGCCAGTCCGTCGCCCATCATGTCCGTCGACCGGGTCTTCACCTCGACGACGACCACGGCGTCTCCGTCCAGGAACACCGCGTCGAGTTCGTCCCGGCCCACCCGGACATTGGTCCCGATCAGCGTCAGCCCCCGCCCTTCCAGGAACCCCACCGCCGCGGCCTCTCCCGCCGCGCCGAGTCGTCGCCGCTCCGCTTGTTCTTGCCGTCCTGCTCGCGTCATGCCCCGACCATGCGGCGGCGGACGGCAAAAAGCCCGCCGGCCGGTGCTCCGGCGGGCGGGTTTTGTGGATGGATCGCGTCCTGTGGAAAACGCGCGCCCACCCCTTGTTCGGCAGGCGCAGATCAGTCCGGCAGGCGCAGATCCGGCTTGTCCAGCTCCTCGATGTTGACGTCCTTGAACGTGATCACGCGGACGTAGCGCACGAAACGCGCCGGGCGGTACATGTCCCACACCCACGCGTCGGACATGCGCAGCTCGAAGTACACCTCGCCGCCGGAGTTGTGCGGAATCAGTTCGACGGCGTTGGCCAGGTAGAACCGCCGCTCCGTCTCGACGACGTACGCGAACTGGCTGACCACGTCGCGGTATTCCTTGTAGAGGGACAGCTCGACTTCGGCTTCGTAGTTGTCTAGATCTTCGGCGCTCACGTCAGCGTCTCCCCTCGGTAGCGGTGCGGTCGTCTCATGCGTCTTGTCTGCGGTGGCGTCGGTGCGCCGCCGCCACGTTGGCGTAACTCATCCGGTGTTCCCGGCTCGCGCCGAGCGTCTCCACCGCGGCCATGTGCGCGGCGGTGCCGTAGCCCTTGTGCCCGGCCAGTCCGTAACCCGGCAGTTGCGCATCGAGCTCAAACATAATGCGATCCCTCGTCACTTTTGCGACGACACTCGCGGCGGCGATGCATCGAGCCGCCGCGTCGCCCCCGATCATCGGCAAATGGGGCGATTCGAGCCCGGGCACGGTCATCGCGTCGGTGAGCACGTACCCCGGGCGCACCGTGAGCTTTGCGACGGCCCGCCGCATCCCCGAAATGTTCGCGTGCTGGATGCCCCGGGCGTCGATTTCCCCGGCGGAGATGACGACGGTGGACGTGGCCGTCGCAAAGCGTCGGATGATCGGGAACAGGCGCTCGCGGGCCGCGGGCGACAGTGCCTTGGAATCGGTGAGGGCCGCCAACTCCGGGATCGTACGGCGCGGCAGCACGCAGGCGGCGATGACGATCGGGCCGGCGCACGCACCCCGCCCCGCTTCATCGACACCGGCGACCGGGCCGAACCCGCGCTTGTCCAGGGCCACCTCGTACATCCGGTCCTGGGCAAGCCTGCGCAGCGTCGGCCGCGGCAGATCGTCGACGAGCGCGGGACGAGGGCTACCGGCCCTGGATGTCCGGGGCATCGACGCCGCCGATGCGGCTGAACGGCAGGATGATCGCCTGTACCTTGCCGACGACGAACTCCACCGGCACGCTGCCCTGGTACTCGTCGCCGAGGTGGTAGCGGGAATCCAGCGAGTTGGTGCGGTTGTCGCCCATCATCCACAGGTGATCGTCGGGAATGGTGGTCGGCCCGAAGTACGGGCCACCGCACGCCTCGGAGCCGACGGCCGGGTTGATCGGGTTCTGCGGCGGGGCCAGCGTGTACGACTCGTCGACGAGCTTGCCGTCGACCATGATCCCCGGATCGTCCTCGCGGCACTGGACGGTCTGCCCGCCCGTGGCGATGACGCGCTTGACCAGCGCGTTCTCGTTCGGCGCGACGACGCCGATCCAACTGCCCAACGTCTGCATCGAGTTGACCACCGGATTCGTGGAACGCGGGTTGACGAACGTGTCGTCCCACGACGGCGGGCCGTTGAACACCAGCACGTCGCCCGGCTCGGGTTCGGAGAACCGGTACGACAACTTGTCCACCCAAATGCGGTCGCCGGTGCACCCCTCGCAACCGTGCAGCGTCGGCTCCATCGACTCCGACGGGATCAGGTACACGCGCCCGACGAACGCCTGCACGCCCACGGAAATCAGCAGGGCGATGACGATGATGATCGGAATCTCGATCCACCACGGCGTCCGCACGCCCCGGTCGTCGTCGCCGTCACGGTCGGCGCGACGGGGGCGGGGTTCGTCGGCGGCATCGGCATCGGCGGTGTCGCGGTGCCCGGAGGGCCTCCAGCTCTTCCCGGAGGGGATGGTCTCGCCGGCGGTGGGATCGTCCTCGGTCATGCTTCACGACTATACGCGCCGACCACCGGCCCGAAAACGCCGACGGCGCCGACTCCACCGAATCGGTGGAACCGGCGCCGTCGCAAAGCACGGACGGTGCTCAGCGCTTCTCCTTGATGCGGGCGGCCTTGCCACGCAGGTTGCGCAGGTAGTACAGCTTGGCGCGACGGACGTCACCGCGGAACACGACGTTGATGGAGTCGATGTTCGGGGAGTGGACCGGGAAGGTGCGCTCAACGCCGATGCCGAACGAGATCTTGCGGACGGTGAAGGTCTCGCGGACGCCGCCGCCCTGGCGTCGAATGACGACACCCTTGAACATCTGGATGCGCTCGGTCTTGCCCTCGACGATCTTCACGTTGACCTCGACCGTGTCACCGGCGCGGAAGTCGGGAATGTCGTCGCGGAGCGACGCGGCATCAACCTTGTCGAGAATGTTCATGGAATTGGTTTCCTATCTACTGTGCTGGACAGAGGACCCTGGCGGCTCTTCCCCGTGGGGCGCTCGGCCGGTTCGTGCCCGAAACATGTTCAGCCGTCGCGACGCACCCCGCTGCCTCGTTGGGCAACGGCGGACCCGCGATCAACCGGGACAGTATGTCATGAGGCCCAGGTCGCAGCCAAATCTGGCGGCGCCGTGGCAGTGTCGGAGCCATGGATGGCTTGACGACGTCCCGGCGCCCAGACCCGAACGGCCGTTGGGATGGTACCGCCCTGGCCGGTTTCGTGGCGTTTCCCCTCATCGTGCTGGCTGGCGTCGTGTGGTGGGCGGCGTCCCTGCGGGGGCGGCTGCCCGATCCGGTCGCCGTGCACTTCGGCGCGGGCGGCGGGGCCGATGATTTCGGCTCGCTGACGGCGCTGCTGGCGGTGCTGGTGGTTGTTACGTTTCCGATTGTGCTGGTGATGGGCCTGCTCGGTTCGGCGCGGCGCAACCCCCGCATTCTTCGGCGCACCCTGGGGCCCATGGCGACCACGTTCGCCGGGTTCATGGCGGGGATGGTCCCGGATCTCGTGGTGCCGCAGCTGGATCGGGCGACGGCGGAGGGAGTCGTGATCGGGGAAGCCTGGACCATCGGCGGCACCGTGGCGGGGTTGGTCGTCGGCGTGGCCGTCGCGGCGGTGTTGCGGGCGCCGGCGGCCGTCGCCTCGCAGGGACCGCCGGATCCGGCGCTCCCCCGTGGACCGCATTCCGAAGAGGTGCGCACGGGGGCCGCTACGGGCATGAAGGTGTTGCTTGTGGTGTGGGTGCTCGCCTCCGGCGCATCCGCGCTGATTTCTCCGGGTTTGGCCCTGCTGCTGTTCTTGTGCGTGCCGTTGTTGGCCCAGACGATGGTCGTGCGGCTGCGCGTCGACGACGACGCGGTGCGGCTGCGGGCCCTGATCGGGGAAACGATTCCCCTGGAGACCATCACCGCGGCCCGCCCGAACCGCTACGACTGGGGGGATTCAGGCGGGGTCGGCATCCGCAGCGTCGATTATTCGGGGCCGAGCGGCGGCAGGGGCAAGCGCACCGCCGTGGCGTCGCGGTCCGGCGAGGCCATCGACATCGACACGACCGCCACGAACTGGACGATCGTCGTTCCCGACGGGACCGCCGACGCCATCGCCGGCGACATCAACGCTCGCCTGGATCGCCTGCACGGGTACTGCGGGTAGTGCGGGTCACTTATCCCTCCGCCGCCTCCCGACGAAGATTTCCCGGGTTCATTCGGAGGGCGGGATCGATCTTGCACAACCGCTCCATCGCTTGGGGGTCGTTGTCCTCCGGACAGTGGTCCCACGGGCCGGCCCATTCGTCCCACGCATCCGGGTCGTCCTGCTCACCGGGATAACCGCCGGCCTTCCAGTCGTCCCACTCGTCCGAGTCGTCCCAGGCCTGCCGCTCATTCCACTCGCCCCACTCGTCGCTTTTCTTCGCGGGTGAGTTCAACCACAGATCGTCGAGGTACGCCTCTCGGGCGGCATCGGTTTCAGAGTTCTGCGGTTGGTTCTGCGGTTGGTTCTGCGCCCATCCGGCACCAACGTCCGGCACTGCGACGGCCCGCATCTTCGCGTGGTTGGCGGCCCGGATGGTTCGGGTCAGCCGCGTGGCCCGCTGATCGAAGGTCTGCCGCTTGATGTGGGCGATCGGCCCATGCGGCACGGTCGTCGCGAACACTTCACCGGTGTGATCCGCCCAGGTCACCGTCCCGTCGGGGTGGATCTCCGCGTGCCAGTGCCTGCTTGTCTTCAGATTGTGGTGGTGCTGGCACAGGCACTGCAGATTCCACGTGGCGGTCTCGCCCGGGCCGAAGTTGATGACGTGATCGAGCTGGCACCTGTGCGCCGGCACCTCACACCCGGGAAACCTGCACCCGCCGTCACGGCCCCGCACCCGCGCCTTCTGCGCATCGGTGGGAACGTAACCTTCGGTGCGGGAGTCTGCGGACAAGCGGACGTTGTCGGCCCGCTCCAACCACTCCCGGGTGAGGTACTTCGACAACCACCCGGCCCCGTCCAGCCAGAGCCGGAGGTCGTTGTCGTCGGTGTTGCCGTCCGCATAGACGTTGAGCGTCACCGTCGCGCCGGCGAAATCGCCGCGGCACATCGCCATCAGCGCGTCCGCCAAGGAACACTCGTGACCGGCCTTGATCTTCGAGTCGCGGATGGCGCGAACCGTGACATCAAACTCTGCCATTCGGTCCTTGCGCAGGATCGCCCGGAGCTCGCCGTATTCACCGGGGTATCCGTTATCGGCCCCGTACGACTCGCCGGTGGCCGGATGATGTTCGTCCTCATCCGGCGGCGTGGACACCGGCTCGATTGACTCGACGATGCGGCGCAATTGCCGGGCGAAGACCCGGATGCCGGGCAGCGCCTGGAAATCCCGGCGCGGGGTGAGGTAGTCGAGGATCCGGTCCTCGACGTCGGCCAGATTCTCGGTAGAGACCGCCACGATGGCATCGGCGATCTTGGTCAGATGCCACAACGGCCATGCTCCCGACCGGCACGGCTCCAGGAGCTTCGGCATGCGCCGCAGCATGAGCCCCACGTCGCAGTAGTCCATCGCACGCGCCTTGCCCCCTCCGATCCGCGTCGCCACCGATGCGGCGTGGGAGGCGACATCGATATCGCCTTCCGGCGTCACTGCGATAGCCAATTCCAGCTCGTTGAGATTGCGGGCCCGGGCCAGGTTGGTCGCCGGTTCGTCGCGCTCGGTGGCCCACCGTTTCCGCGGCGGGACCCGCTCGGTGCAGCCGTCGCGCGCGTCGTGCTTGTTGCCTGACTCGTTGTCGTGCCTGTTGTCGTGGTTAGTGTAGTTTACGTCGTGATGATTGCCGGTCGCGCCCCGATCGAACGCCATGTCGATTCCCCCGGTGTCGAACGCACTGCCCAATGACGATTTTCCTCGCGATCGCCGAATCTGATCTGCCCCGATACGGAGCCTTCCCCCGGCCCCGCCCTCACCACTAATGATACATACGTTCGACTCATATCCATCGAAAACAGAATAACGATTCGAACTCTTTTCGCACCATCAGCCACATACGCATCGCACAGAGCGGCGCCACGCAGGGCCGAACGCCCACCGACGGGCCGTCGTCAAGCAAAACCGGCCCCAACCGACGCTAGTCCGCGCCGACGGTCGTCCCGTACCAGCTGGTGCCCTCGGGCAACGCGCCGACCAGCGCCTTCGTGATCGCCCGATCCGCCTCCACCCCGACGAGCCCACCCATCGGCTCCCCAGACGACCGAACGCGGATCAGGTGAATCTCCTCGACCGTCGGCGGCGCCTCGTGGGTGGCCAAATGCTGATCGAGGAGCATGTTGTCCTCCTCGCAGTAGTTGCGCTGAATCCGCACGTCGATGCCGTCGTTCCACAACCCCGCATCCGCCAGGGCCGCACGCATGCGCTTTTCGACGTCCCCCCACCGCGACGCATCCAGCAACGCGGTGAGGTGAGTGGTGAAAGAAGCCATGCCCCGAGGCTACGCCCGCTTAACCGCCGAAACCCGCGCGCTTCAGGGCATCCGCCATCGAACCGCCGCCCGCGCCGCCCGAGCCGCGGGAATTGCGGGACTTGCGGGGCTTGCCGCCGCGATTCCGATTGCCACCGCGACCGCCACGCTGCGGCTTCTCTCCCGGCTCGTCGTCGAGACGCAGGGACAGGCCGATGCGCTGGCGGTCGACGTCGACGTCCATGACCTTCACCGTGACCACCTGGCCGGACTTGACCACCTCATGCGGATCGGAGACGAAGCCCTTGCTCATCGCCGAGACATGGACCAAGCCATCCTGGTGCACGCCGACGTCGACGAACGCACCGAACGCGGCGACGTTGGTGACCGTGCCCTCGAGAATCATGCCCGGAGCCAAGTCCGAGACCTTCTCCACGCCCTCCTTGAACGTCGCCGTCTTAAACTCCGGACGCGGGTCCCGGCCCGGCTTGTCCAGCTCGGCGATGATGTCGGTGACCGTGGGCACGCCCACGCCGGCGGCCTCGTCGACGAAATCCCGCGGGTCCAACGCCTGCAGCACCCGCGTATTGCCGATCAACTCCGCCACGCCCAGGCCCGTCGCCGCCGCAATGCGGTCGACCACGCCGTAGGACTCCGGATGCACGGCCGAGGCGTCCAACGGATTGTCCGCGCCCCGCACCCGGAGGAAGCCCGCGCACTGCTCGAAGGCCTTCGGCCCCAGGCGCGGCACCTTCAACAGCTCCTTGCGCGACGAAAAGGCACCGTGCTCGTCGCGATAGGCGACGATGTTGTCCGCCACCGTCGAGCTCACGCCCGCCACTCGCCCCAGCAGCGGCGCCGACGCGGTGTTGACCTCCACGCCCACCGCGTTGACCGCATCCTCCACGACCGCGTCGAGGGTGTGCGCCAGCTTCGTCTGCGACACGTCGTGCTGGTACTGGCCGACGCCGATGGACTTCGGGTCGATCTTCACCAGCTCCGCCAGCGGGTCCTGCAGCCGGCGGGCGATGGACACTGCGCCGCGCAAGGACACGTCCATGTCGGGGAACTCCGCCGCGGCCAGCGCCGACGCCGAGTACACCGAAGCGCCGGACTCCGACACGGTCACCGGCTCGGGGCGCACTCCCCCGGCCTTGACCAGCAGGTCGGCGACCTCACGGGCGAGCTGCTCGGTCTCGCGCGAGGCGGTGCCGTTGCCCACGGCCATCAACTCGACGCGGTGGGTCGCGCACAGGGTGGCCAGGGCGTCGCGGGCGGCGTCCCACTTGTTCTGCGGCTGGTGCGGGTACACGACCACGGTGTCCAGCACCTTGCCGGTGCCGTCGACGACGGCGCACTTCACGCCGTTGCGGTAGCCCGGGTCGAGCCCGAGCGTGGCGCGCTGCCCGGCGGGCGCGGCGAGCAGCAGGTCACGCAGGTTGCGGGCGAACACCTCGACGGCCTCGGCCTCGGCGCGCTCCTTCAGGCGCATGCGCGCGTCCAGCGCCGCCGACACCTCGAGCTTGGTGCGCCAGCCGAACCGGATGGCCTGGTCGACCCACTCGGATTCGGGCAGGTCGAAAGCGCGGCGGACCATGCCCTCGTACACCGCGTCGTCGCCGGCGTCGATGCCCAGCTGCAGGATGCCCTCGGACTCGCCGCGCAACACCGCGAGCACGCGGTGACCCGGCATGGACTCCAGCGGCTCGACGTGGTCGAAGTAGTCCCGGTACTTCGCGCCGGCCTGCTCCTTGCCCTCGACGACGCTCGCCGCCGCGGATCCGGTGGACCACACCCGCTCGCGCACGTCGCCGACCAGGTCGGCGTCGGTGGAGAACGACTCGACGAGGATCGCCCGTGCTCCGGCCAGCGCGTCGTTCGGTTCGGCGAATCCCTCGGTGACGTACCCGGCCGCCAGCTGCGCCGGGTCGGCGGACGGGTCGCGCAGCAGGTCGTCGAGAAGCGGCTCGAGGCCCGCCTCGCGGGCGATGTCGGCCTTGGTGCGGCGCTTCTTCTTGAACGGCAGGTAGAGGTCCTCCAGCCGCGCCTTCGTGTCGCACGCCCGGATCAGGGCGCGCAGGTCGTCGGTGAGCTTGCCCTGCTCCTCGATGGCCTTGAGCACCACGGTCTTGCGGTCCTCGAGTTCGCGCAGGTAGGTGAGGCGTTCTTCGACGGCGCGCAGCTGGCCGTCGTCGAGGCCGCCGGTGGCCTCCTTGCGGTAGCGGGCGATGAAGGGCACGGTGTTGCCCTCGTCGAGGAGCTTCACGGCGGTGGCGACGTGCGCCTGATCCACCCCGAGTTCGCGGGCGATGGTGGTCTCGATCATTCCGGCGAGTCTAGTGGCCCGGCACCGGATGCTTGACGACGGCCCGCCGACGGGCGTTTGTGCTAGTCTAGATAGCACTATGACCACTTTGAACGATTTCCGGGACCTGCCGCAGGGCCTCCAGGTGGCCCTAGGGGCCATTGTCGCAGTGCAGGTCATCCTCATCGCCGCTGCGCTCGCCGTCCTGGCGACTACGCCGCGGGAACGGGTGAAACTCCTGCCCCCGTGGGCATGGACGCTGGTCATTCTCCTGGCCAACGGCATCGGGCCGATCATCTTCTTCGCCGTCGGCCAGGAATCGGGCGAGCGGCGCGACGACGGCCCAAGGGTGCGGCCCGGCACGACGCTTCTGGCCAGGTACGCGGGCCGGGCGCCCTCGCCCGGTCCCGCCATCGAATTCGACGGGGTGGGCAAGAGCTACGGGGATCACGTGGTCCTCGACGACGTTTCACTCACGGTGCCGCACGGGTCGGTCTTCGGTTTCCTCGGGCCGAATGGCTCGGGCAAGACGACGGCGCTGCGCATTCTCATGGGCCTGGCCCGTGCGGACGCGGGCGTCGTGAAGCTCGACGGAAAGGTCGGGTACTTGCCCGACGTCCCCGCCTTCGACCCGTGGCTGACCCCCGCCGAGTACCTGCGGTTGTCGGCGAGACTGGAGGGGTACGGGGGTGACGAGCTCGACGATCGCGTCGCCGAAGCGCTGGAGATGTCGGGGTTGCAGTCGGTGCACAGGCCCATTTCGGGACTGTCGCGCGGCATGCGGCAGCGGCTGGGTATCGCGCAGGCACTCATCGCGACGCCGGGGATCGTCGTACTCGACGAGCCGACGTCGGCGCTCGATCCGATCGCGCGCCGCGAGGTGCTGGACGTCATCGCATCGCTGCGCGGGAGGGCGACGGTGTTCTTCTCCACCCATTCCATGGCCGACGTCGAGGCGGTGTGCGACCGGGCGGCGTTCCTCGGGCGCGGCCGAATACTCGCCACGGGTACGTTGACGGAATTGGTCGCGCGCTTCGGGGATCCCGGGCGCGTCACCGCAACGTTCCGGGCGCCCGCCGGCACCGACGTCAAGGGCACGTTGGCGGATGCCGGTTTCGATCACGTCAGGGTCACGCCCGGCGGCGCCCTCGACGATGCCTTCGCGACCGCGATGGGAGGTGCACGATGAGCACCACAACGATGGTGGTCCTCCTCGGCCGACAATTCCGCGCTCTGCGCGCCTCGTGGGCGACGTGGGCTCTGGTCGGCGCCGCAGTGTTCTTCGCGGTGCTCTCCCCCGTCACCGCGCGGTACCTGCCGGAGATCCTCGGCGGCATTATCGGCGGTGATCAAATGATCCCAATCGACGTGTCCGCGCTGCCGGATCCCACGCCCGCCGACGCGTGGGCTCAATGGGCGTCGAACCTCGCGCAGCTGATCGTCGTAATCGTGGCCGTCGTCGCCGCCTCGGCCGTGTCCGCCGACGTCGCCCGCGGCACGGCGGTGCCGGTCCTCGCCCGGGGCGTGTCCCGCACGGGGTTGTGGGCGTC
>ERZ1032871.123-NODE-123-length-11609-cov-7.523542_pt1 | contig 11609 bp, 11 predicted proteins | sample MGYA00519026_ERZ1032871 | MGnify/ENA primary metagenome ERZ1032871 (study PRJEB33719, sample SAMN04262510) | wastewater metagenome | biome: rural village; feature: composting latrine chamber; material: composting feces with ash | place: El Salvador | collected...
CTTAGAGTACGGAAGAAACTGCCGAACGGGACGCGGCACTGATCGAACACGATCTCAGCGACGAAAGTTTTAAAGCGATCGTATCGAACCAGTCCTGACCGACCGAACAAAAAACAGAAGGGTCCGCAGGGGAACATCCCCCGCGAACCCTTTTTTTTTATTGGAGCAACCGACCGGTTGCCTTCATTCCCCGTTTGCATCCTGCGAATCCGAGAAGACACGGGCTGCGGCAACGGCTCTTTGCCAGTCTTTGATCCGGGTATTGCGAAGCGACGCATCGATCTTTGGCCGAAATATCTCTTTGCGTGAAGAATATGCCGCCGCCTCTTCCATAGACAGCCGGCCTGCACCGATGGCGGCGAACAGAGCCGCCCCCTTGGCGGTAGCCTCTGTTTCTCCCCGCACCACCGTCACACCCGTATAGTCGGCCTGCATCTGCATCAGCAGATCATTCTCCGAAGCGCCGCCATCTGCCAGCAGCCGCCGCACGGGGATTCCGCTCTCTTCCGCCATGCAAAACAGCACATCGGCCGACTGCAAAGCAATCGAAGAAAGCACCGCCCGCGCCAGGTGCGAACTCGTCGTGCCTCTCGTCATGCCGAAGACGGCGCCGCGCACCCGATCGTCCCAGTAGGGCGCCCCCAGACCGACAAAAGCCGGAACAAACACCACACCGTCCGTGGAGTCGACCTGGCGGGCCATTGTCTCTACATCTTCCGCTTTGACAATCAGCCCCATGGAATCGCGCAGCCACTGCACGGCAGAACCCGCGACAAAGACGCTGCCTTCCAGCGCATACACCGTTGTGCCTTCTGCTTCCCACGCGATCGTTGTCAGCAGCCCGTTTTCGGAAAACACGGGAGTTTCACCCGTATGCATCAGAAGAAAGCAGCCGGTGCCGTAGGTGTTTTTGACTTCCCCCGGCCGGGTACACTGCTGTCCGAACAGAGCCGCCTGCTGATCGCCGGCAACGCCCGTAATCGGCAGACTTTCGCCGAAAAACGCATCGGGGTCGGTATGCCCGAAAAAGCCTGCCGCGGGACGAACTTCTGGCAGCAGTTGTTCCGGCACACCGAAGATATCGCAAAGTTCCGAATCCCAGCAGCGCCGGACAATGTCAAACAGCTGGGTCCTTGCCGCATTGGTGCTGTCGGTCGCGTGAACGGCGCCGCCGGTGAGTTTCCAGATCAGCCAGGAATCGATGGTTCCGCAAAGGAGATCGCCGGTCCCGGCACGCTCCCTGCCCGGTTTTGCCTGATCCAGCAGCCAGGAAAACTTGGTCGCGGAAAAATACGGGTCGATAAAAAGACCCGTTTTTTCGTGAATCAGCGCTTCTTTCCCGGCCGACCGGAGACGGTCGCACATGGCATTGGTCTGTCTGGACTGCCATACGATTGCGCGCCCGCGGGGAAGCCCCGTCGTGCGGTCCCACAGGACGGCCGTTTCCCGCTGATTGGTAATCCCGATGGAAATAATCCGGTCCCAGTCTGTGTCTGTCGTTTCCATCACATCCGACACCGTCGTCAGTACGGAAAACCAGATCTCATTTGCATCCTGTTCCACCCAGCCGGGTTTCCGATACTGCTGTTCGATCTCTTTTCGGCTCAACCCGCATACGGCAAAATCTTCGTCAAACAATACCGCCCGCGTCGATGTCGTTCCCTGATCGAGCACCAGATAGTATTTTTTCTGTTTCATGTTCACCTGTTTCCGTTATGCGATCCGTTCCGTCGTCTCCGAATCAAAATAGTGCAGAGCTTCGGTGTCAAAATGGAAATTGTGCATCTCCCCCGGATTGTATTCAAAATGGCCCGGCTGGGAAATGACGATTTGCTTGCCGTCCGCAAGCCGGCTGTACAAAAGCTTTTCTTTTCCGAGCATTTCCACGACTTCGATATTGGTTTCGAAGGTGTTTTCTCCGTCGACGCCCGCAAGGAAGCGTTCACTGCGGATCCCCAGTGTAACCGGTCTGTTTTCATAGGCAGCCAGGGCTTTCGCGTCTTCCGCGTCCGGACGCACCGTAATCGTGCCCGAATCAGAGACAAAGCGGCCGTCTTTCATGGTGCCCGTCAGGATGTTCATGGTGGGCGATCCGATAAATCCCGCGACAAACAGATTTTGCGGCCGGTTGTAAAATTCCTCCGGCGCGCCGACCTGCTGGATTTTTCCCTGATCCAGCAGCACGATTTTCGTCGCCATCGTCATCGCTTCGGTCTGATCGTGCGTGACATAGATCGTAGTCGTACCGAGCCGCTGATGCAGCCGAACAAGTTCCACGCGCATGTGTTCCCTGAGTTTTGCGTCAAGATTCGACAGCGGCTCGTCCATCAGAAACACGGCGGGGTTTCGCACCATGGCGCGTCCGAGTGCCACCCGCTGTCTCTGGCCGCCGGAGATATCCGAAGGCTTGTTGTAGAGATAATCCGCGATCTGCAGTGTTTCGGCCGCCTCCATCACGCGTTCATGAATCAGTTTTTTGGATTCTTTTCGCATCTGCAGTGAAAATGCCATATTCTGATACACCGTCATGTGCGGATACAGTGCATAGGACTGAAATACCATGGCGATATCCCGGTCTTTCGGCTCGACCTTGTTCATCAGCTTGCCGCCAAAGAGCAGCTCGCCCTCCGTAATGGAGTTGAGTCCCGCAATCATCCGTAGAAGCGTACTCTTCCCGCAGCCGGACGGTCCGAGTATGACGCAGAATTCCTGGGATTCGATTTCCAGATCGATATGCCGGATTGTAAATTCCTCCCGGCCTTCATATTTTTTTCCGATATTTTTTAATTGTACTTGCATGCGTTTATCCTTTCACCGAACCCGCGGCCAGCCCGGAGACGAGCTGCTTTTGCAGGGAAAGAAACAGGATCACAATCGGAATCGCGGTCAGCAGTCCGCCGGCGGCAAAGGCCGGCTGATTCATCGTCCGCAAATCCTGGATGAGGGTAAACAGTCCTGCTGCCAGCGTGTAGCTTTCGGGACTTGTCAGAAGAATTCTGGGCATCATATAGTCCATAAAGGGCCCGATAAAGGACCACAGCCCGATTACCGCGAGCATCGGCCGTGCAATCGGCATAATGATGATGCGATACACCTGCATATTGCCGCAACCGTCGATCCGGGCCGCCTCATCCAGTTCCGTTGAAATCGAGTCGATATATCCCTTCAGGATAAAGGTGTTGCCCGCGATGGCTCCGGCGGAATAAATCAGCACGAGTAGCATCTGCCGGGTAAACCAGGGCGCCAGATCCGACAGGATCGAGTGGATGGTGAAGTAGGCGGTAATCCCCGCAAAGGCCGGGATCGTCTGAATCAGCATAATCGCCATCAGTGAAGCCTTTCTTCCCTTGAACCGGAATCTGGAATAGGCATATCCCGTAAAAGAGACAAACAGCAGTGTCAGCAGAGCCGTGGCAATCGCGATGAAAAGAGTGTTTGCCACCCACCTGAGATACAGGGTCTCCCGGAAGAGATACGTGAAATGGCGTAGCGAAAAGGCAAAATCGTTCCCCATAATAATATACTGCTGCTGATTGCCGTTGAATGCGTTTATGACCATCTGTACGAGCGGCCACAGGATGACAACAGACCAGATGATCAGGATCAGATACGTAATGCCCAGGAGGATCTTTCCGCCGGTAGAAAGCGGCTTTTTGTCGGAGAGATACAGACCCTGCCGTTTCTTTTTGCGCTTTGTCATCATAGCCGTTCCTCCTTAAACGCTTTCGAGTTTCTGAAACCGAGGAATGCGAAAAACATCAGTCCCAGTGAGACCACGAGTGTAATGGCCGCCCCGATGGCCTGCTGCTGATTTTCGATCGTCAGCTTGTAAATATAGGAGATCAGCAGGTCCGAGGATCCCGCCAGATTCCCGTACACCATCGGATTAAACGGTCCTCCCTGATTGAACAGATAAATGATCGAAAAGTTGTTGAAGTTAAACGTAAACTGTCCGACCAGCAGCGGGGCCGTCTGAAACAGAACCAGCGGGATCGTAATCCGGCTGGTCTGCTGCCAGGGAGTTGCGCCGTCGATCTCCGCCGCTTCGTACAAATCACCCGGAATCCCCTGCAGTACCCCTGTCGACAGCAAAAAGATATAGGATGATCCAAGCCAGCCCTGCAGTAAAATCAGCGCCGTGCGCGTCAGTGTGGTGTCGGTTTTCACCTGAATCGGGCGTCCCGCGATGCCTGAAAGGATCTCCGTGAGTATGCCCTGCGGCGAAAACATAATGCTGAAAAACATAATCGTAATAAACGCAGGCACGGCCCACGGAAGAATATACACAGTACGGAAAAATGTTTTTCCCTTTACGCGTTCGTTGTTTGCCATTAGTGCCAGCGCAAAGCCGATGAAAATAGCGAGCGAGGTGGCAAGAATCGTCCACAGCACCGTCCAAAACAGGATCCGCCAGAACGCCTGTCCGGCGATGCCGGTGCCCATGGCGATAATCTGATAATTGGTCAGTCCGATCCACTGAAACTTCGACTGATGCTGCGGATCCATATTCGTAAACGACAGCAGGATCATCGTAAAGATCGGGACGAGCACAATAAAGATGATCAGAATGAGTGCCGGCAAATTGACCAGATAGGGAAAACCGTCCAGCCGGATCGAACGCCAGGTTTCAAACCAGTTTTGCCGGCGGATCCCCAGGATCGCATTTTTCTCAACGCCGTACACATCCCGGAAATTGAGAATCAGAACGACCGCGGCGATCAGAAGAAGAAAGATCGCAATGATCCCCTCAATCATAAAAAAGAGAGACCGGTGCACGCGCAGTCCGCCTTCCGCCAGCGACAGCAGGCCCGCAATCCCCTCGCCCTGATAATTGCCGTACCCGAGCGCATAGGGTATCGCAATCAGATACACAAACAGAAAACCGATGAAAAACAGGGCCGCCTTCACCAGCTGGCCGTTCAGCAGCTGTCCGAGACCGGGAAACGGCGCCGTCAGATAGGCGATCACGGGACGAGTTTTTTCAATCTCCTCCGGGATCGATCGTCTGAGATCAGAAATATCCGAATGAATCAGCTGTGTGCCGTCTTTCACCTGCTTGGATCTTCGGAAACGGATCGCCTTGAGCTCGTCTTCGAGTGCGGCGTACGGTCCCGACATGCGGTGTGCGCGTATATCATCGTGCATGGCCGTCTTTTCACGGCGCAGTTCGAGCTCGGCAGCTTTTTTTGACAGATCCCCGGATCTTTTCTTGTTCCGGATATCGGTTTGCCGGGCCTTCCCGATTTTTCTCCGGTCCACGGCAAACACGCCGTGTTCTTTCATAAACTCTTTGGCGTCGTCCGGATTCAGCTCATCCTTGCGCAGTTCAAGCTGGCGAATGAGTTCGGTTTCCTGCCGATACAGCAGGATAATAGAAGGCACGCGGTCTACAATGACCTGCGCCGATTTCCAGGCGAGCTCCGCCTCATAGTCCAGATCGGCATACGGCGCGTAAAAATTCTTATCCTCCTGTGCCCTGCGCTCCATTTTTTCCAGACGCTGCACATCTTTGGGAAGATCTTCCGAGCCCGGGAGCTTGTTCAGCTCCGCAATGCGCGCCTCATGTTTCTTTTTTTCCACCCGGTATGCTTCCAGTGCAAGGATATGCGGATGCTCCGCGCGTCTCGCAGTATGGGATTTCAGTTTCTCCTGCAGGGAGCCTTTTTCCCCGGGATCCGCATGCGCCACGGCATCCTGGAGTTCTGCGAGTTCCCGCAAGTAAACGTTTTTTCTTTGGTGATGATTGCCGATGCGGTCCATAAGCAAAACAGGTATTTTCATAATTGCCTCCGATTCAGGCTGTGCTGTGATTGAATACAGCGATTAACGCAAGATATCCTGCCAGACTGAGATAATAAAACACTGACCCGGTCTGCCATTCGATCAGTCGAAAAACAGCGCCGGAGGCCAGCAGTAATGTAAAAATGCCTCGGAACAAACGGTTCCACCGTGCCGCAGGAATCAGAAACACAGCGGCCGCAAACAGTACGGGAATCAGGATATGCTGCACGTACAGCACAAGATGCAGGCTGAGATAGGTATCAAAGGAGTCTGCAAGACCTGCCTGAAGGCTAGCTTCAAACAGGTCTGCATCCTTTACATAAAGGAAGGCCTCGGCGGAATATGCCGCCAGCAGAAACAGGACAATGGCCAGAATCTGTATCTGCTTTTTGCTTTTTGGCATAAGCCCTCCCCTGTTCGTTCAGTTACTGTACATTCGCCATCATGGCATCAAAGGACGCCTTGATTTGTGCGTAGGCATCTTCTACCGTTGCGGGACGCTGCGCGTTCCAGGACAGAACGGCATTTTTCCAGGTATCCCACACGCCGCCCCACTGACTGAACAGCGGACGGGCCGGTGCCTGTTCATAGGAATCGATCGTGGCCGCGATAACCAGCTTGTCGGTTTCATCCAGGTCGGAGTTTTCATATTCAGCCGGATCGACATTTTCGAGGATCTTTCCGGTTGCCTTAAACAGTTCGACTGCATGCTCCGGATTTACAATTTCCTGAATCATGGCGTGCGCCAGGTCCATTTTCTCCTGATCGCCTTCCACACGGGCGTTGATGCCGAGTCCCCAGCCGCCCTGCCAGTGAATCAGCGGATTGCCGGCAGCCGTAATATGGGTGATCGGAAGGATTTCCAGATCGGCGCCGTCATTGGTCAGAGCCTGTACGGCTCCGGTTTCCCAGGGACCTGCCAAACGGAATACGCCGTCATTTCCTGAGGTAAATGCGTCATCGATATAGCCCCAGCCTGCGTCTGCGTCAAACAGATTGGTTCCGGCTTCGTTGTGCTTCTGCCAGTAGTCATACAGTGCCTGCATGGCCGCCTGCTGTTCTGCGGGCAGTTCGGACCATTCTTTCGTCATGTCTGAATAGTATCCGCCGCCGTCCTGCTCGCCGAGCAGTTCAATATCGGCAGAGTTCGTCAGCGCGACGCCAAACCAGGCGTCAAAGAACGGAAGCAGCACTTCATTGTGCGAACCGATCTCGGTGATTTCAACCGGCTGCGAAACATCGATGCCGGCCGCTTCCGCATTGGCGCGGTTCGCAAATACGATCAGCGTTTCAATATTATACGGGAAGGCAAGATATTCGCCGTCGATATTAAAGTTTCCGCCGATGCCTTCATCAAAGTTGTCCCATCCACCGATGGCTTCTGCCAGGCGTGCGGAATCGACCGCCGCCAGTGCATCATTTTCGGACAAACCGTAGATACGGTCGGCCGGGATGGCGAATACGTCAGCAACGTCCGGATTTGTAACCCCGGTGCCGTCGATGACATCCAGCATGTCAAATGCGCCGGATTCAATCAGCGTAATCGTGGCATCCGGATTGGCTGCCGTGACGCGGTCGGCGGCTGCCTGATAGTATTCCATCCAGCCCTCTTCGGCCTGTACGGTGATTTCTCCGGTCAGATCGCCCGCGGGCTCATCCGCCACGTCGGTATCGTCGGCGTCGGCTTCGGTGTCGCCGGCTTCCGTTACTGCGGCATCCGTGTCATTGGCGGCCGGCGCTTCCGTAGCGTCCGTGTCGTTTGCGCAGGCGCTCAGAAAAAGTGCGAAGGCCAGCAGGAGTGTGAGCACCAGGCTCATTTTTGATTTGTTCATAGCTATTCCCCTTTCTTCCGATGCAATCGGTTGCATCGCTACACAGTTTTATACCCAGTTTGTCCACAATACCAGCATACGTGATCCGATAAGCCAAATCAATGAACTCATGCAAATTATGAATCATCTTCATCCCCGATACCTGATACGATACTTGTGAAAGGAGTGATTGTATGAACAATCGCAAGGCATTTATGCTGGGGGCCGGCGGGCTGATCGGTTTGATCGGCGTACTGCTGGTCCGTTTCGGCAATCCGGGCAATATGGGTTTTTGTATTGTCTGTTTCTGGCGCGATGTCGCCGGCGCCATCGGTCTGCACAAGGCAGCGCCCGTACAGTATCTTCGTCCTGAAATCATCGGTTTGATCCTGGGCGCGATGCTTGTGTCCCTGGCAACCGGAGAGTTTAAGCCGCGCGGCGGATCACAGAGCGCGATCCGCTTTATCATGGCCGTCTTTATGGCGATCGGCGGACTGGTCTTTCTCGGCTGCCCGCTGCGGATGCTGCTGCGTCTGGGCAACGGTGATCTCAATGCGGTCGTCGGGCTGCTCGGCTTTATTGCGGGCATTCTCGTCGGATTGCAGTTTCTCAAACGAGGCTATACCCTCGGCCGAAACACAAAACAGACGATGGCATCCGGTCTGATTATGCCGGCATTCGCCGTTATGCTGCTGATCTTTTTACTTATTCGTCCCGCCTTTATCGCATTTTCACAGGAGGGTCCCGGTTCCATGCATGCGCCGCTTCTGATCTCGCTAGTGGCGGGCGTCATTGTGGGCATCCTGCTGCAGCGGACCCGTATCTGTTCGGCCGGTGCGTTTCGGGATGTCTTTCTGATCCGGGATATGCACTTTATGTGGGGCATCATCGGCATTCTCGTCGTCACCGTCGCTGGCAATCTGCTGATTACCGGCAGTTTCCAACTGAGTTTTGAAGGCCAGCCCATCGCCCACACGAATCACCTGTTCAATTTTCTCGGTTTGGGTCTGGTGGGCCTCACCGGTGTCCTGCTCGGCGGCTGTCCGATCCGTCAGACGGTGCTTTCCGGGGAAGGTGACGGCGACGCGATGATCGTTGTCTTCGGACTGATTGTCGGAACGGCCATCGCGCACAACTTCGGTCTGGCCGCCTCCGGAGACGGTGTTCCCGTGAACGGTCAGATCGCAACCATCATCGGCTATGTGGTCGTTCTTGTCATCGCCACGCTCGTAACCATGCAGTCTGCACGAAAAGGAGAATAAGCATGTCAAAAACCATCGACGCCAGAGGATTGTCGTGTCCCGAACCGGTCCTTCTGACAAAACGTTCCATTGCATCAGAAAATCACATCACCGTTCTCGTCGATACGGAAGTGTCCAGGGAGAATGTGACACGTTTTCTGAAAGACCAGGGCTTTTCCGTTCAGAGTTCGGAAAAAGAGGATTCCTTTGAAATTCTGGCAAAAAGATAAACCCTCGCAGGAGCTCACCATCTTCACCTTTCACACCGTGTCGGAAGCGCTCGTTTTCGAAAAGAAACTGAGCGCGAGCGCGTGTCCGATCAGGCTGCGTCCGGTCCCCCGAAAAATCAGCAGTTCCTGCGGAACCTGTGCCGCCGTCCCCCGCGACTCCGAAGAAGATGCCCTGCGAATCATTGCGGAAGAAAATCTGAGCTATCACGAAAAGCATCACACAGAAGAGTAGTGCCCCGGCCGGTCGATGACCGGCCTTTTATATTCTTTGCGCCACGGCGGACAAAAACGCGTCGGTCATCACCGTCTGTTTATCCGGCAGTGTGCTGATGGCTGCAAGGTCTTTTGTCATAATGCCCGCCTCCACCGTATCGATCACCGCTTTCTCCAGCCGGTCGGCAAATTCGGACAGCGCGGGCGTTTGGTCCAGTTCGCCCCGTTTTCTCAACGCACCCGTCCAGGCAAAAATCGTTGCGATCGGATTCGTGGAAGTTTCTTCGCCCTTTTGGTGCTTGTAATAATGCCTCTGTACCGTACCGTGCGCCGCTTCGTATTCATAATAGCCCTGCGGCGACACCAGCACCGAAGTCATCATGGCCAAAGAACCGAACGCCGTGGCCACGAGATCACTCATCACGTCCCCGTCATAGTTTTTGCAGGCCCAGATAAAGCCTCCCTCCGACCGGATCACGCGGGCCACCGCATCATCGATCAGCGTATAAAAATAGGTCAGATGCGCGGCCTCAAAACGCCTGCGGTACTCCGATTCGTAGACTTCCTGAAATATGTCCATAAAACGGCGATCATATACTTTGGAGATCGTGTCCTTCGTGGAAAACCACACGTCCTGCCGGGTGGCCAGCGCATAACCGAAGCAGGCGTGGGCAAAGTTCTCGATCGATGCGTCGACATTATGGATGCCCTGCAAAATACCGGGGCCATCAAAATCGGCAATTTCCGTACTTTCTTCCGTGCCGTCGGCATAGCGAAGCACCAGGGATCCCGTCGCCTTTGCCTTTACGCGCAGTTCCGCGTTTTTGTAGACATCACCGAACGCATGCCGCGCTACGGTGATGGGCTTTTTCCATCCCTTTACATAGGGTTCAATGCCCCGTACGAGAATCGGCGCCCGAAACGCCGTGCCGTCGAGAATGGAGCGGATCGTGCCGTTGGGGCTCTTCCACATCTCTGACAGACCGTATTCTTCCACGCGTGCCTGATTCGGCGTAATCGTCGCGCATTTGACACCGACACCGTGCTTTTTGATCGCCTCGGCCGCGTCCACCGTGATCTGATCTTTTGTTTTTTCCCGCATCTGCATGCCCAGATCGTAATATTCCGTTTGCAGATCAAGATACGGCAGCAGCAGCTGTTCCTTGATCTTTGCCCACAGAATACGGGTCATCTCATCGCCGTCCATCTCCACCAGCGGCGTTTTCATCGCAATTTTCGTCATGTTTCCTCCTGCCGCAAGCGGCTTATCTTCTGTCTCCTCGTCGTTTCACGTTTTTTCCGAACTGCTCTTTTGACCGCTGCAGATACCGGTATACGCTGGGTTCACTGATTTTCAGTTTCTCCGCGTAAAAAGGTACCGCACCCTTCAGATCAAAAGCCCCTTCCTTATACAGGGCATTGATAGTCATCTGGCGCAGCTTGGTCTTGTCGGATTCGTCCTGATCCACCTGATTCATGACATGGGTGTACAAAGACTGCAGCGATACCACGCGGTCCGGATGCACCTCTCCGGCAAAAATAATCGAATTGACGTCAATACTCTGCAGGCGGGCGCTTTCCGGTCCGAGTTCCTGCAGCAGGTCGAGCATCTGAATAATCGGCTCCATATTGAAATTGATAATCAGGGCGCCGATGGGCCTGCCCTTATTGTCTCTGATCAGCTTGGTCGACGATACATAGCGGCGACCGTTCGGGCCGACTGCATCGCGACGGATCAGCATATCCGGATCTCCGTCGTCCTCGGGTTTTTGCTGCAGCAGCTGCAGGGTTTCATCCCGCATCAGGGAACCAACACTTCGACCCGACAACTGTCCGTTTTCAATGGCGATAATCGGATGCGCAGGGTCGGTAAAATCGGTCAGAAACACTTCGTACGAATTGCCCAGGCTCTTGCCCAGAAAAGAGATCACCGGAAGATATTTTTCGAGTATTTCATGCGCCATAGATCTGCCGTCCTTTCTATTTCTCGTCGGGAACAATCCACGTCCCGACTTCCCCACGCAGTCCCTCCCGCAGTTTTTCCACGGAAGTGATCAGCGTCTTTCTGTCGCTGCCGGTTTCTGCAAAACGGACCGCGGCCTTCATTTTCGGAAGCATCGACCCCTCGGCAAATTCACCGTCGGCGCCGAGCCTGCGTGCCTCGTCTGCAGTGAGTGTTTCCAGTTTTTTCGGATTTCCCTGAAGAAAACCCGAATACACGTAATCGACACCGGTGAGAATGACAAGCATCGCACACCCGGCCGCATCCGCCATATGGGCCGATACAAAGTCCTTGTCGATCACGGCGTTGACAGGCGCAATCCCGTCGTTCG
>ERZ1032871.124-NODE-124-length-11587-cov-8.292057_pt1 | contig 11587 bp, 14 predicted proteins | sample MGYA00519026_ERZ1032871 | MGnify/ENA primary metagenome ERZ1032871 (study PRJEB33719, sample SAMN04262510) | wastewater metagenome | biome: rural village; feature: composting latrine chamber; material: composting feces with ash | place: El Salvador | collected...
AGCGTGTTTTTCTGCAGAACAAAAGCCACCTGTTCGCGCAGACTTTCCAGATCATAGCTTCTGACATCGTGACCGCCGACGCGAACGGCCCCTTCTGTCACATCGTAGAGTCTGGGAATCATCTGCACCAGTGTGGATTTGGACGAGCCCGTACTGCCGATAATGCCGATGACTTCTCCGGGCCGGATGTCCAGATTGATGTTTTTCAGAATATCTTCACTGCTGCTGGCATACCGGAAACAGACATCGTCAAACTCGATCGAACCGTCCGGCACTTCTTTTCTCGGATTTTCGGGATTGTGGATTTCCGATTCGGTATCCAAAACCTCGATGATCCGGCCTGCGGAGGCCTGTCCGCGGGTGAGATGGATGAAGTAAAAGCTCAGCATCATGAGGCTCATCATAATTTGTGTAATATAGGTAATGAAGGCGATGAGTTCGCCGGCTTCCATCGTGCCGCCGATCACCATCTGTCCGCCGAACCACAGCACGGCGACGATGCAGGCGTAGATGACGAGATTCAGTCCCGGCATCAGCATAATGATTAGAGAAATCGCGCGCAGGGCGGTGTCTCTGAGATCGGTGTTGCGTTTTTGAAAGCGTTCTTCCTCGTGCGTCTGGCGGTTAAAGGATTTGATGACGCGCACGCCGATCAGATCCTCCTGCACAATCCCGTTGATCCGGTCGACCTTTTCCTGCATCAGGGTAAACAGCGGCATGGCCTTTCGGATCATCACGACGATCATAATGGCAACGACAGGGATCGCCACACCAAAGATCAGCGCCAGACGCGCGTTTACCGTAATCGACATGATCAGGGCAAACAGCATCATGAAAGGCGCGCGAATCGCCATGCGAAGACTCATCATTGCAATCATGCCGAGCATGTCGATATCCGTCGTAAGCCTTGTGATCAGCGACGGAACGCTCATCGAGTCAATGTTGGCAAACGAGAAGCGCTGCACGGTGCGATACGTATCGGCGCGGACTTCCGCGGCAAAGCCGTATCCCGCCTTGGCGCCCAGATGCGCGCTGATAATCCCTGTCACCATCCCGAAGATCGCAAAGCCGACCATCAGAGCGCCGATGCGAAGCACATACGGTACATCGCGGTTGGCGATCCCGATGTCGACCATAAAGGACATCAGATAAGGAATGATAATGTCGGTGGATACTTCCAGAATCATCAGAATGGGGCAGAGGATCGCATAGATTTTGTATTTGCTCATATACGGAGCAAGGCGTTTCAGCATATGGTTTCCTCCGTTCGGTTTTCAATCGATTCGATGGCGCGGTGCGCCATCTGTTCCAGTATTTTTCCTGTGCGAAGCGTTTCTTCCACGGTGAGTTCCTGTGTAATTTCTTCCATCCAGGCGCGGTGCGCCGCGTAAATCTTCGGCAGCAGCCCGGCGCCTTTGTCGGTCAGACGAACCGACAGGGCCCGCTGATCGTTTTTGCTTCGTTCCTGCACGACAAGCCCTCTTTCTTCCAGACCGCGAAGCGTCCGGGTGGTCAGTGCGTCATCGACGCTCAGGTGTTCGGTCAGCCATTTTCTGTGAATGGGTTCATCCTCTGTAATGTGGGTCAGAAACAGGCTTTCGGTCAGGTTCAGGCCCATTTCTCTTGCGGCAACATTCATATGGATCTGTGTTTTTCTGTGTATAATCGAAATCCATTTGCCGATGCCTTTGGTCGGTGAATCCGGCATCTATGTGCCCTCCTTTTCTAAAATCGAATCATATCGAATAGCGTACTCACAATTCATTGATTTGTCAACTATATGCGCAAACAAGGGCTTACAATTTCATGATTTTCGCGCAAAGACACATTTTCCTGTTATGATAGGAGTAGAAAAGGAGGCTGCACGTCCATGACAAGCATAGAAAAAGGAAAGCAGAGACTGTATTCGCTCGCCGAAGAAATCGCCAATGCCGTTTCCCACGGACTCGGCGTCTTTTTGGGGATTGCGGCCACCGTGGTGCTTCTGATCCAGGCGGTCCGCGCGGACAACAAGCTGGCCATTGTGGGGTTCTCGGTCTACGGCGTCTGCCTGACGCTGATGTATCTGATGTCGACTTTGTATCACGGGATTACGCACCCGGGAGCCAAGAAAATCCTTCGTGTGGCGGATCACTGTGCCATCTATCTGATGATCGCCGGCTGTTATTTTCCGATCGCCCTGCTGGCACTACGCGGTGTGGAACGCATCGCCATTATTACGGTGGTGGTGTCACTGGCGATTGCCGGGATTGTGTTTAAAATTCTGACCTACGGAAAATACGACAAATATGAAAAAGTTTCGGTGCTTCTTTATATTCTCATGGGATGGATCGCCGTGTTTTCTCTCCGTTCGATCTATCTGGCGACCTCGCTGCCGTTTTTGTTGTGGATCGGCGCGGGCGGTCTGATGTACACGCTCGGCACGATCTTTTACCGCTCGGCCCGCATTCCGTACAATCACGCCATCTGGCATGCCTTTGTCCTGATTGCGAGCGTACTGCAGTTCGTCGGGATCTACACGGAGTTTACGGCATGATCACATTTCGTCCGGTCGCCGTCATTCGCACGGTGTTTCGGCAAAAATTCGGCACGCCCAGGCAGAGCGGCCTGACCGACCTGAAAGCCCGCATCGTATTTGAGCCGGAATTCAGAAACCCCGATGCGCTCAAAGGCATCGAAGAGTACTCCCATATCTGGCTACTGTGGTATATCTCCAAACACGACACCGGCGAATGGAGCCCGACCGTGCGCCCGCCGCGTCTGGGCGGGCACCGGAGAAAGGGCGTGTTTGCCTCGCGTTCTCCGCACCGGCCCAATCCGATCGGCCTGTCCTGTGTCAAACTGCTGGAAGTCCTGCCGCACACGGACGAGGGACCTGTGCTGATCGTCGAGGGCGCGGATCTTCTGGACGGCACGCCGATTCTTGACATCAAACCTTATGTGCCGTATTCCGATGCGCATCCGGAAGCGGACGGCAGTTTCACGAGTTCGAAACGCAAACTGCTGGCGGTGGACATTCCCGACCGGGAGCTTGCGAAGCTGCCGGAATCACTGCAAAACGGTCTGCGTCAGACCCTCGCACAGGACCCGCGCCCGGGCTATGCGCGGGAGGGCGAACGGGAGTATTATTTTCTGTTTGCCGACTGGGACATTCATTTTCAGGTGCATGAAGACACCGTCACGGTTACAAAAATTGTAGAAAGCACCGGTGAATAAAAGACAAACCGCATCCTTCGGTCGATGAAACCGCAGAAGCTGCGGTTTTTTTATTTATAAGAATTTGTTGGGTTACGAACTATATTTCGAATCGTTCCTGCGATACAGTGAGAGAAAGACAGAACGCAGGCTCTGTCAGGGAGGTGATTGCTGCATTGGAGAACTTTCAAAAAAACGCGGTGGTTCTGTTGACCAACAATCCGCTGGCGCAAAAGGAATGTGACCTGCCGGTACAGGCTGTCACCGGCGACACCATGGATGTGCTGAAAGCCGTACGCGACCGGGTGCACCGGGGCTGGCGACTGATGAGCTATCCTCTAGGAGCCAGCATCAAAATGCTCCATTCGCCGGTGGTGTCGGTATGGATGCGGGTGGATGCGGGCGCACCGGATCCGTTTTCGTTACGGCAGATTGAAAACGATATAGAACGGATTCTCACGGTCACAGGCAAACGCGGATTCGATCCGAACCACAAGGAATCCTATGCGCTGGTCGACTGGAACCGCATGCAAAATGCGAGCACGGAACTGCAAACCTACGGAAAGGGTGAAAACATTGCGACTTGAACACAATCTGATTGAAATCAAAGACGTCGTCTTCGGAGAACATACGAAAGTGGACGGCAGTACACTGGTCATCGACAAAGACGATGTGATCCGCCGGCTGAAAGAAGCCGACGAAAACATTCTGGAACTGAAGATCGACCTCGCGAAACCGGGTGAAAAAACACGGATCATTCCCGTAAAAGACGTTATCGAACCGCGGTATAAAACCAAAGGTACCCCCGGATTTGCCGCCGTCACCACAGAAGCCGGTCCCCTCGGAGACGGCGCGGTCAATATTCTGAAAAATGTGGCCGTCGTCACCATCGGCGACATGGTCGGCTTCCAGGAAGGCATTATCGACATGTGGGGCGAAGGCGCCAAATGGACGCCGTTTTCCAAAACGCTGAACGTAGTCGTAGACATTACTCCGGTCGAGGGACTCAGCCCCCACGAGCATGAAAAACTCGTGCGGCTAGCGGGACTGCGCGCGTCGGAATACATCGGCGAAGCCGCAAAAGATGCACAAATCTCGGAAACTGTCGTCTACGAAAAAGGATCCATCCCCGAAGAAAACGAAAAGTATCCAGATCTGCCGAAGGTTGTCTATGTGGAAATGCTGATTTCGCAGGGACTGTTGCACGCAAGCTATATCTACGGCACCGACTCCGCACATATTCTGCCCACGCTCATGGCACCCACCGAAGAACTCGACGGCGCGGTAATCAGCGGCAACTGTGTAGCCGCGTGTGACAAAATCACCACCTGGCAGCATCAGAACAACAATGTGATCAAAGAACTGCTGGCGCTGCACGGAAAAGAGATCAATTTCACGGGCGTCATCCTCGTACCGGAACTCACGACGCTGAACGGAAAATTCGTCTCGTGCGACTACACCGCGAAACTCTGCCGCGAACTCGGCGCGGACGGCGTCATCGTATCGGAAGAAGGCTACGGAAATCCGGACTCGGATCTGTTGATGATCTGTCAGCGACTTGAAAAATCCGGCATCAAAACCGTGCTGATTACCGACTAATGCGCCGGATGGGACGGCATGAGCCAGCCTCTGGCGGACACCGCGCAGGAAGCTGTCGCCGTTGTGTCCACAGGCAATGTATCCCATGTGGTGACACTTGAGAAGGCGGACACCATCCTGGGCGACCCGCACGCCGTGGCAAACATCGCCGGCGGCTGGGAAGGCGCCTACAATGAGGAAGACGGAACCATCCAGTGCGAACTCAACGCAGTGATCGGCTCCACATCCGAGATCGGTACGCACAACGCGACCATTGAACTGGTATAGGGGGCAGACATGGCGAAGAAAATCTTATACTATCTGAATCAGTTTTTCGGACAGATCGGCGGGGAAGACCAGGCCCATCTCGGTCCGGAGTTCAAAGAAGGCGGCATCGGTCCGGCCGCGGCCTTCGACAAGGAGATGGGAGATGACGCGGAAGTCATCGGCACCCTGATCTGCGGCGACAACTTCTTCAACGAAAATGTCGAACAGGTCGAACAGAAAATGCAGGAACTGTACGATACCCACAAACCGGATCTCGTCGTTGCGGGACCCGCGTTCAACGCCGGCCGCTACGGCATGGCCTGCGCCGGTGTGGCAAAGTTTTTCAATGATCTCGATGTGCCGGTTGTGACCGGGATGTATGAAGAAAACCCGGGACTGGAAACCGCCAAAGGAGCAGCCTACACGGTACAGACATCTAATTCCGCAGCCGACATGCGTAAAACCCTGCCGCTGATGGCCGGTGTGGCAAAGAAAATCCTGGCAGGCGAGCAGCCGAAGCCGGAATCCGACCATTACTTCGTACAGGGTAAACGCCAGACCGTGCTCGTGGATAAGACCGGTTCCGAACGCGCGATCGCGATGCTTCTGAAGCGGCTGAACGATGAAGACTACGAAACGGAAATGCCGATGCCCACCTTTGATCTGGTGGAACCGGCGGCACCGATCAAAGATCTGTCCAAAGCGGTCATCGCACTGGCCACCTCGGGCGGCATCGTGCCCCTGGGCAATCCTGATCATATCCAGTCGGCGTCCGCCCAGAAATGGGGAAAATACAGCGTCGACGGCATGGAGAGTCTCGAAGAGGGCTTCTGCACGATTCACGGCGGCTACGACCCTGTCTATGCCAATGAATCGCCCGACCGCGTCGTGCCGCTGGATGCACTGCGCGCACTGGAAAAAGAAGGGGTCATCGGAGGTGTCTACAAAGACTTCTACACGACGACCGGTACCGGCACGGCTGTCGGCAACGCCATCACCTTCGGAAAAGAAATGGGACAGGAACTGAAGGATGCCGGCGTCGACGGTGTCATCCTCACCTCCACCTGAGGCACCTGCACGCGTTGCGGTGCAACGATTGTAAAAGAAATTGAAAAATACGGCATTCCGATCGTCCATATGGCCACGATTACGACGATTTCCCAGTCGGTCGGTGCGAACCGGATTGTTCCCACGGTATCGATCCCGTATCCCGTCGGAAATCCCGAACTCGGCGACAAAGAAACAGACCTTCGCATGAAGATGGTGAAAAAAGCGCTGGAGGCGCTGACGGTTTCTGTCGAGGAACCCACGATCTTCCAGGTATAGGAACAGCGTCCGGCAGAGCGCGGCTTTGCCGGACTGTCTGACCGAAACCGGGGATCACGAAGGAGGACAGTATGGAAAAAAAACAGGGCCAGGTCAGTCCCTATAAAGTCATCAATTATGCCGGCGCCTTTATCGCCCTGCTGATCGGTTCGGGCTTTGCCACGGGCCAGGAGCTTCTGCAGTATTTCTCCGCCTGGGGATACGCGGGCATGGCCGGCGTGGTACTTGTGTTCGTACTGATGGCTTATGTCGGCATCAGCTTCGTATCGGCAGGCTATCATCAGAAGTTTGAAAATCCGAACGATATCTATAAACACTACTGCGGGAAAATACTCGGAACCTTCTATGACTATTTCTCGGTATTCTTCCTGTTTCTGTCGTACACGGTCATGATTGCGGGCGCCGGTGCGACTTTCCAACAGCACTACAATATGAATCCCATGATCGGATCCGTCATCCTGATGGTCCTTGCAATGGCCACGGTTATTTTCGGCCTCGGAAGAATCGTGGATGTCATCGGCAATATCGGGCCTGTCATCGTCGTCATGGCGATCGTCGTTGGGATCATTACGATTGCAACCACCTGGCAGCAGGCGCAGGGCATGTCCGAGCTTGCGAGGCAGTATGCCGAAGCCGGGGAGATTAAGACCGCGTCCACCAGCTGGTGGCTCGCTGCGGGCTCCTATGTCGGATTCTGCATGCTCTGGCTCGCGGCGTTTCTGGCGCAGATCGGCAAGCGCGCCAACAGCGATGCCGAAGGTAAACTCGGTGCCTTCTTCGGCGCCTTCGGATTCTCGCTGGCCACCCTTTTAATGTCGCTGGCGATCCTCTTTAACATAACGCTGGTCAAAGGTTCGCAGATCCCGTCACTTCTCCTGGCGGGCGCCATTCACCCGGTCCTTGCCACCGTGTTCTCGCTGATCATCTTTGCGGGGATCTATACCACCTCCGTGCCGCTTTTGTGGACGGTCGTGGCGCGGTTCTCCAAAGAAAAGACGCCGCGCTTTCGCATACTTACGCTGGTGCTCGGCATCGTCGGAGGCATTATCGGGGCTTTGCTTGACTTTGATGTACTGGTAAACTATGTGTACGTAATTAACGGCTATGTCGGGATGCTTCTTTTGGGCATCATGATCGTACGCAGTATACAATGGAAACGCATCTGATGAAAAACGTGTCCGGCACTCCTTTGGGGGTGCTGGACTTCGTGACGTTTTGCTTTTTGTTCGAAAAGGGGGAGAGGATATGGTTCAGCTGGACGAACGTTTCTGGGATCGGCTGATCTTTCGCAATATATCGAACGCTTCCAGAGAAGCGATCGAAACGATGGACAAAGAACTGCGCACCTATGCGGCCAATGAGCGAATTATCGAAGAAGGAGAGCCCATTGACCGGATCTGTGTGATTCTGAGCGGCGTGCTGAAGTCAACCGAATGCACGGCCGACGGCAAGGAACTGAATTCTTCCTATTTTTTCGAAGGCGAGGTGCTTCCGGGCGGCGACGCCTTCCCGTTTTATCTCGTCTACGGCGGAGAAAAGACGTATTTTTTCTCCACCGACTGTCTGAAAAAGGCGGAAGTGGTCTGGCTGCCGGTGCGTTCGCTGTTTCCTGTGATCGAAAAGGATCCCGTGTTTTTGCACAATGTGCTCGTGTTTGTTTCGGAATACAGCCGCTACAGCCGCGCCATCCTGCGCTGTGTACAGTACCGCAGGGTAACCGAGCGGATTGCCTTCTGGCTGACCCACGTCAATAATCCAGCCCGTCCGATCCGCATTCCGAACTCGCAGGAAGTTCTTGCGGACATGCTCCACGTCAACCGCAGCAGTCTGAATCAGGCGCTTCGCGAAATGGAGGAAGCGGGGCAGATTCGCCTGGAGGGACGCACCATTCGGGTACTCGAGGAAGAGGCGCTCAGAAATCCGTAGGGCTCATTTATTATACTTTTTGGGTAAACGCTTTAATTTGGCATATCATCTGTGGTATAATGAATCCGTATCTACATACTAAAGTAAAAGGAGGCGACGCATGAAAAAGCACGTACTTATTTTCGTTTGTCTGCTGCTGCTGTTGACACTGGCCGCCTGTGACACGGGCACCGATGCCACGGAAGCCACGGCAACCGAAGCCACCGCGACAGAAGCGGAAGAAAGCGCCGTAACCTCTAGCGCCGACATGCCGACCGGTGTAGTGGAAGCCGCCGCATGGGAAGAGCATCACCCCGAAGTGGTCACGACGTTTGAACAAAACGCGGAAATGGTCAAAACGACCTACGGAGGCTCCGAACCCTACGATTATCTGGAGGCGTATCCTTGGCTCAGAACCTTCTATGAAGGCTATGTGTTCGAGGTACAGTACAACCGCGCCCGCGGCCACGTCTATGCACTCGAAGACGTCGTAGAAACCGGCCGCCCCAAAAAGGGAGCCAGCTGTCTGGCCTGCAAGGTGTCGGAATTCAACGAGATGGCCAACGAGGATCCGTCCCTGCACGCAGCGAACTTTGAAGAATTCGTCGACGAGCATATCACAGTCGGATTCACCTGCTTCGACTGCCACGGCGAAACACCCGGCGAAATTCACACCAATCGCATCCACCTGGCCAACGCACTGGAATACAGCGAAGAAGATATCGAACTGACCGACCGTCAGACGAGCTGCGCGCAGTGCCACGTGGAATACTACATGTCCGAAGATGAGAACGCAACGACCCTGCCCTGGAAATACGGCATGGGCTGCGACGAAGCGTACCGTTACTATGAAGAAATGGGCTTTCATGACTGGGTGCATCCGGGTACCGGAGCAAAACTGCTGAAGGCACAGCACCCCGAAACAGAAACCTTCTCCGGCTCCGTGCATCAGCAGTTGGGCGCGGACTGCACAACCTGCCATATGCCGCAGGTGGAAGTCGAAGGCGAAACCATTACCTCGCACCACTGGACCACCCCGCTGATCAATCCCGAACTCAGCTGCCTGACCTGTCACAGCGACGAGACGGCCGAGAGCATCGTGGCGATCGCGGAAGGCGTACAGAAGCCTGTCGTGGAGCTGACAAAAGAAGTAGCACTGCAGCTGGAAGACATGATCGAAAAGCTGACGGCCGCTGTGGAAGAAGAGACACTTTCCGAAGAAGAGCTCGCAGAACTGCAGGATATCCATCGCGAAGCCCAGTTCTACTGGGACTATGTGTTCGTTGAAAACGGCGAAGGATTCCACAACCAGCCCAAACAGCTGGGATATCTCGAGCATGCACAGGAACTGGTCGAACAGGGTCTGGCGCAACTGAACTGATCCGATACGCTCATGGGGGTGATTCCCGCGCGGGAATCACCCTTTTTATTCCAACAAGGAGGTCCGGATGCAAAAAGTCATCCGAATTATGCGCTCCATGCGCTTCGCGATTCTTATCCTGCTGCTTTTGGGGATCGGGTCGGCGCTGGGAACCTTTCTGCCGCAAAATGAACCGGCGGAGTTTTACATAGAACAGTACGGTGACACGCTGGGCAGCCTGCTGTACCGAACCGGCATGACCCATGTGTTTTCCACCGTCTGGTTTGCAATTTTAGTCGTATTATTATGCATCAGTCTGATCGTCTGCGTAATGGCCCGGTCCGGCGTGATTATGAAGAGAATCCGAAGGGTCGGGTTCAAAAAAACGCAGTTTTTTCTCGGGAGCTGGCTTTTGCACGCAGGCATTCTGCTTACGATTTTCTTTTTTGCCCTCGGCAACAAAACCGCCTATCAGTCTCAGGTCCGCGGCATCCCCGGGGAGACGACGCAGGTCGAAAACACGCATCTCACACTTACTGTCGATGATTTTTCGATCGATCTCAGAGAAGACGGCACCGTGCAGAGCTACCGTACCGAAGCCCGCGTGCTGGATGAGACCGGCGTACGGGCCGAGGACACAATTGAAGTCAATCATCCGATCACGGTCGACGGCTATCAGTTTTCACAAGCAGCCACGGGCTATGCCGTCACCGCGAACATTCAAAAGAAGGACGAACCGCTCGGCAGCGCGCTGCTGTATCAGGCGGAGTATGTCAGTGCCGACAGCGATGCGCTCGTTTTGACCCTGCTGAATCTGTTTCCAGATTATGTGCAGACGGCCAAAGGCCCCGCAACGCAGTCCATGGAGATGAACAATCCCTATGTGCTGTATCGTGCGTATTTTCGGGGACAGGATCTCGGAGCGCGCATCCAGCCGGTCAACGCGCCGGTCAATGTCGGGGAATATCGCTTTATCTTTACCGATGCCGCCATGTATACCGTCCTTTCGGTACGAAAGGACGCGTTTGCCGTCTGGACCGGCATCGGGTCGGCCGTGCTTTTCTTAGGCATTGTCATGGTCTTTATGGCCCCGCAAAAAATCGAGGAGGAAGCCAATGAACGAAACCTTCATACGGATTGAAAATATTACCTTTACGGCGGCACTGATTCTGTATCTGCTGTCGATGGTGCTGTACTTTATCTATATCGTTACAAAAAAGCCTCTGAGCCGTGTGGCTTCGATCTGTGTCTGGCTCGGCTTCGCGCTGCATACAGCCGCCATTATCGTACGGGGCATCGGTGCGGGCCGCGCACCCCTTTCCAATCAGTACGAATTTGCGACCGCCTTCGCCTGGGGGATCGCTCTGTTTTTTCTTTTGTTTGAACGAAAGTACAAACAGGCGGCCATGGGGGCGTTTGTCACCCCGCTGCTGTTTCTGATCATGGGCTATGCGTCCATGCTCAACAGAGAAGTCAGAGAACTCATGCCGGCCCTGCAGAGCGGCTGGCTTGTGATTCACGTCAGCATGGCGATTGTGTCCTACGGCGCTTTTGCCGTCTCCTGCGGCGTGTCGTTGATGTTTCTTGCGCAGAGCTATTCGCAAAAAGCCAGAGAGGCAGGGTTGCCGTCGCTGGCACAGCTCGACCGCATCAGCTACCGCGCCGTGCAGTTCGGCTATCTGTTTTTGACCCTGACCATCATCACCGGCGCCATCTGGGCACAGTATGCCTGGGGACGCTACTGGGCCTGGGATCCGAAAGAAACCTGGTCGCTGGTCACCTGGATCATCTACACGATCTATCTGCATGTTCGAAGAAAGAACCGGCTCGACGACACCGGGGCCGCGTGGTATTCCGTCATTGGATTTGTCTGTGTCATCTTCACCTATATTGGCGTGAACACGCTGCTGCCGTCAATGCACAGTTATGTGTAAACAGACGCCGGCGCAGGAACAT
>ERZ1032871.125-NODE-125-length-11513-cov-6.822831_pt1 | contig 11513 bp, 8 predicted proteins | sample MGYA00519026_ERZ1032871 | MGnify/ENA primary metagenome ERZ1032871 (study PRJEB33719, sample SAMN04262510) | wastewater metagenome | biome: rural village; feature: composting latrine chamber; material: composting feces with ash | place: El Salvador | collected...
CTTGGTCGGGGTCGGCTCGCCGTCCAGATCGCCGGCAGCGCGCAGCTCGTCGACGATGACCTTACGTGCGGAGAACGTGGTCTTGCCCGCGGTCTCCTGGAAGATACGCTTGCCTTCCTCGGATTCGATCCAATCCGGGGTGTCCATGACGATGCGGCCGTTGCGCTGGATGATGGAACGCAGCGGCAGGTTCAGGTCGCGCCACCATTCGACGTCGGGGACGTCGCCGAACGTACAGCACATGGCGATGCCGGCGCCCTTGTCCATTTCCGCCGCCTTATGCGCCAGAATCGGCACTTTCACGTGGAACAGCGGGGAGTAGACGTACTGGCCGAAATACTGCTTGTAACGCTCGTCGTCCGGGTGCGCGATCAGCGCGCCGCAGGCGGCCAGTAGTTCCGGACGGGTGGTCTCGATGTAGATCGGGGTGCCGTCTTCGAAACGGAACGCCACCTTGTGGTAGAAGCCCGGATATTCGCGCGATTCCAGTTCGGCCTGGGCCACCGCGGTCTGGAACGTGGTGTCCCACAGCCCTGGCGCCTGGGCCTGGTAGGCCTCTCCCCGGGCCAGATTACGCAGGAACGCGGTCTGGGCGACCTTCTGGGCTCGGGCGTCGATGGTCTGGTACTGGTGTGACCAGTCCACACTCAGCCCCAGGTGGCGCCACAGGTGTTCATACTGCTGCTCGTCCTGGGCAGTGAGTTCCAGGCACAGTTCCACGAACTTGCGCCGGGAGACCGGTACCTGATCGGCCGGTTTGATGGTCTTGGACCCATCACCGGGGGGAGTGAAGTCCTCCTCGTACGGCAGCGAGGGGTCACAGCGCACCCCGTAGTAGTTCTGCACCCGCCGTTCGGTGGGCAGCCCGTTATCGTCCCAGCCCATCGGGTAAAACACGTTGTAGCCGCTCATGCGCTTGTAGCGCGCCACCACGTCGGTGTGCGTGTACGAAAATACGTGACCGACGTGCAGCGAGCCCGAGACGGTGGGCGGGGGCGTATCAATGGAGTACACCTGCTCGCGGGTGGTGTTGGTGTCAAACGCGTAGGTACTCGACTCTTCCCAAGTCGCACCCCAGCGCTCTTCCAGCCCGTCCAAGTTTGCCTTCTTCGGCACCTGCGTGGATCTACGTAGCGTTTCGTCAGTCATGGGGCCATTCTTCCATGTTCGGCGCGCGGTGCGAACTTTGGTCGGTGTGAAGTGATCCATGCGAAAAGGTTCGCGCCGGTTAGGTACTATCACCTAATGGCTCACATCCAAGCTGTCTCCGTTCCCGGCATCCCCACCCTGACCACAGGGGACGATGTCGCAGCCGTCATCGCTCCGCACCTGAATACGGCGGCGTGGCCCGACGGCTACGTGGGCATGCGAGGCGACGACATCGTGGTCATTTCCGGCAAAATCGTTGCGAAAGCACAGGGGCGCTGGCACAGGTTTGGGGAAGCACCGGACGGCTTTCGCACGCGCGTTGGCATTCCGGACAAGCTTGGTTTGAAAGCTCCCGACGACGTCGATGCGGCAGCCGCCGAGATCCGCCGCGGACTTGCGGCTCGGTTTGGTGGGCGCCCCGGCGTCATCATCGCAGGCTCAGGTTCCGGGCGAGAACCGGGCAGGGGAGTCGTCGATATTGCTCTTGGGTCGGCCGGGTTGGATGTGCTCAATGCAGACGGGGACTCGGTGATTGACGCGATTGCCGCGCTCGCAGGCGTCGTGTCGATGGGCGAACAAAGCTCGCCGGTCGTGGTGGTGCGCGGGGTTCCCGACGTCATGATCTGGGAAGACCTTTAACGCGGGGCGCGCTGAGTTAAGACCCGGCGATCTCGTTATCCCGCGCGATTGCGGCGTTGACGGCGTCGATGACGGCCGGGGTGAAGCCCGCATCCTCCATCGCGATGAGGCCGGCAATTGTGGTTCCCCCTGGGGACGTCACCTGATCGCGCAGCTCGGCGGGCGTGTGCGTATTGAGCGAGTCCAGCACCAGCTGGGCGCTACCGAGTACGGCCTGAGCGGCGATGCGACGCGCCTCGTCGAGCTTGATGCCGTTGGCCAGCGCACCGCGGGCGAGGGCGTCGATATAAGTGTACGTCCACGCCGGCGAGGAGCCCGCGATTGCGGCGAATGCGGGGAAGTCTTTCTCGGGGAGCACGGTGGTTAACCCGACCGCGTCGAAAACCTCGCGGACGGCGGCGAGTTGCTCGGGCGTCGTCGAGTCATTCGCACACAGCGCACTCATTCCGGCACCGATCTGCGAGTTCACATTGGGCATGACGCGCACGAGCGCTGTATCCGCTGGAAGCGCGGACTCCAGCTTGGCAAGGGGTGCTCCAGCCGCAACGGAGACGATGACCCGGCCGACGGCGTCGCTGCCAAGCTCGCTCAGGACGTCGGCCATCTGGTAGGGCTTGACGCCGACGACGATCGTGCCGCCCTCGCCAACGGCGCGCGCGAGCTCGGCGTTCCCCTCGACGAAAGTGACGCCGAAGCCGTCCGCCTGTTCGCGACCCTTGGCGGCGTTCGTGCGCGTGATGAGGACGTCGCTCGCCTCGAGCGTGCCCGCGCTGAGAACTCCGCGCAAGATTGCAGTATTCATGTTTCCAGTGCCAATAAATCCGAGCATGCCCCTATCCTCGCACACCGGACGCGCCGACGATGTGGAGATCACGCCCGCCGCGAGTAAGCTACGAAACCGTAGCTAAATGGACGGATTGACCGAAAAGGAGGGAGCTGTGGCGAAGAAGGACGTTGGCGTGAATCTGTGGGCGCTCGTCATGTGGTGCTACCGCGCCGTGATCGTGGGATTTTCGGGCTGGTACACGTGGAAGGCTTTGAGCGATCTGAATGACTGGAACGTCGTGGTCAACTTCGCCTACCTCACGCAGGTGACCAACGCTGCCGTCTTCGTCTATTACCTCGCATGGGTGGTGAAGGCACTGCTGAATGGCGCACGGCGCACCGCCGATTATTCGGCGGAAATTCGAGGTTTTGTGGTGATGCTCGCGTCGATGGTCGGGCTGCTGTTCAACACTTTGCTTGGCCCGGTGGACAGCTGGCATTCGACTGTTGCTCACGTCATCGTGCCCGCGCTCGTGGTGATCGACTGGCTCCTATTTGGCGGCAATCAACACCGGATTCGGCGCTGGGTACCGGCCGCGTGGCTCGTGCCCGTGCTTGTCTACCTCGGTTATTACGTGTGGTACTCGACGTCGGGCGGTTATGCACACCCGTATCCGTTCTTGGATCCGGCGGCCTCAGACTTTGTCGAATGGATCGCCATCCTCTCGGTCTCGTTCCTGACCGGCGCATATCTTGTGTATTTCGTGGGCAAACTCATCTCGCGTGTTAGGGTGACGCGTAGATCAACTCGCCACTATTCCTAAGGAGTTCCCTTGGCCCGCACAGCACTCGTCACCGGCGCAACCACCGGAATTGGAGCAGCGACAGTCCGCGCCCTTCGCGCCGACGGCTTCGATGTGATCGCCACCGGCCGCCGCGCCGACCGGCTTGAAAAGCTCGCCGACGAGACCGGCTGCCGCTTCATCGCGGGCGATCTCACCAACGATGACGACGTGGCTGCCATCGCCGAATTTGCCGGCGACGTTGATGTGCTGGTCAATAACGCCGGCGGTGCGATCGGCCAGGATCCTGTTGCCGAGGGCAAGATTGAGGACTGGCGCAAGATGTACGAAATCAACGTGCTCGGCTCGTTGCGGATTACCCAGAAGCTCCTGCCGACCATGCGCGAGCGTGGGGGAGACATTGTGTTCATTTCGTCGACGGCGGGCCACGAATCATACCTTGGCGGTGGCGGATACACGGCGGCCAAGCATGCCGAGCGTGAGATCCCCAAGACGTTGCGCCTAGAGCTCGTGGGCGAGCCTGTTCGGATTATCGACATCGGACCGGGACTCGTGAAAACCGAGGAGTTTTCGCTGAACCGCTTTGGCGGGGACGCCGATCGGGCTGACAAGGTGTACGCCGGTGTGGCCGAGCCGCTGGTTGCCGAGGACATCGCGGAGGCGGTGCGCTGGACGGTCTCGCTTCCCAGCCACGTCAACATCGACACGATGATCGTGCGCCCGGTCGCGCAAGCAAATTCCTCCACAGTCGCGCGCGACTAACGCGACTAACACAAGCGCTGGGTGGACGGATTAGTTCTCCGCCGTCAACTCGCCGATTGCGACTCTTGAAGAGTGTGTGTGGATTTGCGGGGTGCTGGGAGCCAGATGTCGCCGTATAGCGAAGATCGGGCTGTCAGCGCCCCGAGATTCGTCGGGGCGGCGCAAAATTACCAGGTGGACGGGGACGTTCACCCTCACGAGCCAAACAAACCGCGTGAGATTGAGCGCACCAATGCGGAAATCGCGCGCCCCTGCGTTAGACTTCTTTCTGGCTTTGATCCGGCAATCACCGGGGAGCTTTCGGAAGAACAGTGGACAGCATCGTTGGGTGTAGACCCACTCAGTAGAACCGAACGGATGGACTCGTCATCGTCCCCAATAAGCGGCCCCGCCGGCCCGTGAGCAGGCGTGGCAAGCGAGGTGGTACCGCGGCGGACGTCGCCCTCGCCTAGAAACTTCAGGATAACGCTGGAGGAGTACGAGGCAGGCGTCTCGCACTCCACGAGGAGAGGTACACATGGCCGAGCAGGCGAAATACCCATTGCATCGCCCACAGGACGTCGTTGCGTCCCCGAACTTCCCCGAGCTCGAAAAAGACATTTTGAGCTACTGGGATCAGGACAAGACGTTCCAGGCCTCGATTGATAACCGCACTGGTGAGGAGTTCGTGTTTTACGACGGCCCTCCGTTTGCAAACGGCCTTCCGCACTACGGGCACCTGCTGACCGGCTACGTCAAGGACGTCGTTGCCCGCTACCAGACCCAGCGCGGCAAGCGCGTCGAGCGTGTGTTTGGCTGGGATACCCACGGTCTGCCCGCCGAGCTTGAGGCCGAGCGCATCTTGGGAATTGAAGACAAGTCTGAGATCGAAGAGATGGGCGTCGAAAAGTTCAACGATGCCTGCCGCGCTGGCGTGTTCAAGTACGTCAATGAGTGGGAAGAATACGTTGACCGTCAGGCGCGCTGGGTTGACTTCGAGCACGGCTACTCCACGCTGGAGCCGACCTACATGGAGTCGGTGATCTGGGGATTCAAGCAGCTGTGGGACAAGGGCCTAGTCTACGAGGGCTTCCGGGTGCTGCCGTACTGCTGGAACGATGAGACCCCGCTGTCCAACCACGAGCTGCGGATGGACGACGACGTCTACCAGATGCGTCAGGACCCCTCGGTGACCGTGGGGGTGCGTCTGGAGACCGGCGAGCTCGCGCTCATCTGGACCACCACCCCCTGGACCCTGCCCTCCAACCTGGCTCTTGCCGTCCACCCGGACGTCGACTACGCCCTGGTGCGGGCCGCGGACGGCAACGTCTACCTCATGGCCGACCCGCTGGTGGGCACGCTGGCGAAGGAATTCGGTGAGCACGAGGTCGTCGAGAAGCTCACCGGTTCCTCCCTCGAGGGCCTGACCTACCAGCCGATGTTCGACTACTTCGCGGACGAGGAGAACGCCTTCCAGATCATCCTCGCGGACTACGTCACCGTCGAGGACGGCACCGGTATCGTCCACCAGGCCCCGGCCTTCGGTGAGGACGACATGGAGTCCTGCAGGAAGTACGGCATCGGCGTGGTCATCCCCGTCGACATGGACGGCAAGTTCACCTCCCAGGTGCCCGAATACCAGGGGCAGCTCGTCTTCGACGCGAACAAGGACATCATCCGCGACCTCAAGGAGCGCGGCCGCGTCCTGCGCCACCAGACCATCGAGCACTCCTACCCGCACTCCTGGCGTTCCGGCGAGCCGCTCATCTACATGGCGCTGCCGTCCTGGTTCGTGCGCGTCACCGAGATCCGCGACCGCATGGTCGAGCTCAACCACGACGAGATCACCTGGCTGCCGGAGCACGTGCGTGACGGTCAGTTCGGCAAGTGGCTGGAGAACGCCCGCGACTGGAACATCTCCCGCTCCCGCTACTGGGGTTCCCCGATCCCGGTGTGGATCTCCGACAACGACGAGTACCCGCGTGTCGACGTCTACGGTTCCCTCGACGAGCTGGAGGCCGACTTCGGCGTCCGCCCGACGTCCCTGCACCGCCCGTACATCGACGAGCTGACCCGCCCCAACCCGGACGATCCGACGGGTCAGTCCACCATGCGCCGCGTCCCGGACGTCCTCGACGTGTGGTTTGACTCCGGCTCCATGCCGTTCGCCCAGTTCCACTACCCCTTCGAGAACAAGGAGTTCTTCGAGGACCACAACCCGGCGGACTTCATCGTCGAGTACATCGGCCAGACCCGCGGCTGGTTCTACCTGCTGCACGTCCTGTCGGTGGCACTGTTCGACCGCCCGGCGTTCAAGAAGGTCGTCGCCCACGGCATCGTCCTCGGCGACGACGGACAGAAGATGTCCAAGTCCAAGGGCAACTACCCGAACGTCAACGAGGTCTTCGACCGCGACGGTTCCGACGCCATGCGTTGGTTCCTCATGTCCTCGCCGATCCTGCGCGGCGGTAACCTCATCGTCACCGAGCAGGGCATCCGCGACGGCGTGCGCCAGGCGCTGCTGCCGATCTGGAACGCCTACTCCTTCCTGCAGCTGTACTCCTCGAAGCCGGCGCAGTGGTCCGTCGACTCCGAGGACGTGCTCGACCGCTACATCCTGGCCAAGCTGCACGACCTGGTGGGCACCGTCCGCGTCTCCCTGGACAACACCGACATCGCCGACGCCACCGACGCCGTCCGCCAGTTCGCCGACGCCCTGACCAACTGGTACGTGCGTCGCTCCCGCGACCGCTTCTGGGCGGGTGACGACGAGCACCCGGAGGCCTTCAACACCCTCTACACCGTGCTCGAGGTGCTCACCCGCGTCACCGCCCCGCTGCTGCCGATGACCTCCGAGGTCATCTGGCGGGGGCTGACCGGCGAGCGGTCCGTCCACCTGGCCGACTTCCCGGAGGCCTCCGACATCCCGGCCGACGCCGATCTCGTCGCCGCCATGGACGCCACCCGCGGTGTCTGCTCGGCCGCCTCCTCGGTGCGTAAGGCTCACAAGCTGCGCAACCGTCTGCCGCTGCCGTCGCTGACCGTCGCGCTGCCGGACTCCGGCCAGCTCGCGCCCTTCGCCGCCATCATCCGCGACGAGGTCAACGTCAAGAACATCGAGCTGACCTCCGACGTCGACTCGGTGGGTACCTTCGAGGTCGTGGTCAACGCCCGCGCGGCCGGCCCGCGCCTGGGCAAGGACGTCCAGCGCGTCATCAAGGCCGTGAAGTCCGGCAACTACGAGCGGGTGGGCGACCAGGTCGTCGCCGACGGCATCGAGCTCAACGCCGACGAGTACACCGAGCGCCTTGTCGCCGCGAACCCGGAGTCCACCGCGCGTATCGACGGCCTCGACGGTCTCGTCGTCCTCGACATGGAGGTCACCGAGGAGCTGGAGGCCGAGGGCTGGGCCGCCGACGTCATCCGCGGCCTGCAGGACGCCCGCAAGGCCACCGGCCTGGAGGTCTCCGACCGCATCAACGTCCGCCTGTCCGTCCCGGAGGACAAGCTCGAGTGGGCGCAGCGCCACCGCGAGCTCATCGCCGGTGAGGTCCTCGCCCTCGAGCTGGACGTCACCACCGAGGATCTCGACGACGCGCACGACGTGGTCAAGGGCGTGAAGGCGACCGTCGTCAAGCGATGAACCTCCGTGCCCCGGCGGTGATGATCGCGTCAGGCGTCAGCCTGTACGCGGGAGCCGCCGTGGCGGTCGGACTTTTCGACGTCCTCCCGCCCGCCATCGTCGCCTGGTTCCGCATCTCGGCGGGGGCCGTCATCCTCCTGGTGCTGGTGCGCCCGCGCCTGCGGGATTTCCGCAGCGTCCCCGCGCTCATCTATGGGCTGGCGACCATGGGCATGAACATGGCCTTCTACGAGTCCATCGCCCGCCTGCCCCTGGGCACGGCCGTGGCGGTGGAGTTCCTCGGGCCGGTGCTCGTCGCCGCCCTGGGGTCCCGGTCGGCCCGCGACTGGGCCGCGCTGGCCCTGGCCACCGTCGGCGTGGTGGTCATCTCCGGGGCGGTGTGGTCCACCGCTGCCGTCGGCCTCGGCTTTGCCCTGCTGGCGGGCGGTCTGTGGGCGGTGTACATCCTCATCGGGACCCGCATCGCGACGGACACCCCGCGCACCTCCATGACCACCGGTTTCACCATGGCGGCGGTGATCGCCCTGCCGTTCATGGTGTGGTGGTGGCCGGCGGGCGTCGATAAGCCCGCGACGACCCTGCTGGGCCTCGCCCTCGGCCTCGGCGTGCTGTCGGCCGTCATCCCGTACACCCTCGACCAGGTGGTCATGCGGATGGCCGGGTCCGCCTACTTCGCGCTGCTCCAGGCACTGCTCCCCGTCGTCGCCGCCGTGCTCGGCGCCGTGGCGCTGGGGCAGTGGCTGTCGGTGGCCGAGGTGGTCGGCATCGTCCTCGTCGTCGCCGCCGTTGCTCTCCGACGCCCATGACACGCTGGGTACTCCACATCGACATGGATGCGTTCTACGCCTCCGTCGAACAGCTGACCCGGCCGACTCTGCGGGGCCGCCCCGTGCTCGTGGCGGGCGTGTCCGGCAGGGGAGTGGTGGCCGGCGCCAGCTACGAGGCGCGCCGTTTCGGGGCCCGTTCCGCCATGCCCACCCACCAGGCCGCCCGCCTCGTCGGTTTCTCCGCCGTCCTCGTCTCCCCGCGCCGTCCCGTGTACGCCGCCGCCTCGCGCCGCGTGTTCCAGCTCATCTCCTCCCGCGTCGGGGTGGTCGAGCAGCTGTCCATCGACGAGGCCTTCATGGAACCCGCGGAACTCACCGGCGCCACCCCGGACGACGTGAAGGAATGGTCGGATGACCTGCGCCGTCTCATCCGGGAGGAGACAGGCCTCCCGTCCTCCATCGGGGCCGGCACCGGCAAGCAGTACGCCAAGATCGGTTCGGGGCGGGCGAAACCCGACGGCACCTTCGTCATCCCCGGCGACACCCAGCTGGAGATCCTCCACCCCATGCCCGTCAACGAACTGTGGGGTGTGGGGCCCGTGACGGAGGCCAAGCTCGCCCAGATCGGCGTGGTGACCATCGGTGACCTCGCGGCCCTGAGCGAGAAGGAGGTCGTCATCTCCCTCGGCGGCACCGTCGGCCCGATGCTGTGGGCCCTGGCCAACGGCATCGACGACCGCCCCGTGGAACCCCGCGCGGAGGCGAAGTCCATCTCCGCCGAGTACACCTACCCGCGCGACCTGACGACGCGGGCGGAGGTCGACGCCGCCGTCACCCGCGCCGCTGCAGCCGCCCACCGTCGCCTGCTTATCGACGGCCGCGGCTCCCGCACCGTCACCGTCAAACTCAAGATGGCGGACTTCCGGATCGAATCCCGCTCGGCGACGCTGTCGTACGCCACCGACAACCTCGAGACCCTGCAGGCCACCGCCTTCCGGCTGGTGCGCTACGCGGACGAGGTGGGGCCCATCCGGTTGGTCGGTGTGGGCTTTTCCGGACTCGAGGCCGCCCGGCAGGACGTCCTGTTCCCGGAGCTCGACCAACAGGTGGTGGTGGCCGCCACGGACGATGACTTCGAGACCGGGGTCAGCGACCACATCGCGGAACCCGTGGTGGAGGTGGAGCACGCCCCGGAGGGGTGGCGGGCCACCCAGGACGTGCACCACCCGGAGTACGGACACGGCTGGGTGCAGGGTGCCGGGCACGGCATCGTGTCGGTGCGGTTCGAGACCCGGGCCACCGGCCCGGGCATCACCCGCACCTTCGCCGAGGATGATCCCGACCTGGAGCCCGCCGACCCGCTCGCGAGCCTGGCCTGGGAGGACTGGCTGGCGGAGCAGGAAGCAGAGGACCAGGACTAGAAGGGCGGGGGATCCTCCTCCGGCGGGGCGCGGTGCCTGACGAGCACCGGCTCGTAGGGCTGCGGAGCCGGGCAGGGTTCCTGATCCGCCTGGTAGCGCTCGAACTCCTCGGCGGCGGCCTTCCGGGCGGCGTACTCGCGGGCGCGGGCGGCGCGCTGGGAGTAGGTCTGCACCCAGTTCTTTTTCCGCGGGGCGAGGGGACCGGCGGCGAGGTCGACGGCGTACGTGCCGTCGGAGAAGTGCCAGTAGACGTCACCGGTCACGGGGTCGAGCAGATACGTCGCCTGCACATCCGTCTTCCGGTTGTGGTGATGCCGGCACAGCATGACCATGTTGTCGGCGCGGGTGGGCCCGCCGTCCTCGTGGTTGATGCGGTGATCACCGTCGAGGTGGGTGGCCGGGGCATTGCACCCCGGCCAGCGGCACGTCCAGTCGCGGCCGATGACGCAGCAGCGGATGGGGTGGGTCATGTCGTGCTGCGGGGTCTCGGCGTCCCGGGCGGCATCCATGTCCAGGGTCTGGGTGACCATGTCCTGCAGGGTCTGGGCGGCCTCCTCGGTGAGGATGCCGGTGGTGGGGTGGAAGACGGGTGCGTCGTCCACGTCGGAGGCCCGGTAGAGGAGCGAGTTGACGGTGAGGGACACCGGATCCAGCAACTGATCGACCATGGCGTTCGCCTGGTTGGTCTTCCTCGTGCGGGCCGCCTGGGACAGCACGTCGGTGAGGAGCACTCCGGTGGCCTGATCGACGGTGAGGGAGAAGTTGAGACGGTCATCGGGAAGCGGTTCGACGAACAGGCTGGACACCCGGCCTGCGTCATCCGCCGGGGGCAGGCTGCGCATGGTGGCGGCCGGATCCTCACAGGGGGTGGGGCCGTCCTCCGGCTCGGGGGTCGGCTTCCCCCAGGGGTCGGGGACCTGCGGCGCCGCCAGGTTCTTCACACTGGCGATCGTGTCGGCGATGGTGTTGTTGATCGTCCGGGTGCCGGGCAGGAGCTGCTGCGGGCGGCTCGGCGTGAACAACGCCATGAGATCCTCGTCGAGGGAGCGCCACAGGAAGTCCTCCTCCTGCAGTTCAGTGGGAGCCTTGCCGATGGCCTTGGAGATGATCGACAGGTGGTAGAGGTCGAGGAGATAGGTCTCGGCGATGAGGGCCTTGAGGCGCGGCAACCTGTCCAGGGTGTCGAGCGCACCGAAGTTGCGGGTGAGGATGCCCTTGGACAGGCCGGTGTCGCGGTAGAGGAGCGTGCACAGCGTCGTCCAGTCCTCCTCCGAGTTGATGTCCGCGACCGGGCGGAGGGTGCGCCAGTAGTCGTACTCGGCGGCCGTACGGTCACGGCGGACCCTGGAGTACAGGCTGTCCGGATTGAGTACGGACCACGACGCCGGCTGAGACATGTCCCTTCACCCCCTTCGATCACCATTAGTTCGTGTGTTCGAAAACTAACCTAGAGCACGCCCCGGACATGGGGGTGATCTGCGGGGGTGGTGCGGTTAAAGAAGCAGGTCAGAGGCGTCGTTGCCGGTGGCCTGCGCCACCACCAGCGCCATCCGGGCCTGTCCTGCGCGGAGATGCCCGGCGCTCA
>ERZ1032871.126-NODE-126-length-11473-cov-8.961902_pt1 | contig 11473 bp, 12 predicted proteins | sample MGYA00519026_ERZ1032871 | MGnify/ENA primary metagenome ERZ1032871 (study PRJEB33719, sample SAMN04262510) | wastewater metagenome | biome: rural village; feature: composting latrine chamber; material: composting feces with ash | place: El Salvador | collected...
TTTCATCGGGTCGATCGCCGCATATACGGCACACAAAAGGCTTCCGATACAGCCGGTGCCGGTGACAAGCTGCATAGCGGGATCTCCGAGTTCCACGCGGCTCAGGTCTTTTCCGTCGGTGATGAGGTCTGTGGCGCCGGAGACAACGACCACGCTCGCCGTGTTCTTCGTCAATTGCAATGCGGCTTCGAGCGCCTGCTTTTCGTGATTCATTTCCGCGTCGACCCCCCGGGCGGTATCCTGCTCCAGTGCCAGTGCAAGGATTTCTGCCTGATTACCTTTCATCACGTCGATTTTTGCGATCTCCGCAAATTCTCTGACCTGTCTGCGGCGCGCGGCCGAGGCGGCCACGCCGGATACATCCAGCACAAAGGGAGCGCCCCTCCGGTATGCTTTTTCTCTGGCAATGCGCATCGCCTGCATCCGGTCTTTCGTCTGGGAACCCAGATTGCCGTAGACGACATCCGCCGTTTCGGTCAGTTCCGCCACTTCGTCGGGATTGTCTGCAGCGAGCGCTTTGGCGCCCGCGATCAGGCAGGCATTGACACACACATCCTTTACCATATCGTGCATCAGCAGGTGAACCAGCGGGTTTTTTTCGATCAGTCGGTCGGTCATCATTTTTTGTATATCACCTCGTTCATCATCTCACGGAAGAAGTCAAAGCGCTGCATAACGCCAACAAACAACAGTCCCAGGATACTTCCGATGGTCGTTCCCACGATAAAGCCGGGCACATAGGTAAACCAGCCGATTTCTCCCACCCCCATGACATAGTGCATTACGGGATACGAAAGGATGGAGCCGATAAGGCCGGTGCCGATCCATTCGCCGGCGGCCGCGGCCCATTTCGTTTTGAACCGCACAAACAAATGCCCGGCGAGGGCTGCACCAAAAACGGAGCCGGTCAGAGCCAAAGGAGTGATGCCCATCAGGAGCATCCGCAATATGTTGATGATGAGCGCCACGAGAAAGGCGCCCGCGGGTCCTGTGGTGACGGCGGCAATCACATTGATAAAATGCTGCATCGGCGCCATGCCCGGCACACGCAATATCGGTGACAGGACATAGCCCAGCGCGATGAGCATGGCCATCCAGATCTGTTTGCGCAATCGGTTGTGTTTCATTTATACCCTCCTGTTCTTCGCCGGCAGTATAAAAAAAGCACCCGTGCAGGGTGCGAAAAGGCATGCTGTGCTTCCTTTCGACGGCATTATCCGTTTCAAGTTCAAAGGGTCCGCGGCAATCTGCCGCATCTCAGCCTGTGCTCCCCCAGCGATGCCCTTATTGTAACGCAGTCTGTCCGCAAATGCAAAAGCGGGGCGCGTTTGCGCTATGAATAGGAGAAGAAAGGAAGATGTTTATGACCGAAATTCAAAAAGTTGCAGCACTTCGACAAAAGCTCCACGCCCATCCGGAGCCTTCCAACGAAAAAACAGAAACGCGAAAAATCATCCGCGCATTTTTGGAAGAACACACCGGCACGCGCATCGAAGAGAGCGGCACCTGGATGTACGCCGCGCATGAAGAGCCGGACGCCAAAGAAACCGTTGTGTTTCGGGCGGATCATGACGCCATCGTCAACGCCGACGGAGAAGTCTATCACGGCTGCGGCCACGACGGCCACACGGCGATGCTGACCGGCGCGGCCATGGCGCTATCCGGCCAAACCACGGGGAAAAACATCATCTACCTGTTTCAGCCCGCCGAAGAAAACGACACGGGCGCGGAACTCTGCACGCCTCTGTTTTCGGAATATGAAGTCGACGCCGTATACGGGCAGCACAATATGCCGGGGCTTTCGCGCAATACATTTTATTCGCTGCCGGGCACCATACAATATGCCTCCGTCGGCCTGACGCTGCGTTTTCAGGGCCGCCAGTCCCATGCGTCGCAGCCGGAAAACGGCCTCAGCCCCGCCTTTGCGATGGCGCGCCTGATGCTGGCGCTGGCCCCGTTTCACGAAGAGCACGAAACTCCGCTGAAAGTGGACGATGTGCAGTTTGAGGGTCCCGTGTTCGCCACGATCGTGCACGCAAGAGTGGGGCATGAAAACTTTGGGATCGCCCCCGGAGACGGCTCGCTTTCGTGTACCCTGCGCGCGGAAAAGGACGCCGATCTGCAAAAGCTCGTTGACTGGCTGATTCAGAAGGCGAAGGACGAAGCGGGGAGCTGAAACTGAAAACCGAGACGACCGATTCATTCCCCGAGTCCCGCAATGACCCCGCACTGTTTGATACAACGACAGCCATGCTGTCGGAGCACGGGATCGACGTGCAGCCGCGGGACGCACCGTTTCGCGGCAGCGAAGACTTCGGCGTCTACAAAGACTATGCTCCCACCCTGTTTTTCTTCCTGGGTGCCGGGGAAACCTATCCGCCGGTGCACACCGAAGACTATGAATTCCCCGACGAACTGCTGGAAACAGGTATCCGGCTCTTTACCACCATCGCCAAGAACTAAAAAATCCGGTGCCTTTGCACCGGATTATTCGTTGTCCTGCATTTGTTCGTGCTGTACTTTCTTGATCGAGACTTCCAGTTCTCTGGCCTTTTTCAGTTTCTCCTCGTGGGAGGTTTTGATCTCCCAGTGGATGACAAAGGTCAGGATGACACGAAGGATCACGATGATGGACAGCACCGTCAGTTCTTCGACCGTATGCAGAATGACGGTTTTCAGAATCTCCGCGGCCATTTTGAATTCCAGCGCAAGCGCGAGCGCCTGGGCCAGCTGGATTTTTACGTCTTCATCCTCAAAGTTGAAGCGGGACAGGATAAAGGCGATCAGCGCCCGGATCGAACCGACAAAAATAATCAGTACGCCGATCAGCTCGAGCGCGCCGTATAATGGCGGAATCATTGTTTCGAGCAGAGTTGTAAACAAGCCATCACCTCATTTGATATCATAACTGATCGTATTGCTGTGTATCATTATAGCATATGAAACCCGTCTTTATCCGCGACCGTTGTCCTCATAGACAGACGTGTCGTCCGTGTGGTAACGATAGCCCGACAGCGCAAGCAGCGTCAGCGCCGGTGCGTAAAACACCCAGATAAAAGACTCCGCCAAAAGACGCGGCACCCCCGCGGGCAAAGACAGCAGCAGACCGACGTTCAGATCGCACAGCAAAAATGAAACCATGCCTGCGGCCAGCATCGTGCTGTTGGGCCTCGGAAACAGATGGAGCAGCCGGTTGGCCAGAGCTACCCAGGTGGACGCACTGATAAACAGAGCATACCCGATGATCACCCACTGCAGGGCTTTTCCTTCAAGCAGCGGGTAAAAGACAAAATACTGCAGCAGCACCGTCCAGGAAAGAAGCAGCAGACCCGCGAAAATCAGCAGCGCCCTCCGTTTTTTGGGCGCTTTTTTGTAGCCCGCCCGAAAATACCGGGAGTTTCTGAGCATCACCGCACACTGCACCGCCGCGAACACCACGATGCCGATCGCGGTTTTTCCCATGAGCAGCATGATATCCGCCACGATTATCAGCACGCCGGAAAGCTTGAGACGTCTTGTATCCCACATGGAGATCCCGTCCGGACCGATGCCGAAGATCAGGAGGGTCGTAAACAGCACCACGCCGCCCTTAAAAAACAGCGACCAGAACGATACGGAATAGTCGATGCCGTCGGGCCGAAAAAAGCGAGAGAAGTCGATATACAGGTACACAAGCATGCAAAAGACGATCCCCGAAAGAATCAGCGCGACCCGTTTTTTGGCGGCGGGATTCACAGAAGCGCTCCGTGCGACAGCGGGCCGTTCTCCGGCACGCTGACGGGCGAGCCGACCTCGATCAGGGCATGCAGCCAGTCTTTGGCCAGGCGGACGGCCTCTGTGAGCTCCATCCCTTTGGCCAGATTGGCCGCGATGGCGGAGCTGTAGGTGCAGCCGGTGCCGTGCGTATGTGTGGTGGAGATGCGCGGCTTTTCATAACAGCAAAGCGCGCCGTCTTTTTGGCAGAGAATGTCGGTGGCGGTGTCTCCGATGTGTCCGCCTTTCAGTAAAATATTCGTTTGGTAGGTTTTTGCGAGCGTCCGTGCCGCCGCTTCCATCTCCTCCATTGTTTGGATGGTCGTACCGGCCAGCATTTCCGCCTCGATCCGGTTCGGCGTGATCAGCTGTGCGATCGGAAACAGATGCGTTTCCATACAAATGGCCACCGGCACATCGGACAGCCGCGCCCCGGAGGTGGCAACCATGACCGGGTCCACGACGACATGATTTGCATTGTGTGCCCGCAGCTTTGCCGCGACTAGACGGCAGATCTCTTCTGAAGGCAGCATACCGATTTTGACGGCTTTCGGCGGAATGTCCGCAAATACGGCCTCGATTTGTGTCTGCACACTTTTCTCTGAGGGCACTTCGACATGCGTCACGCCCCGCGTGTTTTGCGAGGTGAGCGCCGTAATCGCGCTCATGCCGTATACGCCGTGCGCGAGAAAAGTTTTCAGATCGGCCTGTATGCCAGCGCCACCCGAAGAGTCGGAGCCGGCAATTGTGAGTACGGCCGGGATGGAATTATGCATCGGGATCCTCCAGCATGGCGGGTTCAAAGGCGGAAAAATCCGGAAGAAACACATCGGCTTCTTCTTTCAGTGCTTCTTCGTCTTTTTTCATCACTTCGTCGGCCAGCGCAATGACGCGCATGCCGGCTTTTTTTGCGCTGCGAACGGCGTGCAGCGCATCTTCAAACACGACGATGTCTTCGGGCGCCATCTGCAGCCTGCGCGCGCCTTCTTCCCAGAAGGCGGGGTCGTTTTTGGAGATGCCCGTGTTTTTTGCCGTCTGCAAAAATTCAAAATACTGCATCAGACCGTGATGGCGAAGTGCCGGTTCGGCCAGATCGTCATTGGTTGCGGTGGAGACCGCCATACGGTGGCCCCGCTGTTTGAGGCGGGTGAGCAGCTCGTCGACACCCGGCTTTTTGACGACGGTGTCTCTGTATTCGCGGGCGAGAATGGAGTGCGTCGCCTTGAGCATGTCTTCCACGTCATCTTCCAGGCGGAACGTTTCCTTGAAATGCGCCAGGGCTTCTTTTAGTGTCATCGTTTTTATTTCTTCATGGAGATTCTCGGGAATCTCAACATGCAGGCTTTCCAGATAGCGGTCGGACAGACTGACCCAGATCTTCATCGAATCCAGGAGCGTACCGTCCATATCGAACAGAATTCCTTTCATAGGTCCCCCTTTTCTCATCATTGGCTTCATCATAACATACCCGTTTGTACGGCGCCCGCCGCCCGCGCGCACGGTTCGTATTTTTCCCGAAAATCGGGTATACTTTCAGTAGTTAACGCTATAAGGAGGTGTCCGATGGGCTTAATCAAAGCGATTCAGTCGGCCGTCGGCGGTTCACTGGCCGATCAGTGGCTGGAAGTGATCGAACCGTATCAGATGACCGATTCCACCGTGTTTACCAGCGGGGTGACCGTCAGAAAAGATGACAGCAGAAATCAGAACAGAAAAGGAACCGAAGGTATTGTTACCGACGGCTCCGTCATTCATGTCTATCCGAATATGTTTATGATGCTTGTGGACGGCGGCAAGGTGATTGACTATACCGCAGAAGAAGGCTATTACCGCGTGGACAACGCGTCGGCGCCTTCCATGCTCAACGGCAGATTCACCGATACGCTGAAAGAGTCTTTCAACCGCATCCGCTACGGCGGTGTCAGTCCCGCCAGGCAAAAGGTTTTCTTCATCAATCTGCAGGAAATCAAAGGGATCAAATTCGGAACAAGAAATCCCGTGAATTATTTTGACAGTTTCTATAATTCGGAGCTCTTTTTGCGCGCGCACGGAACCTATTCGATCAAGATCACCGATCCGCTGCTCTTCTACGCCGAAGCAATCCCGAAAAATGCCGATCGCGTCGATATCACGGATATCAACGAACAGTATCTTTCGGAGTTTCTGGAAGCCCTGCAGGGTTCGATCAACCGCATGTCCGCAGAAGGCACGAGAATTTCCTATGTGCCGTCCAAGGGCCGCGAACTGAGCAGCTTTATGCAGGATTCCCTCGATACATCCTGGCGTCAGATGCGAGGCATCGAAGTGCAGGCCGTGGGCATCGCGTCGATCTCCTATGATGACGAAAGCCGTGAACTGATCAATATGAGAAACAAGGGCGCCATGCTCGGCGACCCCTCGGTTCGAGAAGGCTATGTGCAGGGGTCGGTTGCCCGGGGAATCGAAGCCGCAGGCTCCAACGAGGGCGGCGCCACGGGCGCTTTTCTCGGCATGGGGATGGGCATGAATTCCGCCGGTCAGATGATCGGACAGGCTTCCCAGGCCAATCTGGAACAAATGCGCATGCAGCAGCAGAATGCAGCGCAGGATCCGGCCGCAGCCGATACGCAGGCCGCCGCATGGGTTTGCGCCAACTGCTCCCACGAGAACCACGGCGGCAAGTTCTGCTCCAACTGCGGAACCAAACGCCCCGCATCCAATCTTTCATGTACCGAATGCGGTTACACGCCCGATCCCAATCAGCCCGCACCCAAGTTCTGTCCGGAATGCGGCACGCAGTTTCCCGCCTGATTCCGTTTCGCGGGTGCCTGTTGGCACCCGCGCCCGTACATACACCCGAAAAGAGGATAGTACAAACGCATGACAGCCATACACATTGAAAATCTGAGCAAAACCTACAAGGACCGGACCGTGCTCAATCAGGTGCATCTGACGGTCGCACAGGGCGAAGCGTTCGGTATTCTCGGCTCCGAAAGCTCCGGCAAAACCACTCTGATGCGGATTCTCATGCACTTTATGTTTCCTTCCGCAGGCTCCGCGAGCATTCTCGGTCACGAGATCGATGAAGAGGCGTCGGAAATCCGAAAAAAAACGGCCTATATCCCGCAGGATCCCGTATTCTACGATGATCTTTCGGTGGCGGATCTCATCCGATACGGCACGGGTTCACTGACCGGCAGAAAAACGGCCGCCGACAGGAAGATGCTTCTGGAAACCTTCGCGCTCGATCCGAAAGCCATGGGCTGGGAGCTTTCCCGCAGGGAACGCACCAAACTCGCCGTGACGATCGCGCTGCTCAGGGATCCCGCCGTCTTTTTGCTGGATTCGCCGTTTACCCATCTGGCGCCTGTGGAACGAAGCAATCTGCTGAAACATCTGCACGCGCAGAAAAAAGCCGGCGCCACGCTCTTTCTGGCCTCGGCCCATGAATCGGATCTGTTGAGTCTGTGCGACCGGATCTCCGTGCTGCAGGACGGCGTGCTGCACCCGCCCCGCACGATCGAGGCCCATTTGGAAAATCAGGGTGTCTTCGTGATTGCCCACGGAAAGCTTTCTCACCGGGATGTCGCCCATTTGAGCTATCGGATCGTCGTATCCACCGACACCGAAAAGCAGTTTTTCTACCGGGGCGAACTCAAACGCCTGCTGGAATTTCTCGCCGCCAATGATATCCGCCGGCTGCAGATTCTCGAAGCGGCGGAAGCGGACCTGTACAGTCAGCACTTTGGAGGCGACGCATGATCATTCTTTACTACGAATGGAAACGATATATTAAATCCGCGCTCAAGATCGCCATACTGTGCGCGCTGCTCGTCCTTCTGGCGATTCCGTTTCTTCCCTTTGTTCAGGAACCTGAGCTGGTGGAGGAGATGCGGCAGGCGCTCGACATGTTCCCCGATCTGCTGCTTTCGACCTTCGGCCTGCATGCCGGACAAAACTTCACGAGTCCCGCGCGGTATCTCAGTTTCGTGTTTATCTTTGTCTTTGTGATCGCAGGACTCTTTGCCGCCTGGCTGGGCGGGCGCTGTTTTTCCAAGGAACGCGCAGACGGCACCATTGATCTGCTGCTGCAGAAACCGCTGCACCGCTGGCAGATTATGCTGTTCAAAATCCTGGCGAATCTGTTGGCTATGGCCACTTTTCTCGTCCTGTTTTATCTGATGTACCGGGGCATACTGTTTTTGTACAGACTGTTTCAGCTGCCCGTCGATGCACAGACCCTGCCGACCGGATCGATCCTGATCGCCCTGTTTGCTCTGATGACGCTGATTTTCTCGCTGTCGGTACTCATTTCCATGCCGATTCCCACCGATAAAATCGCCGTACCGATCACGATCGGCCTGACCGCCTTTCTGTATCTGGTGCACGCGGCGCAGTCGACCGACTCTTCTTTGGCGGCTATGGAATCCGTATCTCCGTTTCACTATATCCGGCCGCAGGCGGTCGCTGCGGGGGATCCGGCACCGGTGGCGGCGTTCTTTCTGATCTCGCTGCTGTTTTTAAGCGCCGCATTCGCGCTTTTGTACAACAACGACATCCGAAAAAAATTCACACTGAAAGGAACGATGTAGCATGGACAGTTCAGTTGCAGGTCCTATACTGCTGCAACTTGTACTCATTTCACTCAATGCAATTTTTGCCTGTGCGGAGCTCGCCGTCATCTCCATGAACGACAACCGGCTCGCCCGCATGGCCCACGAAGGCGACGCGCGAGCGCTGCGGCTGCAAAAGCTGACTTCGCAACCCGCCCGTTTTCTCGCGACGATCCAGGTCGCGATTACGCTGTCGGGCTTTCTGGGTTCCGCCTTCGCCGCACAGAACTTTTCCGTGCATCTGGTCCGGCTTCTCATGCGGCTCGGTCTGAACATACCGGAGGCGACGCTCAACACGATCTCCGTTCTGGTTATTACCATTATTCTGTCGTATCTGACCCTGGTCTTCGGGGAGCTGGTTCCCAAACGCGTCGGCATGCACTATTCCGAATCCATCGCGCTGGCACTGTCAGGCCTCATCGGCGCCCTGTCGAAAGTCTTTGCGCCCCTTGTCTGGCTGCTTACCGCATCCACCAATACCGTCCTGCGACTGCTTAGGATCGATCCCAACAAACAGCAGGAAGAGGTCACGGAAGAAGAAATCCGCATGATGATCGATGTCGGCAGTGAGAAGGGCACCATTCATCAGACCGAACGTCAGCTGATCCAGAATGTGTTCGAATTCAACGATATTACCGCGGACGAAATCGAACGCCACCGCACCGAAGTCATCGTGCTGTGGATGGATGACACCGCAGAAACCTGGGAAGAAACGATCCGCCTGCACCGCCACAGCCATTTTCCGATGGTCGACGGCACCGTGGACCGCGTCGTGGGTGTGCTGCACGCCAAAGACTATTACCGCCTGGATGACCGCTCCAAAGAGTCGGTGCTGAAACACGCGATGCGTCCGGCGCTCGTGGTACCGGCCAGCGCCCGCGGCAATCAGCTGTTTCACAATATGAAACGCGCCCGCAGCCACTTTGCGGTCGTGCTGGACGAGTACGGCGGCATGTCGGGCATTATCACGATGAATGATCTGCTTGAACAAATCGTCGGCGACTTCGACGAAGAAGAAGATCTGGATGAACTTGATACGGTGATGCAGGAACTGGAACCGGGTGTCTGGGAAGTGCACGGCGGCACGCCGCTGCACCGGGTGGAGGAAACACTCGACATCACTTTCTCCGATGAATACGAAACCATGGGCGGTCTGGTCTTCGGCACGCTGGGAGAAATCCCGCCCGATGGCACGCAGCTGGAAGTTCTGGCGGAGGGACTGTTGATCCATGTGCATGAAATCCGGGATCACCGGATTCAAAAAGCCATTATCCGCCGCTATGAAGGCGAACCGCTGCCCGAAATGCCGCAAAGCGAATAAATAAGAAAACGAAACAGGCCCGCTGCGAAACAGCAGGGCCTGTTATTGTATACGCCGGTACGGCGTTATTTCGGGTTCACTTCATATTCGTCCACGGCCAGACGCAACATCAGCAGTGCATTTTCCGCTTCCATTGGAAGGCGGTCCTTGTAGCGCACATTTTCGATGAAATTGATCCGATACTGAATCGATTTGGAGAACCGGTTTTTGTACTCGCGCGTGTCGGGGACTTCAAATCCTTCCTGTACCGCATACTGCAGGCCGGGAATACCCGGCATCGGAACAAATTCGATCTCCTCCTCCACAAGGCCTTCGATCATGCCCAGTGTCACTTCCTTGGGGATATTCTTTCCGAGAAAGGAGCCCGTGTTCAGCACGTAGCAGGCCACATTGCTCTTGGCAAACAGCTGTTTGAATTTCTCGTAATCCTGTCCCAAAGGATAGGTGCGAAACGGATTGGCGTACGGTTCGATGATCAGCGAATCCGGATCCACATCCGCGGCAAGGCGTTCGGCACTGGTTCTCTTGGTTGCAAGAGTTGCTCCGAAGGCGGATGCCAGCACGGGGTCCGTAATGCGAACAATCGGCGGCAGCACTTCGTCTTTCATGATCCATCCGATCGCATCGACCGGCTCGTTAATCCGCTGCACACGGTTGTCGGTCCAAAGAATCGACTTGATCGCGCGGCCGTTTCCGTTTCGGATATCTTCCGCCACCAGCGTGACTTCGCCCTTTTCATTTCTTGTGGCCCCGCAGTTTTGTACGGTGATCAGATACCGGTTCGCAGGATGGCCCGCGGGATAGTCCTGGGTCTTGTCGAAGTACGAGGGTTCCAGGGCAATCGTGTAGCCGAGATCCTCATGGATGATATACGCGTCGTCGTGCAGAACTTCGATCTCGTATTTGCCGTCGTGCCGCGCATGCGTCAGCGTCGACTTTCCGGAGCCCGACAGTCCGAATACAGCCAGCGCATATTCCCTGTCATTCGATTCGATCTTTTTCATGCCCCCGTGGCAGCAGACAAAACCATTGCGGTTGGCGATCGACCAGGCGAGCGTCAGCGTTCCTTTTTTGTGTTCCCCGAAATAGCGCATGCCGCACAGCAGCGCGCAGTTGTGTTCGGGATCAAACAGCGCCAGCCCCGATTCATGGCCGGGCGCCTGGTAATCCGGCGCGGATACGATATAAATATCGCCTTCCGGATAAGAACGCGAATTCTTGTACATTTCTTTGATTTCAGGCGTCAGTTCCTGAAAGTTCAGCATCCAGTTGTACAGCAGATGCTCATAACCTTCCGGGATCAGCAGATGCGCTTTCACCATAAAGTCTTCCTGCTGCCCGATCACCACCTGTGCGTGATACTGCTTCTTTTTTCTTTCGTGGAACACGGCCTCTCTTGCAAGCGTCGCATACTTTGCGGTATCCACGCCGTCATCGCCGAGGATCACGCGTGCGCGCGCATACCGTCCGACAATCGCCCCGTCGTTAAACAAGAGCACTTTCGCATCTTTCGGCAGTCCGATTTTTTCCGGCTCGTAGACCGGCTGATCCAGCTCGATCACACCGGGTGCATTTTTGGCCAGCGCATACGCTGTTTTCAGATCGGGCACATCCACCACATTATTTTGATAAAAATTGGTTTCAATTGTTGCGCGTACCGCGCCAAAAAGCGGATTGTCCCTGGAAATGGATTCCAGCGGATGTCGTTCCAGACTGGACATCCCGTCACCTCCTGTAAAATTAGTAGATCTGCTTGTTCTTTGCCTCATCATACCATGTTTTACGAATAGTTTGAAGATTGTTATGT
>ERZ1032871.127-NODE-127-length-11466-cov-10.697310_pt1 | contig 11466 bp, 10 predicted proteins | sample MGYA00519026_ERZ1032871 | MGnify/ENA primary metagenome ERZ1032871 (study PRJEB33719, sample SAMN04262510) | wastewater metagenome | biome: rural village; feature: composting latrine chamber; material: composting feces with ash | place: El Salvador | collected...
GTACCACTTCTACGTCGACCTCGTCGGCCACATCGACGACGTCCCCCTCGCCGAGGCCCTGCGCGCCCTGTGGCTGCGCGCCGAGGACATCACCTACCTCGGTTCCTGGCCCACCCCGGGACGCGACGGGGAGGCGACGGTCGCCGACCAGGCCCGACTGGAGCGCGCCACCGACTGGGTGCGCGCCGCCCGGGAGGGACGGGCATGACCGGACGGCTCATCCTGCTGCGCCACGGCCAGACGCACAGCAACGTCGCCCGCAAACTGGACACCCGCCCGCCGGGGGCCGAACTCACCGACACCGGCCGCAACCAGGCGTGGAACGTCGGCGTCGAACTCGCCGAGTACTGCGAGGCCGGGGGCGGCTCCCCGGGGCGTCTCGGAGCGGTGGTCTCCTCGGTGGCGCTGCGCGCCCAGCAGACCGCGCTGCTCGCCATGACCGCCTTCGAGCAGACCGCCGGCCTGCGGGAACGCGAGATGCTCATCGACGTCGAGGTCGGCCTGCACGAGATCTTCGCCGGTGACCACGAGATGCTCTCCGACGAGGACTCCCACCGCTCCTACGCCACCGCCCTGCGCGGCTGGCTCGATGCGGACGCCGAGGCCCGGATCCCGGGCGGCGAAACCTACCTCGAGCTCATGGACCGCTACCGGCCCGTCATGGAGAACCTCGTGCTCTCCCACCTGGCCGACGGGGCGGCGAAGGATGTGCTGGTGGTCAGCCACGGCGCGGCGATCCGCACCATGGCGGCGCACGCCGCCAGCGTCGACCCCGACTTCGCGTTCGCCGGCTACCTGGGCAACTGCCGCTTCATCGTCCTCGAGCCCGGGGACCGTCCCTTCGGCGAGTGGAAGCTCGTGCGCTGGGCGGACCTGGACCACCAGATCTAACCCCAGCCCAACCTCTCGAGGTCGTCCTCCTCCAGCCCGAAGTAGTGGCCGACCTCGTGGAAGACGGTCACCTTCACCTGCTCCGCCAGATCCTCCTCGGAGTGGCAGTAGCGCTTGAGCGCCTCCTTGTAGATGAAGATGGCGTCGGGAAGAAAACCGGTGTGGTGGTGAGTGCGGTCGGGGAGGGCCACGCCGACGTAGAGCCCCAGGTAGGTGGGGTGCTCCTCGTTGTAGTCCGCGACCTGGATGGCCACGTTGACCAGGCGGCGGGCGAACTCGTCCGGAATCTGGTCGAGGGCGTCGTTGACCAGATCGTCGAAGGCCTCGTCGCTGATGTCGACCATTACGGGGCGGGCTGCTCTCGTAGGGGGTTGCGCTCGGGCTGCTCGGCCGGGGGCTGGCCGTCGATGAGCAGGCCCTCCCGGCCGTCCCGGGCGGTGCCGTTGAGGTTGGAGAACCCGCCCTCCGGGGTGGCGTGGAACAGGGAACAGTTCACGGAACGGGAACCACCGATCCACGAGGCCTGGCCGAGGGTGCCCCAGTAGGGCTGCAGCGTCGACCGGTACAGGTTCTCCTCCCCGCCGAGGTAGTCGATGGCGGCCTGGGTGCACGCATCCTGCAGGTGACGGTCCTGGTCCTCGACGCTCGGGGTGCCCTCCGGGAACACCGGCGCCAGGTCGACGATGGCGGTGGTCTCCAGCTGGTGGTTCTCCGCACAGTCGACGGTGCGCAGGGAACGGGAGTCATCGACGTAGACGCACTGCCCCGGCTGGGCGACGACGGCCTGGTCCTGCTCGGCGGCGGCTCCCGTGGTGAGCATCGGCACGCCGGAGGCGTCGGTGGACTGGATGCCGCACAGCATGGTGCGGTCGCCGGCCTCCCACGCCTCGGCGGGCGGGAGGATCGGGGCGATGGAGTAGCGGCCCACCGGATCGAACCGGCCGCCGAGGTAGCGCAGGGTCGGGGTCTGGCACAGCTCCTCGCGCAGCTGGGCCTGGCGGGTGAGGTCCGGCATGGAGGCGTTGCGTCCGAACTCCGACGACGGGTAGGCGGCGAGGTTCTCCCGGGCGGAGATCTCGAAACGGTGCTCGCCGTCGCAGGAGGCCTGCTGGAAGTTGCTGACGGTCCCGTCCTCGGCGATGTCCCAGGTCAGGCAGGCACCGACGTCGGCCGTGGTGAAGGGGGCCGCACCGTTGCCGCCGTTCTCCCCGTTGGCGGGCTCGGCCACGCTGCTGACGGTGCTCCCGTTGCCGTTGTCCCCCGGGGTGTCCACGGAGAAGTAACCGTAGGAGCCGACGGCAACGGCGGCGGCGAGTGCGGCCACCAGGCCGGTGCGTACTGCTGCCGCGGAACGTGCGGTGGAAGTCGTCATAATGATCGAATCCTACTCACTTACCCGCGTGACACGGGTGTTCAGACGATAACGGTCGGTGCGGTACACCGAGGAACACCACTCCACCGGCAACGTCCCGGAACGGGAGTACCGCACGATGTGGAGCAGGGCGGTGCCGGGCGCGACGTCGAGAAGCGCGGCCTGCTGCTCGTCGGCGCTGATGGCGGTGACCACCTGATCGGCCTCCGTGACGGGCACGCGGTAGTGGTTCTCCAGGATGGAGTAGACGGAGTTGTAGACGTCGTTCTCCAGCAGGTCGGGCACGTGCTCGGCGTTGTACCAGCCGTCGTCGATGGAGTACGGCTCCCCGTCGCCGAGGCGCAGGCGGCGCAGATGCGTGTGCAGCGTCGCCGGCTCGGAACGGAAAAAATCCAGGACCTCCGGCGGGGCGGGTGCGCGTTCGGAGAGCAGGATCTTCGACGCCGCCGACACGTCCTGCGCCTTCATCTCCGAGCTGAACGACGCCAGGTGCAGGCGTGAGACCAGCGGATTCGGGGCGACGAATGTGCCCTTGCCGCGGGCCCGGCGCAGGCGGCCACTGGCCACCAGGTCACCGATGGCGCGACGCACCGTGATGCGGGAGACGCCGTACGTCTCCTCCAGCACCCGCTCACCGGGCAGCAGATCACCCGGATGGAGCTGGGCGGTGCACATCTCCTCGAGGATCGCCCGGAGCTGCGCATGCTTGGGTTTCGGCCCGTCCGTGATGGGGATGGCGGGCAACTGGGGTGGGGAGGTCATCCGCGATGCAGCAGCCATGTGATCGATCCTACGCCGCTGGTTATGACCAGTGCAGGGTGTCGGCCTGTCGGCATCATCACGCCGTGCCCCCACCATCGGCGCGACCGGCGGGGACGCGCGGTAGGCTCGTATGCGTGATTGATCTCAAATTCCTCCGCGAGAACCCCGACGTCGTCCGCGCCTCCCAGGTGACCCGAGGTGAGGACCCGGCGCTCGTCGACAAGCTCATCGCCGCCGACGAGCAGCGTCGCTCCGCCATCTCCGAGGCCGACGCTCTGCGCGGCGAGCAGAAGGCCTTCGGCAAGAAGATCGGCCAGGCCGCCCCGGAGGACCGCCCCGCCCTGCTCGAGGGCTCCAACGAGCTCAAGGCCAAGGTCAAGGAGGCTGAGGAGGCGCAGAAGGCCGCCGAGGAGGCCGTCAACCAGCTGCAGATGCAGCTGTCCAACGTCGTCGAGGGTGCCCCGGCCGGCGGTGAGGACGACTTCATCGTCCTCGAGCACGTCGGCGAGCCGCGCCAGTTCGGCTTCGAGCCCAAGGACCACCTCGAGCTGGGCACCTCCCTCGGGCTCATCGACATGGAGCGCGGTACCAAGGTCGGTGGCGCCCGCTTCTACTACCTCACCGGCGACGGCGCGTTCCTGCAGCTGGGCATGATGATGCTCGCCGCACAGAAGGCCCGTGCCGCCGGCTTCCAGCTCATGATCCCGCCGGTGCTCGTGCGTCCGGAGATCATGGCCGGCACCGGCTTCCTCGGTGACCACGCGGAGGAGATCTACTACCTCGAGCGCGACGACCTCTACCTCGTCGGCACCTCCGAGGTGGCGCTGGCCGGCTACCACAAGGACGAGATCATCGACCTGTCCCAGGGCCCGGTGAAGTACACCGGCTGGTCCTCCTGCTTCCGCCGCGAGGCCGGCTCCTACGGCAAGGACACCCGCGGCATCATCCGCGTCCACCAGTTCGACAAGCTGGAGATGTTCGTCTACTGCAAGCCGGAGGACGCCGCCGCCCAGCACCGGGCGCTGCTCGACATGGAGCGCGACATGCTCTCCGCCGTCGAGGTCCCGTACCGCATCATCGACATCGCCGGCGGTGACCTCGGCCAGTCCGCGGCCCGCAAGTTCGACACCGAGGCATGGGTGCCCACCCAGAACACCTACCGCGAGCTCACCTCCACCTCGAACTGCACCACCTTCCAGGGGCGTCGTCTGCAGACCCGCTACCGCGACGAGAACGGCAAGGCCCAGATCGCCGCGACCCTCAACGGCACGCTGGCCACCACCCGCTGGCTTGTCGCCATCCTGGAGAACAACCAGCAGGCCGACGGCTCCGTGGTCGTTCCGGAGGCGCTGCGCCCGTTTGTGGGCAAGGATGTTCTCGAGCCGAAGAAGTAGGGGAGAGACCATGGCCAAGCGACCGTTCACCAAGCGCGCGGGCTTCTACGTCCCGCGTGAGCTGCCCGAGGTCCCCGACCACCCGGTCGAGGCGAAGGAACGTCCGTACAACAGCACCATCATCCCGATCGCCAAGTCGCTGATGAAGGCCCAGGGCATCCGCCTGACCGTCTTCGGGGCGGAGAACATCCCGCTCGAGGGCCCGGCTCTGTTGGCGATCAACCACACCGGTTACTACGACTTCATCTTCGGCGGGATCCCCGCGCACCTGCGCGGGCGCCGCCTGGTGCGGTTCATGTCGAAGAAGGAGATCTTCGACGCCCCCGTCGCCGGCCCCCTCATGCGCGCCATGAAGCACCTCCCGGTGGACCGTTCCGCCGGGGCGTCCTCGCTGCTCGACGCCGTGGAGCGCCTCCGCGCCGGGCAGCTGGTGGGCATCTTCCCGGAGGCCACGATCTCCCGCTCCTTCGAGCTCAAGGAGTTCAAGAACGGGGCCGCGCGCATCGCCGCGGAGGCCGACGCCCCGCTCATCCCCATGGTCATCTGGGGGTCGCAGCGCATCTGGACCAAAGGGCACCCGAAGCGCCTGGGCCGCACGAACACCCCGGTATTCATCCGCATCGGCGAGCCGATCGACCCCTCCGGTTCGCCGGACGAGGCGATCGAACGCCTCAAGGACGCCATGCAGGTGCTCCTCGACCGGGTCAAGGACGACTACACCCGGGCCTACGGCCCGTTCCCGGCCGGCGAGTACTGGATTCCGGCCGAGGACGGTGGCTCCGCCCCCACGCTTATCGACGCCCGCCGCATCGACACCGAGGCCAAGGCCGCCAAGGCAGCCAAGGCGGAGAAGAAGGCGGCCGCGAAGCTGGACAAGCGGGCCGACGCCAAGCTCGGCAACGCACGCTCCTTCATCGACATGGTGAAGGAAAAACTCAGGAGATAAATCATGGAGACACCCGGTCCGGCCCCGAAGCTCGTGGCCAGTGACGTCGACGGCACGATCATCACCTCGCAGGAGCGCATCCTGCCGCAGGTCCGCGACGTCATCGTCCGCGCCGTCCAGGCCGGGACCGAGGTGGCCCTGGCCACCGGGCGCCCGCACCGGTGGATCTTCCCCGTCCTCGACCAGCTGCCCATCCGGCCGGTGTGCGTCACCGCCAACGGCGCGGTGGTCTACGACTCCGCCAACGACCAGGTCATCGCCTCCCACACCCTCGCCCCCGACACCATGACCGAGGTGCTCGACCTGGCGAAGGAGGCGTTCCACGGGGTCGGCGGCGTGGCGGTCGCCTGCGAACGGGTCGGACGCTCCGCCTTCGACCCGGAGGAGGAGATGTTCGTCGTCGCCCCCGACTTCCTCAACACCTGGGAGGAGCAGGGCTTCGGTGTCCTTCCCGAGTACGAGGTCATCAGCGAACCGGCCGTGAAGATGCTCCTGCGCCATGAGGGTCTGAGCGCCCCGGAGATGTTCGACATCCTCGCCCCGTTCCTCGACCCGGACGTCGCCCACGTGACCTTCTCCATGAACGAGGGGCTCCTGGAGGTCGCCGCCCCCGGCGTGACCAAGGCCCTCGGCGTCTCGACACTGGCCACCATGCACGGCATCGACCAGAGCGAGGTCATCGCCTTCGGGGACATGCCCAACGACATCGAGATGCTCGCCTGGGCGGGCATCGGCGTGGCCATGGGCAACGCGCGGGACTCGGTGAAGGACGTCGCCGACTTCGTCACCGGCACTAACAACGAGGGTGGAATCGCGCAGGTCCTCGAGCGCTGGTTCTAGGATTGAGCCATGACGGCTTCCCACCCGAAACAGTATGTGGCGGCGATCGACCAGGGCACCACATCCACACGCTGCGTCATCATCGACGAGGCAGGGCAGGTGGTGTCCTCCGGGCAGTACGAACACCGGCAGATCATGCCGCAGCAGGGGTGGGTGGAGCACGACCCTCTGGAGATCTGGGCCAACACCCGCCGCGCCGTGTCCACCGCGATGGTGGACATCGACGTCTCCCCGGACCGGATCGCCGCGCTGGGCGTGACCAACCAGCGGGAGACCGCGGTGGTGTGGGACAAGGCGACCGGCCGGCCCATCCACAACGCCATCGTGTGGCAGGACACCCGCACCGCCGACATCGCGGGGGATGATCCCCGGCGCTGGCTCGACCGCACCGGATTGCTGGCCAACTCCTATCCGGCGGGGCCGAAGATCGCGTGGATCCTCGACCACGTCGACGGTGCCCGGGAGCGCGCGGAGGCCGGGGAGCTGCTCGCCGGCACCATCGACACGTGGCTGCTGTGGAACCTCACCGGCGGGGCCCGCGGGGATGAAGGACGCCCGGCGGTCCACGCCACCGACGTCACCAACGCCTCGCGCACCCTCCTCATGGATCTGCGCACCTGCCAGTGGGACGAGGAACTGTGCGCCGAGATCGGGGTGCCGCCCCGGGTGCTGCCCGAGATCCGTCCCTCGCTCAGCGAGTTCGGCGCGGTGCGCCGGCGCGGCACGCTCGCCGGGGTGCCCATCACCGGGGTGCTCGGTGACCAGCAGTCCGCCATGTTCGGGCAGGGCTGCTTCGAGGTCGGCGACGCCAAGAACACCTACGGAACGGGCCTGTTCCTGCTGCTCAACACGGGTGACCGGCCCCAGTTCTCCGAGCACGGCCTGCTGTCCACCGTTCTCTACCAGCGCGACGGGGAGCCCCCGGTCTACGCACTGGAGGGGTCCGTCGCGGTGGGCGGATCCCTCATCCAGTGGCTGCGCGACCAGCTGGGGATCATCCGCTCGGCGGACGAGGTGGAGACGATCGCCGCCGATGACAACGGCGGCGTGTTCATCGTCCCGGCGTTCTCCGGGCTGTTCGCCCCGCGCTGGCGTCCCGACGCCCGCGGTGTCATCGTCGGCCTCACCCGCTTCGCGGACCGCACCCACATCGCCCGCGCCGCCCTCGAGGCCACGGCGCTGCAGTCGCGCGAGGTCGTCGAGGCGATGATCGCGGACTCGGGGATCGAGCTCACGAGCCTGCGTGTCGACGGCGGCATGACCGCCAACGCAACCCTCATGCAGCTGCAGGCCGACGTGCTGGGTGCCGAGGTGGTGCGTCCGGGCAACGTCGAGACCACCGCTCTCGGGGCCGCCTTCGCGGCGGGCATCGGTGCCGGTTACTGGTCCTCCCTCGAGGAGGTCCGTGCCCTGCAGACCCCGGACGAGGCGTGGACGCCGACCTGGGAGGCCGCGCGGCGTGAGGAACTGGTGGCGGACTGGGATCGGGCGGTGGAGCGCAGCTTCGATTGGGCCTAAACCTCCACTGTCCGGGGTTCGGCTTCCTCGTGCCTGCGCCAGGGCAGGTAGCGGCGGGGTTCGGGTGGGGTGTCGAGGCGGTGACGGTACTCGTCGAAACGTGCGGCGGCGGCCTTCGCGGCGCGGATCTCCCGGCAGCGCCGACGCCGTTGTGAGAAGGTCTGCACCCAGTTCCTCTGCTTCGGGGCCAACGGGCCGGTGGCGGCGTCGACCATGTAGGTGCCGTCGGCGAACAGCCAGTACACGTCACCGGTGTGCGGATCCAGCAGGTAGAAGGCCTGTCCGTCGGTTTTTCGGTTGTGGTGGTGCCGACACAGCATGACCATGTTGGCGGCGGTGGTCGGCCCACCGTCATCGTGGTCGATCCGGTGGTCCGCGTCGCAGTGGGTGGCCTTGCGGGAGCACCCCGGCCAGCGGCAGATCCAGTCCCGGCCGTAGAGGTAGGCGCGGATCGGTCGCGTGGTTTCGTAGGAGCGGGTCGCGGCCTCCGCGGCCTCGTCCATGTCCAGGGTTGCGGTCACCAGATCGTTGAGGGTGGCGGCGGCGTCATCGGTGAGGATGCCGCGCTCCGGGTGGAACACGGGTGCGTCCTCGACGTCCTTGGCCTGGTAGACCATGGTGGTCACCTTCGTGGTGATGTTGCCGAGGATAAGGCCGGTCAGAGCCGTCGCGGGGGGACAGTCCTGCTCGCTCGCGGCCTGCGCCACGGCGTCAGCGATCTGCGTGCCGTCCCCCTGTCCGACGGTGAGCTCAAAGCGCACCTTCCCGCCGGCGAGGTCCTGGATGAGCAGCTGGTCCGGCTCCTCCTCCACCGGCGGCAGGGTGGACATGAGTTCCCCCGGGTTCTCGCACGGCTCCGGGCCCTCCGTCGGCTTGTCGCCCAACGGGTGGGCGTCCGGCACGGCCAGGTTCTCCACGCTGCGGATCGTGCCGATGATGGTCGCCTTGATGGTGGAGTTCGTCGGCGTGAGCTGACGGGGGCGCGACGGAGTGAAACGGTCCATGAGGTCCTCGTCCAGGGCCTGCCAGAAGAAGTCGTCGTTCTGGATCGCGATCGGTGCCTCACCGACCGCGCGCTCGATGGCGGAGAGCTGCTCCATGTCCAGCAGCCACGTCTCCTCCACGAACGCCTTGAGCCGCGGCAGCCGGTCGAGGCACTCGAGGGCGTCGAGGAAACGTGCCTGGCGGTGCTTGGTCACCCCGAGCTGGCTGTAGAGCACCGAGGACAGGGTGGTCCAGTCCTCGTCGGTGCGGACATCCGTGATGGGCTGCGCCGACCGCCACATGAGGTAGTCGGCCTTCACCTTGGCCACGCGGAACTCGTAGTGGAAGTTGCTCTCGTCGAGCACCGCCCAGGACGGCTGCGCCATGGTTCCCACCCCCTCTCCCGATCTCGATTGCCTGTTCGAAACACAACCTAGAGCACGCACCGGACACGGGGGTGATGGGCGGGGGTGGATGGCATCATCTACGCAGCTCACAGCCCCCTGCCGCGTGCGGTCAGGGGGCTGGAAGGGGCGTCGATAAGCGGGTCAGTTCAGCTTGACGTCGACGTTGCCGTCGGCCGGATTGAAGGTGGCGTAGCCGCCCTCGAAGTCGACGCGGATGAGGTCGCCCTCGTTGTACTGCTCGTTGAGCGGCATGCCCAGCGGGCCGAGGTCGAAGCCCTGGGCGGCCCACAGGTCACCGATCGCACCCCACAGGGCGCGGGCCTCGGGGGCGCCGTTCTCGTTGATGACGACACCGTTGTCGAACAGCGCGTACGTGGCGTCGGCGGTGTTGAGGCCACCGCGCGGCTCGCCGAGCACGGCACCGTAATTGGTGCCCACGCGGTCAACGGCCTGGTTGATCTGCGGATCGCTGGCCAGGGTGGACACGATGTCGAGGATCGGCTTGAGGTCCTCGAGCCTGACGCCGTCGAGGATCTGGACGTCACCCACCTGCTGGGTCGTGCCCGGCAGGGCGCCGTCGGCGGCCAGGAAGGCCACGGCCAGACCGGCCAGGGTGCCCGCGATGGTGAGCAGGGAGGTGGTGTCACCACCTGCGGCGTTGCTCAGCATGGCGAGCGGGTCGTTCGGCTGCGGCTCGGGGGCCGGCGGCTGCTGCTGGGTGGGCTCCGTGGGCTCCGTGGTCCGGGTCGTCTCGGAGGTTGTCTCCGTCGGCTCTGTGGTCTCGGTCGGAGCAGTCGGGCTGGTCGTGGTCGTCGTGGTCGCCGAGGTGGCGGTGCCGGACTTGATCTCCTGGTACTTCTGCGCGGCGATGGAACGGATGGTGTCCATCTGCGCGTAGCCGTACTGGCCCGGGCAGGCGTTGTTGTGCGCGTCGCGGTGGGCGAAGACGTTGGGCAGGGTCATGGCGACGCCGCCGGTGTACTTCGAACCGCCGAAGGACAGCGGGGTGTAGGACGCGGAACCCTGCGGGTCGAAGTCGCCGAGGGCGGCCTTCCAGCCGATCATCTCGCCGACGGACTGGATCATCGCCGGGGTGGTGGGCGCGGTGTCGTAGTTGCCCATCATGGAGATGCCGAAGGTGCCGCGGTTGAAGCCGCCGACGTGGGCACCCTGGACGTTCTTGTCCAGGCCACCGTAGCGGCCCTCGTAGATGGTGCCGAACTTGTCGACGACCGCGTTGTACCCGATGTCGCACCAGCGCAGGGTGTTGGCGTGGTAGTTGTGCATGCCGCGCATGATGCCGGCGGCCTGGGCCCGGGTGTAGTTGTTGGAGCCCGCGGTGTGGTGTACGCCGGCGGCCTGCAGGTTCTGGTCGTAGGTGGTGTTGCAGCGGCTGCCGGAGGGCGCGCCCCAGCCGGCGCGGGTGACCACCGGCGGCATGCCGTCGGTGACGGAGTCGGTGGCCAGGGCGATACCGCCCTCCTCGGCGTTGCCGTCGATGAAGACGACGTCGAGGTCCTCGGGCGCGGCGACGTCGGCCACGGGCTGGATGTCGCCGTAGTTGGTGGGCAGCGGGGCGAGTCCGGCGTTCACCGGGATGTCGACGGCGGCCTCGTCGGCGATGTTGATGTCGACCTCGGGGGTCTCCTCCGGGGTGCCGAGGATGTCGACGCCGACGATGGAGACCTGGACCTTGGTGGTCGGCTCGACGTAGAGCAGCTCGGTGCCGTTCTCGCCGTTGGGGCCCAGCTCGCCGATGGGCTCGGCGTCCCACCAGGGGCCCCAGGAACCGTCGGGCTGCTCGGCGCGGACGTAGGCGGCGATGTCGCGGTGGTCCAGCCAGGTGATGGCGAACATGGAGAACTGCTCGTCGCGGGTGAACTCCTTCACCGTGCGCGGGCCGGGGACGCCGGACTGCTGGGCGATGGCGGCGTCGTCGACGACGACGTTGTCACCGGAGGCGAAGGAGGCGGAGGCCTGCGACACCTCGATGGGGCCGGAGCCGATGTCCTGGGTCTTGAGGATCTGGTTTCCGCCGAGGGCGGCGGAGACGATGAGGGCGAGGGTCAGGACAACGGCCAACGTCGGGTTGACGCTGGTCTGCCCTGTGGCGATACGGCGTCGCTGCTGCACGGTGGGGACTCCCTGGGAAAATTGCTGGAGAAATAGCGGATACACGTGTGGCCAAACTGGTCACGAGTGAACTCTAGTACACATTCGGGGATGATGATACTGGTGTGACAATAATCTGCACGGCGTGTCGCCCCGGTGTTGCAGCGGGTGGGGGAGGCGGGCGTCGATTAGCCTGTCCTCCATGACATACGACCTCCTTGTTGTCGGCTCCGGCCTGTT
>ERZ1032871.128-NODE-128-length-11430-cov-9.349187_pt1 | contig 11430 bp, 12 predicted proteins | sample MGYA00519026_ERZ1032871 | MGnify/ENA primary metagenome ERZ1032871 (study PRJEB33719, sample SAMN04262510) | wastewater metagenome | biome: rural village; feature: composting latrine chamber; material: composting feces with ash | place: El Salvador | collected...
ACGAGCCCGCCCACCCCGGCCCGCCCGCTCCCGGACCATCCGGCCTCCACGAGCACCCGCGCCCCGGTGGGTGGGGTGTCCCCGGTGAAGACGGTGAGCGGGGTGGGGTGTCCGGGCAGCGCCACGCGCACATGCCAGGTGCCGGACGCGACCACGCGCCCGACCGCCTCCTCGGGTGCCGACCACCCGGCGGCGAGTCGACGCCGCCACCACACGAGGACCGCGGCCCCCGTTCCCAGCACCCCGGTGAGCACCGCCTGGCCTGGTTGCCGGAACCACAGCAGCGCCAGGGGGACGAGAAGGAGCGGGACGACGGGGACGTCAAGAAGCAGGGCCAGCGTCACCGCCCACACGATGAGGGCCCCGGGGACGAGGCGTAGTTCGCTCACAGGGTGACCTGGTCCCGCAGCCCCTCCAGTTTCGCGGGGCCGATCCCCTTGACCTGCAGCAGGTCCTCCACCGCCCCGAAGCCGCCGGCACTCTCCCGGTGGGCGACGATGGCGGCGGCCGTCGCCGGGCCGATGCCGGGCAGGGCGGTGAGCTCGGACGCGGAGGCGGAGTTGAGGGAGATGCCGGAGCCGGTGGCGTCTCCAGGATGGGACTCCCCCACCACGGGAACCACCAGTTGTTGGCCGTCCGTGAGTTTCTGGGCGAGGTTGAGGGCGAGCAGGTCGGCGTCGGGAAGCGGTTCCGTGGCCAGCAGGGCGTCGTGCACGCGGGAGCCGGGAGCGAGGGTGAGCAACCCGGGTTCGGTCACCGCCCCCACGACCGAGACCACCAGGTCGGCGGCGGGCGCTTCCGAGGTGCCCACCGCGGGCAGCTCCACGGCCACGGGCTCCGGCGACCGTGACTGCAGAGCCAGTACCCCGGCGACGAGAACCACGACGGTGAGCGCCGCCAGAACGGCGTGCCGGACGGTGACCTTAAGGCGAGGGGTGGGGTAGGCGACGTCGAGAAGCGACTCCTCCCCGGTCGGCCGGGTGAGGTCCTTGAGACGATCCAGCGGGCTCATGGACCCCACGCTAGAACCCGGCCCACCGCCGGGAAAGGGCACCGCCGCCAGCCTGTGGACAACGTCGATGAAATGTCACCTAACTGGGGACAACATCCTCCGGATGCGACATGAACACCGCGGACACACCCACGGCCCCGACCCCGGTGTGCACCGCCAGGGTGGCCTCCATCGGCAGGGACATGAGGCTGGAGCCTGCGGGCAGCACCTCGTCGAGCATGCCCTCGAGGTGCGCGGCGGAGTCGGCGGCGTCGTTGTGCTGGATGGCGACGAAGACGGGTCGGCCGTCGGCACGCTCGATGACGAGCTCCACGAGGCGGGTGAACGCCTTCTCCTGCGTGCGGGTCTTGCCCACCAGCTCCAGCCTGCCCCCGGCGATCGACATGATCGGCTTGGTGGCCAGCAGAGTCGCCGACAGGGCGGTACCGGTGGAGATGCGCCCGGACTTCCGGATGTCCTCGATGCCGTGCAGGTAGACCCAGGTGGCGGACCGACCCAGCGTATCGACGGCGATGTCATGGCACGTCTGCAGGTCAGCGCCCTCGGAGGCGAGCTTCGCGGCCGTCATCGCCGCCGCGCCAACGGCCATGCCGACCGAACCGGTCTCGATGACCCGCACCTGCTCCTCCGGGAAGATCGCCGCCGCCTGCACGGCCGCCGACCACGTGGAGGACAGCTCCTTCGCCAGGTGGAGGGCCAGCACGCCCTCATCGCCACCGCGCTCCAGCTGGCGGGCGTACGCCGCGACCAGCTCCAGGGAGGACAGGCCGGCCGTCGAGGCGCCGTCCCCCTCGCCGTCGGCCATGACGTGCAGGTCGACGACGGTGATCCCGAGCTCCTCGACGACGTCGGCGGGCAGTCCCGCGGACGAGTCGGTGACGATACGTACCGGCATCTATCCCATGTTCCATCCGTCGAGGTACCACTGGGCGTCGGCGACGGTCTCCCGGGTGAACACCGGGGCCCCCGTCTGGGTGCCGCCGTTGCCGGACTCGACACCGTGCGAGACGTCGTCCAGGGCGTCGCGGCTGCCCGGCTGATACCGGGGGCGTGCCGTGAGCTCGGAGCGGCGGGTGTTCTTCAGACCCGACAACATCGGGTACATGCCCACCTCGAGGTCGAGGAGGCTGGAGGTCACCGCCGAGATCGTGCCGCCGTGGGCGACGATGAGCACGGCGTGACCGTCCCACTCGCCGTAGTCACGCATGAGCTCGTCAATGACGGGACGGGCGCGGCCGGCCACCTGCACGCGGGACTCGCCACCCGGCGGGGCCCACGTCGCGTCGTGACGCCACGCCGCACGCGCACCCGGCAGCTCCTCATCCACCTCGGCGGAGGTGCGGGACTGCCACTCCCCCAGGTGCGTCTCACGCAGCCGCTCATCCCGCTCCACCTCGAGACCGAGCTGCTCGGCGATGATCGTCGCGGTGTCGAAGGCGCGGGACAGATCGGAGGAGATGATGCGGGTGATCGGTTCGTCGACCAGCGCCTGTCCGGCGCGCGCCGCCTGCTCCCGACCCAGATCCGACAGGTGGGTGTCCAGCTGTCCCTGCATACGACGGGTGGCGTTGTAGTCGGTCTGACCGTGGCGGATCAGAATCAGGCGGCGTGTCATGAGGTCAGTACTCCTCGTCGATGTCGCCCGGCGCCTCGGCGGCGAGCGGAATGTCGTCGATGGACTCCACGGAGCGGGTGTCCACGTCATCCTCGGTCCAGGACCCCGGGCGCTCCGGCGGCTCCAGACCCTCCACCTCGATGAGCGGGCAGTCGCGGTAGAGACGGTCCAGGCCGTAGAACTCGCGCTCCGCGTCACGCTGGACGTGGACCACCAGCCCGCCGTAGTCGAGCAGCACCCAGCGGTTCTCGCGGTTGCCCTCGCGGCGCTTCGGCTCGACGCCCGCCTTGGTGAGCTCATCCTCGACCTCTTCGACGATGGCGCCGACCTGGCGCTCGTTGTCCGCAGAGGCCACGACGAACACATCGGTGATGGCCATGACGTCGGACACGTCGAAGACCGCGATGTTACGTGCCAGCTTCTCATCGGCGGCGAGAGCCGCGATGGTGGCCAGGCGGCGGGATTCGTCAGAAACAGTCACAGAGATCCTTCACAGAGTTGACGTTGATTCACGTTGATGCACAAAATCAGATATAAGTTTCCCACGGAGCGGGCACTTTTCCTAGTTTACGCACAGCAACGCCCGCCGGGCGTCAGTACAGATCATTCTTCGCGATGTACTGCACCACCCCGTCCGGCACCAGGTACCACACCGGGCGCCCCTCCGAGGCGCGCTGCCGGACGTCGGTGGAGGAGATCGCCATCGCCGGGACGTCGATGAGGTGGACCCGCTCCTGGTGCGCCTCCGGCAGCATCTCCTCCGTGAGGTCGTACCCGGGGCGCGTGACGCCGACGAACTCCGCCAGGTCGAACATCTTGTCCCAGTCCCGCCACGTGAGGATGGACTGCAGGGCGTCGGCACCCGTGATGAAGAACAGCTCCGCCCCCGGGTACTGCGCCCGCAGATCAGTGAGCGTATCGACGGTGTACGTGTCCCCGCCGCGGTCGATGTCCACGCGGGAGACATGGAACCGCGGGTTCGACGCGGTGGCGATGACCGTCATGAGGTAGCGGTCCTCCGCCGGGGAGACCTTCTTGTCGGCCTTCTGCCACGGCTGACCGGTGGGCACGAACACCACGCGGTCCAGTGCGAACCGGTCCGCCACCTCACTGGCGGCGACGAGGTGTCCGTGGTGGATCGGGTCGAAGGTGCCACCCATGACACCGATGCGCTCTGTCATGGACGGGAAGTATATCCGGTGATCCAGCCCGCGAAGGTGTCCGAGACCTGTGCGTCGTGATCCGTCGGGTCATCGAGGAAGTAGCGGGTGTGTACTCCCCCGCCGCCGGCCAGCGCATCGCTCGCCGCGCTCGAGGTGAGGTCACAGGAGAAGTCGTCGACATTGCAGTAGTTCAGGCGGTCGCTGTCCGACGCCGCGTTGCCCTCGATGCTCGACATCAGGCCCCCGCCGCGGGCCGGCGCACCGATGACGGAGACGTCGCCCTCGCGGAGCAGGGGGTTACCCAGATACAGCGAACCGACGAGCTGTCCCCGCTCCGCCAGCGCCGCCTCCTGCGCCGTGAGCACCGCCGCACCCTGGGAGTACCCGACGAGGACGTAGCCGGGCGCGCAGCCGGTCGCGGCCTCCCAGTCGTCGATGTAACCGAGGGCGTTCGCGACACCCGCGCGGTAGCTGTCGAGGAAACCACTCGCGGCCTCATGGGCGATGACGTGGGCGGGCCGCTCCCGCAACAGGTCGAGGACACGGCGGGCCATCTCCGGCGCGGCGATCTCCTCACCCTCCCGGGCCAGGGCGGGCAGGGGCAGCTCGGCGGGGTAGGTCTCGGCGTCGAGGGCGACGACGGGGACATCCCGGAGAAGGGAGGGGTGTCGGGACTCGGCGTACTGCAGGAACGCGCGGATGGTGCGCTCCTCGTACCCGTTGGACACCCAGCGTGACCCCGGGGAGTACGTGGTGGGGTCGAGCTGTTCGTTCTGGTCACTTCCGCGTGCGGCGATGACCGCGACGGCGGGGCAGGTCTGCTCCACCGCCTGCGCCACCGGGGCCTGCATGACGCCAGTCAAGGCGAGGGAGACCCCCATGACACTGCCTGTCAGTTTCCTGTAAGCCCACATGTCACGGGAGTTTAGCGCAGGTCAGGGGCGCGTCTGGCCGGTACCCTGCAGGATCCACTTCGTGGAGGTCAGCTCCGGCAGGGCCATGGGGCCGCGGGCGTGGAGCTTCTGGGTGGAGATGCCGATCTCCGCGCCCATGCCGTACTGCTCACCGTCGGTGAATGCGGTGGAGGCGTTGACCATGACGGCCGCGGCGTCGACCTCGTCGGCGAACTTCTGCGCGGTGGCGATGTTGCTCGTGGCGATGGCCTCGGTGTGGCCGGTGGTCCAGCGGGCGATGTGCTCGATGGCCCCCTCGACGCCGTCGACGACCTTCGCGGCGATGTCCATGGACAGGTACTCGTCGCCCCAGTCGGTGTCGTCCGCCTGGACGATGTCCTGCGCGCCGAAGGCCTCGAGCTCGGCGACCTCACCGTGGACGGTGACGCCCGCCTCCTGGAGAGCCTCGATGATGCGCAGCTTGGCGGCGTCGTCGTGCGCGGCGTCGATGAGCACCGTCTCGGTGGCGTTGCACACCGAGCAGCGACGGGTCTTGCCGTTGAGCATCATGGCGATGCCCTGCTCGAGGTCGCCCTCGGCGTCGATGTAAAAGTGGCAGTTGCCGGTACCGGTCTCGATGGCCGGGACGGTGGCGTTGGTGACCACCGTCTCGATGAGGCGGGCACCGCCGCGCGGGATGACCACGTCGACGAGGCCGCGGGCGGTGATGAGGTCCTGGACGGAGTCATGGGTGTCACACGGCAGCAGCTGCACCGTCTCCCGCGGCAGACCGAAATCGGCGACGACGCCCTGCAGGATGTCGACGAGCTTGGCGTTGGAGTGCTTGGCGGTGCGCGAACCGCGCAGCAGCGGCACGTTGCCCGACTTCAGAGCCAGGCCGAAAGCGTCGACGGTGACGTTCGGGCGGGCCTCGTAGACCATGCCCATGACGCCCAGCGGGACGCGGATCTGGCGCATCTGGATGCCGTTGGGCATGACGCCGCCGGTGAGCACCTCACCCACCGGATCCTTGAGGCCGGCGACCTGGCGCAGGCCACCGGCGATGCCCTCGATGCGCGCGGCGTCGAGGGAGAGACGGTCGATGAGGGCCTCGGTCAGGCCCTCGGCGCGACCGGAATCGATGTCCTGCTGGTTCGCGGCGATGATGTCGTCGGTCTGCGCGATGAGGGCATCGGCGGCCGCGTGGAGGATGTCGTTCTTCTTCGCGGACGGCAGCTGCGCCAGAACCGGGGCGACAGCCTTGGCCGCACGGGCCTTGGTCAGTACTTCTTCACGTTCAATGGCGCGGGTGTCAGTCATGGGTATCGAGTGTAGCGAAACACTCAGTACCCTGCGTCGAGGTTGACCTCGTTCGGCATCCTCTCCCCCGCCTCGAAGGCGGCCGCATTCTCGACGACCAGCCGCCCCGTCCGCTCCTGGATGATCGTGTACGTGTTCGCGGTGTGCGGCGTGATCATGCAGGTCTCGATGTCCCACAGGGGGTGGTCGTCGGGCAGGGGCTCAGGCTCGGTGACATCCAGCGCCGCACCCGCGATCGTGCCGTTCCGGAGCGCCTCGACGAGATCGTCGGTGTGCACCAGCGGGCCGCGGGCGACGTTGACGAGCACCGCGTTCGACCGCATCTTCCCGAACACGCCCCGGTTGATCATGTGGCGGGTCTCCGGCGTGAGCGGCGCGAGCACCACGACCACGTCCGCCTTGCCCCACACCCGGTCGACGTCGGCGATGGCATAGGACTCGTCGGCGCCGTCGACCGTGCGCCCCGAGCGGGTGACGGCGATGATCCGCACCCCGAACACCGACAGCATCTCGATGAGCTTCACCGCGATGCGCCCGGCACCGATGATGGCCACCGTCTTGTTGTCGAACAACCACTGTTTCCGCTTATCGACGTCCCGCCGCACCGACCACTCCCCCGCCAGCGTGATCATCTTGTGCATGTGCATCTGCGCCAGCAGGATGGCGATCGTCGACTCGGCGACCGTGTCGTCGTACAGGCCCGAGGCACACGCCCAGCGCACCCCGCCGGGGCGGATGAGGCCGGCCTCGTGGAGGGCGTCGATACCGGCGAACGTGGCCTGCACGTAGCGGACGTTCTCGGGCAGCGGATCCGGGAACTTGCCCGGACCGCCGTTGAACACGAGGAAGTCCGCGTCATGGACGTCCTCGACGAACGTGTGACCGGCGGCCTCGATCTCGGCGATGGCGTCCGGCCACTCCTGGGGCTGGAATGCGAACTTCATGTGCCCACGCTACCGAAACTCAGTAGCCGAGTGTGATGTCCACCTCAGTCGGCATCCGCTCGCCCGCCTCGAAGGCCGCGGCGTTGGCGATGACCTGAGGGGCGATCATCTGCTGCGCGATCCGGCCCGTCGCGGCGATGTGCGGGGTGATGGTGCAGTTCGGCAGCCGCCACAACGGGTGTCCGTCCGGCAGGGGCTCCGGGTCGGTGACGTCCATCGCGGCCCCGGCGATCTCCCCGTCCCGCAGGGCGGCGACGAGGTCGTCGGTGACGATGAGCTCACCACGCCCGACGTTGACCACCACGGCGGAACGCTTCATCCGGGCCAGCACGCCCGCGTCGACCATGCCGGAGGTCTCCTCGGTGAGCGGCGCGGCGAGGATGAAGGCGTCCGCCTCCTCCCACACGTGGCCGGCCTCCGACTGCGGGTACGTCTCGTCCGCGCCCTCCACGGGGCGACCGGAACGGTTGACCGCGATGACCTTCACCCCGAAGGGGCGGAGCAGGGGGATGAGCGCGTCGGCGATGCCGCCGGCACCGATGATGGCGACCGTGCCGCCGTCGATAAGCCAGCCCTGCGCGGCGTCGATCGGGCCGCGGGCGCTGAACGACGACGCCAACGTCGCTGCCTTGACGTGGTGCAGCTGCGACAGAAGCAGGGTCAGGGCGATCTCGGCGACGGGGCGACCGTAGACGCCCGCGGCGTTGGCCCAGCGGACGCCGGGGCGAATGACGCCGGCGTCGAGAAGTCGGTCGATCCCGGAGAACACGAACTGGACGAAGCCGACGCTCTCCGGCAGCGGATCCGGCAACGGGCCGCCGGTGTAGATGAGGAACTCCGCCTCCTCGAGGCCCACGGGCTCGTGGCCGGCGGCCGCGACCTCGGCGACGACCCCGGGCCACACGCCCGGGTGCATGCAGAACTTCATGTCTACAGGCGCGACGCGTAGTTCGACAGGTAGTCCGCGTGGACCACGGGGCGCCGCTGCCCCTCGGGAAGCTCATCGGTGTGCTTGCCCAGCATGCCCGTGAGCTGCTCGGAGTCGTACGCCACCTCGCCGCGGCCGACGACCTGGCCGTCCGGGCCGATGATGTCGACGATCTCCCCGGCGTGGAACTCACCCTCGACGGCGGTGATGCCCACCGCGAGCAGCGAGGTGCCGCCGGCGGTGACGGCCTTGACCGCGCCTTCATCGAGACGCAGGGTGCCGCCGGTGTCCGCGGAGTACAGCGCCCAGAATTTCCAGGCGGACAGGCGCCCCTCGCGCGGATGGAAGACGGTGCCCACCGAGGCGTCCTCGAGGGCGGGGCCGATGTTGTCGGCCGAGGTGAGCAGCACCGGCACGCCGCCACGGGAGGCGAGACGCGCGGCGGAGACCTTCGAGGCCATACCGCCGGTACCCACCAGGCCACCGTCACCGGCGACGACCCCCTTGAGGTCCTTGCCCGTGCGCACCTCGGAGATGAAACGCGCATCCGGCTCGGCCGGGTTACGGTCGTAGAGGCCGTCGACGTCCGACAGCAGCACCAGGGCATCAGCGCTGGTCAGGTGCGCCACGATGGCGGATAGGCGGTCGTTGTCGCCGAAGCGCATCTCGGAGGTGGCCACCGTGTCGTTCTCGTTGACGATCGGGATGGCACGCAGCTGGCGCAGGCGGTCGATGGTGCGCTGGGCGTTGCGGGCCCGGTCACGGCGGCCGGCGTCCGACGCGGTGAGCAGGACCTGACCGATGGTGCGGTGGTAACGGGCGAAGGAACGACCCCACTGGTGCGCGAGGTGCACCTGGCCCACGGCCGCCGCCGCCTGCTTCGTCTCCAGGTCCGTGGGGCGCTGGGTGAGACCGAGCGGGCCCATGCCCGCGGCCACGGCACCCGAGGACACCACGATGATGTCCGAGTTCACCATGCGGGCCTGCAGGGCGTCGACGATGTGGTTGATCTTGTTGGGGTCGACCGTGAAGTCGTCGTTCGTCAGGGACGAGGAACCGATCTTGACCACCACGCGCTTCGCCTGCGCGATGTGGGAACGCATCTCCGACTCGTGGCCGAACGCGGGACTCTGCTCCGGCGGTACGGCCGGACCCGGGAACTCGACGTCATCGTCATGATTCCGGTACGGGGACAGGGGCAGTCCAGAAGGTCGCGTAGTCATGATCAACCAGCCTACCGAACTGCCCCGGCCCGGACCGCCCGGCCGGCGTCGGCAGGCGGCAAAGAAGGCCGCGAAGGCCTCCCCGCCTCGGCGGAAAGGGGGCTTCGAGGCACGTTCTGCCGCGCCACCCGGTTGCCCCGGTCCCCTAGCCCTCCCAGCGCTCGCGGGAGGCCTCCTCGCCGTCGCCGTAGTCGAACTCGTCGATGAGACCACGACGGGCCTGGGAGGCACGCTTGCGCTCCGCCGCCGAGGTGCGCTCGGTGGACATGAGGCGGGCGTCCTGGCCGCGGCCGGCCACCGTCGGGTCGACGCCGGAGCCGGTGAGCGGCTCCCACTCGAAGGAGATGTCGCCGATGGTGACCTGCGCGCCCTCGCGGGCCCCGGCCTTACGCAGCGCGTCCTCCACGCCGATCTTGTTGAGGCGGTCCGCCAGGTAGCCGATGGCCTCGTCGTTCTCGAAGTCGGTCTGGTTGATCCAGCGCTCGATCTTCGCGCCGCGCACGATGAACGCGCCCTCGAACTCCGGGTCCTCCTCGACGGTGAACTCCGGCTCGCCCTTGCGGCGCGCATCGACGGCCTGGGGGCGGATGATGGTGTGCTCGGTGTCGACGGCCACCTTCGGCCGGCGACGACGGTCCTTCTTCACGATCTCCAGCAGCTGGTACTTCAGCGGCTCCAGGCCCTGGTGGGCGACGGCGGAGACGATGAACACCGGCCAGCCGAACTTCTCCTCCAGGTCCTCCTTGAGGAACTCCGCCAGCTCCAGCGCCTCCGGGACGTCGGCCTTGTTGAGCACGACGACGCGCGGGCGGTCCCGCAGGTCACCGAGGCCGAGGTCGCCGTCGAGAACCGACTCGTAGGCGGCGAGCTCCGCCTCGAGGGCCTCGATGTCGGAGATCGGGTCGCGGCCCGGGTCCATGGTGGCGGTGTCCACCACGTGCACGAGCACGGAGGTGCGCTCGATGTGGCGCAGGAAGTCCAGGCCCAGGCCCTTGCCCTCGGAGGCGCCCGGGATGAGACCCGGGACGTCCGCCATGGTGAAGGACTCGTGGCCGACGTTGACGACGCCGAGGTTCGGGGCCAGCGTCGTGAAGGGGTAGTCGGCGATCTTCGGCTTCGCCGCCGACAGCACCGAGATGAGCGAGGACTTGCCCGCCGAGGGGAAGCCCACGAGGCCGACGTCCGCCATGGTCTTCAGCTCGAGGACGAGGTCGTGCTGCTCGCCCTCCTCTCCCTTGAGTGCGAAGCCGGGCGCCTTACGACGGTGCGACGCCAGCGCCGCGTTACCCAGACCACCGACGCCACCCTCGGCCGCGATGAAGCGGGTACCTGGGATGGTGAGGTCCGCGAGGAACTCCCCCGCCTCCGACATGACGACCGTGCCCACCGGCACCTCCAGCACGAGGTCCTCGCCGCGGGCGCCGTGGCGGTGGCGGCCGGCGCCGTTGGCACCACGCGGGGCCTTGAGGTGGGGGCGGAAGTGGAAGTCCATGAGCGTGTGCACCTGGGTGGACACCTCGAGGATGATGTCACCGCCGTGGCCGCCGTTACCGCCGTCCGGGCCGCCGAGCGGCTTGAACTTCTCGCGGTGGACGGACACGCAGCCGTGGCCGCCGTCGCCGGCGGACAGGTGCAGGACAACGCGGTCTACGAAGCGGGACATGAGGTCTCCTCCTGGAGGTGTGTTGTGTTCACCCAGAATAGTCGGGTGATGCGCGAAGCCCGCCGCTCCCTCACGGGATGCGACGGGCTCCAGGCTGTTGCGGGCGACTAGGCGTCGACGGTCACAGCCTCGTTCTCGACGATGTTGACCAAGCGACGGTTGCGCTTGATGCCGAACTGGACGGCACCGGCCTTCAGGGCGAAGAGAGTGTCGTCGCCACCGCGACCGACGTTCTCGCCCGGGTGGAACTTGGTGCCGCGCTGGCGGACCAGGATCTCACCGGCCTTGACCTGCTGGCCACCGAAACGCTTCACGCCGAGGCGCTTGGCCTCGGAGTCGCGGCCGTTGCTGGAGCTGGATGCACCCTTCTTAGTTGCCATTGGTTACCCTCCTTGGCTTACTTGATACCGGTGACCTTGATGACCGTCAGCGGCTGACGGTGACCCTGGCGCTTCTTGTAGCCGGTCTTGTTCTTGTACTTGAGAATGTCGATCTTCGGGCCCTTGGTGTGCTCGACGATCTCCGCAGCGACGCTCACCTTGGCGAGGTCCTCGGACTTGGAGGTGACGTTGGCACCGTCGACGAGCAGAACCGGGGTGAGAGCCACGGACGCGCCCTGCTCACCCTCGATCTTCTCGACCTTGACGAGGTCACCTTCGGCAACCTTGT
>ERZ1032871.129-NODE-129-length-11428-cov-14.540491_pt1 | contig 11428 bp, 9 predicted proteins | sample MGYA00519026_ERZ1032871 | MGnify/ENA primary metagenome ERZ1032871 (study PRJEB33719, sample SAMN04262510) | wastewater metagenome | biome: rural village; feature: composting latrine chamber; material: composting feces with ash | place: El Salvador | collected...
CCGACCTGCTCACCGGCCTGCGGGACGAGCACGTCGTCGGCGTCTTCGAGCACCTGGACCCGGACGACCGCGCCGCGCTCGTCGACGAGCTGCCGGCGACGGTGTCGGCGAAGTTGTTCTCGGGGCTGTCGGAGAAGGAGCGGGAGCTCACGGCGCCGATGCTCGGCTACCCGTCGAGCGCCATCGGCCGCCACATGTCCACGGAGTACATCCGGGTGCGGCCGGACACGACGGCCCGCGACGCGCTGAAGCACGTGCGGGAGCACGGAGCGGAGGCGGAGACCGTCTACCTCATCCTCGTCGCGGGCCCGACCCGGCGGCTTAAGGGGGTCGTCGGCCTGCGGGACATCCTCCTCGCGGAGCCGGACACGCCCATCAGCGAACTCATGCGCGACCCCGAGTTCGTCCGCGGCTCCGAGGACGCGGAGGTCGCCGCCCGCCGCGCGGTGCGCACCTCGCACCTGGTGGTGCCGGTCGTCGACGACGAGCGCCGGCTCATCGGCATCCTCACCGTCGACGACGCGAACCGCATCATCGACCGCGCCGACGAGGAGGACGCGGCCCGCGCCGGCGCCTCCGAACCCCTCGACCGCCCCTACCTGATCACCAGCGTGCCGACGCTCGTCCGCTCCCGCGTGGTCTGGCTGCTCGTGCTCGCCCTGTCGGCGATCCTGACGGTGCAGGTGCTGGAGATGTTCGAGGACGCCCTCGCCGCCGTCGTCACGCTCTCCCTGTTCATCCCGCTGCTGACCGGCACGGCCGGCAACACGGGTTCCCAGGCGGCGACGACGGTGACGCGCGCGCTCGCCGTCGGCGAGGTGCGGCTGCGGGACACGTGGAAGGTCGCGTGGCGGGAGGTGCGCGTCGGCCTGACCATGGGGCTGCTGCTCGGCGTGATTGGCCTGGGCATCGCCGGGCTCGTCTACGGGTGGGAGTTCGGGCTGATCATCGGGCTGACGCTGGTGTCGATTTGCACCATCGCCGCCACCGTCGGCGGCATCATGCCGATGGTCGCCCGCGCCATCAAAGCCGACCCGGCCGTGTTCTCGACGCCGTTCATCTCGACGTTCTGCGACGCCTCCGGCCTCATCGTGTACTTCCTCATCGCGAAGGCCGTTCTGGGGATTTAGCCCCTGTCCGGCGGCCCTGGGGCGTCGGTGCCGGAAACGGCGACGATTTATTCGTCGGTGGCGGTGGCGGCGTCACACACCACCCGATAACCGGTATCCGCGCCGCGACCTGGACGAGATGACACGTCGCCATCGTGCCCGCCAGCAGCACCGAGGAAACGAACCACCTGGGCACCTCGTCTGGTCCCCACAACACCCAAACGCGGAAGCTGAGCCAGATCGCCGATTCATTCGCCAAATAGATGGGCAGCGTGTTCCGCCCGTACCATGCAAGCACCGTTCGAACACCCGGCACGCCCGACAGGACCAGCGCCAGGAAAATCCCCATCGGCAATGCACCGGCGTACATGACGACGTGAAGCCACGTGGTCACCAACTGACCAGCAACGGCCTGCCGCTCCGCCCGTTCCGCCACGAACTCCCCGAGTACCGTGAATTGGTAGGCCAACAAACCGAGCTTGTAGAAGGCGACGGCGACTACCGTGAACAGGAACCACTTTCCCGCGCCCCGACGCTCCGCCGAGAACTCTATTAGGAATCGACGGCAGTAGAGGCCAATGAAGAAGTATGGGGCAAACATCATCATCCTGCGCAGGCCTCCCGGAAGCTCCAGCAACGGCGAGACCAGGGAAAGAACGACAACAGCCCACATCACCACCGCGGGTTCGATCTGCCGGAGTGCCCGCGCCACAATGGTGAAAACCATCAGTCCGTAAAGGAACCACAACCCGTTGCCCGGCACGAACACATAGGACCATATCGGCAAGTCCCTCGTTTCGACGTTGCCGAAATTCAACATGACCGACACGGAAACTACGGACCAGGCCAAATAAGGGACGAGCCAGAACCACAGCTTCCGGCGAAACAAATCACCCCAGGTCATTTCGCTGACCTTATGGGCGAATAGCCCAGACAACAGGAAAAAGAGGCTCATCCGGATCGGCAGCAGGCTATCCGAGAACCACCGGAAAACGGTGTCTTTATCACCCGTATAAATCACCACGTGATAGACGACCACGCCGACTATCGACAGTCCCTTGCCGACGTCGACCCAAAGCAACCGGCCATGCTCGCCCCTGGCGCCGTTTCCGCCGTCTGCCGCCGCGGCACCCGACTCAACCGCGACACCCGGGGCACTTTTCATCGCACTTCCCATGCCCGCATCCTTTCGCGCCCCGGGGGACAACTAAACGGGAGAAGTCCCGGTGCCCGCATCAGCAACGGAGCGTAGCCCCGGATTGGGCCCAAGAGCACAACCTGAAGCGTCGTAAAGAGCGCATTCCACGATTTCCCCTATGGCGTAGCGGCACGCGGAAGGGCTAAAGTCGGGCTCTTCGGCTAGCGGCGCAAGCGACGGCGCGGGAAGCGTCCGACCAGTGATCGCATCATTCCGCCGACCTTTTCCCGGTCGAGTAGCTCAAGATCGTCCGCCGTGACCAACCGCGATTCGATCACCGCTTGCGCCGCACGAATCATGCGGTTGTGCGCCTTAATGCGGCGCCATTCCGCGTTCGAGACGAGCCCACCGCCGACGACCAGCTCGTACAGCGCGTATCGCCGGTGTTCCAGGGCTTTCGGGGTGGTCCCCAATTTGTCGGCCGCTTCAGCGTCGGTGCACAACACAATGAGGCTCTCAACGTCGCCACGCAAAAAATCCTCGGCATAGGCGGCCACGAGAGCGCGCTCGCGATCGTCCAACTCGGCGACCGTGATCGTTTCGGTCCCGTCGGAATCGATGTCGGCGAACGGGTCCTCCATTTCCTTCACGTCCATCTGGACCGCGATTTCGTAGGTTTCCCGTTTCACGCCGAACAGCACGGAGTATTCGGGCCCGTTCAGTGCCACGGATTGGTCCGGCGCCAGCCGGAGCCCACGCGAATCACCGGGCACCCGGACCATGACCGTGACGTGGCTGCCGACGTTCCGGAGAAACCATGTCCCGCCATCGGCATAGACGTGAAGAACACGCCGGTGCATGTACGGGTTGTCTTCCCCGACGACGAGTTCCGCACTGCGGCCAATGGTCAGACCCGATCCCGGATCAACTTCCACCGCGGTCCCGCACAAGTCATCAACCGTCAGAGTCGGCGGATTCACCTTTGGCCACCGCCTTTCACCGTCTCAGTCCTGCGTCATGCTCCGGATACGATCCATTCCCCTACCGCATCATAAACCAGTCGGCAGGAATCCCTGGATGAAAGGACCACGAACCACGCCCTTTCGGCCAACCGGCCCTCCCTGCCGGACGTGAAGGGGCGGGCAAGGCAGAACTCACCACCGCCGGCCGCGCGAATTTCCCCCGACGACTGGAGGATCTGCAGACGCGTCTCCGTCGCCGGAACATAAAGTTTGACGATGTCCTGATCGACGGTCACATCGGGATCCAGCGGAGCGAGAAGGCGATCCCGGATTTGCGTCTCGCTCTCGGGCACCGAAACAATTTCGTCCGCGTTCTTGCGGTAGACGAACAGCTCGGCGTCCCCGGGAAGCCTGGACAGCGGACCCGTGTCCCCCAGCCGGTACAGGTTGTCCAATTCACTCTGTCGGGACATCTCCGGGAACCGGGCCGCGGAGCCTTGGATCCGCTCCCACCGATTCCCGACGTCAATTGTGCCGGGATTGTCTGGGCTCCATTCCGGAAGAGTCGCGAACTCCGCGGAACTGCCCTCTGCGAAAGGTACTGCAACCGGGTCGGGGGCTGAGACGGACCACAGCACGGCACCTGCCGCCAACACAGCCGAGATGGACGTCACCGTCGCCGCAACCCTCCTCCTCCGAAGCTTCCTCCTTTTGGTTTCGGCGCCGATCAAAGCCGCGCCGAGTTCGTTGGCGAACGCGCTGCATGAAGGCCATCTGTCATCCGGGGTCGAGGCCAAAGCACGATGCATCACGGCATCGACCGACTGCCCGAACCCGGTGGCGGGGGGACGTTCACCGTGACGTTTACGGGCTTCGGCAACATCCGCTGCAGGAAATGCCTTGGCCCCCGACAGCAGTTCGTGGGCCGTGCATGCGAGCGCGTACTGGTCGCCGGCCGCCGAGATCGATCCGGACCGGAGAATTTCCGGGGCCATGTACGGCAAAGAACCCGCAACTCGCCCATCTGCGCCGGCACTGCCCACCTCCGCCACCGTGGCGACGCCGAAATCGACAAGCATCGCCGAGCGGAAGGTGCCGGATGCGCGTTCCACCATGATGTTCGACGGTTTGACGTCCCCGTGAACCACTGGTGGGGTCATCTCCGCTAGCGCGTCAAGCGCCTGCGCAAGGTCATGGACGATCGCGATGACCTCGTGGACGCCGTACACCTTCGGGGGGTACGACGAAAGTTCCTCGCCGAGCGACTCACCCGCGACGTAGGTCATCGTGTACCAGGGCAACCCGTCAACCTCCCCTCCGTCGAAAACGGAGATGATGTTCGGGGCCCGAAGAGAGGCGGCGATGCGGACCTCGTTCCGGAACAGCACGCGCATTCGCTCCGCCACGTCGGGGGGCTCAGGGGTCGTCAACACCTTGAGCGCTTCATGCCGATGCAACGTGGGGTTCCATGCCTTGAAAACCGCCCCCATGTTCCCGGCGCCGACTTTTTCGTCGAGCCGGTATCCGGCGAACATCGAACCCACGTCAGGTATCGCCGACATTTTCGTCACCTCCTCAATTCTCGCCGCCATCCCACCGCCGCGACATCATTACCCGCACTGCGGAACGGCCAGAGTCAGTTGATCCTGTTTCCGGACACCCCGGATCCGAGTAGACCGTGCAGCAGTATCTGCAGGCCGTCCTCCGAACGGCAGTCGTAGGTCGCCGTATCCTCGACCATCCGGCATTCCATCTCCCGTTCGTCGTCATCGGAACCCACCGAAATGAAGGTGTGCGGAGGGAGCGTCGTGTCGCCCTTCTGCTCCAGCAGCGCATTCCGTGCGTCATAAAAAATTTCGCAGTCCATGTGCGGGTCATTAGTCGCGGCTTCGAGAGCACAGTGGTTTCCCCTGGCGGCGAGTTCTTCGGGAGTGAGGAACCGGGAATCATGCGAATCGGAAAATAGGCTTTCCGGCTCGTCGTCGCCGGCGGTGAGCCCCACGACGAGGCCAACGACTCCCAGCAACACGACTACGGCAATCAACCACCACCACCGACGCGATGACCTGCGGGATTCGTCGCGATCACCGGGCGCGGGATTTTCCATGCCCGGAATCAGAGTGGGTTCATCGGACATGACGATTCTCCTTCCGCGGGAGTGCACTCTGCAGTACCCGCTCACTATCGACGACAATCATGCTAGGCACCCTCGTCTTGGCTGACTTTCATGCCGCGCAGGTTCGACCTTGCCGCAGCGATTTGTTCTTCGCTCATCACGCCGATCCGGATGTCCGCCGTCACCGATTTCCCGGAACCGATGTGGGTGCCGTAAATCGAAATCAGGCCATCGCCGGCGACGGTCAAATCGACTCGAATCTGCTGGCCCGCGGGGAGCGGCGGAATTCCGGTCAACTTGGTCTCGGCCCCCGTAATCACCTCGTTGAGGGCAGGATCGATCGACTCGACGTCGCTGGCCTGCTGGTACAGGGTCAGGTCGACGCCCGTTTGGCCGTCGTGCCGAGTCTCGTAAATGCGTGACACGGGCTCCGCCAGCGGGATGCCGGCGTTTTGAGGCACGAGATGATCGATGTACGGTTTGTCGTCTTCATCGAGGATCATCAGTCCAATGGCCTTCGGCAGTACATTGAGCACCCTCTTGGTCGAAAGCACCTCCAATTGGCCCGCGTCAATGCCGGAGCGTTCGGCGAACTCACGGACGGCGCGTTCGCGCTCGGCGTTCCCGGCTCCGGCGCCCGCGAGCTTCTCCAACCGGCTGATCGTCGCCGACAACGCTGCTCCCTTGGCGATCGCCAAATCCGGTTCGAAGATTTGCGGAATCAAACCGGTGCGCCGTTGCATGAGCTCTCCGACGGCCGTCATCCGGGAGGAACCGCCGACGAGGATAACTTCATCGAACTCGAAGGTCGGGTCCTTTTTTTCGACGGCTGCAAGCAGACGGTCGAAACACACCTCGGTTCGCTGCAGAAGCGGGGCGGTGAGCCGATTGAACTCTTCGCGGGTGACGTTGATCTTCGCCCTGCCGCCGGTGTCACTCGAAAGCCGGACCGTGAAGGATTCGGACTTGCTCAACGCCTCTTTGCAGGCGACGGCTTGATCCCGGAGCTTGAGCCGGAACGTGTCGTCGTTTTCCGCGTCTTCGTCTCCGGTCTCATCGATGTACCTGTCCATCAGGTGCTCGGACAGAACGCGATCCCAGTCGGCGCCACCGAGGCGGGCATCGCCGTCGGTGGCGACGATCGTGAACGAGTCGCCCTCGCCGCGCACGGCGGTGACGTCGAATGTTCCTCCGCCCAGGTCGTATACCAGCAGGTTCTTCCCCTTGAGGGGTGTCTGCGAATCGTAGAAGAGGGCGGCGGCGACAGGTTCGGCGACGAGATTGAGGACATCGAGGTTGGCGATTTCGCCGGCGTTGCGGGTCGCCTCCCGCTCCTTGGCCCCGAAATAGGCGGGGACCGTGATGACCACCGGCGTCTTGCCGGGGCCGTCTTCGACCATCGACACCAGCGAACGCAGGATCAGCGCCGAGATCGCTTCCGGGGTGTACTCCCGGCCATGGAAGATCCAGTCCTTTTCCGTGCCCATGTCGCGTTTGACCAGGTCGATTACGCTTTTCGGGCTGAATAGTTTTTCCTCGCGGGCCAGCTTTCCCACCACGGTGTTGGTTTCCGACTCGAACCAGACGACGCTGGGCGTCGTCAATTGACCGTCGTCGCTTTCCTTGATCTGCGGAGTCCCCAGTGCGTCCAAGTACGCGAGCGCGCTGTTCGAAGTACCGAGGTCAATTCCAAATACGTGATCGGTCATTGTGTTTTCCCTTCATTTTCATTTGTCGTTCGTCCTTCGGTTCCAGGGGCCGGAGGACGATGATCGTTGCTTCGGGGCTCGCGCCGGCCGGACCCGGCCTCGTCGCGCGGCGCCTCGTCGTCGGTGAGTTTTCGAACCGCGACCTTCGCGGCCGCGACGACGATGGGAGGCTCGGCCCGGGTGAACCGGTAATGGTGCATGGGGCGCGGCAGATTCCCGACGGTTCGGTGCAGGCCGGGATCCTCGACCACTTCGATGCGGGTTCTCCGGTGAATGTTCGCGTCATAAGAGTCGCCCGGACGCACTTCGACGATTTCGACGCCCATGGTTTCGAGGACGTCGACGATTCCGTCGAGGACGTACGCGAGGTCGCCGGCATCATCGTCGGATACACCTGCGGAGCTTCCGAGCGCCATTTCGGCAACGAGTTCATCGTGCATTTCGGCGAGCTTCCTCGCGGGTTCCATCAACCGTGAATAGATGCGTCGCTCAGTCATGTCGGCGATCTCCTCCGCTTGCCGACGCAAGACGTTGTTCATCGTGTTGAGACGGGCATCCATGGAGGTCAATCGACCGAGGATAGCGGTGGCCTCGAGGGACTCGCCGTGGTCCGCCCGTGCGGCGGGTGCGGGAGCCTCCCGGGGTTCCGTGGGCGCGGGGGCCTCCGGTGGTTCGGCGGGCGCCGAAACCTCCGGGGCGGTTTCGTCTGCCGCCGCCCCCGAAGCTCGGGTAGGTCCGTTCCGCCCCTTTTCGACATGCCGGTCAAGCTGTCCTTCGAGGGGATTCCCCGAAATATCCTCCGGGGGACCGTCGAAAAATTCGTCGGAGGAACCCGGCTGCCCGGGGCCGGTCGCTTCCTCGACGAATTCCACGCCCGGCTGGCGGGCACCCCGGATCTTGTTTTTCCTGAAGTTGATTCTCATCGGCGTTCTTTCTGTTTTCGTCGAATTCTCTCGATTGGGTCGGACATCTTCGTTTAGCGCCCGTTGAGCGCTTGCCGCGCTTGTTCGGTCGGAAGTTGGACGTCGGGACGTTTGCGGGCCCGATCGTCGACCGAAATCATGATCGCGCCGATGATGCCGGCGACCAGCGGTACCCAGCCCCAGGCCATTCCCATTCCGCCGACGATGAATCCACCGATCACTCCAATCACCCCGAACAGCCATCCCGCCGATATGGACCGGTAAAGGGTGACCATTCCCGAGGCGATGACGAAAGCGAACAAAAATCCGAGAACCGACTGGCCCCCGGCCAACGCGATCAATCCCCCGAAACCGGCCATGACGAAGACCATGATGGCGAACGATCCGGAAGCGCGTTTCGGGGCCGCGGGAGCTCCGACCGCTTGCCCGCGGGATCCCCCCGGCCGTTTGGCCGCGGCCAAGGCGTCCGTGGGGTTGAGCTCCATCGGAAGGGCTTCGGGTATCACGGCTCCGCCCGCTCCGCCGACCCCGTATGCGCCGGCCGCGATCCTCAATTCCGCCCGGGTCGCCGCAGGGCGCCCTGAGCCGCTCAGCAAGGCGCGGGTGTGACGGGCGACGGTGTCGGCGGGGTCCTCGACCCGTTGGAGTCGTTCGATGAGGGTATTCGCGGCCTCCGCTTGAGGTGACCCCGTCCGGTAACGTCCGCCGAGCCCTCGGACGGCTTCCCCGAGCATGGCCCCGTCAATTCGTTTTCCGTCGATGGTCCCTTCGCCCTGCGACCCGTATCCGGGTCGCAGGACGTCGGCGATACTGTGTACGGCTTCAATCCGCCCTGCCGCAAGATCGAATGCGCTACATACGCGCTTTTCGGCTCGGTTCCTCGGTTCGCTTCCGGTGTCCGCCACGTCACCGGAAAGCACGGTGACACCCCGCAGGAGCTTTTCGCTTTCGCCCGGGGTCAAGAGCAATGTCGACGCGAATTCTTCGACGTCCGCCGACCCGTACACGCCACTCCCGAAGAATGCCCGTCGCAACAGCGCCAACTCCATTTGACTGAACTGATGGGGAGGAGCCGCCAGTGAGGTAATAATCGCCGGGAAGCTGACGCCGACGCGCTTATCGAGCAGATCGGCGAACTCGGGCGAGCCGATCGCGCGAAGAATCTCCAACGCCCGCCTTGACTGCGGACCAAAGCACACGAGCTTCCGGATGATTGCGATTCGCTTGGCCCAGATTTCGGGGTCGCCGCCGTCGCCATCCGAATCCGAAAGGCCGCGCAGTCCTTCGACAACCGCCGACGGGGTCACCTGAAGTTCTCCGGAGAAGAGACGCTCGGCCAATGCGCGGCGCGTGTCATCGCTGAGGTTCACGAGGAGACCTCCAGCTTTTCGATCCTGCGCAGCATCGCCGGCGACATTCCGGCCATGAAGCGTCGGGCGGGGTCGACCACGATGTACCAGCCGGCTTCTATCCCGTCGGGGATATGGCGAACCCTTCGGTTATGGGCTGGGCCTCCCTCCAGATCTCCGAGAGTCAGAGTCTTTTCGTGTCCGCCGGCGTCCTGGATGATTTCTTCGACCAGGAAACCCCGCCCATGACTGCGCTTTGCATCGGCGATCTGCTCAAGTGCATCCACCGTCGCGGCATCGAAATCCGCGCGGCGATAAACACCGCCCAGAGAAGCGGCCAGCGCCCCGAGAAGAGCGAGCACGATCCCCATCGGGAATGACTTAAGAAGCAGCGCACCGGCCACGGGGAACAAGAGCACGCACGCGCCCCACGCCCATCGCGAATCCGAATTGAATCCCGCCGCCGCGATCATCAGGCCCGCGACAAGCGCGACCCCCAGAGCCCCGGGCACCGTCACGCCGAGGGGATCCGGGATCAGGGCTATTCCCGCCACTCCCGCAACGATTACGACGACCGCCAGAACCGCGGCCCGGGCTGCCCAGGGCGCCCACCAGACGTATGCGGGAGGAATGAAAGCCCCGTCGTCACGGACCGTCATTTTTCCGGGGACGAGACCTGCGTCCCGGGCATCGGAATACGCGCGCGCCGCCCCCTCTCCGGCCACGCCCACCGCAGCTCTGGCCCGTTCCGACCACTCCTGAAGCAGTCCCACTTGTACCGCCACCCTTCCGTCGAAGTTTCCTGACTTGATGACCCGTCGCGGGCGTCATCTCGTCCTTCCTTTTCGAGGGAACCGCGCCGGTCGCCGAAACTCACCGGGAGTTCTCCCATACCGAAAGTGGGGCGGATGGTCCGAACATGGAACTGCATTTCAAACCGGAGCGCCGACAGTCGGCACTCCTTGAGAACCGAAGGAACATCCGATGTACTTTCATGAATCTCACGGCTTCCGGCGCATCGCGCTGCTTGCGACGGGGGTTTCCGCGTCGTTGTTGCTTGCGGCGTGCGGCGGCGCGGCGGAGGAGACCCCGCCCGCCCCGCAGCAGCAGGCGGCGCCCACCGTGACCGAGTCCACGATCGCCCCGGCCACTTCGACGAGTGCTACGACGCCGACCCAGCCATCGGTGAGCCCGTCGGCTTCCGCTACGCCGAGTGATCGGCGACAGGTGCCTTCGAGCGTCATGGGCGGGGATGCCTCGAACTTCCGGTTGGGTGGAACTGAGCCGGGTTCCGGAACGCCGAAGGACGTCCTTGTGGAGGCCTCCGGACGGATGCTGCAGAACGGGGGATTCACGGAGGCGTGGATGCGGATCCCGTCGGACGGCGCCAATGGGGTGCTGCAGTTCCCCCTCGTCGACGGCGCCGCCGAGGTCCAACTCCACTGGCGGTTCGAGGGGAACACGCAGGCGACCTGCGAATCCGGGGTGGAGGTCTACGATTCCAACGGCGACGCGTCCCTGTTCGCCGACGCATGGGCCCGGTTCGACGAGGGTCGACCGTGCCTGGTGGAGAGCACCGGAATGTTCATGTTCGGTGAAGCTGCCGCGGAGTTCACCGAACCGGGCGAGTACTACATCGTCGTTCACGGCGGACAGTCCGATTACGACCAGATTCGCATTGCCCAGAAGGTGCTCATCACCTCCGGGGAAGTCGGCCACGGATAGCCGTGGCCGGCCCCCTGCCCGAACGCCGTTCCGCTCGGCGGATGCCCGCCGGGCGGCGTCGGCGAGCAATGGGGCGCCCGGCGCCGACAGGTCGAAAGCCCCGGTGAACCGACCCTTTTTCGGGGAAAACCCCTCGCGGTGACGCGCGTCACGTATATCGTTCGATTCCACTAAGGAACCGACCTCCGCGCCGGGAAGGCGCGGTCGCCGAGGAGGCACGAGCCATGTCCGCACGCAGCGAATCGACCCGCACCCCCAGCCCCGGGACCGTCAACCCGCGCGTCACCACCGGCGGTGACACCGCGACCTCCGCGCCGGGCGACCGGCTGCGCTCGCGGTTCCGCAGTTCGGCGCGCAACGTCGGCGACCTCATCCGGGGCCTGGCCCCGGTGACGCA
>ERZ1032871.130-NODE-130-length-11422-cov-11.403273_pt1 | contig 11422 bp, 8 predicted proteins | sample MGYA00519026_ERZ1032871 | MGnify/ENA primary metagenome ERZ1032871 (study PRJEB33719, sample SAMN04262510) | wastewater metagenome | biome: rural village; feature: composting latrine chamber; material: composting feces with ash | place: El Salvador | collected...
CAACGTCCCCTTCGCGCTCTTCGGCCTGCTCGAGGCCTACCCCCTCACCGCCGTGACGGCCGTGCTGGCGATGGTGGTCATCGTCCTGTTCTTCATCACCTCCATCGACTCCGCGGCACTGGTCGTCGACATGTTCGCCACGGGTGAGGAGGAGAAGACCCCCACCTGGTACCGCGTCGGCTGGGCCCTGTCCATCGGGGCGGTCACCGGATCCCTGCTGCTCATCTCCCCGGAGACAGGTATCGCCACCCTGCAGGAGGTGGTCATCATCGTGGCGCTGCCGTTCTTCGTCATCCAGATGATCATGATGTACTCCCTGTTCAAGGGCATGCTCGACGACTCCGCCGCCCCGAAGCAGCTACGCACCCGCCATTGGGAGAAGACCGACACCGCCGAGAAGCTCCTCGCCAGCGAGGCCCGTCCCTCCCCGGGCTTCGACGCCGAGGGCAACCCCTGCCCGTCCCGGTGCTCGAGCACGATGAGGAGGGCAACATCGTCATCCCGGGCAACGTCGTCATCGGGGGCGACCTCATCACCGACGAGGCCGCCGAAATGGAGGAGAAATTCCGCATCATCGAACAGACGCGGCCCCGCCCCGTCGACTAGGAAGGCGGCAAAGTACAGCTAGAGTCCCCAGGCCTCGGCGAGGATTTCCATGCCGCGGGTCGTCTCCGCCTCGGAGGTGCCCTGCAGCGAGATCATGAGCTCGTCGGCCTGCGCGGTCTCCCGGAAACCCTCCAGGTAGTCGCGGACCTGGTCACCGGTGCCGACGGCCGTGTAGCGGAGCATGTCGATGATCTGGCGGCCCTGGTGGGACTCGATGATCTGGTCGAGCTGGTCGTCGGTGAGCGGGCGGCCGCGGCCGGCCATCGACTTCACCCGCTGGCGGTAGACGCCCTCCAGTTGGCGGGCGGCGTCGGCCGCGGAATCGGAGGCGACGACGTTGACCGCCGCGATGACATAGGGCTCCGAGTACTTCTCCGAGGGCTGGAAGTTCTCCCGGTACGTCGACACCGCGTGCTCCAGGTGGGTGGGCGCGAAGTGGGACGCGAAGGAGTAGGGCAGACCCAGCTGCGCGGCGAGCGTTGCACCGTAGAGGGAGGACCCGAGGATGTAGAGCGGCACGTTGGTACCGGCGCCGGGGATGGCGTCCACCCCGGGAATCCGCGACCGGCCGGCGAGGTAGCCCTCCAGCTCCATGACGTCCTGGGGGAAGTGCTCGGCGGCGTTCGCGTTACGACGCAGCGCACGCCCCAGGGTGTTCATGTCCGTGCCCGGTGCGCGCCCCAGTCCGAGGTCGATGCGGTCGGGGTAGAGCTCAGCGAGGGTGCCGAACTGCTCCGCCACAACGTAGGGGGAGTGGTTGGGCAGCATGACGCCGCCGGAGCCGAGGCGGATGGACTCGGTGTGTGCACCGACATGGGCGATGACCACCGCGGGGGCCGACGACGCGATGTGCGGCATGTTGTGGTGCTCCGCGTACCAGATGCGGTGGTAGCCGAGCTCCTCCGCGCGTCGGGCCATCTCCACCGAACGTCGCATGGAGTGACGGGCGGTTTCACCGGGGTAGATATGGCAGAAATCAATGAGTGAAAGGGGAGTCGACATGTCACCAGACTACCGATCGGGGGGCCGACGGATCGGATGCAGCCATGAAGCGTCTCCTGCCGTTGCGGCAACCACCTCAACGGGGACGCCGAACACCTCGAACTGGGCGGCGGCCTTTTTCACCAGCGCGCGAGAACCACTGAGGCCCGGAGCTACGCCGGTTGCAGGGCTTTCTGCCGGGAGTCGATGAGCGCTCCAATGACCAGCGCGATGACGGTGGGCAGGACCCAGCCGAGACTGAGGTCGTGCAGCGGGGACCAGGCGACGAGCGGGTCGACGCCGAGGGTGACCAGTGCGGACCAGATGACGGCGGTCCAGATGGGGAGGCGGAAGATCCAGCGCATCGTGATGCGGTGGTGCAGCAGCGGCTGCAGGAGGGTCACCGCGATGAGGGCGATGGCCGGGGGGTAGATGAAGCCGATGACTGGGGCGGCGACGGACAGGACGGTGTCCAGGCCCATGGTCGCCAGGGCGAAGGAGAGCAGGGTGAAGCCGATCGCCCACGCGCGGTAGGAGATGCGCGGCACGAGGACGTGGAAGAACTCACTGGTCGCGGCGATGAGGCCCACCGCGGTGGTGAGGCAGGCCAGCAGGACGATGAGCCCGAAGATGACCTGGCCGGTGGAGCCCATGGCGAGGTTCGCGGCGTCGGACAGCAGGCCCGCACCGTTGTCGTAGAGGGACGGGTCGGGGATGATCTGGCCGATGACGCCCAGCGAGACGTAGATGACACCCAGCAGCAGGCCCGCGCCGAGACCGGCGAGGATCGTGCCGCGCACCAGCGGGGCACCGGTGGGGACGCCGGAGCTCTTCAGCGCGGAGATGACGATGATGCCGAACGCCAGGGATGCGATGGAGTCCATGGTGAGGTAGCCCTCGAGCAGGCCGGTGGCCAGGGGAGCGGTGGCGTACTTCTCCGCCGGGGCACCCGGTGAGCCGTCGAATGTGGTCACGGCGATGCCGACGAGGACGGCCAGCAGGGTCAGCAGCACCGGGGTCAAAAACTTGCCCAGGTTCTTCACAATGGACCCGGGGTTCCACGCCAGCAGCAGGCCCACGCCGAAGAACACCGCGTTGAACGCTGCGGACGCGAGGACCGAGTCCCAGCCCGTGATGGGCTGCAGGGCCGTCTCGTAGGCGACGGCACCGGTGCGCGGCAGGGCGTAGAAGGCACCGATGGCCAGGTAGGCGACCACCGGGAAGACGAGGCCGAAGATCCGGCCACCCCGGAACGCCAGGTCCCGGAGGTTGTCACCGGAGATGGCGATGGCGATGATGCCGAGCACGGGAAGCAGCACGCCGGTGCCGAGGAATCCGAGCATGGCCGGCGTGAAGTTGGTGCCGGCCTCGACGCCGAGCATCGGCGGGAAGATGAGGTTGCCCGCCCCGAAGAACATCGAGAAGAGCATGAAGGCGGTGACGAGTAGGGGCACGCCCAGACTGTTGCGGGATCGCACGGGCACATCCTGAGGGTGATCGGGGATATCTCAACCCAACGTACTACCCCGACGTGCCCCCGCAGAAACTAGCCCAGGATCCGCCGCACCGCCGCCAGCGGGATGTCGACCCAGTCGGGCCGGTTGTCCGACTCGTAGACGACCTCGTAGAGGGCCTTGTCGAGGACGTAGGCGTCGAGAAGCGGGGAGCGCTCCACACCGTAGCCCTCGAGGAAGGCGTCTCCGGCGGCCTCCGCCCACTCCGGCCCCGCGCCCGCGACGTGCGCCGCGTAGTCGAGAGAACGGAGAATGCCGGCCACATCACGCAGCGGGGAATCCGGGCGGCGGCGCTCGGCCAGCGGCCGGGCGGGCTCCCCCTCGAAGTCGATGAGGATGTAGGTGTCCGGGGTGCGCAGCACCTGACCCAGGTGCAGGTCACCGTGGACGCGCTGCACGTCCACCTCGTCGCCGAGCCCCTCGTAGAAGGCCCGGGCACGGTCCGCGAACTCCTCCAGCACCGCGGCCCGGCCCACCAGCTCATCGAGGGAGCGCAGGAAGGACGGCTTATCGACGCCCACCGGGAACGCCCCCGCCAACGCCTCATGGACGCACCGGGTCGCCTCGCCGAGTAGCGAGGCCTCCGGGCCGAAGGGTGCGGCGTGGGAGGCGAAGCCCAGGGCGTAGCGCCAGCCGTCGTCGGCGTCGGGCACGAAGTCCTGCACCATCGCCAGGGTGTGCTCCTCACCGTCGATGGTCTCCGACACCCAGTCCCGCACCGGGGCGATGTTGGGGCAGTCGGCGATCTGCGACAGCAGCTCGACGTCCGGGTTGAGGCCCGGCTCGAGGTGGCGGAAGACCTTGACCATCCGGTCGTCGACGATGAGCGAGGTGTTCGACTGCTCACCGTCGATGGCCTTCGCCTCCCCCTGCGGCAGGTGACGCGCCGCGAGGTAGAGCTCCGGTGAATCGTGGAGGATGTCGTGGCCGTCGGCGTCGACGAGCACCTGGTAGAGGTGCCGACCGTTGACCCGCATGATGAGCAGGCGGGCATCGCCCGCCGGGGTCTCGGAGACGATGTCGACCGCATCGACGGGCTCGGACTTGGCGCCGTAGAAGCGGGCGTCGGCAAGCATGCGTGCCAGATCCATGATCACTCCTTGGAGATGTCGAACCAGAAGTACGCGTGCGGCGCCAGGGTCACCACCCACGGGTAGTGCCTGATCGGCGGGAAGGACTCGCCACCGGAGAGCTCACGCGGCACGACGCCGGAGAACTCCGACAGATCCAGCGACACGGCCTGCGGGCGGTCGGAGAGGTTGTTGACGCACAGGATCGTCTCGTCCTTGTGCTCACGCAGGTAGGTGAGCACGGCCTCGTTCTCCGAGTCGACCTCCCGGTACGTGCCCAGACCGAACGCCTTGTACTGCTGGCGCACCTTGATCTGGCTGCGCACCCAGTGCAGCAGGGAGTTGTCACGCTTCATGGCGTTCTCGACGTTGACCGTCTGGTAGCCGTACTGGTCGTTCTGGATCGCCGGCAGGTAGAGACGCTCCGGGTCGGCCTTGGAGAAACCGCCGTTGCGGTCGTTCGACCACTGCATCGGGGTGCGCACGCCGTCGCGGTCGTAGAGCCAGATGTTGTCGCCCATGCCGATCTCGTCGCCGTAGTAGAGCACCGGCGAACCCGGCAGGGACAGCAGCAGGCCGTGGACCAGCTCGAGCTTGTTGCGGTCGCCGCCCAGCAGGGGAGCGAGGCGACGGCGGATGCCCACGTTGGCGCGCATCCGCGGCTCACGCGCGAAGTGCTTGTACATGTAGGCGCGCTCCTCGTCGGTGACCATCTCGAGGGTGAGCTCGTCGTGGTTACGCAGGAAGATGCCCCACTGGGCGGTCTTCGGGATCGGCGGGGTGTCCGCCAGGATCTCCGAGATCGGGGTGCGGGACTGCTGGTGCACACCCATGAAGATGCGCGGCATGACCGGGAAGTGGAAGGCCATGTGGCACTCGTCGCCGATCTCCGGCTCACCGAAGTACTCGACGACGTCGTCCGGCAGCTGATTCGCCTCGGCGAGCAGCACGCGGCCCGGGTACTCGTCCTCGATGACGCCACGGACCTGCTTGAGGAACTCGTGGGTCTCCGGCAGGTTCTCGCAGTTCGTGCCCGCCCGCTCGTAGAGGTAGGGGACCGCGTCGAGACGGAAGCCGTCGAGACCGAGATCCAGCCAGAAGCGCATGACGTCGAGCATCGCGGCGCGCACCGGCGGATGGTCGTAGTTGAGGTCCGGCTGGTGGGAGAAGAAACGGTGCCAGAAGTACTGCTTGCGCACCGGATCGTACGTCCAGTTGGACTCCTCGGTGTCGATGAAGATGATGCGGGCGTCCGAGTACTCGTCATCGTTGTCGCGCCACACGTAGAAGTCACCGTAGGGGCCCTCCGGGTCACGACGGGACTCCTGGAACCAGGCGTGCTGGTCGGAGGTGTGGTTCATCACCAGGTCGGTGATGACACGGATGCCACGCTTGTGGGCCTCGTCCATGAGCTCGACGAAGTCGTCGACCGTGCCGAACTCCGGCAGCACCTCGCGGAAGTTGCGGATGTCGTAGCCGCCGTCGCGCAGCGGGGAATCGTAGAAGGGCGGCAGCCAGATGCAGTCGATGCCCAGCCACTGCAGGTAGTCGAGCTTCTGCGTCACACCCTGGAGGCAGCCGGAGCCGGTGCCCTCCGGGTCGTAGAAGGCGCGGACGAGGACCTCGTAGAAGACGGCCTCCTTGTACCACTCGGGTTCCGGGCGCTCCCAGGGGGCGTCACCGGGAGCCGGGGTCGGGGTCTCGAACTCCTCGGACCCCGGCTCGACGAGATAGCCCTCGGCGTCGGTCTTCGGGCGCGCCGGGGTCTTGTCCGGTTCCGGTCCCTCACCCAGGGGACCCATGGAGAGCCCGGGGCCGTGGGGGCCGGTCGTCGAGACGGGGGGATCGTCGTATCGCTCTTCGGTCATGCAATCCAGGGTAGGGAAATCACAGGGAGAGTGCAGACTCCATCCGTGCGACCGCCTCCTCCAGGATCTCCCGCGACGTGGCGAAGTTGAGCCGCGCGTGGTGCAGACCACCGGGGCCGAAGTGCAGCCCGTCGTTGAACGCCACCTTCGCATGCTCCCGCAGCCAGATCGCCGGACGCTCGTGATCACCGATCGCCGTCCCCGAGAAGTCCAGCCACATGAGGTACGTCGCCTCCGGGTTGCTCACCTTCAGGCCCGGGATGCGCTTCGGCAGTTCCGCGACCAGCCAGTCGCGGTTGGATTTGAGGTAGGCGACCTGCTCGTCGAGGAAGTCACCGCCCTCGCGGTAGCAGGCGATGGCCGCCCAGATGCCCAGGGTGGAGGTGCCGTCCTTGGCCACGCCCGTCATCTTCTTCCACGTGTCCAGGTCGGCGGGGTTGGAGAAGATCATCTGCGCGCACTTCAGTCCCGCGATGTTCCACGCCTTGGAGGTGGCGGTGACGGTGATGCACACGTCGGGGTTGATGCCCGCCGCACACACGTGGGCACCGTCGTAGACGAGCGGGGCGTGGATCTCATCGACGAGGACGCGGGCGTCGTAACGCTGGGCCAGGTCGCACAGCTGCTCCAGGAACTGGGCGTCGAGCGTGTAACCCAGCGGGTTGTTCGGGGCGCACAGCAGGATCGATCCGGCCCCCTCCGCGAACTGCTTCTCGACGTCGCCGAGGTCGATGCCGTCGTAGGCGTCGATGTGGTGCATCCTCCGGCGGGTGGCCTCCGGCAGCTCGAGGAACGGCGGGTAGGCCGGCACCGGCACGATGACGCCCGAGTCGGGGCGGGTCATGTACTCGATGGCCAGGGCCAGGCCGCGCACCACATCGGGCACCGCGACGACCATCGCCGGGTCCGGGCGCCAGCCGTAGCGCTCGGCGTAGAAGTCCGACACCGCGTCCGGCAGGTCGGAGATCGCCGGGGTGTACCCGAAGGATTCCCGGTCGATGGCGTCGGCGATCGCCTGCTTCACGGGCGGGCAGGTGAAGAAGTCGCTCTCCGCGATCCACAGGGGCAGGACGTCATCGTCGTAGACCGTCCACTTGCGGGTGCGACGGTCCTTGAGCTGGTCGAGGGTGGGGAACTGCATGCCAGACAGGTTAGTCCTCTTCCTCCTCCTCGTGGCCATCGACGACCAGCCCGTACTTCTTCAGGCGGGCCCGGTCGGCCGCGGAGGACGACGCCGTGAGCTGCAGGAGTTCGGCGTAGATGCCGCCGGAGGAGGCCAGCTCGTCCGGTGAACCTATTTCGTCGACCTCGCCCTCCCTGAGAGTGACGATGGTGTCCACGTTCGCGATCGTCGACAGACGGTGCGCGATGATGAGCGTCGTGCGGTCCTTCATCAGTTCGTCGAGACCCGCCTGGACGGCGCGCTCGGCCTTGGTGTCGAGAGCGGACGTCGCTTCGTCGAGAAGCAGGATCGGCGCGTCCTTGAGCATGGCGCGCGCCACGGCGACGCGCTGCTTCTGGCCGCCGGACAGGCGCAGGCCGCGCTCGCCGATGACGGTGTCGTAGCCGTCCGGGAAACGCATGATGAAGTCGTGCGCGTTGGCGCGGCGGGCGACCTCGACGATCTCCTCTTCGGTGGCGCCGGGACGGCCGTAGGCGATGTTCTCGCGGACCGTCCCGGAGAACAGGGCCGCCTCCTGGAAGACGACACCGACGCTGGCGCGCAGCTCCGCGGCGGACAGGTCGCGGACGTCGCGGCCGCACACCTGCAGGCGACCCTCATCCACCCGGTACAGGCCGAGCAGCAGGTTGACCAGCGTGGACTTGCCACCGCCGGACTCGCCGACGAGCGCGATCTTCTCCCCCTCGCGGGCCTCGAAGGACACGTTGCGGATCACTGGATCGCCCTCGGTGTAGGCGAAGGTGACGTCGTCGAAACGCATGACCGGGGCGGCCGCCGGCAGGGGCGGCACCGGGGTGAGGTCGAGTACCGGCACGCCGGAGGCCTCGGTGGCGGCGATGAGCTCCGCGTTGGCGGTCGGCTCGAACTCCTCCTCCATCACCTTGAAGTAGTCCTTGGAACCGGCCATCGCGCGCTGCGCGGCATCGACGATCCAGCTCATCATGTGCACCGGCTGCTTGGCCATGTTCACCAGCTGAATGAGCATGACCATGTCGCCCAGCGAGAACTCGCCGCCCAGGGTGCGGAAGAACAGCACCAGGTAGATACCGAAGAAGATGAGGTTGAGCGCCGCCCCGCGGGCGGTGTCCATCGAGTGCCACCAGCGCGACTGCGGGCGGGTGATGTCCACCGTCTTCCCGTAGCGGCTGCCGAAGTCGTCGAGCTCGCGGACCTCGGAGACGAAGGACTTCACCACCTTCACCTGGCCGATGACCTCCGCGAAACGGCCGTTCGCCAGGTCGATCTGCTCGTTCTTCTTCCCCTCCAGCTTCTGCCAGCGGCGCGATGTCAGCGTCGTCAGCCACATGTACACCGGGAACAGCAGTGCCAGCAGGATCGTCAGCGGCCAGTAGTACCAGGCCGTGATCGCCAGCACCGCCACCACCTGGATGAGCATGGGGAAGAAACTGTTGGAGAAGGACTGCAGGAACTGCGTGATCGACGTGATCGAACGGTCCAGCCGGGCGATGACCGTGCCGGTCACCTGATTGTCGAAGTACCGTTGCGGCAGCGCCAGCAGCTTCGCGTAGTAACGCGTCGACAGGATCTGGCGCATGCGCATGGCCATGACATCGCCGATGTATCCGCCGACATTCGTCATGGCGGTGTTGAGCAGATCAGCGACCAACAGGGCGACGGCCAGCCACAACAGCGTCATGGTGACATCCGCGACGGGGACATCCCCGTGCACCGCCGAGACGATCGTGTCCGTCGCCTCCCGCAGAATGAACGGGGAGACCAGGGCTAGAGCCGCCGCGGCAGTGGAGATGAGCACCACACCGAGGTAGTACGGCCACAGCGCCGAGGCACTGCGGATGATGCGGGCGAGAGAGTTCAACGTTCTCCAAATCTATTTTTGTTGACGGAACATGCGTCCCGGGTTGCTCGCGCGACACGATGATGCCGCTGGTTAGACTGAGAGCTACCCCGCACATCTTAGGCCGGTACGAAAGGCAGGCAATCGTGTCCCGACTCCGCCCCGCCCTGGTGATCCTCGCATCCTCCGCTCTTCTCGTCGCCTGCGGCGGTGACGCCGATGAGGCATCCGAAGAGACCATCGTGGTCACCACATCCGAAACCCCGGAGGCACAGGCGACCACGATCGACCCGATCGAGGCGGAGACACTCCGCGGATCCACCGAGGACCCCGGGCTGGGCGTCAAATGGACCTACCAGGGGGTGCGCCCCGGCCAGACCGGCGGCAGCGTCATCACCATGCTCGTGACCAACCTCAACGACGAGCCCCTCCCGCCCGACGCCATTCCGCAGCCGACCCTCACCTACAACGCCGGCGGCGGCAGCATGACCGACGCCGAGCCCATCGCCAACGAGGACACCGTCCTCCCCCTCGGCCTGGACCTCCCCCTGGGCCCCGGCGCCTCCACCAACCTGCGCTACGCCTTCACCGTCAGCCCCGGCAACCTGTGGGACGCCGAACTGCAGGTCGGCAACGTCATCTGGGACGGCAACCTCAACTTCTAGGGGAGCCGGAAAAGAATCTTCCCCACCGAGGGAACCTTTCGGCCGTTTTCGGAGTCTAAGTGTGTCGGGTGCGGAAACCCTCCGCACCCTCGACCACACCAGAGGGGACTCCATGCCCGCCCGCCGACTCCTGCCCTGCGTCCTCGGGGCCGCACTGCTCACCGCATGCGGTGACACCACCGACACCACCGACACCACTGAGCCGCTTATCGACGCCCCGTCAACCACCCTCACCACCCCGCCAACTCAGGCCCTCGAACTCGGTGAGTTCGACCCCGAGGGGGACTTCCAGGTGTTTGACCCGTGCACCGAAATCCCGGCCGAGGTGCTGGAGGCGGCGGGGTTCGAACGTAGCGAGAGAGAACCGTTCAACGATTCAGGCCGTTCGATCAGCTGCTACTACGATTCTGACGATCTGAGTTTGCCGGGCTTTTTCATCATTACGGGGGATAGGGTTCAACGCTCACAGTTGGCTGAACGTGGGTGGTTGCTTCCTGAAATCGTTGTTGATGTGAGTGCGCCGATCTATGTCCACTACATGGGGTCTCCGAACCCCGATGAATGCAGCGCAGCGATCCACACAGAGCGAGGGCGCTTGGTGATCGACTATGTCGAAACCTCCTCTCTGAAAAGTCGTGAAGAACTGTGTCTTCACGCAACAGAAAAACTAAACACGATCATTGGTCACTTGGGGGAAAACTATGGAAATGTTCATCGATCATGATTCGGTCATCGCTGGCGTCGAGAAGTTGCAGGCGATCGGAAAGCACGCAAAGCAAACTTCCATCGAGGCGAGTAGGGCCACACTGAATCAGAGTTTCTCCGGGGTGTCGGGGCTGGACCAGCTCGGCGGTAATCACGGTGGCGTGATCAACGGGGGACCGGGTTCGGCGATTGCGGTGATGCAGTCGTACGCGGAGCAGGTGGAATGGCTCAGCGGTGCGCTGGCGGCCAGCTATCAGGCACTGACGGGACAGAACGCCTTTGTCGCTCGTGGTATGGACATCGCTGATGAAGGTGGCGCGGTGGGGGAGGATGGGGTGAGTTTCCCGCCGCGCCCGCGTCCGCGGTTCGACAGTTTCACGTTCGTGCCTCCGGTGGTGACTCCGGCGTTGTCGATCAATCAGCTCAACATGGACTTCTCGGCGACCCGGATCGGCGAGCTTGTGCAGGCCTCCCAGATGTGGCACCGGATGTCGGCGGATGTCTCCTCGATCGCCGGTGAGCTGCAGGCGGTGGCGTCGGATCTCGGTTCGCGGAATCGGGGCGAAGTCATTGAGGCGGCGATCGGGAAGGTCGCGGAGGTGGCGCGGGCCGGGGAGACCTTTGCCGCGAATTCGACTGTCATGGCGCAGTCGGTGGAGAGGGTGAATGTGGTCCAGCAGCAGGGTGCGCTGACCGTGGCGATGGCGATGCCGGCGATCAACGCGATCCTGGATCCGGTGGCGCGGGCTGCGGCGGAGCAGTCGTTCCTCATGTCGTTCCCCGCCAGCTACACGCCGGCGGTGGCGACGGGTGTGCCGCCGATCCGCAACCTCATGGTCATGGACCCGGCTCCCGACGGGGGAGGCGAGGTGGCCCTGGGCATGGGGCACGTGGAGGGCACCGGATCGAAGCACAACGCGTCCGGGCTGCGCGCGCCGGGTGCCCCACTGGAGGCGCTGACCTCGCTGCAGCGGGCGATGGGTGCGGGTGACTTCGGCACCGTGCAGGCGGGGG
>ERZ1032871.131-NODE-131-length-11389-cov-17.064496_pt1 | contig 11389 bp, 9 predicted proteins | sample MGYA00519026_ERZ1032871 | MGnify/ENA primary metagenome ERZ1032871 (study PRJEB33719, sample SAMN04262510) | wastewater metagenome | biome: rural village; feature: composting latrine chamber; material: composting feces with ash | place: El Salvador | collected...
AGTCCATCTCGCCGCCGCCGCCGTACTCCTCCGGCGTCGACATGCCGATGAGGCCGAGCTCGCCGGCCTTCTTGAAGACCTCGCGGTCCGGCATGCCCTCGTTGTGCCAGCGCTCGACGTTGGGGGTGATCTCCTTCTCGACGAAGCCGCGGACCATGTCGCGGAACATCTCGTGCTCTTCGGCGAAGTGGGTGCGGGGCAGGAAGTCCTTCATGGGGGCGTCTCCTCGTGCTCGATTGAGAGTGTGGTGTCCGTGCGGTGCGCGGGTCCGGCCCGGGGGTCCGGGCGGCGGTGCGCTCGCCGGTATGTCTGTCTCAACCATTATGCATAAATATGTGACCGGGGCCACCGAAAGTCGGTGACATTGCCCCCATTTTCGCCAAACCTGAGGGGCGCATCACGTTGTGTTGTTGCGTGTGGCCGGGGCGGTGATTGCAGGCGGGGTGTGGAACGTGCTGGTTGAAGTGCTTTACGACGGTCGCAACTACCCCCGTTTCAGCTTTCCGCCCGTGACTTAGGGTGCCCTAAAAAATCGGTGTTTACCTGCGGTGACGGCGGGGTGGAGTTGGCGTGCGAGTCGGTCGCGCGGGGGTGATTAACGCAAGCTTTTCGTTGTTTTAATCGCGTTGGCGCAGGTCGGGGATTATCGTTGCGCTCAGTGGTCAACTGCCACGACAGTCACGACAGTCAGTCACATGCAACCTCCAATTGCACACGAAGAGCGAGGCGGCCATCCCTTGGAACAGGATGGCCGCCTCGCCTTTTGCGTTTCCGGGGTTTCTCGGGGCGTCAACCGGGCTGCACATTTGACGAGTGTGCACGTGAGGGCCTGTGGCGCACATTCGTCGGCGTCGTCGCCTACAGGCCCCACTGCATGGCGAGCACGCGGTTCACCGCGTCCGGCACCTCGACGTTGACCAGGTGCTTGGCCGGGGAGATCTCGGTCAACGACGACTCGGGGATGCCGTCGTACAGCGACGTCACCACATCGAGCGGCGTCGACGTGTCCTCCTTGCCGGCGATGACCCAGGTGGGCACGGTGATGTCGCCGAGTCGCTCGCGGGTGTCGAACCCGGCGATGGCGTGGCAGCAGCCGGCGTAGCCCTCGTCCGAGGTGGCGCGGATGCCATCGGCGAAACGGGCGGGCAGCTGCGGGTTCTCGGCGAAGCACTCGTCGGTGAACCAGTTGCCCACGACGGTGTCGGCGAGCACCCCGGTGCCGTTGGCGCGGACGTTTTCCGCCTTGTCCAGCCAGGCGTCGGTCTCGCCGAACTTCGGTGCGGTCGAAATCAGGGTCAGGGTGCGCATGCGCTCGGGGTGGTCCAGGGCGATGGTCTGGGCCACCGCGCCGCCGAGCGACAGGCCTACCAGGTGCGCGCGGTCGATTCCGAGGGAATCCATCAACGCCAGCACGTCGTCGGCCAGGTCGGTCATGGAGTACTCGCCGACCGGCGCCGGGGATTCGCCGTGGCCGCGCAGGTCGACGGTGATGATCCGCGCCGACTCGGACAGTGCCTCCACCTGCGGATTCCACATGTCGCGGGATGCGCCGAGCGATCCCATTAGGATGGCGGTCGGCGCGCCCTCGCCCTCGCCCGTGGCGTCGACGTCAGCGCCGGCGCCGGTCGGCCCGTAGATGTCGTATGCGAGCTCGACGGTTCCGGTCATTGCGCGCCCCCGTCCTTCCTCTCGGCGGCGTCGGCGCGCTGCTGGGCCAGGGACGTGCGGGCTGCGCGCAGCCAGTCGGGCTGGTCGGCCAGGAGTGCCTTGATGTCTTCGGTGGTCAGCGGCTTGTCCATGTCGTTGGCCTTGAGGGCGGTGATGGTGATGCCCAGGCGGCGGGCGACTTCGGGCCGCGGGTGGGGCCCGGTGCGGCGCAGCTCGGCGAGCCATTCCGGCGGGTTCTTCTGGAGCTCCACGAACTGCTCGTGGCTCAAGTCCGACTGCTGGAAATCTTCGGGGGTCGCGGGCAGGTAGATGCCCAGTTTCTTGGCCGCGGTCAGGGGTTTCATGGGGCCCACGGTAGCACCGGAAAGTAGCATGGCGTTCATGTCGACCGAGCCCGCAGATCATGCCGATGCCCGCGCCGATGCCGCCGCCGACGCTGTTGCAGACGTCGCCGCAGACGCCGCCGACCGGGATGTGCCGCCGGGGCCGCGGGCATTGCGGGTGGCGTTCGTTCCGGGGGTGATGCCGGAGAAGTGGTTTCGCCGGTACCGGGAGCGCACGGGGTTGGAGCTGACGTCGTTTTCCGCCGATGATCCGGTCGCGGAGCTGCGCGCGGGCCGGGCGGACATGGCGTTGGCCAGGGATCCCCGGGAGGACGAGTCCCTGCACCGCATCAGGCTTTACGACGAGGCCTGCGGCATCGCCGTCGAGCGGGAACACGTGTTGTCTCTGCTCAAGGACGGTGAGGTCGTCGACCGCGCGGACCTCGAGGGGGAGACGGTGCTTCTCGACGCCTCGTCGGCGGCCGACCCGGGGGAGGTCCGGGACATGCTGCAGGTCGTGGCCACCGGGGCGGGCGTGGTGTTGGCGCCCCGGCCGCTGCTGCGGGCACTCAACGCCCGCGGCACGACCCACCGGGAGATCGTCCCGGCTGCCGGCGCCACGCCGACGACCCTGTGGCTGACGTGGCCCAAGGACGGCGACGACGATCTGACGCAGGAACTGGCCGGCATCGTCCGCGGGCGTCGCGAAGGCTCCCGCCGGTCCGCTCTCGCAGACGATCGAACCCCGAAGAAGAAAATGTCGGCGCGGGAAAAGACGTTGGCCAAACAGGCTCGTCGTCAAGCGGCGAAGACGGGCGGAAAACCCACCGGACAAGGCGGCGCCAAGCGGGGCGGAGCATCCGGCGGCGGCACGGGCCGGGGCGGTCGCGGAAAGGGCGGGTCCCGCGCATCGAAACGGCGACGCTGAACAGGCTTTTCGTCGATTCATTCGACGTGGCGCGCCAAATCGGACAGACTGGTCTCATGGCTGACGGAAACCGCGGATTCAGCATTCGGCTGATGCGCGAAGACGACTACCCGCAGGTGCAGGCGATCTACGAGATCGGCCTCGACACGGGGCACGCATCGTGGGAGCATTCGGCGCCGGACTGGGAGGGGTTCAGCGCGCTGAAGCGGCTCGACCTCTGTTACGTCGCGACTTCCGACGATGACCCGTCGAAGATCCTCGCCTGGGCGTCGGCGTCGTCGGTGTCCAAGCGCCAGATCTTCAACGGCGTCATCGAGGACTCCATCTACGTGCATCCCGACGGGCAGGGCATGGGCATCGCCGGCGCGCTGCTCAACCACCTCATCGCCGAGGCCACCGAGAAGGGCTGTTGGTCCATCCACTCGTGGGTGTTCCCCGAAAACGTCGGGTCGCTGAAGCTGCACCGCAAGGTCGGTTTCCGCGAGGTCGGCGTGTACCACCACATGGCGAAGATGACCTACGGGCCGATGGCCGGCCAGTGGCGCGACATCATCATCCTCGAGCGCCTGCTGGAAAAGCCCGAGGAACGCGCCGAGAAGCGCGCCATCAAGGAAGCCGAGGAGTCCGGCGACCCGGTGCGGCCGGTGCTGGAGAAGCTCGACAACGCCGCCGACCAGGTCGGCGCCTGACCGCAACCGCACGCGAACACGAAAAGGCCGGGCCGAACGGGACGATCCGTTCGGCCCGGCCTCGTCATCTGCGGCGGGTGCGTAGGGGCGGGGACTACTCCACGGTCTCCTTGAGCTTGTCCTCGCGGACGAAGGCCAGGATGATCGCGGCGGCGGCCATCAGCGGCACGAGCATGAGCAGCACCGGCGTGAAGCCGTCGTTGTAGCTGCTCACGACCACGTCGTGGATGGGGCCGGGCAGGCTCTCCAGGATCGCCGGCGTCAGCGTCGACGCCGCCTCGGGGGAGAAGACCGCGTCGGCGGGCATGCGCTGCGCCAGCAGGTCCTGCATGCGGTGGATGAAGATCGCGCCGACGACGGACGAGCCGACCGCGCCGCCGATCTGGCGGAAGAAGTTGTTCGACGCGGTCGCCGTGCCCACGACGCGTACGGGGAACGAGTTCTGCACGATGAGCACCAGCACCTGCATGACCAGGCCCAGACCGAAGCCCATGAGGAACAGGTTGCCGCCGATGACGGCGGTCGGGGTGCCGGGATTGAGCGTGGACATCAGGCCCAGCGCCGTGGCGACGAGCGCCATGCCGACGACGGGGTACCACTTGTAGTGGCCGGTGCGGCTGATGATCCAGCCGACGGTGATGGACGTGCCGAGCATGCCGATCATCATGGGGATCATCATCATGCCGGCCAGCGTCGGGGACATGCCGTGGACCATCTGCAGGTACGTGGGCAGGTAGGCCATCGTGCCGAACATGCCGACGCCCATGGCGAAGCCGGCCAGGGTGGTGAGCACGAAGTTGCGGTTGGCGAACAGGGCCATCGGCACCAGGGGGTTCTTCGCGCGCTTTTCGACGACCACGAATAGGCACCAGGCCACGATGGACACGGCGATGAGGGAGATGATCATCGGGGAACCCCACGGGTATTGGGTGCCGCCCCAGGTGGACATGAGGATCAGCGACGACGTGGCGATGATCATCAACGCGGTGCCGGCCCAGTCGAAGTCGCCGGTGGTGGGGCGCTTGGGCAGGCGCAGGTAGCGCCAGGCGGCGATGAGGGCGACGAGGCCCAGGGGGACGTTGATCCACAGGCCCCAACGCCAACCGGGGCCGTCGGTGAACCAGCCGCCGAGGACCGGGCCGAGCACGGAGCTGAGGCCGAAGGTGGCGCCGAACAGGCCCATGTACTTGCCGCGTTCGCGGGCGGAGACGACTTCGGCCATGATCGCCTGCGACGACACCATCAGCGTGCCGGCGGCGAGGCCCTGGACGGCGCGGGCGATGATCAGCAGGGTCATGCCCTGCGCCAGAGCGCCCATGATGGAGCCGGCGATGAACATGGAGATGCCGAATAGGAACAGGCCCTTGCGGCCGATCATGTCGCCGAGCTTGCCCACGATGGGCAGGGCGATGGTCTGCGCCAGCAGGAAGCCGGTGATCACCCACGACATGTGCTCGACGCCGCCGAGTTCGCCGACGATGGTCGGCAGGGCGGTGGAGAAGATCATCTGGCCCAGCGAGCTCATGAGCATCGACAGGATCAGTGCGGCGAGGATCAGCCCCAGGTTGCTGCGGTTGTCCTCGACGACCTGGGCGTGGTCGGTGACTGCGGTGGATGCGCCGGTGGATGTGCCGGCGGAAGCCCCGGTGGAGGCTGCCGCGGGCATGGCGGACTCACCGCTCGGGGTGGTGGCGGTGTTCGCGGATTCGGGTGTCGCGGTCACTTGTTCAACTCCTTCGCGAATCGGGTGATGAGGTCTGCGGCGTCGTGGATGGGTGTTCCGTCGACGCCGATGCGGTCGTGGAAGACGGCGAACCACGCGGCCTCGCGGATGAGGCCCGTGATCAGGCCGGCTTCCTCATCGGCGCTGAGGTCCGGCATGAACCGCGAGTCGGGGTGGGACTCCAGGTGGTCGGCGACGGCGCCGCGCATGCGGCGCAGAGTCGCGGCCTGACTGGTCATCGACACCGTGAGCATGCTCGGCGTGGAGTTGATGATCTCCCGGCGCAACCTGCGCAGGCGGCGGTGCCGCTCGCCGCGCTCGGCGACGGGCAGGTCATCGTCCTCCAGGGAGGGGCTGGCCACGCCGGCCTCGACGATGTCGAGCAGCGCCGAGTACGGGGTCGCGCCGGGCCGTGCTGCGGCATCGGAAAACGCCCGTGCTTCGGCATCGCCGAACTCGACCAGCCCGCGGCCGAAGATCGCGTGGTCTTTCGACGAGAAGTAATTGAAGAAGGTGCGGCGGCTGACCTCGGCGGTGGCGCAGATGTCTTCGACGGTGACGTCGTCGTATCCGCGGTCGGCGATGAGGGTGAGCGCCGCGTCCTCGATTCCGCGTCGGGTGCGGCGGCGCTTGAGTTCGCGCAGGCCGCAGTCCGCTGTCATGTTTGCTTCCATGAGGTGCAAATGTACACCCCGTGCAAGTTTGCCCGCAATGCAGGATTGTGTGCGAGTTAGTCGCGCACGGACTTCGTCGCACCCTCCCACTGGTTGATGCCCCGGTCGACCGCCCATTCGTCGATGCTGCGGAGCTGATCGTCGGTGAACGGCTCGGCGTCGGCGGCGTCGAGGTTTGCGTCGAGCTGGGCCACCGAGCTGGCGCCGATGAGCGCCGAGGTGACCTCGGGGCGGCGCAGCACCCAGGAGATGGCCATCTGGGCCAGCGACTGGCCCCGATCAGCGGCGATGCCGTTGAGCGCGCGGATCGCGGCGAGGGTGTCGTCGGTGAGGAAGCCCGCGTCCATCTTCCCGTCGCCCAGGCGCGAATGCTCCGGGACGCCGTCGAGGTACCGGTCGGTGAGCAGGCCCTGCGCCAGCGCGGAGAACGCGATGACGCCGATGCCTTCGTCGGCGGCGACGTCGAGGAGGGCCGGGGAACCGTCGTCGCCCGGGCGCTCGATCCAGCGGTTGAACATCGAGTAGCTGGGCTGATGCAGGACCAGCGGGGTCCCGAGTCCGCGGGCGATGGCCTGCGCGCGGCGCGTCGTCGCCGGCGAATAGCTGGAAATGCCGGCGTAGAGGGCCCGGCCAGACCGGACGATGAAGTCCAGCGCCGCCATCGTCTCCTCCAGCGGCGTATCCGGGTCCGGGCGGTGGTGGTAGAACACGTCGACGTAGTCCAGGCCCATGCGCTTCAGGGATGCGTCGCAGCTGGCCACGAGGTACTTCCGCGACCCGCCGAAACCGTGCGGGCCCTCCTGCATCCACCAGCCGGCCTTGCTGGTGACGGTGAACTCGTCGCGGTACGGCGCCAGATCCTTCGCCACGATGCGGCCGAAGTTTTCCTCCGCCGAGCCGGGCGGCGGGCCGTAGTTGTTGGCCAGATCGAAATGGGTGACGCCCCTGTCGAAGGCGCGGCGCACGATGGCGCGCATGCCGTCGAAGGGGCGGTCATCGCCGAAGTTGTGCCACAGGCCGAGCGAGACTTCCGGCAGCTTCAGGCCGGAAGCGCCCGCCCGGCGGTGGGGCATGGCGTCGTGGTGGTCGGGGGCGGCGGCGTAAACGTCCGGGTACATGGCACCCAGGATGCGCTTTTCCGGTGAATGCCGCTACCGTCCCCGGCCGTTCTCGCTTTACGGCGCCAGCGTGGCCTGCTTCTCGGCGTCGGCCCGCTCGTTCGGCGGCTTCGACGGCCACCACATGCGGTCGCCGAGGAGGTCGAACAGGGCGGGCACGACCAGGGTGCGCACCAGGAAGGTGTCCAGCAGGATGCCCAGGCCGACGACGATGCCGACCTGGCCCAGCGTGATCAGCGGCAGCACGCCAAGGACCGCGAAGACGGCCGCCAGCACGATGCCGGCCGCGGTGATCACGCCGCCGGTCAGCCCGACGGCACGGGACATGCCTTCCGTCGTTCCGTAACCTTCGGCCTCTTCCTTGGCGCGCAGCACCAGGAACACGGTGTAGTCGATGCCCAGCGCGATGAGGAAGATCAGCGAGTACAGCGGCACCGAGACGTCCAGGGCCGGGAAGCCGAAGATGTGCTCCGAGACCAGCGCGCCGGCGCCCAGGGCCGCCACGGCGGACAGGGTCGTGGCCATGAGCAGGAAGATCGGCGCGACGACGGCGCGGAGGATGATCATCAGCAGGAAGAGGATGACCACCAGGATGATCGGGACGATCAGCAGCGTGTCGCGCGCGGTGGCGTCGCGGGTGTCCAGCGTCTGGGCGGACTGACCGCCGACGAGCGCCTCGGGGTCGGCGTCGTGGGTGGCCTCGCGCAGGGCCTCGATCTCGCGGAAGTTGTCGGCGGTGGCCGGCTCGGAGTCGGTGACGACGGTGAAGCGGGTCAGCGTGCCGTCGATCGACTCGGTCGGCGGGCCCTGGATCTCGGCGCCGTCGACGGATTCGATGGCCTCGGTGACCGCGCCCGCGGACTCGGCCGGGGCGATGACGGACAGCGGCGACGCGGCGCCGGCCGAGGTGTACTCGGAGATGGTGTCCAGGCCGTCGGCGGCCTCGGACTCGGTGCGGAACTGCTCGGTGGTGGACAGGCCGACGTTGGCGCCGAACAGGCCGGTGCCCAGCACCGCGAGCAGCACGACCATGCCCGCCAGGTAGGCGGCGGGGCGCTTGGACACGATGTCGGCGACGCGGTACCAGCCGGAGGACTTGGCGGTCTTGTTCTCGTCCTCCACGCGCGGGATCTTCGGCCAGAACAGGCCGCGCCCGCACAGCGACAGGGCGGCGGGCAGCACGAACAGGGCGAAGGCCAGGGCGACCAGCAGGCCGATGGACAGGGAGATGCCCAGGTAGCGGTAGGCGGGCACGACGGCGAGCGCCAGCGCCAGCAGGGCGAAGACGACGGTGAGGTTCGACGACACGATGGCCGACGTCGATGCGCGGGTGGCGATCGACAAGGCCTCGCGGTGGTTTTCGTGGCGGCGCAGTTCCTCGCGGTAGCGGCTGATCAGCAGCAGCGCGTAGTTGGTGCCGGCGCCGAAGACGAGGACGGACATGATGCCGGAGGTGGAGGCGTCGAACTGCAGCGCCGTCTTCGAGGCGACGAGCTCGACGAGCAGCGAGGCGCCGCGGTCGGCGATGGCCACCGTCAGCAGCGGGACCAGCCACAGGATCGGGGAGCGGTAGGTCAGGATCAGCAGCACGGCGACGACGAGCGCGGAGATGCCCAGCAGGGCGAAGTTGGCGCCGTCGAAGGCGGAGGCGGTGTCGGCGGCGAAGCCGGCGGGGCCGGTGACCTGGAGCTGCAGGCCCTCGGGGAGGTCCTGCTTGCCGGCGTCGCGCATCTCGGAGATCGAGTCGGCGAGGCCGGCGCCGTTTATGTCGCCGGGCAGGGCGAGCACGGCCTGGGCGGCTTCCTCGGCCAGCGGCACGGCGGGGGAGAGCTGTTCGACGGTCTTGTCGCCCTCCCAGTCGCCGAGCTGCTCGAGGGCGGACTCGGGCAGTTCGATGCCGGCCATGGCCTCGGCGGAGGCCTGGGCGGCGCCGATGTCCTGCGGGCCGAGGGGTTCGCCGTCCTCGCGGGAGAACACGGCGATGGCGGTGAGCTGGTCGCCGCCGGGGAACTCGGAGGCGAGTTCCTGGACCTTCGCGGATTCGGAGTCCTGGGGCAGGGTGGCCGGGGCGGAGTCGCCCGGCTCGAGGCTGGAGGTGAGGCCGGTGAGGCCTCCCACGAACAGCAGGCCGATCAGGATGGTGATGGCTGCCATCGCCTTGGAGGTGATGTGCTTGACGGGTAGGCGCGAGGAGAGGGGTCTCGAACTCATTGCCCCAGTTTCGCACGGTTTTTGCACTCTGGGTGAATGCCGTGCCCCTCCGGGGGCAATTTATCGATGCGATGTCGGCATATTGGCCGCGGCTGCTTTGCGACGGGCCGATGTTTTGGACCGTCAACCGCACAGATGGTTGCCTTCGGAGCTCGGGTCTGGGGCGTGAACGATGGGGCGGTTCTCCTTCAGCCGTTGCGCAGCAGCTCGTGGCGCAGCGCCGCTTCGAGGTCGGGGAAACGGAAGACGTGGCCGGCGTTCTCCAGGAACCGGGGGATCGCCCGCTGGTTGGCGAAGGCGAGCTCCTCGGCGCCGCGTCCGCCGAGCACCAGGGACGGCGCGGCCTTCGGCACCGGTATGACGGCTGGCCGGCGCAGGACCTTGGCCAGGGTTTTCGTGTACGACGCGTTGTCCACCCCGTTGGGCGCCACCGCGTTGATCGGCCCCGACCACGTCGGATCCAGCGCGGCCCGGTGGTAGACGTCCAGCAGATCATCGAGGGCGATCCACGGAAACCACTGGTCTCCGTCGCCTAGCTTGCCGCCCAGCCCCGTGGACGTGATGCCCGCGAGGATCGGCAATAGGCCACCGCCGCCGGCCTGCACCAGCCCAGTGCGGATGGCGGCCACCCGGATGCCGGCCTCGCGGGCCGGATCACACGCGGCTTCCCAGTCCCGGACGATGTCGGCGAGAGGGCCGTCTCCGGCGGGCGCCGCTTCGTCGAGAAGCTCCGTGCCGCGATCCGCCCCGTAGTACCCGACCGCCGACGCCGACACGATCGCCTCCACGCCCGCCGACGCGGCGAGCTCGGCGAGCTTCCGGCTCGGCCCGACGCGAGAATCGCGGACCTTGGCCAGGTGCTTGTCGGTGAAACGGCCCGCGATGGGCGCGCCGGCGAGATGCACGAGCACGTCGATGCCGTCGAGCAGGTCGCCGGCCGGGGCCTCCGGATCCCACGTGCGGGTGTTCGGCTCGGAGGAAGAGGTCCGCGTCAGCTTCACGACGTCATGGCCGGAGGTCGACAGCAGCGCGCAGAGCATCGAACCCACCGTGCCCGACGCACCAGTCACCGCGATGACCTTGCGGGGCAGTGCGTTGTGGGGATGCGGGCGCTCCGGGTGTTCCCGGGTGCCCGGGGTGGCCGGCGGGCCGTCGTCACGCGAAGCAGCCAAGGTCGACGCCAGCCTGTCGGCGGCCGCGAAGTCGCCCTCGAGAACCGCCGCCCGGTAGGCGAAGACGCCCGCGATGGTGCGGCGCGGCACGCGGGAGGTGACCTCGTCGACGACGTTGGTCCACCAATCGGGGTGATCCTCGCCGGGACCGCGGACATCCTCGAAACGGTGGACGTGGCGCCAACCGAGCATGCGGCGGAACGGTTGGTTGGCCACGTAATCGGCGAAACGGTGACCGGCCACGTACTCCCCGCGATCATGCTCCGCCCGCCACGACAAACCCGCCGGCATGTCGAACACCGTCGTGCCGTCGCGGAGATTCGCGGCCTCCTCGACCGGCGTCATCGGCAACAGCCCCGGCGTCAGGCGGCGCACCGCGCCGGGCCGCGCGAACCAGTCGACCACCCGCTCGCGCGGATGAAACAGCAGCTGAGTGAAACGGTCGGTCGTCGGGGCAATGAACGGGATGGCCATGGGGTCGTCCTTCCGTGGTTCGTGCGGGCCGCGCCGATGAGCACGACCGGGGCGGGTCGACGCCAGCCCGTTGGTGAACGACGATACGCAAAACACAGCGCCCCGCCCCCGGGAAACCCGCGGACGGGGCGCTGCGCGTCAAGCGATACGGCCGACGTGCGGCCGAACGCCGGAGACTAGTCGCGGTCGGTGTTGGCCATGGCCAGCAGGTCGAGGCGCTTGTCCAGCTCCTCCTCCGTCAGCTTCTCGCCATCGACGAAGCCCATGTCGATGACGGTCTGGCGAATGGTCTTGCCCTCCTTGAGGGCGGTCTTGGCCACCTTGGCGGCGTTTTCGTAGCCGATGGCGGAGTTGAGCGGCGTCACGATGGACGGCGAGGACTCGGCCAGGGTCTTCATGCGCTCCTCGT
>ERZ1032871.132-NODE-132-length-11347-cov-5.961300_pt1 | contig 11347 bp, 8 predicted proteins | sample MGYA00519026_ERZ1032871 | MGnify/ENA primary metagenome ERZ1032871 (study PRJEB33719, sample SAMN04262510) | wastewater metagenome | biome: rural village; feature: composting latrine chamber; material: composting feces with ash | place: El Salvador | collected...
GCCCGGGCCCGCCGCGGCATGTTCGGCGTCCACGACTCCGGCGACACCTCCGGGTTCGGGGGCCTTCGGATGCCCGGCTACGTCCCCGCCCCTGCGGAGCGGCCCTACGGCGGCTGGTTCGACGAGGTCGTGGACATCATCATCGAGCTCGCCCAGGCCGACGGTTTCGCGGAGACGGACGTCATCGAGAAGGTCTCGGTCGAACACGACCAGCTCGTGGTCTTCATCAAGCGCGAGCGCCTCGTGGACGTGGCGCGCTACCTGCGCGATGACCAAGACCTTCGCTTCGAGCTGTGCCTTGGCGTCTCGGCCGTGCACTACCCGCACGATAAGGGCCGGGAGCTCCACGGCTACTTTCCGTTCTTCTCGATCACCCACAACCGGATGATCGCCCTCGAGGTCACGTGCCCGGATGACGATCCGCACATGCCGTCGATCTGCTCGGTCTACCCGGGCGACGACTGGTCGGAGCGCGAGGCCTTCGATCTCATGGGTATTATTTTTGATGGGCATCCTGGCCTGACTCGCTCCGCGATGCCGGATGACTGGATCGGACACCCCCAGCGCAAGGACTACCCGCTTGGTGGCGTGCCCGTGGAGTACAAGGGCGCCGTTATTCCGCCGCCGGATGCACGGAGGGAGTACAACTAATGACCAATTCCATGCCACGCGCCACGCGTGCCGCGACCGAGGAGTCGATGGCCGGCGCAAAGATGTATGAGGCAGTGGGCGGCGACTGGGGCGATATCGCCAAGGACGCCGAGGAGCTCGGTGAAGAGCACATTGTTGTGAACCTTGGCCCTGTCCACCCCTCGACCCACGGCGTTCTTCGTGTTCAGTGCGAGCTTGACGGCGAGCGTGTGAACGAAGTGCGCGCAGCAACGGGCTTCCTTCACACGGGTATCGAGAAGAACATGGAGTTCCGCACGTGGACGCAGGGCGTCACGTTCTGTACTCGCATGGACTACGTGGCCCCGATCTTTCAGGAAGTGGCCTACTGCCAGGCAGTTGAGAAGCTGTTGGGCATCGAGGACCAGATTCCCGAGCGCGCCCAGGCAATTCGCGTTCTGCTCATGGAGCTGACCCGCATCTCGTCCCACATCGTGGGTATCGGCTCGGGCGGTAACGAGTTGGGCGCGACGACGATGCTCACCCTGACCTTCCGCTTGCGCGAAGACATCCTGCGCATTTTGGAAGACATCACGGGCCTGCGCATGAACAACGCGTTCATCCGCCCCGGCGGCGTGGCTGATGACATGCCCGCTGGCGGCACGGATTACATCCGCGAGCTGCTTCCCGGCGTGCGCAACACGATCTCTGAGATGCAGGATCTGACGCTCGGCAACCCGATCTTTAAGAAGCGCCACATCGACGTCGCCGTCTCGCCGCTGTCCTCGCTCATGGCGCTCGGCATGACCGGCCCGTCGATCCGCGCCGCGGGCGTTCCGTGGGATCTTCGCAAGACCCAGCCGAACTCGGGCTACGACCTCTACGAATTCGACGTGCCGGTGGCCGACAAGTCTGACGGCTTCAACCGCATCAAGGTGAAGTTCGAGGAGTGCTACGAATCGATTCGCATCATCTACCAGGTGCTTGACCAGCTCGATAAGACCGAGGGTCAGCCCTACATGGTGGCGGACAAGAAGATCGCGTGGCCAGCGCAGCTGTCCATTGCCAGCGACGGCCAGGGCTCCACGCCCGAGCACGTCGAGCACATCATGACCGGATCGATGGAAGCGCTCATCCACCACTTCAAGCTGGTGACGGAAGGCTTCCGCGTCCCGGCAGGTCAGGTCTACCAGCTGATCGAGCACCCGAAGGGTACGCTCGGCGTTCACCTGGTGTCCTCCGGCGGAACGCGCCCCTACCGCGCGCACTTCCGCGACCCGGGCTACAACAACCTACAGTCGCTCGCGATTATGGGTGAGGGTGGCCTGCTGGCCGATCTCATCATTGCGCTCGCGGCAGTCGACCCCGTTATGGGAGGAGTGGATCGCTAATGGCAACCAATTACTCGCCTGACGTTGAAGCACGGCTGCGCGCCGACGCCGACGAGGTTCTCTCGCGCTACCCGCAGTCGCGCTCGGCCATCATGCCGCTGCTCCATCTCATTCAGTCCGAAGACGGCTTCTGCTCCCCGCGTGGCATCACGCTCGTGGCAGACATCCTCGGCCTGACCCGTGCCCAGGTCTCGGCCGTGGCGACGTTCTACTCGCAGTACCGTCGTCGTCCCAATGGCGAATACAACGTGGGCGTGTGCACGAACGCGCTGTGTGCCGTCATGGGTGGAGACATCATCTGGGACGAGCTCAGCCAGTACGTGGGCATCGGCCACGATGAGACCACCGCGGACGGCAAGATCACGCTCGAGCAGCTCGAGTGCAATGCCGGCTGTGACTACGCGCCCGTCGTCATGGTCAACTGGGAGTTCTTCGACAACCAGACCCCGGCGTCGGCGAAGCAGATCGTGGACGACATCCGCGCGGGCAAGGACGTCCATCCGACCCGCGGCCCGAACAAGGTTCAGACCTTCAAGGAAATTTCACGCGTTCTGGCCGGCTTTGAAGACGGCCTCGTCGACGAGGGCCCAGCCGGTGGCGACGCCACGATGGCCGGCCTGAAGATCGCACGCGAACAGGGCTGGAGCGCACCCCAGCCAACAGGTGGGGAGGAGCAGCAGTGACTGAGTTCAATGCACCCGGCACACTCGCGCCGGTCTTGAGTGACATCTGGGACAAGGAGCGTTCCTGGACGCTCGACGTCTACCGCGAAAACGGTGGCTACAAGGCCATCGAGAAGGCGTGGGAGATGTCGAAGGAGGAAGGCGCGATCACGAACCTCATCAAGGATTCCGGCCTTCGCGGACGCGGCGGCGCAGGATTCCCCACCGGGTTGAAGTGGTCCTTCCTTCCGGCACCCGACGGCGGCCCGCGCTACCTCGTGGTCAACGCGGACGAGTCCGAGCCCGGCACCTGCAAGGACATCCCGGTCCTCATGGCTAACCCGCACGTCCTGCTCGAAGGCATGATGATCTGCATGATCGCCATCGGTGGCAATCACGGCTTTATCTACCTGCGTGGCGAGGTCGTGCACGTGTACCGCCGCCTGCTGGCCGCCGTTCGCGAGGCTCGCGAAGCCGGCCTGCTCGGCACGGGCCTTGGATCCAACGGCGATTATGACCTCGACATCACGGTTCACGCCGGCGCCGGCGCCTACATCTGTGGCGAAGAGACCGCGCTCCTCGACTCGCTCGAGGGCCGCCGCGGCCAGCCGCGCCTGAAGCCGCCGTTCCCGGCTGTGGAGGGTCTGTACGCCCGCCCGACCGTCGTCAACAACGTCGAATCAATCGCCTCGGTGCCCGGCATCATCAACAACGGCGCCGACTGGTTCAAGAAGATGGGCGAAGACACGAAGAACTCCTCCGGGCACGGACTGTTCTCCCTGTCCGGCCACGTGAAGAACCCCGGCCAGTACGAAGCTCCGTTCGGCATCACGATGCGCGAACTGCTCGAGATGGCTGGTGGCATGCGCGATGGCCACGAACTGAAGTTCTACGCGGTTGGCGGCTCGTCCGCTCCGCTGTGTACCCCCGACCACCTCGACGTTCCGCTCGGATACGAAGAAGTGGCCGAATCCGGGTCGATGCTCGCAACCAGGGCTATTCAGGTCTTTGACGAGACCGTCTCGGTTGTTCGCGTCGTCTCCCGCTGGACCGACTTCTACCAGCACGAATCCTGCGGAAAGTGCACGCCCTGCCGCGAGGGAACGTACTGGATGCGTCAAATCATGCACCGCTTCGAAGAGGGCCGCGCCCGCGAAGCCGACATCGATCTCCTCTACGAGATCGCCGGCAACATCTTCGGACGGTCATTCTGCGCACTCGGCGACGCCGCAGCAACCCCCGTTCGCTCCGCGATCGAGCTGTTCCGTTCCGAGTTTGAAGATTGCTTGACGACGCCGATCACCGAGCGATTCCCCATCGAGAAGTCTGCACTCTTCTCCGAAGTAGGTGTTCAATGACAACGACTCACAACGCGCCAGAAGAACTCGTCACTCTCAAGATTGACGGCAAGGAAACCTCCGTTCCCAAGGGAACGCTGATCATCCGCGCCGCGGAGAAGATGGGCGTTCACATTCCGCGCTTCTGCGATCACCCGCTCCTGGCACCGGCCGCCGCGTGCCGCCAGTGCCTCGTCGAGGTGGCCTCGCCGAATCGCGACGGCGTGGTTCAGAAGATGCCCAAGCCGCAGCCCGCATGTGCTGTGGCGGTCTCGCCGAACATGGAGGTCTACACTCAGGAGACCTCCGAGGTCGCGGAGAAGGCTCAGCACGGAATCATGGAGTTCCTGCTGATCAACCACCCGCTCGACTGCCCGGTCTGCGACAAGGGCGGCGAGTGCCCCCTTCAGAACCAGGCCATGACGGACGGGCGCGCGGAGTCCCGGTTTGTGGACATCAAGCGCACCTACCCCAAGCCGATCTCCGTCTCTCCGCAGATCCTCCTCGACCGCGATCGCTGCATCCTGTGCCAGCGCTGCACGCGCTTCTCGGTGGAAATTGCAGGCGACGCCTTCATCCAGCTGCAGGGCCGCTCCGGCGGCACGCCAGGCATGGAGGTTCACGGACTGCCCGGCTCGCAGGTCGGAAACTTCGACGCCACCGTGCTCGGCTTCACCGATGAGGACGGTAACCCGCCGCCCGTCGTCGCCAATAACTACGCCGGCCCACAGGGTCTGCTCGGCCACGAGGTCGGCTTTGCAGCCGGCCCGGTTGAGCCGTCCGAGGTGGACGTCACGGGTAAGCCGTTCTCGTCCTACTTCTCCGGCAACGTCATCCAGATCTGCCCGGTTGGCGCACTGACCTCGGCCGCGTACCGCTTCCGCGCACGCCCCTTCGACCTCGTCTCCGTTCCATCGGTGACCGAGCACGACGCATCGGGCGCCGCGATTCGCGTGGATTACCGCCGCGGAACCGTTGCACGCCGCCTCGCTCAGGAGGACATGGACGTCAACGAATCGTGGATCACGGATAAGGACCGCTTCGCGTTCCGCTGGCAGTCCGGCCCGGATCGCCTCCGGTTCCCGCGCATCGCCGCCGATCCGGAAGGCCCGGTCTCGTGGTGGGAGGCGCTCGACGCCGCCGCCGAGGGCCTCGCAGCCGCGAAGGACAAGGGCGTCGGTGTGATCACCGGCGGGCGCCTCACGATCGAGGACGCCTACGCCTACTCGAAGTTCGCTCGCCTCGTGCTCGGCACGAACGACATCGACTTCCGCACTCGCCCGGCGTCAGCCGAAGAGGACGCGTTCCTCGCAGCTCACGTTGCCGGCTCCGATCTGGGCGTAACGTATGGCGATCTCGAAGAAGCAGGGCACGTGTTGACCGTCGGCCTCGAGGCAGAGGATGAGATCGGCACGGTCTTCTTGCGCCTGCGCAAGGGCGTGCTGGCTAACACCACCTCGGTCTCCGTCATCTCCGCCTACGAAACGCTTGGCACCTCGAAGATGAAGGCCCGCTTCATCCCGGCAACGCCCGGCACCGAAGCAGAGGTCCTCAACGCCATCACCGACGGCGGCGAGGATGCATTCGGTGAGGTCTTCACCGATCTGAGCAAAGACGGCGCAGTCATTCTTGTTGGCGAGCGCGCAGCCGATACGCCCGGCGCGTTGACGGCGGCACGCCGCCTCGCAGAGCGCACCGGAGCACGCCTGGCGTGGATCCCGCGCCGCGCGGGTGATCGCGCAGCAGTAGACGCCGGTGCAATGCCGACCCTCCTGCCCGGTGGCCGTCAGGTCGCCGATTCGGGAGCACGCATCGATACGGCGGCCGTGTGGGGAGCCAGCGGGCTTCCAGAAACCGCAGGCCGCTGCACGCAGGAGATCCTCGAAGCAGCGAAGAACGGCGAGCTCGGGGCAATCGTCCTGGGTGGCGTCGAACTCGCTGACCTTCCGGCCGGAGCGCAAGACGCACTTCGTAACGTCTTCGTCGTCCAGCTTGAGGTACGCGACACGGAGACGACGGCGCTTGCCGACGTCGTCCTGCCGGTAGCCCCCACCTCGGAAAAGGGCGGCACGTTCATCAACTGGGAAGGCCGCCTGCGCCCGTTCGGCCAGACGCTCGTCTCGAAGAACCTGCCCGACCGCCGCGTCCTGCACGACCTCGCTCACGAAATGGGCGTGGACCTTGGCCTCGGCACACTCGCCGAGGCAGTGGAGGAAATGGCCGAGCTTCGCCGCTGGGATGGCGCCCGCGGTCAGTTCGCCGACGTCGAGGCATCGCCCGCACCAGCCGTTGGCCCAGGTCAGGCAGTCCTCGCCTCCTGGAAGCAGATGATCGACGCCGGAGCGCTGCTCAGCCACGAACCGCACCTTGCCAAGACGGCCCGCAAGCCGGTTGCCGTCATGTCCGCAAAAACGGCCGACGACGCCGGAATCACGGGCGCAGTCACGGTGAGCGGCCCACTCGGTGCCATCACACTCGATGTGGTCACCCTCAACATGCCCGACGGCGTGGTGTGGGTGCCGCAAAACTCGTTCGGTTGCCAGATCCACACGATCGGTAGCCGCGCCGGCGACGTCGTCGGTATCAGCACGGAGGTAGCACAGTGAATCCGGTTATTTTCATGAACGGGGGAGTAGCCGCGGACTTCAGCCAGGACACGTGGTGGATCTGGGTGATCAAGGCGGTTGCAATCCTCCTGTTCCTCATCTTCTCCGTGATTTTCGCGCTGTGGTTCGAGCGCCGCTTGCTCGCCCGCATGCAGAATCGTCTCGGTCCGAACACTGTTGGCCCGCTCGGCCTCGGTCAGTCCTTCCCTGACGCACTCAAACTCATGCTCAAGGAAGACTTCTGGCTCGCGGGTGCTGACAAGGTGGTCTACGCGATCGCGCCGGTCATTTCGGCCACGTGTGCGTTCACGGTCATGGCCGTCATCCCGGTGGGCCCGAACGTCTCGATGTTCGGCATCAACACACCAGTTCAGCTGGCGGATTCGCCGGTGGCCATGCTCTTCGTCCTCGCCGTTGCGGCGCTGGGCGAATACGGCATGGTGCTCGGTGGCTGGTCGGCCAAGTCGACCTTCCCGCTGTACGGCTCGGTCCGTGCCGCCACCCAGATGATCTCCTACGAACTCGCGCAGGGCCTCTCGCTCGTCACCGTGTTCATCATGGCGCACACCATGTCCACCTCGGGCATCGTGGCCAGCCAGCAGGGCCTGTGGAACATCATCCTTCTCCTGCCGGCCTTCATGATCTTTTTCGTCACCATGTTCGGCGGCACGAACCGTCTGCCGTTCGATCTTCCCGAAGCAGAGGGCGAGATCGTTGCCGGCCCGCACCTCGAGTACTCCTCGATGAAGTTCGGCTGGTACTACCTGGCCGAGTACATCAACATGCTCAACATGTCGATGCTCGCCACCACCCTCTTCCTGGGCGGTTGGCGCTCGGGCCCGATCATCACGTGGATCTTCGGACTGTGGAACGGCGATCCGAACCAGGGCTGGTTCCCCGTCCTCGTATTCATCGCGAAGACGTGGTTCTTCATGGCGATCTTCGTGTGGGTGCGAGGCACACTCCTGCGCTTCCGCTACGACCAGTTCATGCACCTTGGCTGGAAGGGACTCATCCCGGCAGCCCTCGGCTGGCTCGGCATCGTCATGGCCGTCATCGCGATCGACATCGCGATCGGCATCAACGTCCGCAACGTCCTGATCATCCTCTCGATCGGCTACTCGCTCATCCTGCTCATCTGGGCATTTGGCAGCGACGACGTCGAAAAGTCCGAGCAGGAGCTCATCGCCGAGCGCGAGAGTCAGGAGTTCGACGGATTCGAGAACGGCTACCCGGTACCGCCGCTGCCCGGCCAGCACCTGCCACCCTCGCCGCGAGCACGTACGAACGAGACCACTGACGTCAAGACGCTAGAGGAGGCTGACAATGTCTGAAGAGAATAAGAACCAGCCACGTTTCGAGCAACCGGATCCGGCGCTGTATAGCCCCACGAAGAAGGGGCCCATCGGCCGATTCCTGAACCCAGTTGCCGGCTTTGGCGTCACGTTCTCCACGATTTTCCGTCCGACGGTGACGGAGGAGTACCCCTACAAGAAGGTCCCCACGCGTCCGCGCTACCACGGCCTGCACAAGCTCAACCGCTACGCGGACGGGCTCGAAAAGTGCATTGGCTGCGAGCTGTGTGCGTGGGCGTGCCCGGCAGACGCGATCTACGTGGAAGCCGGCTCGAACACCCCAGGAGCGCAGTACTCGCCGGGTGAGCGCTACGGCAAGGTCTACCAGATCAACTACCTGCGCTGTATCTTCTGTGCGTTCTGCATCCAGGCCTGCCCGACCCGCGCGCTGACGATGACGAACGAATACGAAATCGCGGGCCCGACCCGCGAGGGCATGATCTACGAGAAGGACCAGCTGCTGGTACCGCTCGCAGAGGGCATGCTCAATCCTCCTCATCCGATGGTCGAGGGGACCTCGGATAGCGATTACTACAGGGGCGCAGTGACCGGCCCGACCCAGGCGCAGATCGATTGGGTGGCCACGAACCGCCCGGACGATCCGTCGCTGGATAAGGCGCGGGCGACACGGGAAGCCGAGGCAAAGTAAATGCTAGAGATTTCTCTTGGCGAGATGATCATCTTCGGCGTTGGCGCCGTTGTAATGGTCCTCCTCGCGATCTACGGATTATTGATTGCGCGCAAGGCGGTCTACTCGGTCGTCTGCGTAATCTTCATCATGGTGAGCTTGGCGATCATGTACACGGCTCTCGAGGCGCCGTTCATGGGCGTGGCGCAAGTGGTGGTCTACACCGGCGCGATCCTCATGATGTTCCTCTTCGTGCTCATGCTCATCGGCGTTGACTCGGCCGATTCAAGCCACGAGACGCTCAAGGGCCAGCGCGGAGTTGCCGCGGTTGGCGGTCTGGGTATCGCAGCGATCCTCATCGGAGTGGTGATGGGCGCGGCCAACCCCACGGCCGTTGGTCTTTCCTTGGCGAACGCGGAGGGCAACCCGATTGGCGTGGCGAAGTCGATCTTCTCCAACCACGTGCTCACGCTGCAGATTACCGGCACGCTGCTCATCGTCGCAGCGCTCGGTGCCATGACGCTCACGCACAAGGATCGCCTCCGCTCGATCGTTACGCAGGAAGAGCGCGCACACCGCTCCGTGCGCGACTTCATCACCAAGGGCACCCACATTGGTAATAAGCCCAACCCGGGCGTGTACGCCGAGTCCAACTCGTCGGCTAACCCGGCACTCACCGCCTACGGCCAGCCCGAGCCCGGCTCGGTCAACCGCGTGCTTCAGGTTCGCGGCCAGGTCCGCACCGTCGGTGAGATCTCGCCCAAGACCGTCGAGCGCATTGCGACCGGCGAAGGCATCTCGGGCCCGAGCACATACGGAAAGGTTGGTCGTTCTTCTCTCATGGGTATGCCAGGAGAACTCGCTCCCGATCACGACGCCGCTCTCAAGCGCCTCGAGGAACTCGAGGCCGGCGGTGACCGCGATGAAATCGACGCCGCCCCCGAACCTGAGGTGCCGAGCGCGGACAGGGTTGCTGATCAAGGCAACGTCACCGAAGAGCACACCGATACCACGGATTCGGAGGAGGGTAACTAATGGATCTCATGGCCTATGTGATCCTTGGGATCATCCTCTTCGTGATTGGTGGAGCCGCAGTGCTGACTCGCCGCAACGGCGTCGTCGCTCTGCTGGGAGTGGAGATCATGCTCAACTCCTGCAACCTCGTGCTCATCACGTTCTCCCGCATGTGGGGCAACCTCGAGGGCCAAGTCTTTGCCTTCTTCGTCATGGTCGTGGCAGCCGCGGAAGTCGTGGTGGGCCTGGCGATCATCGTGTCCATTTTCCGAACCCGCAGGTCCGCATCGCTCGACGGCGCGAACCTCATGAAGAACTGACGGAAGCAGGTGTGATCATTGGTTCATGATTTCTTTGCACTGAGCACCGCCAGCGCCGGTGAGGCGACGGGCGCAGCCAACATGATCTGGCTGACCGTGGCACTGCCGCTGCTGAGCTTTGCGATCCTCCTGCTAGCCGGGAAAGCTGCGGACAAGTGGGGCCACTGGCTCGCTATCGCCGCCTCCGCCGCGTCGTTCGTGATCGGAGCCGCTGCCACGGTGCAGCTGCTTGGCATGGACGCCGGTTCGCGGGTGGTCGAATCCACGCTCTACACATGGATCCCCGGCGTTGGCGACTTCGCCGTTGACTTCGGCACGCGCGTTGACCCGCTGTCGATGACGTTCGTGATGCTCGTGACCTTCGTGGGCACGCTCATCCACATCTACTCCGTGTCCTACATGGAGCACGATCCGGCACGTCGTCGCTTCTTCGCCTACCTCAACCTGTTCGTGGCAGCGATGCTGCTCCTCGTGCTGGGTAATTCCTACGCTGTTCTGTTCTTCGGCTGGGAGGGCGTGGGTGTGGCCTCATACCTGCTCATCTCCTTCTGGAACCAGGTTCCCGAATACGCGACGGCCGGTAAGAAGGCCTTCATCATGAACCGCGTGGGCGATCTGGGCATGCTCATCGCCATGATGGCGATGGTGGCCTCGTTCGGATCGGTCAAGTACACCGACGTCTCGGCGGGCATTGCCAACGTCTCCGAAGGCACGGCAGCGTTCATCGGTATCTTCCTCCTGCTGGCCGCCTGTGGTAAGTCCGCCCAGTTCCCGCTCCAGGCGTGGCTCGGCGACGCGATGGCGGGCCCGACCCCGGTCTCGGCCCTCATCCACGCGGCCACCATGGTCACCGCGGGCGTCTACCTGATGGTTCGCTCGGGCGCCGTCTACGAGGCAAGCCCGACGGCGGCCCTCATCGTCGCCCTCATCGGTCTGATCACGCTCGTCTTCGGTGCGATCGTCGGTGCGGCGAAGGATGACATGAAGAAGATCCTCGCGGCGTCCACGATGTCGCAGATCGGCTACATGATGCTCGCCGCTGGCCTTGGCCCGATCGGCGCAGGCTTCGCGATCTTCCACCTCGTTACGCACGGCTTCTTCAAGGCGAACATGTTCCTTGGCGCCGGCGCGGTCATGCACGCCATGAGCGACCAGGTGAACATCCGCGGCTTTGGCGGCCTAGCCAAGCACATGAAGATCACCTTCTACACGTTCCTCGCCGGCTACCTCGCGATCATCGGATTCCCGCTCCTGTCGGGCTTCTTCTCGAAGGACAAGATCATTGAGATCGCATTTACCGGCGACGGCGTTCAGCCCTGGATCTTCGGTGGCATCACCGTTCTGGTGGCTGGCCTGACGGCGTTCTATATGTCCCGCCTGTTCTTCGGCGTCTTCCTCGGAAAGGAACGCTGGAGTAGCGAAGGG
>ERZ1032871.133-NODE-133-length-11304-cov-11.470442_pt1 | contig 11304 bp, 10 predicted proteins | sample MGYA00519026_ERZ1032871 | MGnify/ENA primary metagenome ERZ1032871 (study PRJEB33719, sample SAMN04262510) | wastewater metagenome | biome: rural village; feature: composting latrine chamber; material: composting feces with ash | place: El Salvador | collected...
GCTGCACTCCGGCCAGTTCGGCGGCGCCGCCCCGGATGCCGTCGCCGCCCTGGTCCGCGTCCTGGACTCCCTGCGCGACGAGCACGGCCGCACGACGATCGACGGCGTCGACTGCCTGCGGACCTGGGAGGGCGAGCCGTACAGCCCCGAGGACTTCCGCCGCGACGCCGGCATGCTTGAGGGCACGCAGATCATGGGCACCGACGACGACGCCCCGGCCGACATGGTGTGGGCCCGCCCGGCCATCACCGTCACCGGCTTCACCTCCACCCCGGTGTCACAAGCCGTCAACGCCGTGCCCGCCACCGCGCAGGCCAAGCTCAACGTGCGCGTACCCGCGGGCCTCGACGCCGACGACGTCATGGAGAAGTTGGTGGCACACCTTGAGGCCCACACCCCTTGGGGCGCGCACATCACCGTCGATGTGCAGGAGAAGAACCAGCCCTTTTCCACCGACCCCTCCGGCCCGGCCCTCACCGTCCTGCGGCAGTGCCTGGCGGACGCCTACGGCGCCGACGATGCGGTGGCGCTGGGTTCCGGTGGTTCCATCCCGCTCACTCTCTCCCTTCAGGAGACCTTCCCGGACGCCGAGATCGCGCTCTTCGGCGTGGAGGAGCCGCAGTGCACCATCCACTCCCCCGACGAGTCCGTCGACCCCACCGAGATCATCAACGTGGCCGTCGCGGAGGCCGCGTTCCTGCAGGTCTGGGGCCGGTAGCGGGTACCTGCGGGGGTAAACGGGAGGTTAATTCCAGTGAACGGGTTGCCAAGAGGGTGGCGTAGGTCATAGAGTGACACACGTGACGTACACCAACATCGCTCTTCAGCTAGTAGCCGAGGCTACGAACCCCAGTGCGGGCTAGGGACTGACTCCCCGCACCCTGGGGTAGTAGTCGTTAAGCTTTTTCGCCGCTGAAGAGTCGGTCCACTTAAAAATTCCCTTCCTTTCGAAGACCTTTAGAGGACCGCATCATGTTCAACGCTACTTTCGCACCCGTCACCACCTCCACCTACGCTTCTGCTGACATCCAGCAGGATCCGTTCACCGCGCGTTTCGGCAACGACCACCGTCTGCCCCGCGGTATGCGCGACGAGGCCGCCGGCATGGCCTGGCCCCTGTTCATCGCCACCTACGCCCCCGCCGCCGAGATCCGCATTGCCCACCTGGAGGCCACCCGTGGCCGCGGCGGCCAGCAGCACTACACCGCCGAGATGATCCGTACCTCCAAGACCGAGCAGCCGATCACCTCCACCCACGACATCACCGCCATGGGCCCGACCTCCGCCGCCTCCCACCTGCTGGCCGACGCCGGCCGCCACGTCGAGATCCTGGCCTTCCACCAGACCGAGCTCTTCGAGGCCACCATCACCTTCGTCAAGGTCGCCCACCAGAACAACGAGAACCGCACCGCCTGGGCCATGGGTTTCGGCGCCACCAACGACGCCTCCATCGCCGCCGCCCTGGCCTCCGGCGCGCAGCGCATCTACGGCTGATACATTCACGCGTCACTCCCCGTCCTCGTGGCGGGGAGTTTCTCATTGGTACGCCCTCGGGGTTCCCACGTGGATTTGCGGGCGGCGGGCCATTTCCGCAGGTCAAATAGTACGACGAATAAAATCCGCGTGGGAACACCGAGGGAACACCGTGGGAACACCGAGGCGACACCGCACCCCCACCCCATTAATGTCCGAAGGTGCCCCCGTGACCAGTGCAACAGGGCCATATATACAGCCTTCAGTTAGACTGACTTATCGTTGGCCGCGCCGCCTATCGACGCCGCCTCAATCATGGGTGTTTCTCAGTGCCGCTGGGGGCAGCACGCACGTTGGCGGCGACAACCACGGACGCGCGGTCTGCGTTCGACCTGACTGACCTGTCCGCCTCAAAGCGAAGGGGAACACCGCAGACGTGCTGTTACTTCTGGCTGCCCTGACCATCGCCGCGTTGGTCGCCCCTGTCCTCATCCGCGCCATGGGTCGCTCCGCCTTCGGGCTGCTGGCCATCGTGCCGGCCGTGGGCTTCTTCTGGGTACTCAACCTGTTCCTGTCAGGGACGTTCGCCGACGGCGGCTCCCTGCTCTTCGTCATGGAATGGATGCCGGCCGCACACCTCAACCTGGAATTCCGGATGGACTCCCTCGCGGGACTGTTCAGCCTGATCATCCTGGGTGTGGGTGCCCTGGTCCTGTTCTACTGCTGGGGTTATTTCGACTCCAACCCACGCCGCCTGTCGATCTTCGGCGCCCAGATGGTGGCCTTCGCCATGGCCATGTTCGGCCTGGTGACCTCCGACAACTTCCTCCTGATGTACATCTTCTGGGAGATCACGTCGGTGCTGTCGTTCCTGCTGGTGGGTTACTACGGTGAGCGTGCGTCGTCCCGCCGTTCCGCCGGGCAGGCCCTCATGGTCACCACGCTCGGCGGCCTGGCCATGCTGGTCGGCATCATCCTGCTGGGCCGGCAGACGGGTATCTGGCGTCTGTCGGAGATCGCGCTGTTCGACGGGATCGCGCAGACCCCGCACATCACGGCGGCGATCGTGCTCATCCTGGCGGGTGCGCTGACCAAGTCGGCGATCGCCCCGGGCCACTTCTGGCTCCCCGGCGCGATGGCCGCCCCGACCCCGGTGTCGGCGTACCTGCACTCCGCGGCGATGGTGAAGGCGGGCATCTACCTGGTCGCCCGCCTCGCCCCCGACTTCAACGTGGTCACCACCTGGCACCTGGTGGTCATTCCGCTGGGTCTGTTCACCATGCTCATGGCCGGTTGGATGGCGCTGCGCCAGAAGGACCTCAAGCTGGTCCTGGCGTACGGCACGGTTTCGCAGCTGGGCTTCATCACCTCGGTGGTGGCGGTCGGTTCGCGGGAGGCGATGCTCGCCGGCCTGGCCTTGACGTTCGCGCACTCCCTGTTCAAGGCGACCCTGTTCATGATCGTCGGTGCCATCGACCACACCACCGGTACCCGTGACCTGCGGGAGCTGTCGGGACTGGGCCGGAAGCAGCCCTTCGTCACGGCGCTGGCGATGATCTCGGCGCTGTCGATGGCGGGCATGCCCCCGTTGTTCGGCTTCGTGGCCAAGGAGTCCGTCCTCGAAGCGGTCATGCACGAGGATCTGCTCGTCGGTATGCCGCGCAACCTCATGCTGGTGGCCATCGTCGTCGGTTCAGCGCTGACGATGGCGTACTCGCTGCGCTTCCTCTACGGGGCGTTCGCGACGAAGCCGGCGGAGCACGAGTCCGGCGGCGGCACCTCCGAGGCGGTGGCCAAGATGCACTCCATCGGCCCGCGCCTGTGGATCGCCCCGCTCATCCTCACCGCCTGCACCGTCGGGTTCGGCGTGTACCCGCTGCCGCTGTCGAACGCGATCACCACGCACCTGGACAACGTCCTGCCGCTGGCCCCGGGCGAGGAGAGCATCTACCTGGCCCTGTGGCACGGTTTCACCATCCCGCTGCTGCTGTCGATCGTCATCATCGTCGGTGGTGTGGCCCTGCACTGGCAGCGCGACATCATCGCCAAGGCGCAGTTCGAGGAGCCCGCCCTGGGTTCCGCGGACGCCGCCTACGACTCGGTGCTGGACTACCTGCGCACCATCTCGCTGCGCCTGACCGCCTCCACCCAGCGTGGTTCACTGGCGGTCAACCTGGGCATCATCTTCTCGGTGCTCATCGCGCTGCCGATGGTGGTGCTGGTCCTCGGCGACCGGCCGGATGTGCGCATGGTGCTGTGGGATTCGCCGTGGCAGGCGCTGGCGTCGGCGATCATCATCGTCGCGGCCATCACCGCCACCCGCATGGACAACCGTCTGTCGGGAGTCATCCTCGTCGGTGTCACCGGCTACGCCCTGGCGGTCATCTTCGCGCTGCAGGGTGCTCCGGACCTGGCGCTGACGCAGACGCTGGTGGAGACGGTCCTCATGGTCATCTTCATGCTGGTGCTGCGCAAGCTGCCGACCAGCACGGAGTGGTCGCCGGGGGCGAAGGCCAACCGCGTCCGCGCCTGGCTGTCCATCGCGGTGGGCCTGTCGGTGACGGTGGTGACGATGTTCGCCATCAACGCCCGCTCCCAGGTGCCCATCGCCACGTTCATCCCGGATCTGGCGCAGGACATCGGCCACGGTGCCAACGCGGTCAACGTGCTGCTCGTCGACCTGCGTGCGTGGGACACCTTCGGTGAGGTCTCGGTGCTGGTCATCGCGGCAACGGGTGTCGCCTCGCTCATCTACCGCACCCGCTCGTTCAACCGTTCCTCGCGTCGCCCGACGCTGACGGTCACCGGCCGTCGTTGGCTGGCCGCGGGTGTGGAGACCGAGCGCGCCCAGAATCGTTCCCTCATGGTGGACGTGGCCACGCGCATCCTCTTCCCGTCGATGATCGCGCTGTCCCTGTACTTCTTCTTCGCGGGCCACAACGCCCCGGGTGGTGGTTTCGCGGGCGGTCTCGTCGCCGCGCTGGCCTTCACCCTGCGCTACGTCGCGGGTGGTCGCGCGGAGCTCGAGGAGGCGCTGCCGGTGGACGCCGGCCGTATCCTCGGGACCGGCCTCATCCTCTCCGCGGCCGCGGCGATCTGGCCGATGTTCCTCGGCCACCCGCCGCTGACGTCCTGGTACGACTCGGTGGACCTGCCGCTCATCGGCAACATGTCCCTGCCGTCGGCCCTGCTTTTCGACGCCGGCGTCTACCTCATCGTCGTCGGACTCATGATGCACATCCTCTCCTCCCTGGGCGGTCAGCTCGACCAGGAGGAGGAGATGCGCAAACAGCGCGCCCGCGACCGGGCACGGTCGATGGCGCGGGCGGCGGAGCGTCGCAAAGCAATGAGCACCACCGGCACCACCGGCACGGAAGGAGACAAGTAGATGGTCGCGAACCTCTTCCTGCTGCTCGCGGCGGGCACCCTCATCTCCGCGGGCGTGTACCTCGTGCTCGACCGCGCGATGACCAAGATGATGCTCGGCCTCATGCTCATCGGCAACGGCGCCAACCTGCTCATCCTGCAGGCGGGCGGCTCGGCCGGTGCGCCGCCGATCATGGGGCGCAAGTCCCTGGTCCACGAGGATGCGAACGTGGCGGATCCGCTCGCGCAGGCGATGATCCTCACGGCAATCGTCATCGCGATGGCGTTGACGGCGTTCATCCTCACCCTGGCGTACCGCCAGTACCGTTACCGCACCGCGGACGTCATCGAGGATGACCTCGAGGATGCCGCCATCGCGGCGCGCCCCGCCACGGCGAGCGCCGCACCCGACCACGACGCGTCCGATGATCCGGACACCGGTCGCGTCACGTCCGAGGGCGATGCCTTCGGCCCGAAGTCCTTCGAAGCTCCGGTGAAGGGAGAGGTTGATGACTGAGACGATCACCCCCTTCGTTGACGCACTGCTGCCGTACATGCCGTTCCTCATTCCGCTGCCGGTGATCCTGCCGGCGGTGGCGGCGGCCCTGGCGCTGCTGGCGGGACGGCACCCGCACATCCAGCGCACCATCGCCCTGGGCACCCTGCTCGTCCTCATCGGCCTGACCGCCTCGATGGTCATGGTCGTGGACCTGGAGGGCATCCAGACGGTGCAGCTCGGCGGCTGGGACGCCCCGATCGGCATCACGCTGGTCGCGGACCGCCTGTCGGCGGTGATGCTCACCGTCTCCTCCGTCGTCCTGTTCTGCGTCATGTGGTATGCGATCAGCCAGGGTATCCGCGACGGTGGCAAGGACGAGCCCGTCGCCGTGTTCCTGCCCACCTACATGCTGCTGAGCATGGGCGTGAACATGTCCTTCCTGGCCGGCGACCTGTTCAACCTGTACGTCGGTTTCGAGGTCTTCCTCGTCGCCTCCTACGTGCTGCTCACCCTCGGCGCCTCGCCGTCGCGCGTGCGTGCCGGTGTCTCCTACGTCATGGTCTCGATGGTGTCGTCGATGATCTTCCTCTTCGCCCTCGCCATGGTCTACGCCGCGGTGGGCACGATGAGCCTGGCGCAGATCGGCATGCGCATGGAGGACGTGCCCAGCGGTACGCGCGCGGCGATCTTCGGCACCCTGCTCGTCGCCTTCGGCATCAAGGCCGCGGTCTTCCCGCTGGACGCCTGGCTGCCGGACTCCTACCCCACCGCCCCGTCGCTGGTCACCGCCGTGTTCGCGGGCCTGCTGACCAAGGTCGGCGTGTACTCGATCATCCGCATGCGCTCGGTGGTGTTCACCGACGGCTCGCTCGACGGCCTGCTCATGTGGGTCGGTCTGGCGACGATGATCGTGGGCATCCTCGGTGCGATGGCGCAGAACGACATCAAACGACTGTTGTCGTTCACCCTGGTCAGCCACATCGGCTACATGATCTTCGGCATCGCACTGGGCTCCGCCCAGGGCCTGTCCGGGGCGATCTTCTACGCCGTGCACCACATTCTCGTGCAGACCGCGCTGTTCCTCGTCGTCGGCCTCATCGAGCGGCAGGCAGGCACCTCCTCGCTGCGTCGCCTCGGGTCGCTGGCGTACACGGCCCCGGTCATCGCGATCCTCTACCTCATCCCGGCGCTCAACCTGGGCGGCATCCCGCCGTTCTCCGGGTTCCTGGGCAAGATCATCCTCATCGAGGCCGGCGCGAACGTCGGCGGGTTCATGGCGTGGCTGCTCATTGGCGGTGCCGTGGTCACCTCGCTGCTCACCCTCTACGTCATGGTGCTCGTGTGGTCGAAGGGCTTCTGGCGCGACCGTAAGGACGCCCCGGAGGGCAACGTCGCCATGGCCCGCCCGGCCCCGCTGGCGGACATCACCGACGAGGTCGAGTTCGTCGAACGGGACGACGTCGGCCGCATGCCCGTCGGCATGGTCGCCTCCACCGCCACCCTCATCGCCGCCTCCCTGGCGGTGACCGTCCTCGCCGGCCCCATCGCCGGTGTCACGGGACGCGCCGCGGAGAGCGCGCAGGACGTCACCATCTACCGCTCGGCCGTCCTGGGTACCACCGCTGACAACCCGGGCCGTACGCTCGAACAGCAGCGTCTCGACGACGGTTCGGACACCCTCCGCAACCGCGATCACCTGCTGCCCGAGCCGGAGCCTGCCGTCCAGACCGCCACCGAGGAGGCCCAGCCGTGATCTCCGGTATCCGTCGCCGTTTCCGCCCCTGGTTCATCGTGTGGATCACCCTCATGTGGTGCCTGCTCATGGGCGAGTTCACCTGGGCGAACATCATCTCCGGCCTGCTCGTCGGCTCCCTCATCGTCTTCGGCCTGCCGCTGCCGGCCATGCCCATCGCGGGTCTAAGCGTGCACTGGGGTCTGCTGGCCCTGCACATGCTCGGCTGGTTCAAAGACCTGGCCGTAGCGTCGGTGAAGGTCGCCTGGCTGGCGCTGCGCCCGGCGGCGCCACCGCAGTCGGCGATCGTCAAGGTGCCGATGCGCGTGTCCAACGAGCTGGTCCTGTCGTTCGCCACGGTGCTGTACAACCTGCAGCCGGGTGGTTCGGTCAGTGACATCGACATCGCCAACCGCATGTGGACGGTGCACCTCCTCGACGCCGGCAGCGAGTCCGCCCTGGCCCGGGAGATCGAGACCATCCAGACCCTGGAACGCCGCATGATCCGAATCTTCGAGAGGAGCTGACCGTGAACCCCGAGCTCTACGCCACCTTCCTGCTCATCCCGGCGGCGTTCTTCGCCGTGTCCTTCGTCATCATGACGTGGCGGATCGTCGTCGGGCCGAACTCCATGGACCGGATGCTGGGCCTGGACGGTTTCGTCGCGATGCTCCAGTGCGCCCTGGCCACCTACATCTGCTGGACGCTGGACACCACCGTCGCCAATGCGATGCTCGTCATCGCGCTGCTGGGCTTCATCGCCTCGGTGTCCGTCGCCCGCTTCCGCAAGAGGGACGGCAGCTAATGACCTACACACTGTTCGCGGACGTCACGTCCCTCATCCTCATCATCGTCGGCGCGTTCCTGGTGTTCTCCGCGGCGGTCGGCGTCGTCCGCTTCCCGGACACGATGTCGCGCATTCACGCGATCACGAAGCCGCAGACCACCGGCCTCATCCTCACGATCCTCGGTGCCCTGCTCAAGGTCACCGGCGACCCGGAGTTCGGGGTCGCGGAGCGCGGCGATCTCGGCGTGCTCATTCTCCTGGTGATTTTCGCCGCCATGACCTCCCCGGTCACCGCGCAGCGTCTCGGCCGCGTGTCCCGTCGTGAAGGGCTCTATGGTGTGCGGGAGGATATGTCGCGTAACGACGCCCCCGCCGACCGCTCCATCCGCAGACGATAGGACACCATGCCGCACCGCCCCGCCCCACTGCTCGGCGCACCCGTACTCATCGCCGTCCTGCTGTGGCTGGGCGCGTGGATGGCCCGCAAGGAGACCTACGTCGTCGGCGGCTGGCACCTGGGCCTCCACGTGCCCACCGACCTGCAGGTCTACCTGCTCGCGGGCCGCCGCCTCAACGAGGGTGGGCTGCTGTACGACGCCCCGCTCCTCGGCGAGCTCCCCTTCACCTACCCGCCGTTCGCCGCGGGTGTGTTCCGCTGGCTGGCCACCCTCACCCCGGATCTGGCGACGATCATCTGGCAGGCCGCGAACCTGCTGGCACTCGTCGCCGTCATCCTCCTGTGCTTCTCCGAACGCCGTCGCCCCGTCGCGTTCCTCGCGGTCCTGCTGGCGGTGGCCTTCCTGGCCACGGAGCCCGTCCGCGGCTCCTTCTACTACGGCCAGATCAACCTCATCCTCATGCTGCTCGTGGCCGTCGATGTCCTGCCGCGGCACCACCGCTTCGCGGGCGTCGGCATCGGCATCGCCGCCGGGCTGAAGCTCACCCCGGCGTTCTTCGTCATCATCTTCCTCGTGCAGCGCCGCTTCCGGGCCGCGGCCGTGGCCGCCGGCACGTTCCTGGCCACCGTCGTCGCCGGGTTCTTCATCGTCCCCGACGCCGGGGCCTTCTGGCGCGAGGCGATGCTCAACTCCGAGCGCGTCGGCGTCCACGAGAATCCCGGCGCGCAGTCGATCAAGTCACTGCTGGTGCGCAACGCGGGCACCGACTCCACGCTCCTGTGGCTGCTGCTCGCCCTGCTGGTCACGGCCCTGACGGCCGCCGCCGCGTGGCTGGCGCTGCGCCGCGGCAACCGCACCCTCGCCCTGGCGCTCACGGGCATCGGCGCATGCCTGGTCTCCCCGTTCTCGTGGTTCCACCACTGGGTGTGGATCGTTCCGCTCACCGTCGCCGTCATTGCCGGCATCGCCTCGCGTATCGACGCCCGCGGCTTCCTCGCCGCCCAGCTCGGCGCCCTGCTCACCGTGGCGGTGGTGTTCCTCATGCTGCTGCCCTACGTCTCCGGCGTGCTGTGGCCGCAGATGGCCTACCCCGGCCCGTGGTTCCTCGAGGTCAACCTCGCCTGGCAGCTGGCCTTCACCGGCTACGGACTGCTCTTCCTCCTGGGTTGGACGGCCTGGGCGGGGTGGGACCGGTACCGGTCACTCACTGCGGATGCGCGGTGAGGAACCCGTCGATCGCGGCGACGAAACCGGCGGGATCCCGGTCGTAGGTGACGTCGATAAGCAGGGTCGGCATGGCGACGTCGAGGTTCTCGGCCTGCGCGAGGGAATCGAGCACCTCCTGCTTGCGGCGGAAGAGGAACCCGGGGAGCAGCTTCACGGCGCGGCGCGTGGGCGCGGTGTCAGGCAGGTCGGCGAGCACGAGATGGCTGACGCGCTGCGGCTGCGAGCGGGCCAGGGCCAGCGCGGCCAGGGCGCCGGTGCCGTGGCCGACGAGGACCACCTTCCGCAGTTCGTGCTTGTCGAGGTAGCTCTCGAGGCTGCCCGCCACGGGGTTGGGCAGCCAGGGCGTCCACCCGGCGGGGAAGGCGCGGATGACGTCGGTCCACGTGTCCGGCATGCGGCCGGCCGTGGGGACGAGGATGAGATCAGTCACGGGGCACCATCTCCTCCATCTCCGCGCAGGTGGCGTCGATGACGCCGAGCCAGCTGCCGGTCTTCTCGTGGATGCGGCGCTGCCGCTGGTACCCGGCACCGCGCTCGAGGATCTCGGGGATGAGGCTGAGCTCGTGGAGGCAGCCGAGCTCCTCGGCGAGGGGGGCGAGCTCGTCGACGAGATCGGTGAGCTCCTGGGTGACCCAGCGCTCGTCGGTGGCGCGGCTGGTGATCACCAGGGCGTCCATGCCGTAGCGGGCGGCCCGCCACTTGTTCTCCGCGACGTGCCAGGGCTGCAGGATCGGCAGCTCCTCCCCGCGGTCGAGCATGCGGTCGTAGTGGACGACGAGGCAGTGCGTCAGCGCCACGACGGCGGCCAGTTCCCGCAGGTTGGAGGTGGAGTCGGAGACGCGGACCTCCACGGTCCCCCACTTCGGGGCCGGGCGGATGTCGAAGTGCATCGACCCGGTGTGGTTGATGACGCCGGAGATCCCCTGGTCGTGCATGTAGGACTCCCACTCCGCCCAGGTGGTGAACTGGTACGGCAGGCCCGCGGTGGGCAGCTGCTGGTAGAGCATGGTGCGGTTGGAGGCGTAACCGGTGTCGATGCCGTCCCACCCCGGCGAGGACGCCGTCAGCGCCAGCAGGTGCGGGTACTTCGTCATGAGCGCGTTGATGATCGGCCACACGCGGTCCTCGTGCGAGATGCCGACGTGCACGTGGATGCCCCAGATGAGCATCTGCGAACCCCAGTAACGGGTGCGGTTGATGATCTCCGCGTAGGACATCTTCGCGCTCACCGGGTTCTTCCGCCAGTCCGAGAACGGGTGCGACCCCGACGCCCACACCTTGAGACCCAGCTGCTCCGCCGCGTCGCGCACCACGTTGAGGTCGTGCGCCAGCTCCGCGACGGCCTGCGGCACCGTGTCATGCACTCCGGTGACCAGCTCGACGGTGTTCTGCAGGAACTCCTTCTCCAGGTGCACCTCGGGGTTGTCGCGCTGGACGATGTCGATGACCTCCTCCGCCTTCGGCGCCAGGTCACGCGTCACCGGGTCGACGAGCGCGACCTCCCACTCCACGCCGAGCGTCGGCCGCGGCGAACGGCGGAAGGGGATCGGTTCGACGGCCATTACAGGGCCACCTGGTTCACCAGCACCAATGTCAGATCGTTGCGGCCGTCGGTGTTCTCCGGGAGGAAGCCCTCGTACTCGCGGGCCACGCCCCCGACGCGCTCCGCCAGCTCGCGGGCCCGCTGCTCCGCCTCGGCGTTACCGGGCTGGAAGAAGACGGTGTTCTCCGGGAGGATGTGGTCCGCCAGGTTGCCCACCTCACCGACCTCGTAGCCGTCCGCGCGCATGCGGTCGGCGACATCGGCGGCCAGGTTCGGCAC
>ERZ1032871.134-NODE-134-length-11302-cov-8.610563_pt1 | contig 11302 bp, 9 predicted proteins | sample MGYA00519026_ERZ1032871 | MGnify/ENA primary metagenome ERZ1032871 (study PRJEB33719, sample SAMN04262510) | wastewater metagenome | biome: rural village; feature: composting latrine chamber; material: composting feces with ash | place: El Salvador | collected...
CCCCGCCTCGCGCGAAGCGAATCCCCTACTGCGTTGTGCAGCAACGCCCGCCACCCCGCGCGAAGCGCACCACACAAAAAAAACCGGCACGCGAATTCCGCGTGCCGGTCCTGTCCCAACTCTTACTCTTTCACATAATTCAAACCGTTCGCATTCGGACCGGCCGAGGATTTCGAGAACAGCAGTACGACAAGCGTAATCACATACGGCAGTGTCGAGAGCAGCTGCTCGGAAATCGGGAGGCGTCCGCCGCCCAGAAACACGACGAGTCCCTGCGCCAAACCAAACAACAGACACCCGAGGATTGCGCCGTGCGGTGTCCAGCGGCCGAATATCATGGCCGCCAGCGCGATAAAGCCCTGACCGGACACTAGCGTCGGACGGAAACTCGATATGATCGCCATCGAAAGCGCCGCGCCGCCGAGTCCCGCAAGAAAACCGGAGCTCAGCACGCCGACATACTTCATCAGATACACCGGAACCCCCAGCGTGTCGGCCGCCTTCGGGTGTTCCCCGACCGAACGGAGCCTGAGGCCCAGCCGCGTTTTATACAGTATGATCCAGATCAGGATCGCCATCAAAAACGCGATATACACCGGGGCATACTGGTCGACAATCTGATCTATAAACGATCCGGCCGGAAACACATCCGAGAACCAGCGCGGCATCTTCGCCGTATTGTCGAGAGGCAGCGTATTCGCCGCGCCGTCAAACAGCAGCTTCGTCAGAAACAGGGCAAAGCCCGGTCCGATAAAGTTGATCGCGATCCCCGAAACCACATGGTCCGCGCGGAAACGGATCGTCGCGATCGCATGAAACAGCGCGATAAACAGTCCCGCCAGGCCCGCGCACAAAAACCCGAGCCAGGCGCTGCCGGAAAAATACGCCACAGCCGCGCCCGCAAAGGCGCCGATCGTCATCATCCCTTCAATACCGATGTTGACAACCCCCGTGGTCTCCGACATCACGCCGGAAAGCGAACCGAACATCAGAGGCGAGGCATACATCAGGGTAATGCCCAGAATGGTACCGATATCATTCATTGTCATCTGCCTGCACCTCCTTCTTTCGTCCGATGCTGAACTTTTCAAACAGCAAAGTAAACAGATACGGCATGGCGACAAACAAAACGATCATGCCGATGATAATATTGATTACCTCAAACGGAATCCGCAGCTGTGACTGCATCGAAGTTCCGCCGTACTGCAGCGCGCCGAACAGCAGTCCCGCGGGAATGCAGGCCAGCGGGTTCGACGCCGCAATCAGCGCCACGGCGATCCCGTCAAAGCCGAAACCCTGCGCGCCGGCCAGCAGGCTCAGTCGGTGTCCCACACCGAGCAGCTGGGTTGCGCCGCCGATGCCCGCAAACATGCCGGCAAACAGCATCGCGTGCAAAATGTTCTTCTTGACATTAATCCCCGCGTATTCCGCCGCACGATGATTCAGACCGACGGCCCGCAGCTGATAGCCCTTCGTCGTGTTCTTCAGAAGATACCAGCCGAAGATCGCCATCAGAATCGCGATCAGAAAACCGTAGTTCACATGCGTGGAAAAGAAATCGGTGGCGCCCGGGATGCCTTCCAGAAACGCCCGGCCGGCCTCCGTGGTCTTCCACTGGCCGAGCACCCGCGTGGATGCCGACGGCAGAATCGACTGACTGACCTGCACATGCGAACCGACAAACGCATCGGTACCCATCACGAAATTGCTGAAATAGATCGCAATCCAGTTGAGCATAATCGTTGTAATGACTTCATTGATGCCGCGCTGCGCCTTCAGAAAACCTGCGATGCCGCCCCAGATGGCGCCAAACAGCGCGCCCACAAGGATCGCCACCAGCGCGTGCAGACCCGTCGGCAGCTTCAGAAAATACCCGGCGAGTGCGGCGCCCAGAGAACCCATGACGAACTGACCTTCCGCCCCGATATTAAACAGTCCGGTCCGCATCGCAAAGGCGACGGAGATCCCGGTAAGAATAATCGGCGTGGAACGGATAATCGTCCAGGAAATGTATTTCGGATTGCTGAACACCCCGCGCAGCAGCTGCGCATAGGCTTCCACCGGATTATAGCCCGCGATCAAAAGCACAATCGCCCCGACCAGAACCCCCAGCACCACCGAAAACAGTGTAACCAAAAATCTATTCTGCCGGATCATGCGCACCTCCCGCCATCAGCAGGCCGAGTTTCTTTTCATCCGCTTCCTTCGCGGGCATCTCGGCCACAATCTTTCCGTCATAGATCACGGCGATCCGGTCGGAAAGATCCATAATCTCGTCGAGCTCGAACGAAAGCAGCAGCACGGCTTTTCCGTTCGCCCGCTGATTCAGCAGGAAACGGTGCACGTATTCGATCGCCCCCACATCGAGCCCGCGGGTCGGCTGCGCCGCAATCAGCACATCGGGATCCAGAGAAATTTCTCGTGCCAGAATGACCTTCTGCTGATTTCCGCCGGACAGCGCCCGGGCCAAAAGCTCGGGGTTTCTCGGCCGCACATCGAAACGTTCCGACAGATTCTCCGCATGCTCATGCACCGCCTTGTGGCGAATACGCCCCTTGTCGGAAAACGCGTCCGTTTTGTAGTCTTTCAGGACCATGTTTTCCTCCACGGTGAAATCGAGCACCAGACCGCGACGCTGCCGGTCTTCCGGAATCGTGCCGACGCCGGCTTCAATCACATCCTGCGGGCTGCGGTTGGTAATCTCCGTCTCTCCGACATACACATGGCCGCCCTCGGCTTTTCTGAGCCCTGTCACCGCTTCGATCAGCTCCGACTGTCCGTTGCCGTCGATCCCTGCAATCCCCAGGATCTCTCCCTTGTTCAGTGTCAGGCTCAGCCCCTTCACCTTCGGAATGTTCCGGTTGTCCAGCACTTCCAGATCCTCGATCCGAAGCCCCAGGTCCTCCACCCGGTCGTCGCGCGGATTGACCACTTCCGTCAGCTGGCGTCCCACCATGAGATTCGCCATCTCGGATTCACTCGTGCCTTCCACCGGCAGCGTGTCCACTTTCTTTCCCCGGCGGATGACCGTCACCCGGTCAGCCAGCATTTTGATTTCCTTCAGTTTGTGCGTAATGATAATAATCGTACGTCCCTGCTGGGACAGTTCTCGTATAATACCGGTAATTTCCGTAATTTCCTGCGGCGTAAGTACCGCCGTTGGTTCGTCGAGGATCAGAATGTCCGCGCCGCGATACAATGCTTTCAGAATCTCGACCCGCTGCTGCATGCCGACACTGATATCGTTCACGGTCGCGTTCAGGTCGATTGCGAGTCCGTAGCGTTCGGACAGCGCCCTGATCTCTTCTTCCGCTTTTTTCTTGTCCAGAAAGTCCAGTGCCTGTGTGCGCTCGCGCCCGAGCATGATGTTTTCCAGCACAGTGAAGTTTTCCACGAGCATAAAATGCTGGTGCACCATCCCGATGCCCGCCTTGATCGCATCCGTAGGGCCGGAAAAATGAACCTTCTCTCCACGAATGTAGATCTCGCCTTCGGTCGGTTCATACAGACCGTACAGCGTATTCATCAGCGTGGTCTTGCCCGCGCCGTTTTCACCCAGAAGCGCATGGATCTCCTGCGGATAGATCGTCAGATCGATCGCGTCAATCGCCGTAAAGTCGCCGAAGCGTTTTGTGACCCCCCGCATGTCGATCATGGGGGCTTCTCTTTCGGGCGCCTGTTTCGTATCGTTCACCGGTTCCCTCCTTTCCTTATAAAAATAGGAGCTGCCAAACAGTGCGGATGACAGCTCCCCGTGGTGCCTAAGGATGAAGCTTACTGGGCTTCCATCCAGGTGTTGAAGGTTTCTTCATTGAAAGGAACTTCGATTTCGTTAGCGATAATCTGCTCTTTCAACGGATCAATTTTTGCGAGTACGTCTGCGGGTACCAGCTGATCGGAAGTTTCCGCGATATCAACCGCACCGCCGTCTTCCAGACCGTAGGTGATGACTTCGCCGCCCGGGAAGCCGCTCTCAACGGTTTCCTGAATGACGTTGAATACGCCGACGTCAACACGTTTTACAGCCGAGGTAATGACCGACTCAGGCGACAGATAGTTCTGGTCGCGGTCAACACCGATGGCATAGGCGTGATTCTCTTCCGAGTGCTGTTCTCTGGATTCTTCGATGGCTCCGGTTCCGACATCGCCTGCAGCGGAGAAGATAATGTCCGCGCCATTGCCGTACATGGTTTTCGCAATCGCTTTTCCGATGGCGGAGTCCGTAAACGAGTTCGCATACTGTACCTGAACTTCGATTTCTTTGCCCAGTTCACGTGCGCCGTATTCTACGCCTGCACGATAGCCGTATTCAAAGCCCCAGATAACATCGCCTTCGACGCCGCCGATGAATCCGACATTATTGGATTCAGTCATGTGCGCGGCAATATACCCGACTAAGAACGAGGGCTGCTCCGCTTTAAAGAGAACGGATACGGCATTTTCAAGTCCTTCGGCGGCGACAAAGTCGACCAGCGCGTAATTGGTTTCAGGATTTGCTTCCGCTGCCGCGTTCAGTGCGTCGGTCAGCATAAAGCCGATGCCCCAGATCAGCTGATTGCCCTGTTCCAAAGAAGTGTCAAAGTTCGGTGCATAGTCGCTTTCGTTGTGCGACTCCACATAGGAAACTTCCACGCCGAGTTCTTCTTCGGCACGTTCCATGCCTTCCCAGGCCGACTGGTTAAAGCTCTGGTCGTTGACGCCGCCTTCGTCGGTAACCATACCGACTTTAATATCGGCTCCGGTGCCTTCGCCGCCTGCAGCATCCTCTTCGGTCGCATCAGGATTGCACGCGGCCAGTACCATTACGAGAACCAGCAGCAGTGCCAAATAACGTTTCATCATTTTGTACCCCCTTCATAATGTTTACACCTGTATTATACCCCTCCGGCGCAAATTTCGCACCTATACCAAAACCATAACGGAAAAGTTCGATTGCCTTGACGACTCCGTCCAAACTCAATACAATGAAGCTGCCAGACAAATGCAGCGCATCAACCGACTAAAGGAGGTTCTTATGCCATTAGTAACAACCAAAGACATGTTTGAAAAAGCCTACGGCGGCGGCTACGCCATCGGGGCATTCAATGTCAACAATATGGAAATCATCCAAGGAATCACGGAAGCCGCAAAAGAAGTCGACGCACCGCTGATTCTGCAGGTTTCCAAAGGGGCCCGCGCCTATGCCAACCACACCTATCTCGTAAAACTGGTGGAAGCCGCGCTGGAGATCACCGACCTCCCCATCGCCCTGCACCTTGATCACGGCGACTCGTTCGACATCTGCAAGCAGTGCATCGACGGCGGATTCTCTTCTGTCATGTTTGACGGATCCTCCCTTCCCTATGAAGAAAACATCCGCCAGACGAAAGAAGTCGTCGAATACGCCCATGCCCACGGCGTGGTCGTCGAAGGCGAACTCGGCACCCTCGCCGGCGTCGAAGACGACGTCAATGTCGACGCGGCCGACGCCTCCTACACCCGTCCCGATGAAGTCCAGGACTTTGTCGAACGCACCGGAGTCGACTCGCTCGCCATCGCCATCGGCACAAGCCACGGCGCGTTCAAATTCAAACCCGGCCAGAAACCGCAGCTGCGTTTCGATATCCTGGAAGATATTGTCGAACGTCTGCCCGGCTTCCCGATCGTGCTGCACGGTTCAAGCTCCGTACCGCAGGACCTCGTAAAAAAAGTCAACGCCTACGGCGGCGCCATGCCCGACGCCATCGGCATCCCGGAAGAAATGCTCAGAGAAGCGGCCAAATCCGCCGTCTGCAAAATCAATATCGACTCCGACCTGCGCCTTGCCATGACGGCCACCATTCGCGAATACTTCGCGGAAAACCCGGCGCACTTCGACCCGCGCCAGTATCTGAAACCCGCCCGCGCGGCCATCAAAGAACTCGTCAAACACAAACTCGTACACGTGCTCGGCTGCGACGGAAAAGCATCCGAACTCAGATAAAACAAAAACGCTCCCGCACGGCCTTCTGGCCGCGGGAGCGTTTTTCTCTTTTACACCGGCAGATAACTGTCCAGATCGGCCCGGTCGTACGGACCTTTTTCCAGCAGCGCCTCCATGGCCTGTACGGCATGCACACCCGTATCGCTATGGTTCTTGCCGATCTCTTCCGACACTGCCTGCCGCGTGACATAGGCCACCCGGTACGTCTTTTCGGGCTTCAGCTCATCCGATCCCGCAAATATTCGCTGCACGCGCTGACCGTACGGGTTCTCCAGCTTGAAATACACTTTCAGCCCGGAATTCCGTTTGATATAGCCGCCCATCTGTTTGAAAGGCTCCGCGGAAAACGTGCTTTCCAGATTATCCTCCAGCATATCGAAGATCTCCTGCCCCGTCAGCTCCGCCGTCCGAATCATCGGATCCATCGGCACGATCTGATACAGATTGCGCCGTTTCAGCTCGCCTTTGGGCACGGCTCCGCCGTAGCGCCAGCCGTTCGAATAAGCGATCTCGGTGCCGGTGGCGGCCCGCATGGCGTCCAGCAGCAGATAATCCATCGTGCCGTAAAACCAACTGCCGCGGTGCAGGTCGATTTTTGTCTCCCCGACTGTTTCTTCAAGATACTCTCTGTGCGCGGACAGAATCTCGTCTTCTTTCAGCATCTGCGAAAGCTCCGGGTCTTCCGCGATCGATGCGTCCAGCACAATATACTCATGGTGGATCTGCGCGATCTTTCTGTCCTCGATCTCCAGCTTCAGCCAGCCCATCGACGACGCCAGCGCGCCCGACTGGATAATATAGGCATCGTTGATCTTTTGCGGCGAGCGTACGCGGTTGTGCGTGTGGCCGGACAGACACAGGTCGATCCCGTCCACCTGCTTCAAAAGTTCGATATCCTGCGGATACCCCAGATGCGACAGCAGGACCACCAGATCCGCCTGTTCGTTTTTCAGGTACTCGGTCCACTTTCGGGTTTCCTCGATCCCATCCGTAAAATCGGCGCCTTCCCAGAAGGCCTCCGGCATATTCTTCTGAATGATATTGGAAGCAATCCCGATGACGCCGATGCTCAGGCCGTTCGCTTCAAAAATCCGAAACGGTTCAAACATCAGCTGCTTAGTGTCGGTATGATATACATTGGCGGCGAGCACCGGGTACTGCAGCATCTTTTCGAGCTCCTGCAGATGCTTCGGCGTATACGCGGAATCCCAGTGAAAGGTCATCGCATCCACGCCCAGCGCATCCAGATACGGCACCATCACCTCGCCCTGTGACTGCACGGCTTCATAGGTCCCGTGAAACGTGTCCCCGTTGTCCAAAACGAGCAGCCGGTTGGGATTCTCCGCGCGAAATTCATTGATCTTCGTCATAATCCGGGCATAGCCGCCCAGTTCCTCCACACGAAGTCCCTCGCCCGTATAGCGCACATCTCCCTGCGGCAAGAGATTCGCGTGCGTATCGTTTATCTGTACAATTCCGATCGTCGTCATCTCTCATCCTCTCATTGCCCCAGTGTTACCCAATCCGCCGCGCAAGCACACAAAAAGCCGGCACGCGGATTGCGTGCCGGTCAATTCATTTGGTCGAAGCTACGAAAGAAGCGTCTTTTGTCCTTCGAGTTTTTGCAGCGCCGAGATCTCTTCCGTTGTTTCCACCACGCCGAGATACGTTCCGTCTGCATCGCGCACGGCGAAATATCGGATCAGGATCAAAAGATCGCCCTTTTGGATCCAGAAGCTCTCGGAATCTTTCGTGCCGTCCTTAAACGCCTGCACTAGCGCCTCCACCACATGCAGACTCTTCGGCGGATGGCAGTCGGACACATTGCGGCCGATGATCGTTCGGGTACGGGGGAAGATCCGATCCTTCGTTTCGCTGAAGAAATGCACGGTATCGTCCGCGCCCACAAAAGTCAGATCCGCGGGCAGCGAATTCAGCATCGCCGTCAGCGTCTCCGTCGTAAAATGGCCGCTCGGCAGCTGAATCGGCGCATCATTTACAGGCTGCGGCTCCGCCGTACCGTCTCTGAGCCAGGCCGCCGCGTCGGAAGGGCTTGCTCCCTCCCGGCCGCCCGTAAACACATAGCCGATCTGGGGACTCTCCTGTGCCACAACTTTCCAGTCCGCCTCCGTCAGATGATGGATCAGCATCGGCTTCAGGATCTCCTCTTCTTTTTTCACCATCGAACGGATCTTTTCTTCGGCAGCCCGGGCGTGATCCGCCGCGTGCGCAGGATCTTCCGCGGCCGACTTCAGCAGCGCGCGAATCTCGTCGTCCACGCCCCACATCACCTTGGGCGGTGCCGTCACGCCGTCTCGTTCCAGATACGGAAACAAAAGTGTTTCTTTTCTCGTATAGTGCCGGTCCACTTTCGACAGCGTCCGAAGGGCCGATTCAAAATTCGCCTTCCCGGAAGCCGGATCCTGTTCATACGCGGTCAGCGCGTCTGTCCATTCGCCATCAAGAAACGCCAGGATCCCCCGGTTTTCCTCAGAAAACACCGTCAGCGGATGGCCGCCGGCCGCATCGAAAGAGGCTTCCTGCACATTGCCTTCAAACAGCGTCGCATGCACATCGCACAGATTCTGAATCTCCTCCACCGGTACGCCCGACTGCATCAGCTCGCGCTCGGCCGCGGCGATTTCTGTCGCCGGGACATCATGAAACGCATCCTGAAATTCCGCCTTTACATCTTCCACCGTTTTTCCCGCATGCAGCTGACCAAGTATCGACTGCAGTACTTTCGCTCTTTCTTTCATCTATGTCACTCCTTCGTTTGGATTCTGCCCTGATTGTATCGCGCAAACGAAAAAAAGGATTTGACCGCCGTCAATTTTCAGAAATCTTTGCGTGCGTTTTCCCCGCATGATCTTTCGCACAATGAAACGGAGTACCCCCTTTTCCATCCGTAAACCGCTTTGATATAATACAAGCTGGCCCCTGGCTGAAACCGCAGACAAGCGCCGGCCGGCGCAACCCATGAAACGAAAGAAAGGAGCCACCGCATGAACATAACCATTTTAGGTGGCGGCAACGGCGCATTTGCCACAGCCGCAGATCTGTCCTCTCAGGGACACGATGTCACCATCTATGTCACCGAGGCATACAAAAAACATGTCGAAGGCATCAAAGAATCCCTGGAGATCCGCTGCATCGGAGACGGCCCCAACGGAACGTTCCCGATCAAAAACGTCACCCATGATCTAAAGGAAGCGCTACACCGTGCCGATCTGATCCTCCCGGTCTCCACCGCCTACGCGCAGGAATCCATGGCGAAAGAACTCGTCCCCTACATACAGCCCGGTGACCGCATCATCCTCACCCCGGGCAGCACCGGCGGCGCACTCGTGTACGCCAAAATCTTTCATGAAGCGGGCAAACTCGAAGGCATTAAACTGGCGGAAATGCACACGCTGCCCTACGCCGCAAGAAAAGTAGACGAAACGACCGTCAACATCCTGCACATGTGCGGCCTGCTCTACTTTGCCGCCTTCCCCGCCAGATACAATCGGGAACTGTACGATCTCACCAAAGAACTCTTTCCCGCCGTCACGCTCGTCAACGATGTGCTCGAATCAAGCCTCAACAACGGAAACGCCTCCAGTCACCCGGCGCCCGTCGTGCTGAACGCGGGGAAAATTGAATATTACGACAAACACTATCATTACAGAGAAGGCATTACGCCTTCCGTCGCCCATGTCGTAGAGGCCATCGACGACGAACGAAAGGACATCTGCGGCGCCTTCGGCTACAAAGAAACCGGCATTATCGAACGCCTGCACAAAATGGGCTACGGAACGCACGAAGAAACGCTGTATGAAACGTATCAGAGCAGCACCGACATCTTCCTGCAGATCGAAGGCCCCAACGACCTGAGCGGCCGCTACCTCACGGAAGACGCGCCCTGCTCCCTCGTTGCTATGGCGGAAATCGGCCGCGCCGTCGGCGTACAAACCCCGCTGATGGATTCCATCATCCACCTGGCCTCCGTGCTTCGCAGTGAAAACTACTGGGAAACCGGCCGCACCCTGGAAGACATGGGACTGGGCGGCATGAACAAAGAACAAATGCTGGATTTCGTCCGAAACGGCTATCCCGAACAAAGAGAGGAATAATGTATGGAAAAAGAAGGACTCATCACTGAACTGCGCCAGTTTCTGGATGACGAAGGCCGCCTCACCAAAATGCCCGTCAAAAGAAAAAAGAAACTCGCATTCCTATCGCTGCTGGCGCCCCGGTTTGAAACCGGCCGCATCTACACCGAAAAAGAAGTCAACGCCGTCATCAACGAATACCACACCTTTGGCGACCCCGTCACTTTCCGCAGAGAACTCATCGAACACGGCATCCTGTCCCGCGACCGCGCCGGCACCGAATACCGCCGTTCGGAAGAACTGCCGACGTTTGAAGAACTGCTGCACCAGTACGGGTAGGAGCTATAACTAGTTGTATAGAGTAATCCACGCGACCTAGAAAATACTCCACCAAAAACAGACCGCCCTGAAAATGAGGCGGTCTGCTTCTATCTGCGTGTGGATCGAGATAACTATCTGATCAAGTAAAAAGGGAACTTACTTTGTCTTAAATTATAGAATTCTACTGCATTTTACCTAAAGCAACTTAATTCTCCATGAATAGGATTAAGACTCGATATCGTCCGGCGTCAGAGTGATAGGCTGTAGATCGGGTTTTCCTTTCCTGTAATGCTTCATCACGAAATACAGGATCACACCAATTGCACAATATACTGCCAGCGATACATAACCTCCGAGGGACAGTTCCAGACAAGATCCGATAACAATCCATATAGAGACAGCCATTCCAACTATTAGGAATGCATTGCCGCCTGGTGCGCGATATGGTCTGGGCCATTCTGGATGCTTTTTACGCAGCACCATCGCATCAAGACAACACATAAAATACACCAACCCAGCAGCAATACAAGAAACTGCATAAATGTACTGCACCCAATCATCTCCAGTAAATAGACAGAAGAAAATCGAGAAGAACAATACGACAATATTAGCCACAAAAGGTTGTCCTCTTTTATTCACTTTCGCGAAAACGTGAGGTAACTGGTTCAATTGAGCTGCACCGTAAATAACGCGGGAAGATGACGTCCAAAATCCCATCAGTGTCGTAAAGGCGTGAAGGATCCCGGCGAAGATTGCCAAAACACCGATTATGCCCGGCAATCCATATCTTGCGACTAACTCCGGTTCAGGCATGCTCATTCTCGCAATTTCTGAAGCTGGCGCCATTCCACCAATTGCTAATACAATGAAGAAATAAAGTATTGCCGGCACGAACAATGCTGACAAGATACAGCGGGCGCAGAAC
>ERZ1032871.135-NODE-135-length-11075-cov-14.614610_pt1 | contig 11075 bp, 11 predicted proteins | sample MGYA00519026_ERZ1032871 | MGnify/ENA primary metagenome ERZ1032871 (study PRJEB33719, sample SAMN04262510) | wastewater metagenome | biome: rural village; feature: composting latrine chamber; material: composting feces with ash | place: El Salvador | collected...
CCCGCCGCAGGAGCCTCCGATCGCGCATCGCGACGACGGCGGCCGCAGCGGCGACGTGGGCGTCACGACGCACCGGGCGCGGCTCCGGCGGCATGATCGGCGGGCTCATCGCCCAGAAGATCGACCCCGCCATCCTGGGGCAACTCGGCGGCGGCCGGCCGGCGGCGATCATCACCGGCACCAACGGCAAGTCCACCACCACCCGCATGCTCGCCGCCGCGATGCGCGCCGCCGGCGACTCCGTGGCCACCAACGAAGGCGGCGACAACATGGACGCCGGCGTCATCTCCGCGCTGATGGCCTCCCCGGACGCGGACACGCTGGTCCTGGAGGTCGATGAGCTGCACGTCGCGCACATCGCCGCGGACCTGAAGCCGAAGGTGCTGCTCCTGCTGAATCTGTCGCGGGATCAGCTCGACCGGGTGGGCGAGATCAACAAGATCGAGGGTTCGCTGCGCGCGGCCGTCGACGCGAATCCGCAGGCCACGGTCATCGCGAACTGCGACGACCCGTTGATCGCCTCGGCCGCCTGGGACGCGAAGAACGTAGTGTGGGTGTCCGCCGGCGGCGGCTGGACCAACGATGCGACGAGTTGTCCCCGCACCGGCGGGCCGATCATCCGCGACGGCGACGACTGGTACGCGGTGAAGGAGCTCCCCGGTGGCGGTGCTTTCCGACGGCCCGCCCCGGCGTGGACCATCACCGATGACGGGATCGCCACCCCGTACGGCACGACCATTCCCCTGGATCTGACGCTGCCGGGCGCGGCCAACCGCGGCAACGCCACCTTGGCCACCGCCGCAGCCGTCGAGCTCGGCGCCGAGGCGACCGTCGCCGCGACGGCGTCGGAGGGCGTGGACAACGTCGCCGGCCGATACTCGACGGTGCGGGTCGGAGACCACGAGGTGCGCATGCTTCTGGCGAAGAACCCGGCCGGCTGGCAGGAGGCCCTGTCGATGGTCGACCGCGACGCCGACGGCGTGGTCATCGCGGTCAACGGCCACGTCGCCGACGGCGAGGACCTGTCGTGGCTGTGGGACGTGGTGTTCGAGAACTTCGACGGCATGTCCGTCATGGCGTCCGGCGAGCGCGGCACCGACCTGGCCGTGCGCCTGCTGTACGCGGGCATCGAGCACGACCTGCTGCACGATCCGCTGGAGGCCATCGCCGCGTGCCCGCCGGGCCGCGTGGAGGTCCTGGCGAACTACACGGCGTTCCGCGACTTGAAGAAGGCCATCGAGCGTCGCGCGGCGGCGTCGGAAAGCGAGCGAAGCTGACCATGACCGACCTGAACATCGGCCTCATCCTCCCGGACGTGCTGGGCACGTACGGCGACGACGGCAATGCGCTGGTGCTGCGCGAACGCGCCCGCCGCCGCGGCTTCGACGCGACAGTCACGCCCATCAAGCTCGGCGAGCCCGTGCCGGAGGGCCTGGACGTGTACGCCATCGGCGGCGGCGAGGACGCGGCCCAGACCATCGCCGCGGAGCACCTGGCCAAGGACGGCGGTCTGGCGCGCGCCGCCGCCGCGGGCCGCCCGATTCTGGCGATCTGCGCCGGCTTCCAGGTGCTCGGCGAGACCTTCCGCGCCGGTGGCCGCGAAATAGCCGGCCTGGGACTCGTCGACGCCCGCACGGAGTCGCTGCCGGAGCGGGCCATCGGTGAAATCCGCACCCGACCGGACGGCGACGCCACCGCGGGTACCTTCCTCGAGGGCCTGTCGGCGACGCTGACGGGTTTCGAGAACCACCTGGGCAAGACGATCCTCGGCCCGGACGCGAAGCCCCTGGGCCGCGTCATCCGCGGCGTGGGCAACGAGGGCCCCGACCGTCAACCCGAGCCTGGCCGTGCGCCGGGTCCGGTGCGGGCGGCGGACGGCGGGAAGGTCGGCGTCGTCAAGCACGAAGCCACCGAAACTCCGACCGGCGGCGACGAAGGCGCGGTGCAGGGCAGCATCGTGGCGACGTACCTGCACGGGCCGGTGCTGGCGCGCAACCCGCAGCTGGCGGATCTGCTGCTGGCGAGGGCGATGGGCGTCGACGTCGCGACGCTGGAGCCGTTGGACCTGCCGGTCATCGACCGACTGCGCGCCGAGCGGATCGCGTCGAAGCCGCGGCCGAAGAGCGAGCGGTAGGTTTCGGGCGCCTCATTCGGCGCTCACCCCGGGGCCGGGTCATACCGAAGTATGACCCGGCCTTCGCCATGCAATCGACGCGTGGGCCGATGGAATCCGCGTCCGGCGACGGTGGAATGGGAACCATGAGCAACCCCACCGCCACCGCGCCCGACGCCGACGCTTCCGCCATGACCCCGGCCGCCGCCCCTGCCCCGCATCGCTCCCGCCGGATCGACTCCCTCGACGCGATCCGCGGCTTCGCCTTGTGCGGCATCGCCTTCGTCAACGTCCCCATGCTGTGGGACGTGATGAACGGCCCGCCCCTCGGGCCGAACCACGTCCGCGAGCTGCTGGACATGTTCGTGCAGCAGCGTTTCTTCCCCATCTTCTCGCTGCTGTTCGGCATCGGATTCGGTCTGATGTGGGCCGCCGCCCGCACCCGCGCCGCCCATCCGAGGGTGGTGATGCTCCGCCGCTTCGTCTTCCTGCTCGCCCTCGGCGCCGGCCATCAATTCCTGCAGCCGGGCGAGGCGCTGTTGCCCTACGCCATCTGCGCGCTCGCGTTTCTGCTGCCGGCGACGTTCCTGCCCGCACGCCTGCTGGCGCCTGCGTCTGCCGCGGCGGGTGCGGTGCTGTTCGGCGTCGCACTGGTCCTCGCCGGCGGCTTGGCGACGATCCCCGGCCTGTTCCTGCTCGGCTTCGCCCTGGCGCTGTACGACGTCCCGCGCGCTCTCGACGGCAACGTCAAGCTCAACGCGATCATCCTGGTCATCGCCGCCCCGCCGGCGACGGCGGCGCTGCTGTGGCAGAACGCCGACCCGATGGCCCCGGGCCTTTCGACATCGAGCACCGTCGCCGGCACCGCGATGGCCGTCGCATATGTGGCGCTGCTCGGCTTCCTCATGTCCACTCCCCTGCGTCGCGCCGTCGTGGCCGTCTTCGCGCCGCTGGGCCGGATGTCGCTGACCAACTACGTCGGGGCCACGCTGCTGTTCCTCCTCGTCGAGGGCTCCCTGCCCCTGTTCGGCGTCGTCGACCAGTCGGCGGCGTCGTGGACCGCCGCGATGGCCGTGGTCGCGGGCGCCCTGGTGGCGCAGTGGATGTTCTCCGCCGCGTGGCTGACGTTCTTCCGGTGGGGCCCGCTGGAGTGGGTATGGCGCACGGCGACGTGGGCAGGTGCCACCCCGGCCGAACCGAAGCCTGCCGCAGCCGAACGGACGCCGGCCACGGTGACCATCACGGCAGAGAGCTCCGCAGCGCCGTCGAGCGCGACGCGTTAGCGCCAGCCGTTGAGCAGGCGCGACACCTCCACGCCCCACTCGGCATCCGGGTTGATGCCGGAGCCCAGCCGTTCGGCTAACACCGCCACCACCAGGTCACGGCGACGCGGGGCCCGCTCGGCGTCCGCTCGAGACGGAGCGTCGGGCAACTCGTCCAGGGTGAGGTCGGTGCCATAAGCGGGGTTGCCCGGCTGCTGGCGCCACGACTCGGCGATCGAGCCGGCGTCGTAAGGGTCCAGCCCGGTCTGGTCGACCAGCAAGTGGGCGCGGCGGCGGTCCTCGTCACGGTCCGCGGCCACCGGCAGCGCGATGCGTCCGGGCGTGCCCGCGGGTTTGCCGTTCCTGGCCAAAGAGTCCGCCCCGATCGCATTCCATGCCTTGACCACAGGGCGTCCGAGCTGCTCGGAAATCCACTGACTCTCCACCACCCCCTCGGGCAGGAAGTCGTCGCCATCGCGCCCCGGGTAGTAGTTCGACGTGTCGATGACGGTGACGTCATCCGGCAGGTCTGCCAGCAGCGGCGCAATACCGGGGATGGCCTGCAGCGGAATCTACAAGATCAGCACCGCGACGTCCTGCACCGGCTCCTCCGCAGTAAGGGCCCGAGCGCCATCGCGCAGCAGGTCGTCGGGGATGGTCTCGGGGCCACGAGAATTGGCCACGCCGACGTCATGGCCGGCGGCGCTCGGCTTGCGCACCAGCGTCGCTCCGATGTGCCCGGTACCGAGGATGCCGATCTTCATGTTTCTGCTCCCCTTCAGGATCGATTGTCGGGGACGGTGACGCCGATCTCTCCGACTTGCCCACCGGCTTCCACGCCTACCCTGCCCCAAGGTTCGGCGAGAGTCACGCACTGATCGTTAACGAACCGCTCACCGGTCGACGCCTTCTCCCGTCCGACGGCGCGGGACTATGATTCCCGCGTGCAATCGATTCTCCCCGGCTTCCTGGTGTCGATCTCGCTGATCGCGGCGATCGGCGCCCAGAACGCCATGGTCCTGCGCCACGGAATCGCCCGCAGCCACGTCGCCGCAGTCGCCGCGTTCTGCATCGTCTCCGACGCCATCCTCATGTCCGCCGGCACCGCCGGATTCGGGGCGGCACTGCAGGCCAACCCGCGGGTGCTCACGGCGGTGACGCTGCTCGGCGTGGCGTTCCTGCTGGCCTATGGCGCGATGTCGCTGCGGTCGGCGTGGAAGTCGCTGCCGGCCAGGTCCACCGCGCCGGCCGCTGCATCGGCCACCGCCCCGGTCGGCGGATCCGGTTCCGCGCCGGCGTCGTCGCAAAGCAAAGCCACCGACGGCGACCCGCAGGAAGGCAAGGGTCTGTCAGCGAAGGGGACCGTGGCGCGCACGCTGCCGGGCGCCATCGTCGGCGTCGCCGCGGTGACGTGGCTGAACCCGCACGCGTACCTGGACACGGTGGTGCTGGTCGGGTCGCTGGCGGCGTCCTACGGCGAGCAGCGGTGGTGGTTCACGCTCGGCGCGATCATGGCGTCGGCGGTGTGGTTCAGCACCCTCGCCGCCGGGGCGCGCGCGTTCAGCCGGCGGTTGGCGCGGCCGCGGACGTGGACGACCATCGATGCACTGACCGGACTGGTCATGATCGGCATCGCTGTCAAGCTTCTGGTCGGCCTGGCCTGACGCTCGACCCGGCGGCCCACCACATTTGACGTGGCGCTGCAGAAATGTCGTTTACGCGATGAATCACTACGGTGCACGTAATCGCCGACACATCATCGTGAGATCGAACCCTCACCATCGGACGCACCACTTGTCATGACCAGTCGTACAATGGACGGCATGACCTCCTCCCCCGAGCAGCGCACGCTGGCCCTCCTGTCGCGACACAGCATCGAGCACGGGCCCACGCCGAAGCACGCGCAGCTCAAGGCCATTCTCACCGAGGTCTGCCACGACGACCTGCGGCCGGGCGACTCCCTGCCCAGCGAGCGCGTGCTCGAGGAGGTCTTCGGCGTGAGCCGCATCACGGTCCGCCGCGCGATCGGGGACATGGTCGCCGATGGCACGGTGGAGAGTTTCCGCGGCAAGGGCACCTTCGTCGCCAAGCGCCCGTTGCGCTCCGATCTGAGCCTGGGCAGCTTCACCGCCGAGATGACGCAGCAGGGTGCGGAGCCGTCGGCGATGATCCTCGTCGCCGAGCGGGCCGAGCCGCCGGAGCCGGTGGCGGAGTTCCTCGGCGATGGCCCGCATGTGCACCTGGTCCGGGTGCGGCTTGGCGACGGCCTGCCGTATTCCGTCGACGACGGCTGGTACAACGCGCATCTCGCCCCGGGTCTTTTGGAGCGGTCGGTGCACAAGTCGGTGTATTCGATCCTGGCGTCGGAGTTCGACGTCCCGATCGACGAGGCCGAGCAGGTGTGCACGGCGGCCGCAGCGACGGCGGACGTCGGCCGGGCCCTGGGCATCGACGTCGGGCACCCGGTTCTGCGCATTCGTCGGCTTTCGTCGAGCCGCCGCCGCCCCGTGAAGGTGTGCACGTCGACGTATCGGCCGGATCGTTACACCCTGCGCATGCGCCTTCGCGACGGACGGGAGTAGCACCATGACCGAGCCGAGCGACGGCCCCGACGCCGGGCGATGCGACGGCCACGTCATCGGTCGCGCGGTCACCCCGCAGGGAGTGCTGCCGAACGCCTACGTGGCATGGGCCGACGGCGTGATCACGCAGGTGCGCCCCACCCGACCCGGCGACCCCGAGCCCGACGGGGGCCCGCTGATCCTGCCGGGCCTGGTCGACGTGCACAATCACGGGGCGGCGGGACACGGGTTTCCCACCTCGGATGCGCGGGGGTGCGCCGTCGCTGCCGCCCATCACCGCAGGTGGGGCACGACGACGTTGTTCGCGTCGACGGTCTCCTCCCCGCCGTCTGCCCTCGCCCGCCAGGTGGCGGTGCTCGCAGAGGTCGCCGACGACGGCCACGTCGACGGCATCCACCTGGAGGGTCCGTTCCTCAACGCCTGCCGTTGCGGCGCCCAGGATCCCCGCGCCATCGTGCCGGGCGACCCCGCGGCCCTTGAGATGCACCTAGACGCCGGGCGGGGCCACGTCCGCGCCATCACGCTGGCTCCGGAAACCGACCGCATCGACGACCTGCTGCGCGTCTGCGCCGACCGCGGCCTCGTGGTCTCCTTCGGCCACACCGACGCCGACTACGACACCACCGCCCGCGTCATCGGTGCCGCCGCCGACCTGGGCCTCACCGTCACCGCAACCCATCTGTTCAACGCCATGCCGCGCGTCCACCACCGCGACCCGGGTGCCGCCGGTGCGCTGCTGGCGGCCGCCGCCTGCGGCGAGGCCGTCGTCGAACTCATCGCCGACGGCGTCCACGTCTCCGACGCCGTGGTCGACCTGGTCCGCGCGACCACCGGCCCGCGCGGAATCACGCTGGTCTCCGACGCCATGGCCGCCACCGGCATGCCCGACGGCGACTACGTCCTGGGCGCCCTGCCGGTCACCGTCACCGGCGGCGTCGCCCGACTCACCACGACCACCGCCGAGGACCACGGCGATTCCGACTCCTCCCCCGGGTCCATCGCCGGCGGAACCACCACCCTCCACGACCAAGTCCTGCTCATGCTCCGCCGCGGCATCGACCCCGCCGACGTCGCGCAGATGGCGTCGTCCACCGGGGCGAAGGCAGCCGGATTCGCTGATCGGGGGACCATTGCCGTCGGAAAGCGGGCCGATTTGCTACTTTGCGACGATGCCCCCGCACGCAACCCGGCCCCACGCGACGGACGGGCCCCGACCCCGCCGACCGTGATCACGGCGGGAAAGCGAAAGGAACGCTGACGTGGAGATCATCATCCTGGACACCCCCGAGGAGGTCGGGCTGCTCGCCGCCGACGTAATGGCGCGCTACATCAAACAGGGCGCCACGCTCGGCCTCGCCACCGGATCCACCCCCGTCGGCGCATACCGCGAACTCGTGCGACGCCACCGTGAAGAGGGACTGTCCTTCGCGAAGTGCCGCGCGTTCCTCCTCGACGAATACATCGGTCTGGGCCCCGACCACCCGCAGAGCTACCACGCCACCATCCGCCGCGAACTGACCGCGCACGTCGACATCGAAGACGCCCTCGTGCAGTCCCCCAACGGCCTCGATCCCCGGCATGCCAGCGACTACGACCGGGCGATCACCGCGGCCGGCGGCATCGACATCCAGCTGCTCGGCGTCGGCACCGACGGCCACATCGGGTTCAACGAGCCCGGCAGCTCCCTGTCGTCCGGGACCCGCGTGAAGACGCTCCACCCCCGCACCATCGAGGACAACGCTCGTTTCTTCGATTCCATCGACGACGTCCCCCACCACGTGGTGACGCAGGGACTCGCCACCATCGGGCGGGCGCGTCACCTGTTGCTGCTGGCCACCGGCATCGTCAAGGCCGACGCCGTCGAGGCGCTGTGCGAGGGGCCGGTGTCCGCCTTGTGCCCCGCGTCGGTCCTGCAGTACCACCCGCACGCCACGGTCATCGTCGACCAGCAGGCGGCATCGCAGCTGGAAAACGCCGAGTACTACCGGTACGCCTACCAGTGCAAGCCGGAGTGGCAGGAGATCTAGCGGCGGGCGCACACTGCCAGGCTCCCGGCCGGGGCTCACACCGCCAGGCTCCCGGCCGGGGGGTCACACCGCCAGGCTCCCGGCCGGGGGTCACACCGCCAGGCGTCCGGTCAGGGCGCGCGACAGCGTCAACTCGTCGACGTATTCCAGGTCGCCGCCGAGCGGCATGCCCGACGCCAACCGCGTCACCGTCAATCCCGGGAAGTCCCGGAGCAGCCGCGCCAGGTACGTCGACGTCGCCTCCCCTTCGGTGTTGGGGTCCGTCGCGATGATCACCTCGGTGATCTCCGGCGGCGGCACGTTGCCGTCCGCGTCGATGACCCCGCTCGGCGAATCGTCGCCCGGGCCGAATCCCGGGGGCGCCGGGACGTCGGCAAGCACCCCGCCGATGCGCTGCAGGAGCGTGCGGATGTTGAGCTCGTTTGGTCCGATGCCGCCCAAGGGGTCCAGCGCCCCGCCGAGGACGTGGTACCGGCCCTCGAACTCGCCGGTGCGCTCGATGGCCTGGATGTCGCGGGCTTCCTCGACGACGCAGATCAGGCCGCGATCGCGGCGGGTGTCGGCGCAGTAGCGGCACACCTCGGCGGCGGAGATGTTCCCGCAGACGCGGCAAAAGTGCACGCCGTCGCGCACCCGCGCCAGCGCCGACTGGAGGCGGTCGACGTCCTCCGGGTCCACCTTGAGCAGGTGGAAGGCGATGCGTTGCGCGCTTTTCGGCCCGATGCCGGGCAGGCGCGCGAACTCATCGATGAGATCTTGAAGCGGTCCTTCGAACAATTCGGGGGCCGGTCCTAGAAGCCGAAGTCGCCGCCGAGGCCGCCGAAGCCCTCCTGCAGCGGGCCCATCTTCTCCTGGGCGAGGTCCTGGACCCTCTTGGTGGCGTCGCCGAACGCGCCGAGGATGAGGTCCTGCAGCCCGTCGACGTCCTCCGGGTCGACGACCTTCGGGTCGATCTGAACGTCGGTGACCTCGCCGGAGCCGAGCATGGTGACCTTGACCAGGCCATTGCCGGCCTCGCCGACGACGGAGGAGGCGACGATCTCGGCCTGGGCGGCTTCGAGCTGGGCCTGCATCTGCTGGGCCTGGGCGAGGATGGCGTTCATGTCGGGCTGGCTCATGGGGTGTCCTTCTTCGTTCGCTGGCGTGGCCCGGCGGCCGGGGCGCGCCGGGGCGGCTGGTTCGTCGCCCGATTGTAGCGGCGGCCCCGGATTCGCCCTTGTTCCCCCGCGCCGAATACCCTAAAGTTTCCGTAATCATGATAAACCACGTCGCAACCACGGCTTTCTACGTCCGTATCCGCACCGCCTAGCGGCGGACTCCCGGACCCGGTGCCCCGAGGGGTACCCCGAAGGACGCTTCCGCACCCGCCACCGGTTCCGCCATCGCGGTCCGGTGATTGCCGCGTGCGTTGATTCCCCGCGTCCCGGTTTCTTCGCGTCTTGGTTTTCGCCGCTTCCCGGTAATCCCCGCCCGGGCGGCCCCCGCATCGCCGACGCACGCCCGCGATCTTCCGGACCGGCGCTCATTCCCGATCCCCGATCGCGGCCGCGGCACCGCCATCCCCGCCCGGGCCTCATCTTCAACCGAGAAGCCCGGAGAGCACCCATGCCCGTTTACCGGAACGGCCGTCACGAACACGGCCAAAATTTTCTGACCGACCCCCGCCACGTGTCGGCCATCGTCTCGCTGGTCGCCGCCACGGAGGGCCCCATCGTCGAAATCGGCCCCGGTTCGGGCGCCCTGACGTTGCCGCTGCAGCGTCTCGGGCGGCCCGTCACTGCGGTCGACGTCGACGCGAAATTGACTGCGGAGCTGCGCAAGCGCGTCGACGCCTCCGTCACCACCGTCGTCACCGGCGATTTCCTGCGGCACCGGCTGGCGCCGACACCGCAGGTCATCGCCGGCAATTTGCCGTTCCACCAGACCACGGCGATATTGCGGCACCTGCTGCACGCGCCGGGGTGGACCGATGCCATCCTGCTGGTGCAGTGGGAGGTCGCCCGTCGCCGAGCCGCTGTGGGTGGCGCCACGATGATGACCGCCCAATGGTGGCCATGGTTCACGTTCGAGCTGCACGGCCGGGTCCCGGCGGCGGCGTTCACGCCGCGACCCGGCGTCGACGGCGGCATCCTGGTCATCCGGCGCCGCCGGAAGCCTTTGCTCGCCGCGCGGGAACGCAAGCGGTACAAGGCTTTCGTCCACGGTGTTTTCACCGGCCGCGGCCGGGGGCTGGCGGAGATTTTGCGCAAGACCACCATGGCCTCGCCCGCCGACGCCCGCGCCTTCCTCGACTCGCGGCACCTTCCCCGGACCGCACTGCCCAAGGAGCCGCGCGCCGACGATTGGGTCGCGATGTACCGCAGGTTCGGCGCCTGACCAGCCGGCGCCACCGGATGCGCAATCGCCGACATCGGTGCCGGTGTCGGTACCGGCGCGGTGCCGACGACCGCGCCCGGCGGCTGCCGTTACAGCGGTTTGGCGCCGAGTTCCTTGGCCAGCAGTTCCATCACGACGGTTTTCTGGTCGCGATGGTCCAGTTCGCCCGGGGTGCGGGCGGCGTCAAGGAGTTCACGTTCCTCGTCGTCGAGGCCGTCCTGGTCGGGGTGGCCGCCGAAGTCCGGGTCGGGAGGCGGAGGCGCATCGTCGTACGGCTCCGGCGGCGGGGGCACGTCATCGTACGGTTCGGGCGACGGGGGCACGTCGTCGTAGCGACGTTTGACCACGCCCTGCGTTCCCGGTGCCGGCGGCGGCGGAACGTACCTCTTCGGCTCGCCCGCACCCTGGTCCCGGGCCGCTGCGGTCTGCTGCACCGCCTGGCGGGCCGCCGCGAGCGCATCGGACACACCGGGGTGGCCGCCCTGCGCCGCCTGACCCGTCCCGTCTCCCGGTCCGCCCCGGTTGCCGGACCGACCGTTCGCGTCCTCGGCGCTGCGCTGCGCGGCTTCTTGGGCGCGACGGCGTTCCTCGAGGATCCGTCGATACGCGGGCACGGAACCCGACTGTTCAGCAGGTGCCGGGTTCGCCTGTTCAGCGGGCGCCCGCTTCGGTGGTTCGGCAGCTGCCGGGTTCGTCTGTTCAGTGGGTGTCTGGC
>ERZ1032871.136-NODE-136-length-11047-cov-18.994541_pt1 | contig 11047 bp, 8 predicted proteins | sample MGYA00519026_ERZ1032871 | MGnify/ENA primary metagenome ERZ1032871 (study PRJEB33719, sample SAMN04262510) | wastewater metagenome | biome: rural village; feature: composting latrine chamber; material: composting feces with ash | place: El Salvador | collected...
GGATCCGCCAGGCCATCACCCGCGGCATGGCCGACCAGTCCCGCACCATCCGCCTGCCCGTCCACCTGGTCGAGCAGGTCAACAAGATCTCCCGAATCAAGCGAGAGCTGTACCAGCAGCTGGGCCGCGAGGCCACCAACGAGGAGCTGGCCGAGGAGTCCGGCATCCCCGAGGCCAAGATCGAGATGCTGCTGCGCCAGTCCCGCGACCCGGTGAGCCTGGACATGCCGGTGGGCACCGACGAGGAAGCGCCGCTGGGCGACTTCATCGAGGACTCGGAGGCCACCGACGCCGAGGAGGCCGTCGTCGCCTCGCTGCGCCACCACGACGTCCGCCGCGTGCTGTCGACGCTGGAGATCCGCGAGCAGGAGGTCATCAAGCTGCGCTACGGCCTCGATGACGGCCTGCCCCGCACCCTCGATCAGATCGGCCGCCACTTCGGCCTGTCCCGCGAGCGCGTCCGCCAGATCGAGCGTGAGGTCATGGCCAAGCTGCGCGAGGGCGAGCGCGCCGACAAGCTGCGCGCCTACGCCAAGTAACCCCGCTTTCCCGTAGTTCCCGGTCGCCGGGATCCCTGCGGGCGCATCCGCCGCCCCGTCACCGCATCCGCTCGGTGCCGGGGCGCGCCGCTTTGTCGGGAACAAACCAACCCCGGTTGCGGTTATTGTTGAAGTATTCGCGCCGCCCGTCGTCACGTCGATGGGGTGGCGCGCCGCCGCGCACGTGCGCGGGCAGACGTTTTGAGCCCCCGGAGGACAGCAGTGAGGGATCTGGTAGACACCACGGAGATGTATTTGCGCACCGTCTTCGAGCTCGAAGAAGAAGGCATCATCCCCCTGCGTGCCCGAATCGCCGAGCGGCTGCAGCAGTCCGGCCCGACGGTGAGCCAGACGGTGGCCCGCATGGAGCGCGATGGCCTGCTGTCGGTTGCCCCGGACCGCAGCCTGAAGCTGTCGGAAGAGGGCCGCGCCCGCGCGACGGCGGTGATGCGCAAGCACCGACTGGCCGAGCGCCTGCTCACCGACGTCATCGGGCTGGAGTGGGACAAGGTCCACGACGAGGCCTGCCGGTGGGAGCACGTGATGAGCGACGAGGTCGAGCGCAAGCTGCTGGAGGTCCTCGACGAGCACACCGTGTCGCCGTTCGGCAACCCCATCCCGGGGCTGGAGGAACTGGACTCGACTGCCGCGGCCGACCTTCCGGCCGACGCCGTCCGCCTGTCCGAGCTGCCCGAGGGTGGCCCGCACCACGTGACGGTGCTGCAGATCAACGAGATTCTTCAGGTCGAGCCGACCTACATGAAGCGACTTCACACCGCCGGCATCATGCCGGGCGCCGAAGCCGAGGTCGAGCTTTACCCGGGGCGTGTGACGTTGGCGCGTGGCGATCATTCTCTGGACATCCCGGATACGCTCTCCCACGCGGTCATGGTGGTGCACGACAAGTGAAAATCCTGGTGACGGGTGGCGCCGGTTACGTCGGTGGCGTGACCACCGCCGTCTTGCTGTCCGAGGGCCACGAGGTGACCGTCCTCGACGATCTGTCGACGGGCAATCGCGACGGCGTGCCCGAAGGTGCAGAGTTCATCGAGGCCAACGTCGCCGACGTCATAGGCGACGTGCTTTCCGACGGCGCATTTGACGGGGTGCTGCATTTCGCGGCGCGTAGCCTGGTCGGAGAGTCCGTGGAGGCGCCGGCCGAGTACTGGCACGGCAACGTCGGAACCACGCTGACGTTGCTCGACGCGATGCGCGACACGAACACGCACAACCTGGTGTTCTCCTCCACCGCCGCGACCTACGGCGAGCCGAAGCAGGTGCCGATCACCGAGGACATGCCCACCGCCCCGACCAACGCGTACGGTGCGACGAAGCTGTCCATCGACTACGCCATCACCTCGTATGCCCGGGCCTACGGGCTGGGGGCGACGAGTCTGCGGTACTTCAACGTCGCCGGCGCGTGGAACGGCCACGGCGAAAACCGCGTCGTGGAAACCCACCTGATCCCCCTGGTGCTGCAGGTGGCGTTGGGTCACCGCGACAAGATCATGGTCTTCGGCAACGACTGGCCGACGGCCGACGGCACCGCGGTGCGCGACTACATCCACGTCAAGGACCTCGCCGACGCTCACCTGCTGGCCCTGGGCTCGAATGAGGCGGGTACGCACCGCATCTTCAACCTCGGCTCCGGCGACGGGTACTCGGTCCGCCAGGTCATCGACACCTGCCGCGAGGTCACCGGCCACCCGATTCCGGCGGAGGACGCCCCGCGCCGCGGCGGCGACCCGGCGATCCTCATCGCCTCGTCCGCCCGCGCCATTTCCGAGTTGGGCTGGAATCCGAAGCTGACGGATCTGAAGACCATCGTCTCTGACGCGTGGGAGTTCACCGAGTCCCTCGGCGACCGCGCACATTCCGCCCGCCGCTGATCGACAGCTTTTCGTCTGACCAGTATTCGCCGTCCTCCGGGTGCACCTCACCGAGGATGGCGGTGGTGGCCTCCAGCATCGACCGCAGGGCTTCCTCGCCCCGCCCCGAGGTCATGGCGACCAGGAGCAGCTGGGAAAGGGAATGCCCGGGGTCGGTGACCAGGGCCGCGTCGAGTGCGGCCTTGGCAATGGTGGCGTTGCCGTGAACGTGGCGGTCGATGGCGTAGCAGGCCAGGGCGTTGGCCCGCGCCGTACCCCGGAAGATGCGGGCGCAGCCGAGCCACAGCGCCCGGACGGTGTCCTCGACGTCGCCGAGGATCTCACACATGGTCAGGTCGCGCAGCAGCAGGCTGACCAACGGCCGGGCCAGGGTACGCAGGTGCATCGGTTCGGTCAGAGCATCGTCGACGCTGATGTCGCCCCGGTCGACCGCGCCGACGAGGGACAGCCATTCGAGGTGATGTTCGCGAACGAGGTCCATCGCCTCCGGCCCGGCCCCACCGCCGGCGCGCCGAAGCCCCCGGACGTCGTCGTCGGCACGGCGCAACGCCTCCCCCGCCGCGATCCGCAGACCGGCGGGTTCCGGGTGAAACCTTTCCCGCAACGATTCCACGTTCGCCGCGATTGCCTCCCCGCTCGAGTGCAGCCTGTCGGAGGCCCAGGACACCGCCGGGTCGCCGAGGACGCCGAGCACGTGACCGTCGGCATCGGTCACCGACGCACCGGCGTACACGGCGTCGACGCCCGCGAATTGCACGACGTCGATGTCGAAGTCCTCCAGCGCTGCCACGATTCCGTCGCACCGACGCCGAAGATCGTGGCCGTCACCTGTACCTCCGAGGTCTTTACCGCCGTCACCGTCACCGCCGCCGCCCGGCCACGCTTCGGAGATCACGTAGACGTCGGCGCGTTCGTGGCCTTCGGCGGCCATGTCGCCGGCCGCCAGGCGCACGGCGTCGACGTCCGTGCCGTCGATGCCGCGCACCAGCACCGGCCCCGGTTCGCACAGGAACCGGTCTCCGAAGACGAGCACGAGGCATTCTCTCGGGTGGTAGCCCAGCAGCCCGGGCAGGTTGGTCAGCATGTCGACGGCATCGGCGGGGTTCATGGTCGGCCCCATCGGGTACGGCGGGCGGGCATTCCGGTCGGCGTCGTGGCCTCGTGTGGTCATGGCCGCAGGATGCGTGACGCGCCGCTGAGGGGCTCGTCGTAAAGCAGTCCGGCAACCGCCTAATGTGGAGAAAACCCGCCCTGTGGAATATTCGCGGGGCGACGGTGGTTGCACGGTTCAGTTGCCGACAATGGCACGACGTTTCACCCGAACCGGTGAGTAAGGAGGCGCACACCATGGACGAGGGACACGAGATGTACGAAATGCAGTTCCCCGCACCTGAAGTGGGGCCCAAAAACGGTGGCCTGACCATGGTCATCGCCCTGCAGGGCTACGCCGACGCGGGGATGGCGGTGGCGGGTTCGGCTGGTCACCTCACCGATGCGCTCGACCACCGGCCGCTGGTGAACTTCAACAACGACGAACTGGTGGATTACCGTTCGCGCCGCCCGGCGGTGACCATGGTGGGCGACGAGGTCGCCGAAAGCGCCGACTTGGACCTGACGCTGCAGGTGGTGCGCGACAATGCGGGCAAGCCGTTCCTGCTGCTGTCCGGCCCGGAGCCGGATCTGCGGTGGGACGCGTTTTCCGAGGTCGTCGCCGACCTGGCGGAGCGTTTCGACGTTCAGCGCACCGTGTCGCTGTACGCGGCGCCGATGACCGTGCCGCACACGCGGCCGCTGACCGTCATCGCCCACGGCAACGACCCCGAGCTGCTGACCGGCCACCGCACGTGGGGCCAGCGGGTCACGGTGCCGGGCGCGGCCAGCCTGCGCATCGAGTTGGAGCTGAGCCGCCGTGGCCGCAAGACCTGCGGTTTCACCGCCCAGGTGCCTCATTACGTTGCAGCGTCGGACTACCCGCTGGCGGCGTTGCGTCTGCTCGAGGCCGTCGCCGACGCCGGTGATCTGGACTTCCCGCTGACCGCCCTGGAGCGCGAGGCGGACAAGGTCGCCGAGCTTCTGGCCACGCAGGCCCAGGAGTCGGAGGAGGTTGCCGGCATTGTGCACATGCTCGAGCGCCAGCACGACGAGGCGGAGCGCCGCCGTGCGACGCTGGAGTCGAACCCGCTGGTCCGGGAGGACGGGACCATGCCGTCGGCCGATGAGTTGGGTGCCGAGTTCGAGCGGTTCCTGGCGTCGCAGATCGGCGAGCCTTCGCGTGACGACGAGCCGGCCTCCGACTCCCCCGCCGCGGCGGCCGATGACGCCGTGGACGACGACGCACGCGATTCGGAGCAGTCCGATGAGTCGAACGACTCCGACGACTCCGATGGCCCCGACAACCCCGGTGGCCGACGTCCGCGCCGCCCCTGGTTCCGCTTCTAGAATCGCCGGCCGCCCCGACCATCACCTGATGGTTCGGGACGGCCGTCGACATTTGCCGGACTGTTACCGGCTGCAAGCTAGAACTGGCAGGCGCCCGGCAGTTCGATGTCGGAGGAGGAACCGTTGACGGAGGCTTCCTTCAGCGCGATGCCGAACGCCGCCGCCAGGTAGTGGGTGGCCAGCTCCGAGCCGGTCATCATGGGTGCGGCGTGGCCGATGCCCAGCCCCGGTGCGAGGCGGGGGATCTCGGCGGGCACGAACGTGACCTCGGCACCCTGGGCGCACCAGTCGCGGGCCAGCTGCTCGGCCTGCCCGAACGGGATGACGTCGTCGTTACGGCCATTGAGCACCAGCACCGGGGCATTCGGCTTCAGGCGGCCGATGCGGTTGCGGTCGAGGACCTCGACGATTTCCGGGTGCTCGGCGAAGTGATCCGACAGCGATCGGCCGTCGACGGTCCACGAGTTCGTGCGGTGCAGGCCGACGCGCGCCACGGAGTCGTCGATGCAGTCCTCCGACAGCTCGGACAGGATCCGCTTGCCGTAGGGCGACGCGATGTCGTCCATGAGCGGGCGCAGGTGCGGCTCGGCGGCTAGGAACCCGTTGACCGCGTAGCCGATGGCCCCCATGATCAGGTTGCCGTCGATGCGGGTGAGCACCTGCGACAGGTCGGCCGTCGGGGCGCCGGCGAAGGTGACCACGACGTTGAGCTCCGGAGCGTAGGTCTGCGCCAGCTCTGCGGCCGATGCGGTGGCGCCGCCGCCCTGCGAGTACCCCCAAAATGCGATCGGCGAGTCGGCGGGCAGGCCGTCGATGACCAAGCCGGCGCGGGCGGCATCGAGGACCGTCTGTCCCTGGTCGACGCGGTTTACGTAGGTGTGCACGCCGGGCGCCCCCAACCCGATGTAGTCGGTGACCACCACGCGGAAGCCCTGCTCCAGCAGCGGTTCGACCTGGTCGATCTGCCCGCCGCCCTCTTCGCCGAACGTCTCCGACGGCACGCACTTGTCGGCCTGCCCGACGGTGCCCGGTGCGACGACGACGGTCGGCCGCGGCCCCTCGTGCTCCCAGGGCACGTCCGGCACGGCGACGACTCCCCCGACCTCGCGGCCACGGCCGACTCCGTCGCGGGTGGCGAACCTGAAGATCCGCGCCGTGTACTCCACCGACTCCCCTCCGCTCGAACCGTTGGCCGAGCTTCCGCCGCCGATGCTTCCCGACGGCGACGGGGCGGGCCGAGACGACAGCACGGTCCCGGGGGCCGCTTCGACGATGGGGAGGTCTTCGCCGTAAAGCGAGGCCGCATCAACCGCGCCTTCGCCTGCCGAGGCAATACCGGGAAGCACCGCCCCCGCCGTCGCCGTGAACATTCCCGCCGCCACCAGCGCCGCCACCGTGCGCCTGAATCCGTTTTCAGTTTGCATGTGAACATGTAACCACGGCGCGCCTGTCCATCCGGGCAATTGGATAGTGTGGACGGCGTGTCCCTCTCCGCCATGCTCCCCGACCTCGCCGACGTCCCCGAATCGCTGATCGACGACGCGATCGTCGACTCTTTCATCGCCTGGACCAGGCAGACGGGAATCACGCTCTACCCCGCGCAGGAGGAGGCGACGCTGGCCCTGGCCGGCGGAGACCACGTCATCCTGGCTACGCCGACGGGCTCGGGAAAGTCGATGGTGGCCATCGCCGCCCATTTCGTTGCCCTGGCCCGCGGGCAGCGCAGTTTCTACACCGCCCCGATCAAGGCGCTGGTCAGCGAGAAGTTTTTCGCCCTGTGCGAGGTGTTCGGCGCGGAGAACGTCGGCATGATGACCGGCGACGCCACCGTCAACGGCAGCGCCCCGATCATTTGCGCCACCGCGGAAATCGTCGCCAACATCGCGTTGCGCGAAGGCCCGGAGGCGCGCATCGACCAGGTGGTCATGGACGAGTTCCACTTCTACGCCGAGCCCGACCGCGGTTGGGCGTGGCAGGTGCCGCTGCTGCTGCTTCACCGCGCGCAGTTTCTGCTCATGTCCGCCACGCTCGGCGACGTGTCCATGTTCCGCCGCGACCTGAAGGAACGCACCGGCCGCGACGTCGAGCTGGTCACCGGCACCACCCGCCCGGTGCCGCTGGATTTCCATTACGTCTACACCCCGGTGCACGACACCCTCGACGAGCTGCTGGCAGACGGCAAGGCGCCGATCTACGTCGTGCATTTTTCGCAGCGCGAGGCCATCGAACGGGCGCAGGCGCTCACCGGCCTGACGCTGCTCAACGCGGAGGAAAAGGAACGCATCCGGGAGGAGATCGGCGACTTCCGCTTCACGACGTCCTTCGGTCGCGTGCTGTCGAAACTGGTGCGCCGGGGAATCGGCGTCCACCACGCCGGCATGCTGCCTAAGTACCGGCGTCTGGTCGAACGCTTGTCGCAGACCGGGCTGCTCAAGGTCATCTGCGGCACCGACACCCTCGGCGTGGGCATCAACGTGCCCATCCGCACGGTGCTGATGACCGGCCTGGTCAAATACGACGGCACGCGCCAGCGCATCCTGAAATCCCGCGAGTTCCACCAGATCGCCGGCCGCGCCGGACGGGCGGGCTACGACACCGAAGGCACCGTCGTCGTGCAGGCCCCGGACCACGAAATCGAGAACTTCAAGCTGCGCCGCCGCGCCGGACAGGACGAGGCGAAGATGAAGAAGCTCCGCCTCAAGGCCGCCCCCAAGGGCGAGGTGACGTGGTCGGAGAAGACGTTCGACAAGCTCGTCGAGCAGCCGCCGGAGGCCCTGACCAGCCGATTCCGGGTGAGCAACGGCATGCTGCTCAACGTCATCGCCCGCGGCGGCGACACCTACGCCAACATGCGCGACCTGCTGCGCGGCAACCATGACACCCGCCACCAGCAGAACCAGGCGATCCTCACGGCCATCGAGCTCTACCGGGGCCTGGTCGCCGCCGGCATCGTCGAGGAGACCACCGGCCCCGGCGGCGACGACGACATCCGGCCGCGGTTGACCGTGGAATTGCAGCGCGACTTCGCGCTCAACCAGCCGCTGGCCCCCTTCGCCCTGGCCGCACTCGAGCTGCTGGATCCGGAGGCCGAGGACTACTCGCTCGACGTCATATCCGTGTTCGAATCGATCCTCGACGATCCCCGACCTCTGCTGGCCGCGCAGCAGAAGGCCGCGCGCGGCGAGGAGATCGCGGCGTTGAAGGCCGAGGGCGTCGACTACACCGAGCGGATGAACATCGTCGAGGACATCACCTGGCCCAAGCCCCTCGACGAGGAGCTGGAGCAGGCGTACCAGACCTACGCCAAGGGTCACCCGTGGGTGCGCGAGTTCGAGCTGTCGCCGAAGTCCGTCGTCCGCGAGATGGTGGAAAAGGGCATGACCTTCTCCGACGTCGTCTCCGAGTACGGCATCGCCCGCGCCGAAGGCGTGCTGCTGCGTTACCTCACCGATGCGTGGCGCACTCTCCGGCACACCCTGCCCCGGGAGGCGTCCAACGACGAGCTTGCCGACGTCATCGAGTGGCTCGGCGAGCTCATCCAGCAGGTCGACTCCTCGCTGGTCGACGAGTGGGCGCAGATGGCCGACCCCGACAAGCCGGTCGACGAGGAGACTCTGCGCGAGGCGGCGTTCGGCGGGGACGAATCCCGTCCGCTGACCGGCAACACCCGCGCCTTCACCCGCATGGTGCGCAACCTCATGTTCCGCCACGTCCAGCTGTTCGCCCTCGAGAAGGAACGCGAACTGGAGGAACTCGACTCCTACCTCGACGACGCCCCGGACTGGCCGGCGCTCATGGACGCCTACTTCGACGAATACGACGACGTCGACCTGGGACCGTCCGCCCGCGGCCCGGAGCACTTCCGCGTCGACGACTCCCGTGCGACCGGCGAAGCCCCCGACGGCGGCGTGTGGCGCGTCGAGCAGACCATCCTCGACCCGGAAGGCGACCGCGGTTGGCGCATCGTCGCCGACGTCGACCTGGCCGAGTCCGACGCCGCCGGCGAGGTCCGCCTGCGGTCGCTGGAGGTCAAGGCGGGCTAACCCGCCAGGTGCGGGTCAGTTCTCCGCGGGCCTCAGTTCTCCGACACGGCCTGGCCGTACGCCGCCTTGACCAGCTCGCCGATGCGGGTGAACTCGTCGCCGCGCACCGACGACGCCCGGTGGACCAGGCCGATCGTGCGGCCGGGGCGAGTCGGGCCCTCGAAACGCGCGGTGGCCAGACCGGGGCGCTGCGCCTCCACCTTCAGCGCGGACTCGGGCACCAGGGTTTCGCCCAGCCCGCCGGCGACGCACTGCACGACTGTCGACAACGACGCAGCGCGCGTCTCCAACCCCAGGCTGTTGTCGCGATGGGCATCCACCCGACGGCACAGATCCAGCACCTGGTCACGCAGGCAGTGGCCGTCGTCAAGCAACAACAGGTTCAAATCCGTCAGCGCATCCAGCGGCACATCATCGCGGCCTGCCAGGCCATGGCCCTCCGGCAACACGAGGTGGAACTCCTCCTCGTACAACGGAGTCTCCTCGAATGACGACACCCCCGACGGCAAAGCCAGCACGGCAGCGTCGATGGCACCGGAACGCAACGCCTCGATGAGGTGCGCCGTGGGCTCCTCCACGATGCGCGGCTCCAGCTCCGGCAACTCGTCGCGGATGCTGACCAGGAAGTTCGGCAGAATGTAGGGCGCGACCGTCGGAATGAAACCAATGGCCAACGGGCCCGCGAGCTCATCGGCGCGGCCCGACGCGCGGGCCACGATGTCGTCGACGATCTCCGACACCTGCCGGGCATACGGCAAAATGCTGCGACCCAACGGCGTGACCAGAAGGCGGCGCGTGGAACGCTCCACGAGCTGGACGCCCAGACCACCTTCGAGGGTGGACAGGGCCTGGGACAGGGAGGGCTGGGAAATGCCGATTCGCTGGGCGGCCTGACCGAAGTGGCCGGTGTCAGCGATCGCGACGAAAGCGCGAAGCTGCGGGAGGGTGGGGCGGTATTCGCGATTACGCATGCCTATAAGCGTACACGAGACTATTTCAGGTTACCTCTTGACGGTCCGGGGTTTTATAGGCATAATGGGTGATGCACCGGATGGGACGATCCCCCGCCGGCGCCACCACCAGGGCGGATACAACATCCACCCGGACAGGTGGCCGAACGGGAAAGATCGTCACCGCGCCGTCTGCGCCGTACGAACACCGACTTCAAGCCAATCCCCTAGGAGGATTCACATGGCTCTGCTCACCGTTGGCGACAAGTTCCCCGAGTTCAACCTGACCGCCCTGAAGGGCGGCAACCTGCGCGAGGCCAACGCCGCTTCGCCCGACGACTACTTCGAGCAGGTCACCAACGACTCGTACGAGGGCAAGTGGAAGATCGTCTTCTTCTACCCGAAGGACTTCACCTTCGTTTGCCCGACCGAGATCGCCGCTTTCGGCAAGCTCAACGAGGAGTTCGAGGACCGCGACACCATCGTCCTCGGCGGCTCCGGCGACAACGAGTTCTCGCACTTCAACTGGCGCGCCACCCACGAGGAACTGCTCGACATCCCGTTCCCGATGTTCTCCGACATCCGCCACGACCTGATGCGTGCGCTCGGCGTCGAGAACGCTGACGGCGTCGCCGACCGCGCCACCTTCATCATCGACCCGGACGGCATCATCCAGTTCGTGTCCGTCACCCCGGACGCCGTGGGCCGCAACGTCGACGAGGTCCTGCGCGTCCTCGACGCCCTGCAGTCCGAGGAGGTCTGCGCCTGCAACTGGCAGAAGAACGACCCGACCAAGAACATCGACAAGATGGACGTTCTGAAGCAGGAGCTGAAGTAATACATGAGCATCGACAACCTTCGTTCCGGCCTGCCGGAGTACGCCAAGGATCAGAAGCTGAACCTGGGCACCCTGACCCGTTCCACCGAGCTCAACGAGCAGCAGCTGTGGGGCACCCTCCTGGCGTCGGCGGCCGCGACCCGCAACGACACCGTCTTCTCGGAGATCTCCGAGGAGGCCCAGGAGCACCTGTCCGACGAGGCCTTCGAGGCTGCGCTCGGCGCCGCGACCGTCATGGCGATGAACAACGTCGCCTACCGCGCCAAGGGCTGGCTCGGCGACGACTACGCCCAGGTCAAGTTCGGCCTGCGCATGAACATCATCTCCAAGCCGGGCGTCGAGAAGGCCG
>ERZ1032871.137-NODE-137-length-11027-cov-15.964911_pt1 | contig 11027 bp, 10 predicted proteins | sample MGYA00519026_ERZ1032871 | MGnify/ENA primary metagenome ERZ1032871 (study PRJEB33719, sample SAMN04262510) | wastewater metagenome | biome: rural village; feature: composting latrine chamber; material: composting feces with ash | place: El Salvador | collected...
CGGCGTCGGAGTCGCCGGGAGCGGCGCCCGTAGCATCCGCCGCAGCTGCGGTGGTGCCGTCGGTTCCGGGCGTGCCATCGGTCATCTGCAGGTCGCCGCGCAGGTCCTTCGCCACTGCCGCGACGCGGTCGGCGGCGTCGGCGAGGTCCGCGAGTGCGTCGGCGAGTCGACGGTTGCGGTCATCGGGCGTGTTCATGATCACGACAATACGTTCGCGTCCTTAACTACGCCCCGCGTATTTCCGCGGCCGGGACCGGGGGGATACGCGAAACCCGCCCCGGAGTCGTTCCGGGGCGGGTTTCACAGCCGTGCGGCGGCGTATGCGGGCGGGTGCGCCGTCGTCACGCCTGCACGTGGCCTCTGCTTTTCGACGACGACGTCTACTTCTTGACGATGGTGATGGACCATTCGGCGTCGCCGACGACCTTGAAGTCCTTGACGCCGTGGCCTTCGGTGGCGGCCCAGCGCGGGATGGACTCGGTGCCCTGGGTGCAGTCGAAGCCGATGATGAGTTCGTCGCCGGTGTTGAGCTCCTCCATCTTCTGCTTCGCTTCGATGAGGGGGAAGGGGCAGACTTCGCCGTTGGTCTCGAGAACGTGGGTGGCCATGGTGGTTCCTTTCGGGGGAAGTGCGGAAAAGCTGATTCTTGTGGTCGGCGGGACTTTGCGTGGCCGGTGTGCCGCTTGCGCGTCGCCGGTGCGACGATTGCGCGTTTCCGGTGCGGCGTTTGCGGGTTTCCGGGCGCGTCGCCTCCGGTGCGTTTAGGCGTTGACCTTCGCGGTGTCGGCGGCGGGCGAGGCTGTCTCGTCGGTGGCGTCCGTGGTGCCGTTGCGGGAGAGCGCGGCGCGCAGGGACTCGGGCAGGAGGGGCTTGCGCATCAGGTAGATGCGGGCGGCCAGACCCGCGCCGAGGGCCATCGCGGCGAGCGAAACCCAGCCCTGCCAGGAGAACAGGCCGGTGGAGACCATGCCGTTGCCGACGGTGCAGCCACCGGCCAGCACCGCGCCGACGCCCATGAGCACGCCGCCGCCGACGGAGCGCTGCGCGATTTGGGCGTTGGGAACGCGGACGCGGAACTCGCCGGAGGCCTTGGCGGCGATGTAGGAGCCGACGATGATGCCGAGCACGAGCAGGGTGCCCCAGTTCATGTACTCGGCATCGCCGGTGCCGAACCAGCCGACGAGGTGGGCCGACGGCGTCGTGATGCCCAGTCCGGAGTTGCGGCCGGTGGCCTGCGACAGCGGCCAGGCGATGACGCCGATCACGCCGACGATGGCGGCGGTGGTGAACAGACCCCAGGGCTTTTCGGCCAGCAAGTGGGCCAGGCCGGTCTTGCGCGGGGGCAGGCCGGGGATGTCGATCTTGGGCTTGGAGACCTCGCGGTAGACGAGCCAGGCGGTGACGACGACCAGCGCGATGAGCGGCACGAACACGGGGACGCCGAGGTCGCCGTGGATGGTGCCGGTGCCGATGGTGCGGTCGCGGGCGGCGTCGGTGAATTCGGCGAGGGGGCCGATCTTCATGAACGCGGCGGTGGCGGCGTAGGCGACGAGGGCGAGCCACGAGCCGACGAGGCCCTCGCCGGCGCGGTACCAGGTGCCGGTGGCGCATCCGCCGGCGATGACCATGCCGTAGCCGAAGACGAGGCCGCCGACGATGGAGGCGACGGGGGCGAAGCCCTGGTCGCGCAGTGCGATGACGTCGGCGCCGGCGAGCGCCCAGTAGCCCACGGCGTGGACCGCGATGACGAGCATCAGGGCGGTGAAGCCGCGCATGGACTTGGTCAGCCAGAGGTCACGGAGGAATCCAGTGACGCAGAAGCGTCCGCGCTGGAGCACGTAACCGAGGATGGTCCCGAGGACCGCTCCCGTGAGGAGCATGCGAATGCACCGTCCTGTTCATCGTTTCCCGTTCTGGCTCGGCGCCGGTCCGGGGAGGGCGAAATACTTGAAAACGCTTGACGACGCTCATGCGTGGGTCAGGCGCGGCGGCCACGTTACATGCAGACGAACAAGTCTGTCTAGTCCGATCTGTCTATATTTTATTCATGCTGGTTCTAAAGGGGTTTGGCGCTGCGGCGCAATTCGACGTGCGTGGCTCGGTGTGCGTGGCCCGGCGTGTGTGAATCGATGTGTGCGGTCCGACGTACCCGGCTCGACGCGTGTGTCTCGACGTGTGTGGCTCGCCGGATTGTGTTTTGGCTGATCGGGGGAGTCCGTGCTATCGTTTTCCGTACGACCGCCAAGCGGCGGCGCTTCATTGCGCCATCGCCTTGGTAGCGAAGAGGAGAGAATCCCACCCTGGGTGCGCCGAAGAACCATGGTTGCGCCGGGGTTGACCCGATGGGGCGAAGAAGGCCGATGTCGGCCCGCGCGCCCGCCATCATCGGAAGGCGTCGTGGCCCGTTTCCCGGGTCGCCTCGCGTGGCTTCCCTCGTACATTTGCTTCCGGCGGTTCGGCAACGAAATGTACAGGCACTACCTAGGAGGCCACATCAGCGCTGAAGCTCGCATCAACGAGCGAATCCGAGTTCCCGAAGTTCGACTCGTCGGACCCGGTGGTGAGCAGGTCGGCATCGTTCGCACGGATGACGCCCGCAAGCTCGCGTACGAAGCCGATCTCGACCTCGTCGAGGTCGCGCCCAACGCGAAGCCGCCGGTCTGCAAGATCATGGACTACGGAAAGTTCAGGTACGAGCAGGCCCAGAAGGCCCGGGAAGCTCGCAAGAACCAGCAGCAGACTGTGGTCAAGGAACAGAAGTTCCGGCCGAAGATCGACGATCACGACTACGAGACGAAGAAGGCCAACGTGGTCCGCTTCCTCGACAAGGGGTCGAAGGTCAAGGTCACCATCATGTTCCGCGGCCGCGAGCAGTCGCGCCCGGAGCTCGGTTTCCGCCTGTTGGAGCGCCTCGCCGAGGATGTCAAGGAACACGGCATCGTCGAGACGCGCGCCAAGCAGGACGGCCGCAACATGACGATGGTCCTGGGGCCGGTCCGCAAGGGCAACAAGAAGTAGCCGGCCAACGGCCGGAACGACGCGAACCGGGATGCGGCAGGCATCCCCGGGCGGGTCACCGCGCCCCGATAACGGGCGTCGCGACGATTCCGGACAACAAGATTTCGAAAAGGACGCGAAACACCATGAAGCAGAAGACCCATAAGGGCACCGCCAAGCGCATCAAGGTCACCGGCGCCGGCAAGCTCCGCCGCGAGCAGGCCAACCGCCGCCACCTCCTCGAGGGCAAGCCCTCGACCCGCACCCGCCGCCTGAAGGGCACCACCGACGTCGCCAAGGCCGACGAGAAGCGCATCAAGCGCCTCCTGGGCAAGGCGTAAGCGCCTCCCACTGCCCGTGATCCCCGGCTAGCGCGCCGGGGACCGGATAACGAACACAACATCCGTCAGATAAGTAAGGAAGTATCAACGTGGCACGTGTGAAGCGGTCCGTCAACGCCAAGAAGAAGCGTCGCGAAGTTCTCGATTCCGCCAAGGGCTACCGCGGCCAGCGCTCCCGCCTGTACCGCAAGGCCAAGGAGCAGATGCTCCACTCGAAGACCTACGAGTTCCGTGACCGCCGTCAGCGCAAGGGCCAGTTCCGCAAGCTGTGGATCCAGCGCATCAACGCCGCCGCCCGCGCCAACGGCATGACCTACAACCGTTTCATCCAGGGTCTGGCCCTGGCCGGTGTCGAGGTCGACCGCAAGAACCTGGCCGAGCTCGCCGTCAACGACGCCGCCGCGTTCGCCGCCCTGGTCGAGACCGCCAAGGCCGCGCTGCCGGAGGACGTCAACGCCCCGGCCGCCAAGTAGGCGTTCGCTCTCGCGTACTCTCGTCGTCATGGCTGACGACTTCCGACGACCCGTGGAGACCTTCACCGCAAGGACTCCGCGGGTCGTTTCGGCTTCCAAGCTCCACCGGGCCGCGGCCCGTCGCAAGGCGGGGCGGTTTTTGGTGGAGGGTTTCAATTCCGTCGATGCGGCGCTGCGGGCGGGCGCGGTCGTCGAGGTCTTCGCCACCGACGCCGCGATCGATCGTCACCGCGAGCTGCTCGACGCGGCGGTGGCTTCGGGCCGCCCGGTGTCGGTCATCGACGGTTCGGCGGCGGCGTCGCTGTCCGAGACCGTCACCACCGCCGGCCTGTTCGCCGTGTGCGCCTCCGATGCGGCGCTGTCGTCGGTGGAACGCGCCATCGCAGCCGGCGTCGAGTCGGGCGTGCTCGTCGTGCCCGTCGAATGCAATGATCCGGGCAATGCGGGCACCATCATCCGAATGGCCGACGCGCTCGGCGCCGGGGGCGTCATCCTCGCCGGCGATTCCGTTGATCCGCTCGGCGGCAAGGTCGTGCGTTCGTCGGCGGGTTCGGTCTTCAATGTGCCGGTGGCCCGCGAGCGTGACGTGGATGCGGTCCTGCGCGCGGTGTCCGCGGCCGGCTTTACGACGTTGGCCACCACGATGGACGCCGACGTGGTCCTGGGCCGCGATGAGCTTCCGGACGGTCCGGTGGCGTGGTTGTTCGGCAACGAGGCCCATGGTTTGCCGGGCGACATCCTGGCCGGGGCGGGCGCGCGGGTGTCCATTCCCATTCGCGGCGGCGCCGAGTCCCTCAATCTGGCGACCGCCGCGGCGATGTGCCTGTGGGAGACGGCCCGGGGCAAATAGCCCGTCGGGGTGCCCCGGGCGCCGCGGCGTCACGCCGACCGTCGTAAAGCAATGACGATGCGATGACGAAGCAACGGCGACGGCGACGGCCCGGGCGGTGACGGTTCCGGTCCGGGGGAGCGGCTATGATTGCCCGTTGTCAAGAACGGGGTCGGCGCACCCCCTGCGTGCGCCGCCCCGTCGTCCCCGCCGACGAAGAAATGGGCACCTGACGTGAGCGACACCCCCACCACCATCGACCTGTCCGAGGAAGCGCTGAACGCAGCCGCCGCCGCCGCGAAGGCCGCGTTCGCCGAGGCCTCCGATCTGGCCCAGCTCGCCGAGGCGCGCCGCGCGCATCTCGGCGACGACGCCCCGATCCCGCAGGCCCGCCGCGCCCTCGGTTCGATTCCGAAGGCCGAGCGCAAGGACGCCGGACGCCGCGTCAACGTGGTGCGCGGCGCGGTGGAGAAGGAATTCGCGCAGCGTCAGGCGGTGCTGGAGGAAGAGGACGCGGCGCGTCGGCTCGTCGAAGAGCGCATCGACGTCACCGTCGACACCACCCGCGGCCAGCGCGGCGGCATGCACCCGATCACCATCCTGTCGGAGCAGATCGGCGACATTTTCGTGGGCATGGGCTGGGAAATCGCCGAGGGCCCGGAGGTCGAGGCCGAGTACTTCAACTTCGACGCCCTCAACTTCCTGCCGGATCACCCGGCGCGCACGCTGCAGGACACCTTCCACATCGCCCCGGCCGGTTCGAAGCAGGTGCTGCGCACGCACACGTCGCCGGTGCAGGTGCGCACCATGCAGGAACGCGACCTGCCCATCTACGTCATCTGCCCGGGCCGCACGTTCCGCACCGACGAGCTCGACGCCACCCACACCCCGGTGTTCCACCAGGTGGAGGGCCTGGCCATCGACAAGGGCCTGACCATGGGCCACCTGCGCGGCACCCTGGACCATATGGCCAAGGAGCTGTTCGGGCCGGACACCCGCACCCGCATGCGCCCGAACTACTTCCCGTTCACCGAACCCTCGGCCGAGGTCGACGTCTGGTTCCCCAACAAGAAGGGCGGCGCCGGCTGGATCGAGTGGGGAGGCTGCGGCATGGTCAACCCCAACGTCCTGCGTGCCTCGGGCATCGATCCGGAGGAGTACTCGGGCTTCGCGTTCGGCATGGGCCTGGAGCGCACCCTGCAGTTCCGCAACGGCCTGTCCGACATGCGCGACATGGTCGAGGGCGACGTTCGCTTCACCCAGCCGTTCGGCATCCGCGGTTAATCGGCACACCCACCACTCGAAGGAGAATCGCTTCCATGTTCATCCCGCAGTCCTGGGTCACCGACGTCGTCGCCGCGGCCAATCCCGGCTGGTCCGTCACGCCCGATGAGCTCGACGCAGGTTTTGTCCGCGTCGGCTTCGAAACCGAGGGCCACGAGCCCCTGCCTCCGGTCACCGGCCCGCTGGTGTTCGGCCGCGTCGTCGAGATCGAGGAGTTGACCGAGTTCAAGAAGCCGATCCGCTTCTGCACGGTCGACGTCGGCGAGGCCAACGGCACCGGCGAGCGGCAGGGCATCATCTGCGGCGCCCGCAATTTCGCCGAGGGTGACGTCGTCGTGGTGGCGCTGCCGGGTGCGGTGCTGCCGGGTGATTTCGCCATCAGCGCGCGCAAGACGTACGGGCGGATTTCCGCCGGCATGCTGTGCTCGGAGGCCGAGTTGGGGCTGACGGCGCAGTCCGCCGGCATCATCGCGCTGCCGGAGTCGGTGCTTGATGACGCCGACGTGGAAATCGGAGCCGACGCGCGGGCCTTCCTCGGCCTGGACGACGAGCTGTTCGAGGTCAACGTCACCCCGGACCGCGGGTACGCGCTGTCGGTGCGTGGTCTGGGCCGCGAGATCTGCTCGGCGTTCGACGTCGAGTTCGCCGATCCCGCCGACGTCGAGCCGATTGCGGCGGAGGGTTCGGTCCTGGACCTGGAGGTGCGCCCGGAGACCGACGCCGTGCGCTTCGGCCTGCGCCGCGTCACCGGCGTCGACCCGAAGGCGACGACTCCGTGGTGGATGCGACGCCGACTGCTGCTCGCCGGCCAGCGTAGCGTCAACCTGCCGACGGACATCACCAACTACGTCATGCTGCTGCTGGGCCAGCCGATGCACGCCTTCGACGGCGGTGCGATCTCCGGTGGCCTGACGGTGCGCAACGCCGAGGCGGGGGAGACCCTGACCACGCTGGATCACGTCGAGCGCAAGCTCGATCCCGAGGACGTCGTCATCTGCGACGACTCCGGCATCCAGTCTCTGGCCGGCGTGATGGGCGGCCTGACCTCCGAAATTACCGACGGCACCACGGACGTGCTGTTCGAGGCGGCCATCTGGTCGCCGCTGCGGGTGTTCCGCACCGGCCGCCGCCACAAGCTGTCGTCGGAGTCGTCGCGCCGCTACGAGCGCAACGTCGACCCGGCGCTGGTCGAGCCGGCGCTGGATCTGGCGTGCCGCCTGCTCGCCGAGCTCGGCGGAGGCACCGTGGAGCCGGGCCGCACTCTCGTGGGTGACGTGCCGCAGCCGGCGACCATCGAGTTCCCGGTCGACCGTCCCTCGCGGGTGGCCGGCGTGGAGTACTCCCGCGAGACGGTCATCGGCCGTCTCGAGGAGGTCGGCTGCTCCGTGGAGACCTCTTCCTCCGACGACGCCATGCTCCTGGTGACCCCGCCGACGTGGCGCCCCGACCTGACCATGCCCGCCGACCTGGTGGAGGAGGTCCTGCGCCTCGAGGGCCTGGAGGACATCCCGGTGGTCCTGCCGGTGGCCCCGGCCGGCCGCGGTCTGACCCCGCGTCAGCAGCTGCGCCGCAACGTCGGTCACGCCCTGGCCCACAACGGGTACCTGGAGATCCTCCCGACCCCGTTCATCGCCAACGACGTCTTCGACGAGTGGGGCCTCGACGCCGACGACCCGCGCCGCAACACAGTGAAGGTGATCAACCCGCTGGAGAGCGATCGCGCGCAGCTGGGCACCACCCTGCTGCCGGCGATGCTCGATTCCCTGCGCCGCAACGTGTCCCGCGGCCAGGTGGATCTGGCGCTGTACGGCGTGGAGCAGGTCAGCGTGGTCCGCGGCGACGGTCGTTCGCCCATGCCGTCGACCGCCGGCCTGCCCGATGCCGAGGAGCTGCGCGTTCTGCGGGAGTCCCTGCCGGAGCAGCCGCTGCACGTCGCCGCGGTGGCCTGCGGCCAGATCGAGCTGGACACCCCGTGGGGGCCGGGCCGTGCCTACTCCGCGGCCGACGCCATCGAGGCCGCGCGCATCATCGCCCGCGCCGCCGACGTCGAGCTGGAGATCCGCAACGCCGAGCACCTGCCGTGGCACCCGGGCCGTTGCGCCGAGCTGAGCGTCGACGGCCGAGTCGTCGGTTACGCCGGCGAGCTGCACCCGAAGGTCATTTCCGCCGCCGGCCTGCCCGAGCGCACGTGCGCCCTGGAGATCAACCTGGATGCGCTGCCGCTGGAGGAGCACCTGCCCGCGCCGGTGCTCAGCCCCTTCCCGGCCGTGCACCAGGATCTGGCGCTGGTCGTCTCCGACGAGGTCCCTGCCTCCGCCGTCGAGGCCACGGTCCGCGAGGGCGCCGGCGATCTGCTCGAGTCGATCCGCATCTTCGACGTCTACCGTTCGGAGCAGCTCGGAGAGGGGCGTCGTTCCCTGACGTTCTCGCTGCGTTTCCGCGCCCCGGACCGCACGCTTACCGAGGACGAGGCTTCCGAGGGGCGCCTGGCCGCCATCGAGCTGGCCAAGCAGCGACACGACGCGGAGCTGCGCGGCTAGGTCCGCGTCGCCCCAGCGGCCTTCGCGACCGGGCGGGGTGGCCCGCGCGCAGATCGCCCCCCGGGCCCGCACGTCCCAGCGGCCATTCGGCACGGCACGCCGATGCGATGAATATCTTGCATCGGAGTGAATAACCGTGTTGAATGGCCGCATGAGCATTTCAGTGGCGATCGCGGGAGCGACGGGTTACGCCGGAGGAGAAATCCTCCGGCTGCTCCTTTCGCACCCCGCTCATTTGTCCGGCGAACTGACCATCGGCGCGTTGACGGGCGCCTCCAACGCCGGCGCCCGCGTGGGGGACATCATGCCCCACCTCGCGCCGCTGGCCGACCGCCGCATCGAGGACACCAACGCCGACACCCTCGGCGGCCATGACGTCGTCTTCCTCGGCCTGCCGCACGGTCATTCGGCGGCCATCGCCGAGCAACTCGGCGCCGACGTCACCATCATCGACTGCGGAGCCGATTTCCGGCTGTCCGACGCCGCCGAGTGGGAGCACTACTACGGTTCCCCGCATGCCGGGACGTGGACTTACGGCATTCCGGAGCTTCCGGGCCGGCGCGACGAGATCGCGGGCTCCAACCGCATCGCCGTGCCCGGCTGCTTCCCGACGGGCGCCTCCATCGCGCTGTACCCGTCGCTGTCGGCGGGCCTGGTCGAGCCCGACTTCTCCGTCGTGTCCATCACGGGCACGTCCGGGGCGGGCAAGAAGGCCGCCGTGCCGATGCTCGGCTCGGAGGTCATGGGCAACCTCAAGGCGTACAACACCGCGGGTCGCCACCGGCACACCGCCGAGTTCCGGCAGAACCTCGGCGTCTTTGCCGACGACGTCAACGTCAGCTTCACGCCGGTGCTCGCCCCGACGTCGCGCGGCATCCTCACCACGGCCACCGCGCCGCTGGCGGACGCCGGAGTGACCACGGAGTCGGCCCGCGAGGCCTACGCCGCCGCGTTCGACGGCGAGCCCTTCGTCCAGCTGCTCGCCGAGGGTCTTCAGCCGCAGACGAAGTCCGTCATCGGCTCGAACCTCGTGCAGGTGCAGGTCGAGGTCGACGAGCGCGCTGGCCGTCTGCTGATCACGTCGGCCATCGACAACCTGACCAAGGGCACCGGTGGCGCCGCCGTGCAGTGCATGAACCTCATCATCGGCCAGCCGGAGACTGCCGGCCTGCCGCTGGCGGGTGTTGCGCCGTGAGCGCCGAGAAGTTTTCCGTCGCCGACGCGACCGTCGGCGGGACCGTGGAGTTCGGCCCCGAGTGCGGCGGCGTCGTCGCCCCGCGGGGGTTCCGCGCCTCGGGCATCACCGCCGGCATCAAGGCCTCGGGCAAGCCGGACATGGCCTTGGTGGTCAACGACGGCCCGAAGAAGACCGCGGCCGCCGTGTTCACCCGCAACCGCGTCGTCGCCGCACCGGTGACCGTCACCCGGGACCACATCGAGGACGGTTCCATCACCGCCGTACTGCTCAATTCGGGCAACGCGAACGCCTGCAACGGTCGCCCCGGCGTCGAGGACGCCCTGCGGTCGTGCGAGTCGCTTTCCGACGAGCTCGGGGTGCCCGTGACCGACATCGCCGTGTGCTCGACGGGCCTCATCGGCGATCGCCTGCCGATGGACACCATCCTCGGCGGCATTGAGCCGCTGGTCGGCGGCCTCTCCGGTGATAACGCCGCCGGGCACGCCGCGGCCACCGCGATCATGACGACGGACCTCGTCGACAAGCAAGCGGTCCGCCGCGCCGATGGCTTCACCGTTGGGGCGATGGGCAAGGGCGTCGGCATGATCAGCCCGTCCATGGCCACGATGCTCGGCGTGCTGACCACCGACGCCGACATCACGCCGGAGATGGCGCACGCCGCGCTGGCCGCCGCCTCCGAGAAGACGTTCAACCGACTCGACATCGACGGTTCGACGTCCACCAACGACACCGTGCTGCTACTGGCCTCCGGCGCTTCCGGGTACGTGCCGACCCAGGAGGAGCTCGACGCCGCCGTGCTGGCCGTCTGCGACTCCATCGCCGCCCAGATGCAGGGCGACGCCGAGGGCGTGACCAAGCGCGTCGCCATCACCGTCACCGGCACCGGCGGAGAAGACGACGCACTGGTCGCCGCGCGCATCATCGGCCGCGACAACCTGTTCAAGTGCGCGATGTTCGGCTCCGACCCGAACTGGGGCCGCGTCCTCGCCGCCGTGGGCGTCGCCCCGGTGGCCATGGACCCGGAGCACATCACCGTGTCCTTCAACGGCCACGTCGTCTGCCGCGACACCGGCGGCACCCCCGACGCCCGCGACGTCGACCTGTCCGGCTCCGACATCCACGTGGAAGTCGACCTGGGCACCGGCGACGAGGGATCGGCGACCGTGCGCACCACCGACCTCTCGCACGACTACGTGCACATCAACTCGGCGTACTCGACGTAAGGAAGGCCGCCACCCATGAGTCCCTTCAGCGGAAACCTCACCGAGGACCTCACCCCGGAACAACGCGCCCATGTGCTGGCCGAGGCCCTGCCGTGGCTGCAGCACCACCGCGACAAGATCGTCGTGATCAAGTACGGCGGCA
>ERZ1032871.138-NODE-138-length-11002-cov-8.403490_pt1 | contig 11002 bp, 8 predicted proteins | sample MGYA00519026_ERZ1032871 | MGnify/ENA primary metagenome ERZ1032871 (study PRJEB33719, sample SAMN04262510) | wastewater metagenome | biome: rural village; feature: composting latrine chamber; material: composting feces with ash | place: El Salvador | collected...
CCCGGACAGCCGTCGAACCTGGTGACGATCCTGGTCGATCTCACACCCCTGGTCGACGGACACGGTCCTGCCCGCCTGCTGGACATGCGCCCCGGACGCAGCGCCGAAGTGCTGTGCACCTGGCTTAAGGAACGCAGCCTCAAGTTCCGGAAGAATGTGCAGGTGGTGACCATGGATGGATTCACCGGCTACGCCTCCGCCGTGGCGGAGGTCCTGCCGAAGGCCACCACGGTGATGGATCCCTTCCACGTGGTCCATCTGGCAGCTGAGAAGCTCACCGGGTGTCGGCAACGACTCCAACGCGAGACCACCGGACGACGCGGGCGCAAGGATGACCCCTTGTACAAGCACCGCCGTACCTTGCTGACTAGGACGAACTACCTCACCGAGCGGCAGAGCAGGCGCCTTGAGGTGTTGTGGGCCACCGACGATGACTACGTCGCCCTGGAGGTGACCTGGATGTTCTATCAGGACCTCATTCAAGCCTATGGGCACCCGAAGAAAGCTGAGGGCAGGAAGTTGATGAGCGGGATCATCAACAGCATTCGCAAGGGGCTGCCTGCCGGGTTGGAGGAGCTGGCCCAACTGGGGCGGACCTTGTGGCGCAGGCGCGAGGATGTCCTCGCCTATTTCGACGTCGGCGCGTCCAACGGGCCGGTCGAGGCGATCAACGGACGCCTCGAGCACCTGCGCGGGATCGCCTTGGGGTTCCGGAATCTGGACCACTACATCTTGCGGTGCCTGATCCACTCCGGCCAGCTGCAGGGAAAGATCAACGCACTCTAAAACGTGAAGAGCCGGCTTAGGGCGTAAATACCCCTGGAAAATAGTAGTAGTCCTGGATCATAACAAACTCGTTACAATCCAGGACTACTACCGCGTTTCCACGTTAGAACACTGGAGATTCGTAGTAAATAACCGAACTACCAGGGCTAATTTGGTGAAAACTATGCTTTGGCACGTCGCCCAACTATAAGGCCAAGTCCAAGAATTGCCATGCCTAGTAGTGCAACTAGACCGACACCAGAACCACCGGTAAGCGGCAGCTCACCAATCCGCATATCAACAACCTGCAGGACAACTGCACCAGTCGAGCTATTAGGCTTAACGCTAGCTGCTGGCGCATCTACAGCGTTGAGGATGTTCAACTGTGGAGTTGAACCATTCATCGTAATCTGGATCTTCACTGCGCTAGGAAGCAGCTGATAGTTCTCAGGCGACTTCGTTTCAACAATGTAGTACTCACTACCAACCTCAAGGTTCGCAGTATAGAAATCGGAATCTTCTGTCAGATCAGCAACGTGGTTACCAATCGAACCATCAGCAGCGACCTCATACACAGCAAACTCAGCACCGGTTAGCGGAAGTGACTCATCATCAACACCGACCTTGATCAGTGACAGATCAGCAGTAGGTGGAAGCGGAGGCTCAGGAACTGTGCCACAGGCATCGTCCTCATCCTTAATAACACCGGACTCAAGATTGACCTTGTTGAACAAGCCATGTCCAGCACCAGCTACAGTACACTCCCATGTAGCATCACTCGAGCCGAGTTCAGGGCCAGTGAAGTGAACCACTACCGTGTACTCATGCGTATCACCAGCGTCAATAGCGACATTTCCACCATTAAGAACATCGGTGATGTCATAAGGACCTGCACCATTAAACGTTGCTGTTGAATTCTGTGTCGCTGTTGAACTAATCTCCGCACGCTTGATCTCGACAGAGTCGGAAAAGCCTGGGGTATCGATCAAGGAGTAGTCACGATCAACACTACCTTCGGCACTGTTATCCACAGTGACCGTATAAGTAACAGTACGTGCTCCATCAACACCATCGTCGCCGATTGTTGCGGAATCAATATCCTTAGTCACCTCAATACCAGGCACGACAGGATCGATACATGCAAAGTTATTGCTATCGCCATCGGAATCACCCTCGAGCGAGACAGCGTTAAACAGACCGCGCGGATTACTCGGAGAGGAAATACTCGGTTCGCACTTCTCATAGGAACCATCAACGATGCTCTCTTGCCCAGCATTATCTGCCTGCCCAGAAACAACCACTGAAACAGTCTTTGCCTCATTCGCTGCAAATTCACCAAACGCTGCGGCTGGAATCGTGTAGCTACCGTTATCAAGCGTAACACCACTGATTTCGGTGCCATCCAAGTAGAACTTGGCATCCACTACTGAGAATCCAGCAGGGAAGGTCACTTTATCAACAACAGGGTTGGACAATGTCCTCTTCTGGTCGACATTATTGGTCACGGTGACGTTATATTTCGCAGTGAAAGTACCATCGAAAGCGATTGTTGTTTCTGCCTGATCGCCAGCAAGATCAGGATTCTGATCTGCCTGCGCGGACTTCTCAATGCTGAAGTTCTCCGGAACGAGTTTCTCGTTCTGAACAATACACTGCACGGTCGGATACGCGGTGGAGATCGGAACACGGAAACTATTGTCGGTCACATCTTCAAGAGCAAGGTCAACATCGGGATCATTTGCAACCGTACATACGGCACCCTTAAACTCGTAACCTTCCTTCTGAGTTTCTGTCAGCTTTACCGAACCACTGGAATCGGGGACATCAGCGTCAAAGTGGAAACCAACGGCACCAGAATTACTGGTCGTTCCAGAATGAGAAGAAGTCGGCTGACCAGCACCATCGAGCAAAGTCAATCCACTATAAGGATCATCTTTTTCAACATTAGAAGCATTAAAGGTCCAGCCTTCAGTGCTTTCTCCAGCAATGACATTGCCATCACTATCAACAACCTGCTTCTCAATAATCAAAGCTGACTGACACCAACCAGCTGCCTTACGCTTCAACTCCTGAGCCAAGGAAGAGTAATTACTCACCGCAGTGACCGCATCAGGACTGGAAATGCTTTCCGAAAGCTCGATACCAGTAACTCCGTTCACCCGGTTAGGGGTGGGGTCAGCTAAATCGGCTGCCTTAATATAGCGAACAAAGTCACCAGCACCGTCGGTATCAGGAGATCTGTCAAGCTCAATATAGGTACCATCTTGAACTTTTTCATAGAAGCTTCTCCCATCCCAAGTGTAGTTGGAATGTGAAACGTCTTTAACAGTGCCAGAAGAGATATATTTCGCACGAACCTCCACGATATAATTATCCTGAATAGGTAAATACGTGTTGATCCACTTGGATCCGCCTTGGTGGGTCGAGGAATAGTTGTCAGCTTTATGCGCTCGTCTGACGGTGTCTTTAATGGGGAAAACCCTTTTATCACTGATACCGACCGCAAGTACTTCAACACGTGTGCCTTTTGCTTTCAGCTCATTCGCAGCCACAATCGCATCATAAATATCGGCATTATGCGGTCTATACCCATAGTCGGGACTGCTGGCATCTCCATCTGTGCGCGCCTCATTCGTGGTCGGTTCTCCATCGGTAACAAAATAAACTGCGTCGAACTTAACCGATGAAGCAGTTACCTGAGATAATCCTTGCTCCCAGTTGGTACCACCCTCGTTCGCAATTCCCACAGGGCGACCCATCGCGGTGACAAATGCTTTAGCAGCAGTTACTCCATCGTCGGTAGAGAGATCAAACTGAGAGCTATTCGATTGACCCGTCGCTGGCGCATTGGATGCGAAGTTGAAGATATTCAACTTCGTAGCACTACCAGCCAGCGCATCAATCGTCGCGATGGCGGATGCCTTAGACTCTGCAAGACCGGAATCGCCGATCGAGTTTGACAAGTCAAAGACCAAACCAATATTCAAGCCACACCGCATTGGAAGTTCCGGGTTAGGCGTTATTGAGAGATCACCCCAGTAGCCATGTGTGTACCCCTGGGTACTGTTGCCCGAACCATTTCTGGACGCTGCCAGCGGAGCGATCAGACCTTCAAGGCCTGCGATACCAGTCGCATCGCCACCAAGCTCAGCACCCGGTAGTGAATTCTCACTATCGGAAGTCTCAGGGAGCGGGTTAGCCGGCTCATCATCCTCGATCACGGTAACGGTGCTAGGATCGACCACATCATCCTCAGCGGAAGCAACAGTCGGCAATAGCACGCCACCAACAAGCAACACGCTGAGAATCAAAGCCAGCGACACACGCAAAGAATACAAATGCTTATTCGCTAAAGAACCAAACATTACTGACCTGCCCTTCCGGACTGACGTCGCCGATTAACTACAAACAACGAAGCACCAATACCAATCAACACCATCGCCGCAACGACTACACCAACAACATTAGCGCCGGTCATGGCCAACTTTGTCTCACGTTCCGGAGTCGTACTGGGCACACCCGGCACACCCGGAGGCGCAGTAACCGCAGGCGGTGTCGTCGGCTTCGTTGGCTTCGTTGGTGGTGTCACCGGGGTTGTCGGTGGCGTTGTCGGTGGAGTGGTAGGCGGAATTTCCGGGTCATACTTCGCATTAATCTCTACGTCGTACTGCCACTGTCCGTCCTGACCAACAGGAATTGTCAACACCATATCTTGTGGCTTGCGATAATACAGGCCATCATCAGGGACTTCAGCACTGACGAAGTACAGTCCAACCGGCAAATCACTAAACTCTGCCTTACCATCAGCCCCAGTAGTAGCCGATAGAACAAGATTATGCGGACCTGCTTTTGCTTCAGCCAAGGTCATATTCTGTGCAGCAGTCCACCCAGCCGCAGTAGTCAAATCTACTGATTCGACGCGGTGAACTGTAAAGACGGTCCCAGCCAACCCGCCTGCAGGTGGGCGGTCAGGGGGTACATCATCATAAGGATTACCCAGCGTAGTGATAATCGTCAACGTAGCACTACGCTGCGGATTAATCTGACCTACTTCAACACCAGTGGTGTTGCCAGTAATGGTCGCAGCAGTAGCTAATCCAGTGCCACTAAAGAGCACAGACGCACATACCAGAGCAGCCACACAACCTCGCATACGTCGCGAAGTTGCACCTACTCCAGCCATAAGCCTTACCTTTCTTCTCATCGTTTCCATCAATTTCTCACTAACCCTGCTCTGTTATGGTCTTGGAGCGGCGAACCTGACGGAAAATCCACCACATCAGCAGCGCGATGGCTACTAATACGAAAGCAACTAAGGCGATCATCCACCATTGCCACACTGCACCGGATTTATCAAAAGCCTCATCCATTGCGTCCATCTCCACACGCTCTGCATGAACTAAGAGCCGATGTGAATTCACGCCATAAGGAGTGCATGTAATCAACGTCAACAAGTCTTTATCTGCGACCGGAGTCAAACTATCGGTTTGATCAGGCAACACGACATCGGTGTCGAATACTTCATACTTCAATTTCTCGCCAGAAACTTGAACATAAATGGCATCGCCAACCTCGACATCAACAAGGTTGTCAAACAATGTCGCGTTAGACATTCCAGTGTGCGCAGTTAACGCTGAATGTGAACCCACACCCCCCACCGGCAAATCGGTGCCATACAAATGGCCTACACCTTTACCTAGAACCTCATCAGAGGTTCCGTGAAAGACCGGCAAGTCTACTTTTGCGGAGGGCACAATCAATCGAGCCATCACATCAAACGTGGATAGTTGCGCCAAATAGGCCTGGTAATCAACATTGTCCTCCGACAACCTCGACAACCACGGATCTAGGATAGGGCCATTAACACGGGTGTCATTATATGACCTGGCGTCGACGATTGTTGATGCCAGCACCGAAGGATCATGGCCAAACTCTAGATCTGCATAAGCTTGCGCAGCTGATTGCTGTTTTGCATTATTCCACTGCGTCGCCACCACCGGATATGCCAAAACCGATAGTCCGATAATTATTATTATAGCAGGAAGAAAAACAGTGCGGAACAAACTTGGCGAAGTCCGGACCATTTCCGGTTCAGCGGTTTGTGCATTGATGGATTCCATGGATTCTCCGGTAGAACCTAGGGGTTATTACGTTTTGCGGTCAAGAGGGGACTGTCAAGATGACAGCCCCCTCTTCAAAACTGACATTTTCCTCAGTTGACTTAGTTTCTAAGCTCGCCCCGGAAAACTAAAGGCTCTTTATGCTTTCGAACCGTTACGCTTTGCAGCTACAGCACCAGCACCAACGATGAGGATACCTGCGGCTGCGATCAGGCCAATACCTTCACCACCGGTCAGTGGCAGTTTAGGCTGGTTGGAAGGAATGTTAGGAATCTCAACCTGATGGGAGACGAGGTATGCGTCGTCGCCAAGCTGCTCGAGGTCTCCACTGTTGATCTTTACCTCAACAGGCTCGGTGAGAAGCTCATAGCCGTTTGGAGCTTTGGTCTCAACAAGGCAGTAGGTCTTGTCGATGGTTACGTCGCCATCTTCAATATCAGTGACGTGCAGGCCATCAACAACAAGGGTTCCGTCAGCACCAGTGGTCCACTTGTCCTGGCCGCCAATGGTGATCTTGTCACCGAGGGTATCCTTATCTTCACACTGGTAGACCTCGAACTCAGCACCCTCAAGTGCGTTCTTGTTATCTGCGTCATTCTTTAGAACGCGCAGCTTAGCCCAGTATGAGGTGACCTTGTTAGTTGGAGTCTCAATAGGGGTGGTGTCGCTGGAATCAAGCGGGTTGTTGTAGAAGACTCGCGCCTCGTTCTCTGCCTCGCCATCGTTATTAGCAATTTCAAGAACCTCAGCCTTGATCGTGGTAACGACCTTAGCATTCGCATCAGCCTTCTTAGCTGCAGTCAGCTTAGAAAGACCTGTTGAAAGGAACTCAACGTTAACTTCCTGCGTTGTAGCATTCACAGTCACTGTGTAGTCATTGTCGACTGTCAATGCGGTGCCGTCAGAGAGTTCGACCGTAACCTTATCGGCCTCGGTCTTCAGGTTATCCTCATCTAGGTCATCAGAAACCCTGTACAGGGAAACCTCGTGGTTATCCACCGATGGGATTGGGGAAGTAATGGTGTAGGTGATTTCGTCGCCAACGTTGGCGTCTGCGTCCTTTACTTCCTTAACTGGGGTCTCAGCCTCGGCGTTCTTCGGATTGGTTACTACATCGTAGTTCCACTCAGAAGTGTTCTCAGGGTTAGTCATTGGAATGTAGACCAAGTAAGGCGCACCCATGACAATGCCATCAGGCGCGGCGATTTCCTTGACCAGGTACAAACCAACATTGAGGTTTTCGAACTTGATGACACCGTTAGCTGGGGTGGACTGGGTACCCACCAGGGTTCCCTCGCCTGCAGTTGCCACAGTCAACTTGGAAGCAGCTTCGAACTCAGCTGCGGATGTGATGTCCTGAATCTTGCGGAGCTCGAAGGTTACGCCCTCTGTTGGATTCTGTGGGGTGTAGCCTGCATTGCCGGTGTCACGACCACCTTGAGGATCGGTGGACTTGTTGATGGTGATAGAGCCCGTGGCAGCAAAATCAATAACAGATGCTGGAGCGATGGTCGACCCAGTGCCGCCCTGTGCGCTGTCCTCTGCGGCGGAGTTCACAACGCCGAGTGCACCCATTCCAAGCGTGAGGCCCGCAATAGCAAGTGCGGTGACTGAACGCTGAGCAAAGCTCTTCATAACTAACTCTCAACTCCCTTTCAATGGATGGAAACCTTCAGCCAATGTGTTAGTCCACTTTCCCGCATTGCTTCAAAGTGTAAAACTTAAGACCGAAAGGTTGATGGCCGAGAAGATCTTCACGACATCGCCAAGAGTATCACATGGAGCAGTAAGTTACAATTCATCCGCCTGCCAGGTTTGCCAGGTTTATAAAAATCTCCAGCTCGCTAGATTGTAGCACTCTCACTATAATACTATTACCAGCGACAATGGGGCTGATTACAGTAATAGGTTGATTCAATACCTCTCGCAACAACACTAAATGCGGGGGTATTTGGTGGGTGTAATTTGGCCGGTTTTCCTGTGAATCTCATGTGTTACCACAAAGTGGAGCCGGTCCATAACCCCGAAGGTGAGGTCGTGGTCGTGGCCGGGCGCTATGCCAAGCTCGTCGAGCAGAATTTCCATGACAGCTCCGACTTTGTCGATATTTGTGACGTGGATGTCGATCCGTACTCACCGGGACAGGCTGTCGTCTCAGTCCACCGATCCTTTGTACTGCTGGTCAATCGATGTCATGGTCGATGACGCAAGCAAGCAGCCTGCCTACTGGCTCACCAACATGGCCATGCACTCATCCGCGCTGAAGTCGTGCCACCCGTCGTCCGACCTCAGCGCGGATGAGTCTCAGGGAGGTCAGATCTAGGGCCTGACCCCTGTTTGGTAGACACCCGACGACCCGGCACCTGGCCGGGGAAGAAAGGTAATCTGCCACCATGCCCAGCAAGACCTACTCCGAGGAGTTCCGCCGCGACGCGGTCGTCCTCTACGAGAGCTCCCCGGGGGCTTCGCTCCAGACCATCGCCACCGAACTCGGTGTCAACCGCAACACTCTTCAGATCTGGATCCGCAAATACGGCACCGGAGCCCGCACCAACATCTCGGCTTCTTCGTCTAACTCTGACGCACCGACATCGGTGACAGATGCGGAACGTATCCGCCAGCTGGAACGGGAAAACGTTCGTCTGCGGGAGGAACGCGACATCCTGCGTAAGGCCGCGAAGTATTTTGCGGAAGAGACGAATTGGTGATCCGCTTCCAGTTCGTTGATGACTCCAAGAAGAACCATTCGGTCAAGCGGTTATGTGAGGTCCTCAAGCTCAACCGGTCCTCGTATTACAAGTGGAAGAAGACCTCCACCATCAGAAAGAAGCGCCTGATCAGCGATGCGGTCCTCGGTGCGAGGGTTAAGGCCGTGTTCATCAAGGAACGTGGCTGCTACGGATCCAAGCGCATCACAGCCGCGCGACGATCCTGGTCCACTTGCCCCGCCTCGACGGCTGGGGCGAGCACCCTCCGGTCAAGAACGGCCCCGCGCTGGGCGGCTACGGTGCAGTCGCGATGAACGCGGCTCTGGCCGCTGCGATCACGCCCCTGCCCCAGCAGTTACGCAAGACGATCACCTGGGACCGTGGCAAGGAACTATCAGGACATGCCGCGTTCACTCTTGAGACTGGCACCAAGGTGTTCTTCGCTGATCCGCACTCCCCGTGGCAACGGCCTACCAACGAGAACACCAACGGCCTGCTACGTCAGTACTTCCCCAAGGGCACCGACCTGTCTCGCTGGAGCGCAGACGACCTCGAAGCGGTGGCCCACACCCTCAACAACAGACCCCGCAAGACCCTCGGCTGGAAGACCCCCGCCGAAGTCTTCGGCGAAGCACTACAATCCCTGAAACAGGCCGGTGTTGCAACCACCGGTTGAACCTGTCCAGTACACGGCGGTGAAGTTCACCGGTGCGCTGGCCGATGAGGGCATCAACCCGTCGGTCGGCACTGTCGGTGACGCCTACGACAACGCATTGATGGAGACGATCAACGGGTTGTACAAGGCTGAGTGTATCCGCAGCCGGGTCTTCAGTCCCGACACGCTGGAGTCCGTGGTGGATGTGGAGATCGCGACGTCGTCGTGGGTGCACTGGTACAACACGTCCCGTCTTCACTCGTCGTTGGGGATGGTCCCGCCGGCGGAGTTCGAGGACACGTTCTGGAACGAGCACGCTACACTGAAGCAAGCGCCTGAGAAGGTCGCTCAGCCAATCTAACGGCGGCAACAAAGCCGTAGCGGTTCACCGTAGGCGTGGCCACTGCGATCGACACCGAACTCGGTGACCGGCAGAACCCCAACCTGGTCCACACCACCGGTCACACCATGACCGCCCTCGCGCTCGCCCTGGCCCTGGGCGGGGACGACGCAGGCGATGTCGATCTCCTGGCCCCGTTGGCCGCCACCGGCCTGATCGACCAGGTGCCCTCAGACTCCACGGTGCATCGCCGCCACAAAGAACTCGCCCACCACGACGCCAACGCTGACAACGCCGCCACCTTGGTGGTGCTGGCCGGCATGAAAAATGCCCGTCGAGCCGCCTGGGCCGTCTGCGGTCCCCGCAACCCCGCAGCACGGGCCACCATCGGTAGGCCGCTGGTCCTCGACCTGGATGCCACGGAAATCCTGTCCCACTCGGACAAGGAACAAGCGGCGCCTACGTGGAAGAAGCACTACGGTTTCCACCCCTTGTGTGCTGTCATCGACCACGGTGACGGGCTGACCGGGGAACCGGTGACGGTCCTGCTGCGCCCCGGTAACGCCGGTTCGAACACGGCTGCTGATCACACACAAGTGCTCGACCAGGCCCTGGCCGCGCTGCCCGACCACGCCGACGGCCAGGTGTGGGGACGTCGCCTGGTGGTGCGCACCGATGCTGCCGGCGGCTCACAGGCCTTCCTCCGCCACCTTGACGGCCTCGGGCTCGGCTACTCGATCGGCTTCCCGGTGACCTGGCAGATCGGCGAGATCGCCTCCACACTGGGCGGGACGGTCAAACAAGGCATCATCCGCCCCGACGGATCGGTCACCGACACCGACGAGGCGTACGTCGCCGATACCACCTCCCGGATGTGGTCCTGGGCCGGGGAACCCCTGGGCACCGACCTGCACAAGTATCCGGCCGGTATGCGGATCATCATCCGCGTCGAACACCCCGCCAGCGGTGCGCAGCTACGCATCACCGATGTAGACGGCCGTCGTATGCAGGCCTTTGTCACCAACCGCCCAGGCCACGCCAACCGGCTTGATGTCCTCCACCGGGCACGGGGTCGGTGTGAGCAACGGATCCGGGACCTGAAGGACTGTGGCATGGGGAAACTTCCGCATGAGGGCTTCCGGATGAACCAGGCCTGGATCCATGCCGCCGTGTTAGGCATGAATCTGATCACCTGGGCGGGGATAATCACCACCGCCGGCACCACGGCGACGCAGCGGCGGTCGCGGTGGTGGGTGTGGGAGCCGAAGACACTGCGCGCGCGGATGTGTTGTCGATCGCGGCGATCGTGGTGCGTCACGCCCGACGGATCATTCTGCGTTTCGATTCCGCGGCGTCCCACCGTGAGCTCCTGGAACACGGGCTGGCCAGGATCAGGCATTCTGTCTGAACTTTG
>ERZ1032871.139-NODE-139-length-10974-cov-6.904936_pt1 | contig 10974 bp, 11 predicted proteins | sample MGYA00519026_ERZ1032871 | MGnify/ENA primary metagenome ERZ1032871 (study PRJEB33719, sample SAMN04262510) | wastewater metagenome | biome: rural village; feature: composting latrine chamber; material: composting feces with ash | place: El Salvador | collected...
ATGGCTTTCATGATTTTCACATTCATTCCATTGAGGTTTATACAGGGAAACGAAAACAAAATAATCCTCTATCGGATAGTCTTGTACCTATTTTCTGGAAAGAAGAGCTGGATGACCGCGCCGAGGAGTTTCTATCAGAGTTTTATCCAGAGGCACTTGAACAACCACTGGCACTGGATATTCCTACTATTACCGAAAAACTGGGTTTGACCGTCAGAGGCGAATCGCTTTCTGCTGACTGTACCATTTTTGGTATGACGGTCTTTTCAGATTGCCATGTCAGAATCTACGATCACGAGAATGACAACTACATCACCGTTCCTGCCAGTAAAGGTACTATCTTTTATGACCCTGATGTTTTCTTTATGCGAACCCTAGGTTCTGTACGCAATACCATTATTCATGAATGCGTGCATTGGCATTATCATGCAAAAGCGATGGAGTTAGAGAGACTTTTTAATCGCAAAGCTACCGATATTCGCTGTCAGGTTACAGCCATTCCTAAAAGCAAATTACATACCGAGAAAAATCGAAATCCGCGGGACTGGATGGAATGGCACGCCAATGCCTTAGCTCCCCGGATCCTAATGCCAAAGAATATGTTCCAAAAGAAAGCAGATTCCATCCTTGATACTTTGCAGCTTCAGTATCCTGCTTTCCGCAGAGTCGATATGGTTGAAATGGCCATACAGGAATTAGCAGAGTTTTTCCAAGTCTCTAAACTCGCTGTAAAAATACGCTTGCTGGATTTAGGATACGACGAGGCACGTGGTGTCTTAAACTACCAAAACGATAATTACATCCCCAATTATTCTTTTAAGAAGGGCTCTATCCTGCACAACCAAACATTCTTCATTACGCCAGTCGACCTGGCCTATATCTTTTTCAGTGATAAGTTCGGAGACGGTCGTTTCCGCAAACTCTATGAAGCGGGACAATTAAAATATGTTGACCACTGCATTTGCCTTAATGACCCCTTATATATCAAGACATTACCACAAGGGCGCTTCGGACTTACGGATTATGCCTGGGATCATATGGATGAGTGCTGCGTTAAGTTTGAAGCAACCTTTAAACGCACAGCAATCATCGGCACAGATAAAGTAGATGCCTTTACTTTGCTACGCAGGGCTGTAGAAGCTTTAATTCCGCAAATTGAATATCATGCTGTTTCTAACAATCAAGTGCTTGATCGTGCTGAAGCCCTAGAACTGATCAGCATGCAAGCACAGGAAATTTCTGGCTTTGTGCAAGGCTTGACAAATTCTTTTCCTGTAAGTCTTGCCGCTGTTATGAAGCGGTATGAAATGACGAATGAAAAACTAGCAGAACTTGCAGATTGTTCAGATAAAACCATCCAACGCTATCGTACTGGAGAAGAAAAGCCGACCCAGAAGACCTTGATTGAGATTTGTGTTGGGATGCACCTTCCCTTTCCTATTACCGCTGAGCTATTGCGTCAAGGCGGTTGTCCACTTGGCAATTCCCAGGAAGATATCTTAACTGAAACCCTGCTTCGAAACGGCAACTATGCCGATATTTTTGATTGGCGCGAGCAACATCAATCCGCTCTCAACTGTCTCCCTGAAAAATAAATTTTCATCAAGACGGACATTTTATGTCCGTGTGCCGTCGCCCGTTAGCGGGCTTTTTTTATGCCCTGTTTTGCCAAAATCTGATGGAACAGGCTATATTTTCGGACATTTTATGTCCGTGTTTTCTGCTTAACCCTCCCTTAACCTAATGATGAGAGATGGTCATACACCATCTCAATAACACTACAGCCCGAGTACGTATAGGGCAAAGGATGAATAGCTGCCTACAAACCACCTTTGGTGGTCTGGCAGAAAATTCAGCACCTTTCCTTTGCGTACTCTTTTTTAGGTTTGTGTGCTGAATTTGGCTACAGGCTCTTTCTTACTTTGCCCCTCTGCTCCGGCGGATGGAGGCAAAATATGCAAATCAGATTTACAGACAAATACGGCCAAACACAGAACATTGAAATCTCTCAGGACTACAAGCAGGACATCGTGGTTGATGTTACGAGAGAGATTGGCGAATTCTATCAAGAATCTTACCGCCAAGAACGAAGCAATGATCGGAAAAATACCAGACGAGAGCGACACACCTCGCTTGACACATTTGAATACGAAGACGCTAGGTACTTTTCTGCCAAGGATGATCCCTATGAAGAAATCTATCAGAAAGAATTTCAGGAGTTTGTTTTATCAAAACTTACACCAGACCAGGCAAGGCGTGTACGAAAGGTCATCTTTGAAGGCTGGACGTATGTCGATTTGGCAAAAGATGAAGGTGTCGATGAATCTGCTATCCGCAGAAGTGTCAATCGAGCCAAGGCCGAGCTTAGAAAGATTTTCGCTGATTTTTCATGACCCCGTCCGAAAACTCTCTTCCTCCTGGCTTACAGCAGAGGGCAACACAAAACAGCCCACTGGGAAGGAGGTTTTAAGATGAGGCATCGATTAAAAATCGGTATCGGACAGTCGGAAAAATCGAACGGCATTGTCCGATATCGAAAAGTCACAGTTCGAGAGCGCTTGCTCCGTTTGCTCTTTGGCAAGGCCGAAGAAGTCACTGTGATCATCCCGGGCAACACCGTCAAGACAATCGCAATCCAAGAGGAATAGGAGGCAAGCTATGAGTCATATCAAATTACTGAAAAATGTCGCAGACGACATGAATCAACTGGCAGAGAGTATCGCTCTGTTGGCTAATGCCATTGCAAGCGATGAAGAAGAACCAAAGGAACAGGCAATCGAATCAAAACTCACATTATCTGATGTAAGAGGTGTGCTGGCTAAAAAATCACAGGCAGGCCTTACCAAAGGTGTAAAGGCTCTCATCCAAAAGTACGGTGCAGAGCGTCTGTCTGATGTGAAGCCGGAGGACTATGAAGCACTTTTGAAGGATGCGGAGGAATTGAGCTAATGACAAAGCACGCAACCTTATCCGCATCCAGTGCTGAACGCTGGCTCCACTGCCCACCGTCGGCAAGGCTGAACGAAAAAGTAGCAGACTTTGCTTCGGAGTATGCCCGAGAGGGATCAGAAGCCCACGCACTTTGTGAATTCAGGCTGAAGCTGGCACTGGGCATGGAGACGGAAGACCCAATACCCGACCTTTCCATGTATTCACAGGAAATGGAAGATGCTGCCGAGCAGTATGTCGACCGTATCTTGGAGATCTTGGAAGAAGTCAGGAAAATCACACCAGACCTTGCTGTCCTTATCGAACAGCGGCTGGACTTTTCCGACTATGTACCGGGCGGCTTTGGCACAGCAGACTGCGTCATTCTTGCAGACAAAACACTTCATTTATTTGACATGAAGTACGGAACGGGCGTCCTCGTCGATGCCAAGGAAAACCCGCAGCTCATGCTCTACGCCCTCGGCTGTCTCCAGCTCTTTGACAGCATCTACGACTTTGATGAAGTCAGGATGACCATCATCCAGCCCAGACGGGACAACTACAGCTCTTTCACGATGAAAAAAGAAGACCTCTACAAATGGGCCGATGAGACGGTGAGACCAATTGCCGCTCTCGCCTTTGACGGCAAGGGAGACTTTAGAGCCGGTGACTGGTGCAGGTTCTGCAAGGTCAAAGCGACCTGCGCCAAGCGGGCGGAAGTCAACCTGGAGCTGGCAAAGCTGGAGTTTGCAAGACCACCTCTGCTCTCCGACACGGAGATTGAGGAAATCCTGGGGCAACTCGATGAGCTGACCTCCTGGGCAAACGACATTAAAGACTACGCCTTGACTGCTGCCAAGTCGGGCAAGAAATGGCTCGGCTTCAAGCTGGTCGAGGGCAGGTCAAACCGCAAGTATCTGGACGATGTAAAAGTCGCCCAGGCAGTAGAACAAGCTGGCTTTGATCCCTATGAAAAGAAGCTCTTAGGCATCACGGCCATGACATCTCTCCTCGGACGAAAGCAATTCAGCGAAATCTTAGGAGATCTCGTCATCAAGCCGCAAGGCAAACCGACGCTGGTACCGGACAGCGATAAAAGACCGGAAATGACAACAATTTTAGATGAGTTTAAGGAGGAAACCACTCATGAGTAAATCAAATCCGATGAAAGTTATCACAGGCAAAGATACACGCTGGAGCTATGCCAACGTGTGGGAAGCAAAATCCATTAACGGCGGTACGCCGAAGTTCTCAGTCTCACTTATCATTCCGAAATCCGATAAAGAGACACTGGATGCCATCAAGAAAGCTATTGAAGCCGCCTACAAGGAAGGCGAAGCCAAACTCAAGGGCAACAGCCGCACGGTGCCAGCTCTGAATTCTATCAAACTGCCACTTCGTGACGGTGATGTGGAGCGCCCTGACGATGAAGCCTATACCAACAGTTACTTTGTCAATGCCAACTCGGCCACAGCACCAGGCATTGTCGACGCCGATGTGAACCCGATTCTCGACCGTTCGGAAGTCTACAGCGGAGTATACGGCAGAGCGTCCATTACCTTCTATGCCTTCAACTCGAACGGCAATCGTGGTATCGCCTGTGGGCTAAACAATCTTCAGAAAATCCGTGATGGCAAACCGCTCGGAAGCCGTGCCAGTGCTGAGTCCGACTTCGGCGACCTGAGCGATGACGACGACTTCCTGTCGTAAGGAGGCGTGCCGATGTTTGCAGAGCTTTTTAAGGAAGTGTACATCGTTTTCAATGCCTTCATCTTAGGCGGACTGGCAGCCGTCCTGCCGTTTTACGCCGTCTATCAGTTCGGCAAGGCAGTCTGGAAGCGAGTCAAAGAACAGCAAAAGTAACTGCTGGGGGCGGGGTCGAAAACCTCGTCCCTTTGCTCATACATGGAGGTCATCAATGAAACATGAAGTTTGGCAAGATATCCCCGGATATGAAGATAAATATCAGGCAAGCACATGTGGACGCATTCGCAGCTTAGATAGATTTGTTCGTGGTGTTTGTCATTTTACCGGCAAAGAGTTTTACAGAAAGATCAAAGGCAGAGTGCTGAAGCCTGGCCAGTACTGTGAATCTGGGCATATCTCTGTGGTTCTTGAGAAAGGAACGCCTGGAAAACCTGTTTATAAGCTTGTAGCACGTACCTTTCTAGGTGTGTGTCCCGAAAATTGCGAGGTTCTGCACGGCAATGGCAATCTAAAATATAATCGGGTTGAAAATCTGAGATATGGAACGCGCACGGAAAACATACTAGATGTCTATAAGGATGGTGGGCGTTGGAGAAAACTATCAATCGATGATGTTGAAACTATTAGATTTGCTCTCTATTGCGGATTCACAGGGAAAGAACTTTCTGAAATGTATGGAGTAAGCCAAGGCACCATCTCAAAAATCAAACTGAGGAGGACTTTTGCATGGTTGAAATAAAGTATATCAGTTGCGACATTGAAACTTTTTCCTCAGAGGACCTGAGTAAAGCGGGCGTTTACCGCTATGTTCAGGCTCCTGATTTTGATATTCTCCTCATCTCTTATGCCATTGACGGCGGCGAAGTGCAGACCATTGACCTTGCCCAGGGCGAAGCGATGCCGATGGAACTCATCTCAGCTATCCTCTCGGACGATGTGATCAAGTGGGCTTTTAACGCCCAGTTTGAACGAATCTGTCTTACCGAGTGGCTGAAGCGAAAGGGCTATGTTTTGGAGCGGCCCGTGCCCTTTGGCCATGAGCCGGAATACCTGAACTATCTTGACCCAGAAAGCTGGCGCTGTTCCATGGTCTGGTCAGCTTATCTGGGGCTTCCGCTTTCTTTGGAACAGGTCGGATTAGTCTTAGGTCTTGACAAGCAAAAGCTAAAAGAAGGAAAAGACCTCATACGCTATTTCTCCATGCCCTGTAACCCGACCAAAACAAATGGGGGCAGGACGAGGAATCTGCCAGAGCACGATCCGGAAAAATGGCAGCTCTATAAAGCCTACAACAAACGGGATGTAGAAACGGAAATGGCGATACAGGAAAGACTCGAGAGCTTTCCCATGCCGGATATGGAATGGGAGAACTACCATAGAGACCAGAGGGTCAATGATCTTGGCATCCTGATTGATAAAGAGCTGGCAGAAAAAGCCATCCGCATGGACAGGGAAGTACGGACACATGCCCTGCAAAAACTCCGAATGCTGACAGGCTTAGAAAACCCCAATTCCGTTATGCAGTTAAAAGACTGGTTAGCTGGTCGGGGTATCGAGACCGACTCCCTCGATAAAAAGGCGGTCAAAAAGCTTCTGGAGACCGCTTCAGGCAAAGTGAAAGATGTCCTCGAAACGAGGCAGGAGCTTGCCAAGTCCAGCGTTAGGAAGTATCAGGCCATGATGGACTGCGTTTGCCGTGATGGCAGAGCGAGAGGTCTTTTTCAGTTTTATGGGGCAAACCGTACCGGGCGCTTTTCCGGCCGTTTGATTCAATTACAGAACCTGCCAAGAAACAAGATGGATCATCTGGAAGAAGCAAGAACTCTCGTCAGGCAAGGCGACCTTGATGCTCTGGAAGTCCTCTTTGACTCTGTTCCGCAGGTATTATCGGAAATTATCCGCACCGCCTTTATACCCAAGGAAGGACGTATCTTTCTTGTTGCCGACTACTCCGCCATCGAAGCGAGAGTGTTAGCTTGGCTCGCTGGAGAAAGCTGGCGCATGAAACTCTTTGCTGAGGGCGGTGACATCTACTGCCAATCAGCCAGCGAGATGTTTGGCGTGCCGGTCATAAAACACGGCGTGAACGGCGAACTTAGGCAGAAAGGCAAAATATCAGAACTTGCCTGTGGTTATGGTGGCTCAGTCGGTGCCCTCAAAGCGATGGGTGCGTTGGAGATGGGCTTATCTGAGGATGAGCTACCGGGGCTTGTTCAGTCATGGCGGAACTCCAACCCCAAGATTGTACGTTTCTGGTGGGATGTGGACAGTGCCGCCAAGACAGCAATCAAAGAACAGCGAAAAACAAAAGTTCAGGGCATAGGCTTTCGTTATCAAAGCGTGATGCTCATCATCACGCTTCCTTCCGGTAGAGAGCTTTTCTATGTCAAACCCCGCATTGGCGAGAATCGCTTCGGAGGCGAGTCCATTACTTATGAAGGTGTCGGCACAGGACGGCGCTGGGAGCGTCAGGAAACCTACGGGGCAAAGCTCGTGGAAAATATCGTCCAGGCCATTTCCAGAGACATCCTCTGCTCAGCCCTTCAAACCTTCAAATATTCCGACATCGTCATGCATGTCCACGATGAGATCGTGATTGAAGCTGATCCTCGTATGTCGGTTGAAGCGGTCTGTAAGCAGATGAGCCGGACACCAGAGTGGACTTTTGGCTTAAAACTTGATGCCGACGGCTTTACCTGCCGCTTCTATCAGAAAGATTAACTCTTAAAAATTTACTACTCAAATCCGTCTGCTTTGTCCAAGGGAAAAGTGTAGACGGATTTTTTTATTTACCCGTCCGATTTTGCTCTTCGGTGTGGCTTATAGCAGAGCCACTAAAGAATCAGGAGGTTATTATGAACGTTTTTATTTGTTCGCCGTATCAAGGTGATATTGAAGAAAACACGAAAAACGCAAAGCGATATATGCGATTTGCTATCCAGCAAGGTCATACGCCATTTGCCCCACATCTACTTTATCCGCAGGTTCTGGACGAAGCCACAGAAAGAAATAAAGGCATGGAGTTGGGACTTCAGATGCTAAAGCTCATGGATGAACTCTGGGTCTTCGGCAGAGAAATCAGCATCGGTATGTGGCAGGAAATCAAGGCAGCCCAGGAACTTGAAATTCCTGTCTGCTATATCAGTACGGAGGAGGTCTGAGCTTGGGGTCATCAATAAAGCGGAGGTGGAAACAACATGAACATTAAAGTTGCAGTCTGTAATCGCCGAACAAACAAACGGTATAAAAACATTGAGATGGAGTGGGACGCCATCAAGGCGAGAAATAAAAATCCCGTCCGTACTTGGGAGACTGCGGAGGAATATCCAAGGCTTGCCAAAAGCCAGCGCGACGATATCAAAGATGTGGGTGGCCTTGTCGGGGGTTGGCTGACAGGCGGAATACGTAAAAATGGTCAAGTGACCTTTCGCACGCTGGGGCTGCTTGATGCTGATTGCATCGCAGAGACTGAAGACTTTATTGGGAAGATTAAAACTGAACTTCCCGGAGTTGAGCTTTTCATCTATTCTACGCACAGTCATAACCCGAAACACCAGCGATACCGAGTTGTTATGCCCTTTTCCCGTGAGGTCAGTGAGGACGAGTATCCGGCAGTTATGCGGATGGTCGCAAAGCAAATCGGGATGGATTATTTTGATGACTCCACCTATGAAGCCAACCGAATGATGTACTGGGCTTCGTGCTCATCAAACGGTGTTTTTGTTTTTGAAGAACAGTCCGGTAAATTATTAAACCCTGATGCTTATCTTTCACGCTATGCGGATTGGCGAGATGTTACACAATGGCCGACCTCCAGCCGCGAATCAGAAGCGGTTAGACGTGAGATTACCGAGGTAGAAAATCCGCTGGAAAAGCAAAATATCGTTGGTGCTTTCTGCCGAGCTTATCCGAACATACGAGAGGCAATTGAGAAGTTTTTGCCTAAGGTCTATACCCCTTCAGCTTATGATGGACGTTATGACTACATTCCGGGCGAGTCCTCTGCAGGGGTCGTTATCTATGACGATATATTTGTCTATTCACATCATGCTACTGACCCGGCATCGGCCAAACTTTTAAACGCATTTGATCTGGTACGTATCCATAGGTTTGGCGATGACGAGAAGTCGTTTCAGCAGATGGCACAGTTTGCGTCAAAGGATGACAAGGTCAAGGCGCTTTTGTTCAAGGAGAAGGCTGAAGAGGCAAACTTAGACTTTGATGATGACTGGCACAAGGAATTAGAGCGGGATCGGACAGGGCTTCTCAAAAATACTCTGAGAAATCTGCTGATTATTTTATCGCATGATCCCAAGCTAAAAGGTATCGTATTTAACCAACTTGCCGACGGGATGGAAATCAAAGGTGAGTTGCCTTGGCAGCATCCGGCCAAGTTTTGGCGAGACCAGGACGATGCCCAGCTCATCAGCTACATTGATTTGAATTATGGAACATTCTCACAAAGAAACTATCTTACTGCGGTGACCAAGATCGCCGATGACCGCTCCTATCATCCCATCAAAGAATATCTGGAGAGCCTGCCACCTTGGGACGGAGAGGTCAGGGCAGAGACGCTTCCCATCGTTTATCTGGGCGCTGAGGACAATGCGTACGTCCGTGCAGTCACACGAAAGTCACTTTGTGCGGCTGTTTACCGAGTCTATAACCCTGGCATGAAATTTGACAGTATGCCGGTCTGGATTGGTCCTCAGGGCATCGGCAAAAGTACGCTGATTGCCAAACTCGGCGGCGAATGGTATTCAGACAGTCTGCAAATATCCGATATGAACGATAAGACTGCCGCCGAAAAGCTGCAGGGCTTTTGGATATTGGAGATTGGTGAGCTGGCAGGTATGCGTAAGGCGGATATCGATAAGGTCAAGGCCTTTATCTCCCGTCAGGACGATAAGTATCGTGCGAGCTTTGGCAGAAGAGTCACACCACATCCAAGACAAAACATCCTAATCGGCACGACCAATAATGAATCAGGATTCCTCCGTGATATTACGGGTAACCGCAGGTTCTGGGTTATCCATACGCCCGGCACAGGAATCAAGAAGCCGTGGAACATAACAACAGAGGAAGTTTCGCAAATTTGGGCGGAAATACTCGTGATGGTTAAGGCGGGCGAAACGCTCTATCTGGACAGTGCTCTGGAACAATTCGCACAAAATGCCCAGCGCGAAGCCATGGAGACGGATGATCGTGAAGGTCTGGTTCGAGCCTATCTTGCCATGTTATTGCCGGAAGATTGGGACAGTTATGACCTTCATAGACGTTTGGATTATATCAACTATCCAGATGATCCCTTACATGTTTCAGGCACCTGGAAACGCAGTATGGTTTCCAATATGGAAATCTGGTGTGAGTGTTTTGGCCGCAAAAAAGAGGATTTAAGACCTCAAGACAGCTATGCGATTGGTGCCATTATGGCCAAGATCAATGGCTGGGAACGTAGTGACAAGTTGGAATATCTCCCCATTTATGGAAGACAGAGGGTGTACAAGTGGAACGTTTAAGTAGCTATGTTCTTATCGGTTGTTTTGTAGATGAATGCCCGCTATATCAGGCTTATACGACACCTATGAGAACAACAGAACAACATTTTAATAAAGTAGTTAATAGAAAGAGTATGTGTAGAGCGCGTACACACATACATACGCATTTCGCGCGTATAGGAAATTTCCGTTCACTTGTTCTGAACAAATGCCGTGAAAAGCTTGAGAAATCAGGCTTTTCTGGCAAGAACAAGGGTTTGTTGCTTGTTCTAAATCCTAATCTTGTTCAGGAGGTCATACGGTGAGTGAGAAATCGATTGAACAAAAGCTGATACGGGAAGTCAAACACTCTGGCGGCTTGTGTCTGAAGTTTATTTCACCGGGCTGGAATGGAGTGCCGGACAGGCTGGTGCTTCTACTGGGCGGTAAGACAGGCTTCGTCGAAGTAAAAGCACCCGGCAAAGAACCGACAGCACAGCAGCTTTATCGACACGAGCAATTAAGAAAATTAGGCTTTCAGGTCTTTGTCCTAGATGACCCGGAGGCTATCGGAGGAATATTAAATGCAATACAAGGCACATGATTATCAGGAATATGCCAAGCAGAAAATCATCGAGCAGAAAGCCTGTGGTCTCTTTTTAGAGCCGGGACTTGGCAAGACCGTGATTACCCTGTCCGCCATCTGGGACTTGATGTTTGACTACTTCGACATCAGCAAGGTGCTGGTGATTGCGCCGCTTCGAGTCGCAGAAAACACCTGGACGGAGGAACTCGAAAAATGGGATCACCTGACCTATCTTCGAATATCAAAAGTTCTCGGTACGGAAGCCCAGCGGATTGA
>ERZ1032871.140-NODE-140-length-10884-cov-20.075446_pt1 | contig 10884 bp, 12 predicted proteins | sample MGYA00519026_ERZ1032871 | MGnify/ENA primary metagenome ERZ1032871 (study PRJEB33719, sample SAMN04262510) | wastewater metagenome | biome: rural village; feature: composting latrine chamber; material: composting feces with ash | place: El Salvador | collected...
TGAGGTCGGGGTGCGCACCTTAGCTGATCCCATCAAGGTCGATTCCTCGAATCGGCACCGTCGGCGGGGACATCCTCGTCGTGGGCGACACCGTCGCCGACGCCCTGACCCGCACCGTCGAGCTGATGCTGCGTTCCGGCGGGGAACTGGTCACGGTGTTGCTGGGCACCGGCGTCGACCCCGAGGCGGCCACGGCCCTGCGCCTGCGTCTGGAGGACGTCGCGCCGGGCGTCGATGTCACGGCCTACGCCGCCGACGGCATGGTCGAGCTCGCCCAGATCGGCGTCGAGTAGCGGGCGTCGGGGATGCTGGGCTGGTTGTCGACGGCGACGGCCATGACGCCGTTGCGGGAGGTCCTGGGCGCGAAGGCCGCGAAGAAGGTGAAGGACGCCCTCGGCGACACGTCGGTCGGCGAATTGCTCCGCCGCCTGCCCCAGCGCTATGCGTCGCAGGGGCACAGTCTCAACGTCGATTACGCGCAGGTCGGGGAGTCAATCACGGCCGTGGTGGAGGTGGTCGGCGTCGTCCTGCCGGACTCCGGTGACCAGTCGCAGCTGACCCCGAGGGGCAGGCCTCGCCAACCGTTGCGGATCATGGTCACCGACGGCGTGCGCACCATGCCCATGCCCATTTTCGGCCAGGCGTGGCTGGGCAAGGTGCTGCATTCCGGCACCCGGCTGCTGGTGCTGGGGACGCTCGGCGAGTTCCGGGGGCAGCCGCAGATCACCAACGCGGACATCCTGGTCATCGGCGCGGACGGCAATCCGGGGGCGGCAACGGGGAAGCTGAAGAAGCTCATCGACGGCGCGGACGGGATGGCGGAGCTCAGGGGTCTGCTGGCGCGGCCCTACCTGCCGATTCACCGGGGTCGCAAGGGCCTGTCGGGCATCCTGTTGGCGTTGTACATCCGGCGGGTGCTGCAGTGGTTGCCGCGCCAGGCCGAGCCGTTGCCGGAGTTTCCGTCGGCGCTGCCGGGGTTCGACGAGGCCCTGCGGGAGGCGCATTTCCCGGGCGTCGACGGCCCGTTGGCGGCGTTGAACCGACTCAAGTACGACGAGGCCCTGGAGTTGCAGCTGGCTCTGGCCCTGCGCCGCGCCGGCAACGCCGACCGGGTGGCGCCGGAGTGCCCGCCGACGGAGACCGACTACGACCGCGTTTCCCGACTCGCCGCGAATCTGCCCTTCGAGCTCACCCGCGGCCAGGAGGCCGTGTTCGCCGACGTGTCCGCGGATCTGGCCCGCCCGGTGCCCATGAACCGTTTGCTGCAGGGCGAGGTCGGCTCCGGCAAGACGGTAGTGGCGCTGCTGGCCATGCTCCAGGTCCTCGATGCGGGCCGCCAGAGCGTGTTGCTCGCCCCGACGGAGGTCCTGGCGGCGCAGCATGCCCGCACCATTCGGGGGTTGCTTGACAACGCCGACGTGGACGCGCGGGTCGCCCTGTTGACGGGCTCGATGTCGGTTGGGGAGAAGCGGGCGACGCTGCTGGACATCGTCACCGGTGAAGCGGGGATCATCGTCGGCACGCATGCGTTGCTGAGCGAGGGCGTGGATTTCTTCGACCTGGGGCTGGTGGTCATCGACGAGCAGCACCGGTTCGGCGTGCGCCAGCGCGACCGGCTGCGCGAGCGGAGGCGCGACGACATGACGCCGCATGTGCTGGTGATGACCGCGACTCCCATCCCGCGCACCCTGGCCATGACCGTCTTCGGCGACCTCGACGTCTCCGAGCTGGCCGAATTGCCGGGGCAACGGCGGCAGGTGACCACGGTGGTGGTGCCGAGCGTCGAAAAGCCAACATGGGAGGCGCGCGCCTGGGAGGTCATCCGCGAGCAGGCCGCGTTGGGGCACCGGGCGTTCATCGTGTCGCCGCGCATCCTCGGCGAGGGCGAATCGGTGGAGGACAATTTCGACCTGGCGCGCCGCAACCTGCCGGGCGTCGACGTCGGATTCCTGCACGGGCGGATGACGCCGGAAGAGAAGGACGCGGCGATGGCGGACTTCGTGACCGGGCGCACGTCGGTGCTGGTGGCGACGACGGTGATCGAAGTCGGCGTCGACGTCCCCGAGGCGACGGTGATGATGATCCGCCGCGCCGAAAGCTACGGCGTCTCCCAGCTTCACCAGCTGCGCGGACGCATCGGTCGCGGCGACCTGGAGGGCATCTGCTTCCTGTGCACCGAAACGTGTCAGGGCACGCCGGAGCGGGCCAGGCTCGACGCCATCGCGGAGACCAACGACGGTTTCCGGCTCGCCGAAATCGACGTGCGCACCCGCAAACACGGCGACGTACTGGGCGAGGGACAGTCGGGCCTGGCCGCGGGCCTGGGGCTGCTCGACCTCGGCGAGGACGGCCGCATCATCGAGCGGGCGCGGAAGGACGCCGCCAAACTAGCCGGGGAGATGCCCGACTACGCGCGGCGGTTGACCTACGACATCACCGACGAACAGGCCGGGTACCTGGAGCGGAGTTGACCCGGATCCGAGCCATGCCGCGCCGCGTCCGTAGACTCGAGGCCATGAGCGAAACGAACGGTGACGACGGCGCCGTGGTCGTGTGCGCCCCCTTCGCGGGCGTGGTGCGGTTGCAGGTCGCCGAGGGCGACGACGTGACCGCCGGGGTGCCGGTCGCGGTGGTCGAGGCCGTGAAGCTGGAGGCCCCCGTGCCCGCGCCCTGCCCCGCGACGGTGGCGTCGGTGCTGGTGGAGGACTTTTCCGACGTCTCCGGCGGCGATCCGCTGGTGACGCTGACACCGAAGGGAGACGGCCGATGACCCGCATCATCGCCGGCGTCGCGCGCGGCCGGAGGTTGGTGACCCCGAAGGGCGACGGCACTCGCCCGACGTCGGACCGGGCGCGGGAGGCGATCTTTTCGTCGTGGTCGTCGCGCTTCGGGATCGAGGGAACCACCGTGCTGGACTTGTTCGCCGGCTCCGGCGCGCTGGGCCTGGAGGCGGCGTCGCGCGGCGCCGACGAGGTCGTCCTGGTCGAGTCCGATGCCGTCGCGTGCCGGGCGATCCGGCGCAACATCGAAACCGTCGGCCATCCCAGGGTTAGCGTGGCGGAGATGAAGGCATCGACGTACCTGGCCGGCGCCCCGGCGGATCATTTCGACCGGGTCATCGCCGATCCGCCCTATGACCTGGCGGGGGAGGCGGTGACGGAGATGCTCGAGGCGTTGCGTCCGGCTTTGCGCGACGGCGCCGTGGTCACCGTCGAGCGTCACTCCGCCGACGAAGAAACCGTCTGGCCGGCGGGATACGGCATCCTGGAGCAGAAGCTCAAGCGTCGCATCCACGGCCTGGCCCGCTTCGACAACGCGATCTACCGACGAGGGGAAGACCGATGACCCATGCCTGTTGCCCCGGTTCGTACGACCCGCTGACCAACGGCCACCTCGACGTCATCCAGCGCGCCGCCGCGCTTTTCGACGAGGTCACCGTGCTGGTCACCCACAACCCGAACAAGCAGGGGATGTTCACCCCGGAGGAGCGGATGCGCCTGATCGAGGAGTGCACCGCCCACTTGGACAACGTCCGCGTCGATTCGTGGTCGAAGCTGCTGGTGGACTACACCACCGAGCGCGGCATCGCGACGTTGGTCAAGGGTCTGCGTTCGGCCATGGACTACGAGTATGAGGTGCCCATGGCGCAGATGAACCGCCGGATGTCCGGCGTGGACACGTTGTTCATCGAGGCGGATCCGAAGTACGGCCACGTGTCGTCGACCCTGATGAAGGAGGTCGTGCGCTACGGCGGTTCCGTCGAGGGGCTCGTGCCGGAGCCGGTGCAGAAGGCGCTTCGGGCGCGCCTTTCCTAGGTGTACTGACCGGTGAGGTCGCACCGCAAAACGCCGTGGCCTGCGATCACCGCGAACATGCAGGTCATCGCGTACCCTGGTCGGCATGTACCGTGTTTTCGAATGCCTCGATGAACTTGTTCAGACCGTCGAGGAGGCCTATGGCGTTCCGATGACGGCCAACTGCATGGTGCCGCGGCGCGATGTGCTGGTGCTTCTCGACGAACTGCGCAACGCCTTCCCCGAGGAGCTGGACGACGCCCAGGACGTGCTCGATCAGCGCGACGTCATCATCGGCGACGCTGAGGCGTCGGCCGCCGAGTCGATTGCGGCGGCCGAGGAGGAGGCCCGCCGGATCATGGACGAGGCCGAGGACCGGGCCCGCCGCATGGTGGAGGACGCCGAGAACCGCGCCCACGCCACCGTCGCCGAGGCCCAGGAAGAGGCGGCCCGTCGCCGCGAGGACGCCGACCGCGAGTACCACCAGATCACCGAGCGCGCCGCCGCGGAGGCGGAGCGCCTGGTCGCCTCGGGCAACGCCGCCTACGACCGGTCCGTGCAGGACGGCCTGGCGGAGCAGGAACGCCTGGTCTCCGAGTCCACCGTGGTGCGGGAGGCCAACGACGAGGCCCGCCGCATCATCGACGCCGCCCACGCGGATTCCAACCGCCTCCGCGGCGAGTGCGACGTGTACGTCGACGACAAGCTGGCCGAGTTCGAGGCGTCGCTGTCGGAGACCCTGCGTTCGGTCGGCCGCGACCGCGCCGCCCTGCGCAAGGGCGCCGGCGCCTCCGGTGCCATGGGCGACCGCGAGGGCCGCGATGGCCGCGACGACTACGGTTCGGACCGCCAGTACGACCACGGCGGCGACTACCGGCGCTGACGCCGACCGCCGGGGTGGGAACCCGGCGGGGGAGGTAGGATGACGGCATTATGACTGCCGATTCCCCTTTCGTGTTTGACGTGGGCCGGGTGCTGCGCGAAGGTACCCCCGAGCCCTTTTCCCGTGTCGGCGATTCCCCCGAGCGCATCGGCGCCGAGATGATCGCGGTGCAGCCGGGGACCGAGGTCCGCCTCGATGGCGTGATCACCCCGCTCGGTGGCGGCGTGCTCGTCGACGCCGATGTCCGGGCCCCGCTGACGGGCCAGTGCGTGCGGTGCCTCGGGGATCTGTCCGACGAACTCGACATCCACGTGTCCACCGTCTTTTCGGCGGGCGACGGGTTCGTCGTCTCCGAGGACGAGGACGACGACGAGGATGCCGCCGACGATGTTCCGGCGCTCGTGGGCGACCTGGCGGACATCACGCAGGCCGTCATCGACGAGGTGGTGCTGGCGCTGCCGTTCAACCCGACGTGCGACACGATCGAGGATCGCCCGTGCCGCGGCGACGAGACCGGGGTGCCCGCGCCCGACGGGGTGTCCGGTGAGCAGGAGAGCGCCCCCGATCCGCGGTGGGCTGGCCTGGCCGAGAAGTTCGGTGACCTGCGCTCCGACGATGCTGCGGATGCCGGGGAGGGCAAGTGAGCAGGAAGCGGCGCCTGAGCGGTGAGGCGGCGCGGCAGGCGGCGTTCACGTCGGTCGACCACGCCCCGTTGCTGGAGCGTCTGGGAGTCGAGCTCGAAGACGAGCGCCTGTGCCTGGCGTTGACGCATCGCAGCTTCGCCAACGAAAACGGCAACCTGTCCAACAACGAGCGCCTGGAGTTCCTGGGTGACGCGGTGCTGGGCATGTGCGTCGCCGAGGAGCTGTATCGGCGCTTCCCGGACCGGGCGGAGCAGGACATTTCGAAGATGCGCGCCGGCGTGGTGAACATGTACGCCCTGGCCGATCTGGCGCGGCGCATCGAGCTGGGCCCGCATATTCTGCTGGGCCGCGGCGAGAAGGCCACGGGTGGCGCCGACAAGCATTCGATTCTCGCGGACACGGTGGAGGCGTTGCTCGGCGCGATATACCTGCAGCATGGTTTCGAGACGTCGAAGGCGACGGTGCTGCGGTTGTTCGACGCGATGATCGACGAGGCCCCGACGCAGTCGCGCGGCCGGGACTGGAAGACGCTGCTGCAGGAGCGGCTGTCGGCGAAGAAGCTGCCGGCCGCCGAGTACGTGGTCAGTTCCGAGGGCCCGGATCATGCCCGGACGTACTCCGTGGAGCTGCTCGTCGATGGCGTCGTGCGCGGCCGGGGGACGGGCGCGACGAAGAAGGAAGCCGAGATGCTCGCCGCGCACGAAGCGCATACGGCGCTGGGTTAGGGGAACGGGGTGCCCGAACTTCCCGAGGTGGAGACCATCCGCCTCGGTCTCGATCCCCACGTCCGCGGTCGCCGCATCACCGGGGCGCGGGTGTTGCGCGATCGTGCGGTGCGCCGCCAGCCCGGTGGCGAAGGCGAGTTCGCCGACCGTCTGGTGGGACGCACGATCACGGGTACGGGGCGGCGCGGCAAGTTTTTGTGGCTGTCGCTTGACGACGAGTCGACGTTGCTCATCCATTTGGGGATGAGCGGTCAGCTCATCATCCCCGGGCCCGATACGCCGCCGTCGCCGCATGTCCGGGCGGTGGTGGAACTCGATGGCCGGACGCTGCAGTTCCGCGATCAGCGCACCTTCGGATGGGTGTGGGCCTGCGACGCCGACTCCGACGGTGTTCCGGTGCCGGCGGCGCACATCGCCCGCGACCTGATGGATCCGCTCGTCGATCCGGTGGCCCTGGCGCACGTCATCCGGCGGCGAACCAGCGGAATCAAGCGGGTGTTGCTCAACCAGGAGGTGGTTTCGGGCATCGGCAACATCTACGCCGACGAGATGTTGTGGGCGGCCCGGGTCCACGGGGAAACGCCGGCCGACGAGGTGTCGGTACGCACCCTGGCCAAGCTGCTGCGCGCCGGGCGCGAGGTGATGGGGCGGGCGATCGAGGTCGGCGGCACCAGCTTCGACGCCCTGTACGTCAACGTCAACGGCGAGTCCGGGTACTTTGCCTGGGACCTGGAGGCCTACGGCCGCGAGGGTGAGCCGTGCGGTCGCTGCGGCGCTCCCATCGTGCGCGCGGCGTTCATGAACCGTTCCAGTTTCTTCTGTCCGCGTTGCCAGCGGCTCCCCCGAAAGGCCGCATGATTCACCACGTCACCGATTCCGCGGCAGAGTCCGCGCACGCGCCCCTCGACCGCATCGCCGGGTTCGTCCGTCACGGTTGGGTCCGCGCCGTCATCGTCGTCGCGTTTGCGGCGCTGGCGGCGACGAAGGTCGTCAATTTTTCCGGTCGGCCACGTTATTTCCTCGACGCCGACGTCTACGCGGTGGGCGGGCGTCGCCTCCTCGATGGTTTGCCGCTGTACGACGGCGCCTTCCCGACGTCCACGGACGTCTGGTTGCCGTTCACGTACCCGCCGATTGCTGCGGTGCTTTTCGCGCCGCTTGCGATGATCCCGCTGCTGCTGACGTTTCTGCTCGTCGCGGCCGCATCGATGGCGTCGCTGTGGTGGGTGCTGCGGGTGGTCGTCGTCAAGCTCGGGGGCCTGCGTACGGACGACGCGGGATGGCTCGCACTGGCGTTGACCGCCGCCCTGCTGTGGTTCGGGCCGGTGCACACGACCATCGGGTTCGGCCAGATCAACATCATTTTGATGATGCTCGTGGCCATCGACGTCCTCGTCGTCCCGTCCCGCTTCCGGGGGCTGCTCACCGGTGTGGCGATCGCGATCAAACTGACGCCGGCGGTGTTCGGTCTGTGGTTCCTGCTGCGACGGGACTGGGCGGGCATCGCCCGCATCGCGGCGTCGGCCGGCGGGCTGACGCTCCTCGGGCACCTGGTCGTGCCGGCCGATTCCACGAAGTATTGGCTGGACACGCTGGCCGACACCGGCCGCATCGGCGGGCCCATGTACGCCTCGAACCAGTCCATCGACGCCGAGCTGTGGCGCCTGGGCCTGCACACCGACGACGGCGGTTCGGGATTGTGGTTGGCATTGGTGCTGGTCGCGTTTCTGGTCACGGTCGCCGTCATGGTGCGTTTGCTTCACGACGGCCACCCGTTCCTCGCCGTGTGCGCCAACGCGTTGTTCGGCCTGCTGGCGTCGCCGGTGTCGTGGTCCCACCACTGGGTGTGGGTGCCGGTGATGCTCGTCGCCGTGGCCGTCCTGGCGTTGCGCCGGATGGATGCCGGGGTTTTGCCGTGGGTTTTCGTCGCCTCCGGGTTGGTGTGCTTCGCTCTCGAACCGCAGGCGCTGGCACCCGCCGAACAAGGCCGTGAACTGGACTGGAGCGTGTTCTGGCACGTGGCCGGCAACTCGTACCTGTGGTGGGCGCTCGCCGCGATGGTGATGTTCTGGTTCCTGTCAAGGCGTATACCCGCCGTCGATGGGGGTCTAAAGTTCCATCCATGAAATGGATGGAGAGCGCGACAAGCGCGGTGACGGCCTGGAACGACAAATACTGGCTGTTCATGATCGGATTGCTCGTTGCGACGGGCCTGTACTTCTGCGCCAGGACGATCCTGGTGCAGATCCGCTACCTGCCGGACATGTTCCGCGCCATCGGCGAAAAGCCGTCGGAGATTTCCGAGGGCGTCAAGGGAATCTCGAGTTTCAAGGCGTTCACCATTTCCGCGGCGTCGCGCGTGGGCACCGGCAACGTCGCCGGCGTGGCGGTGGCGATCTCCACCGGCGGCCCCGGCGCGGTGTTCTGGATGTGGCTGCTGGCCATCATCGGCGGTGCCACCAGCTTCGTGGAGTCGACGCTCGCGCAGCTGTACAAGGTGAAGGACAAGGATTCCTACCGCGGCGGCCCGGCGTACTACATCACCCGCGGCCTGGGCGAGGAGTTCCGGTGGCTGGCCATCCTCTTCGCCCTGGCCATCACCGTGACCTACGGCTTCGTGTTCAACGCCGTGCAGTCGAACTCCATCACCGCCGCCGTCGCCGAGTCCACCGGCAACGATTCGGTGAGCATGAAGACCATCATCGGCCTCGTGCTCGCCGCGGCGACCGGCGTGATCATCTTCGGCGGCGTGCAGCGCATCTCGAAGTTCACGCAGGTCATCGTGCCCGTCATGGCCGTCGCATACATCATCCTGGGCATCATCGTGCTGGTCATCAATTGGCGCGAGGTGCCGTCGATGCTGGCGCTCATCGTCGAGCACGCGCTGGGCATCCGGGAGATCGCCGGCGCCGCCGTGGGCACGGCGATCATGCAGGGCATGCGCCGCGGCCTGTTCTCCAACGAAGCCGGCATGGGCTCCACCCCGAACGCCGCGGCGACGTCGTCGGTGTCGCACCCGTGCAAGCAGGGCCTGATCCAGACCCTCGGCGTGTACTTCGACACGATCATCGTCTGTACCGTCACCGCCGTCATCATCCTGCTGTCGAACCCCGAGTACGGAACGGACGCGGAAGGCACGGCGTTGACGCAGGCGGCGCTGGCCGCGCAAGTCGGCGGGTGGGCGATTCACGCGGTGACGGTGATCATCTTCTTCCTGGCGTTTTCGTCGATCATCGGCAACTACTACTACGCCGAGGCCAACGTGCCCTTCCTCAACGGAAGCAAGACGGTGCTAAACGGGGTGCGCGCGTTGATCATGCTGTGCGTGCTCGGCGGGGCGTTGGGGTCGGTGCCGCTGGTCTGGGCCCTGGCCGACGTGTTCTCCGCCCTGATGGCCACCATCAACCTCGCCGCGATCCTGCCGCTGGGCGGGGTGGCCGTCGCGCTGCTGGGCAATTATGCGGCGCAGAAGGCCAAGGGGCTCAACCCCGTGTTCCACCGGGATGACCTGCCGGGCATCCGGGGCCACGCCAACATCGAATGCTGGGACGGTTCCGACCCCATGACCGTGCGCGCCGACGAGGGTGGCACGGCGGAGGTCACGCGATGAGCGGTGATCCGGTCCGCCTCACGGCCTGGGCCCACGGCCACGTGCAGGGCGTCGGGTTCCGGTGGGCCACCCGCGTCCGCGCCCTGGAGTTGGGCCTGACGGGGTACGCGAAGAACTACCCGGATGGCCGCGTGCTGGTCATCGCGGAGGGGCCGGCGGCGGCGTGCGATGCCCTGCTGTCCTGGCTCGAGGGCCCCGACGCGCCGGGTTCGGTGTCGACGGTCGTCAGTGACATCGGCGACGCCCGGGGCGGTTACGAAGGGTTCGAGCGGAAGTAGAATCGATCGGCTACGCCGACGCCACGGACGCGGAACCCACCTTCCCCGGATCCGCGTCCCCGACATGGCACAATGATCAGCCGTGCACCTCAAATCGCTGACCCTAAAAGGATTCAAGTCCTTCGCGTCGGCGACCACGCTGAAGTTCGAGCCGGGCATCTGCGCGGTCGTCGGCCCGAACGGCTCCGGCAAGTCCAACGTCGTCGACGCCCTGGCGTGGGTGATGGGCGAGCAGGGCGCGAAGACCCTGCGCGGCGGGAAGATGGAGGACGTCATCTTCGCCGGCACGTCGGGCCGCAAGCCGCTGGGGCGCGCCGAGGTGACGCTGACCATCGACAATGCCGACGGTGCGCTGCCGATCGGCTACTCGGAAGTGTCGGTGACGCGCCGCATGTTCCGCGACGGCGCCAGCGAGTACGAGATCAACGGTTCGCGCTGTCGGCTCATGGACGTCCAGGAGTTGCTCAGCGATTCCGGCATCGGCCGGGAGATGCACGTCATCGTCGGTCAGGGGCGGCTGTCCCAGATCCTGGAGTCGCGGCCGGAGGAGCGTCGCGCGTTCATCGAGGAAGCCGCCGGCGTGCTCAAGCACCGCCGTCGCAAGGAAAAGGCCCAGCGCAAGCTGCAGTCGATGCAGGGCAATCTCGACCGACTCGAGGATCTGGTCGGCGAGTTGCGTCGTCAGCTCAAGCCCCTGGCCCGGCAGGCGGAGGCCGCCCGTCGCGCGCAGACCGTGCAGGCGGATCTGCGGGAGGCGAAGTTGGCGTTGGCGGCGGCCGATCTCGTCGCGTTGCGGGAAGCGCGTGACGACGCCGCCGAACAGGCCAGAATGGTCGCCGCGAAGGTGGCGGCCGAGGAGCAGGTGGCCGAAGCCGCAGCCGAACGTCGCGATGAGCTCGAGGCGGAGTTGGAGGACCTCGTCCCGCGCGCCGACGCCGCCCGCGACCTGT
>ERZ1032871.142-NODE-142-length-10843-cov-18.621246_pt1 | contig 10843 bp, 10 predicted proteins | sample MGYA00519026_ERZ1032871 | MGnify/ENA primary metagenome ERZ1032871 (study PRJEB33719, sample SAMN04262510) | wastewater metagenome | biome: rural village; feature: composting latrine chamber; material: composting feces with ash | place: El Salvador | collected...
CGTTCGGCAGGGAGAGGGCCTCCTCGTAGTCCTTGGCGCGGGCGATGCACAGCACGGGGCCGAAGATCTCCTCGTCGTAGCAGCGCATGCCGGGCTTGACGTTGTCGATGAGCGACGGGCCGATGAACAGGCCGTCGGCGAGCGACTCCCCCTCGAACTCGGCGTCGGTGGCGCCGGACTCGCGGCCGTCGATGACGACGGTGGCGCCCTCGGACTCGGCGGAGCCGACGATGTCGCGGACGCGCTCGAGCGCCTGCGGGGTGATCAGCGGGCCGTAGGAGGCGTCCGGGTCGAGGGAGTGGCCGACCTTGAGCTCCTTGATGCGCTCGACGAGCGCGTCGCGCAGGGCGTCGGCGACCTCGTCGCCGATCGGCACGGCGACGGAGATGGCCATGCATCGCTCGCCGGCGGAGCCGTACGCTGCGCCGATGAGCGCATCGACGACGCGGTCGAGGTCGGCGTCCGGCATGATGATCATGTGGTTCTTCGCGCCGCCGAAGCACTGGGCGCGCTTGCCCAGCTTCGCGGAGGTGACGTAGACGTGCTCGGCGACGGGGGTCGAGCCGACGAAGCCGATGGCCTTGACGTCGGGGTGCTCCAGCAGACCGTTGACGGCGTCGTGGGCGCCGTGGACGACGTTGAGCACGCCGGCCGGGCCGCCGGCCTCGAGGAAGAGCTTGGCCAGGGTGACCGGCACGGACGGGTCCTGCTCGGAGGGCTTGAGCACGAACGCGTTGCCGGCGGCGAGGGCGGGGCCGGCCTTCCACAGCGGGATCATGGCCGGGAAGTTGAACGGGGTGATGCCGGCGACCACGCCGAGGGGCTGGCGGACGGAGTGGACGTCGACGCCGGTGCCGACGGATTCGGAGAACTCGCCCTTGAGCAGGTGCGGGGCGCCGAGGGAGAACTCGACGACCTCGAGGCCGCGCTGCAGGTCGCCGTGGGCGTCGGCGAAGGTCTTGCCGTGCTCGAGAGAGAGGTCGCGGGCGATGTCGTCGGCGTTCGCGCGGATGAGGCGGATCCACTCGTTGAGGACGCGGGTGCGCTTCAGCGGGCTCCACGCGCCCCAGTCTTTCTGGGCCTCCTTGGCGTTGGCGACGGCGCGGTCGACGAGTGCGCGGTCGGCCAGTCCGACGGTGCCGCGGACGGCGCCGGTGGAGGGGATGGTGACGTCCATCGTGTCGCCGTCGGCGTGGACTTCGTCGCCGCCGATGATGTGGGGGATGCGGATGGTCATGCCTGTTCTTCCCTTCGCCGCGGGCTCCCGCCCGTCATGTTTTGGTTAACGATCACTAACCGAAAACGTATGTGACGCGGATCACGAAATCTAGACGGAAGCATGGCGCGACCACATATGGGGGCACCGTGTAAATGTTGCGAATTGCCTGTTACCCCTTCACCTCCCTGCTTGGCGCCCGCTTTTACCCCGACCAACCTCGCTTTACGACGACCACCTGGCAGACCTTCGCCACTCGAGTTTTCTTTTTGCGAATTCCAACCTAAGGTGACCTGCGCAACTGGTTCCGCCCCCGCGGTTGTCGCGGGATGTCGGACGCAAGAGGGAATCCGGTGAGAATCCGGAGCTGTCCCGCAGCGGTATGCCGGAACGAAAGCCGTCAAAGGCACTGGGGTCGACGCCCCGGGAAGCGACGGCCGGTAGGCCCCGCCCACTTGGGCGCACGCCGGCGAGCCCGAATACCTGCCCGTTGTGCCGGCTCATCCGATCCGGCTCACCGAGGGCGCTCGTGGACTGGCGCGACGTGGCGTAAACCGACGGGCGAGTCTCCCCGTCGGCGGCTTCGGCGCAGGTTCAGGTGCGACCCCGGTCTTTCTTGACGAGGATCGAGGAGATCACCCCATGACCGCACGTTCGACCCGGGCGGGACAACGCCCGCCGTTCACCGCGACGGTGCCGGGCTTCCCGCGCATCGGCGCCCACCGGGAGCTGAAGAAGGCCATAGAGGCCTATTGGCGCGACCCGGCCCTGGCACCGGAATTGGCCGACACCGCCGCCACGTTGATCGATCGCCGCCTCACGCGCGCGACCGCGACCGGCCTGGATTCGGTGCCCGTCGGCACGTTTTCCCACTATGACCAGATGCTCGACGTCGCCGCGATGGTGGGCGCCCTGCCCGCGCGCGTCGACGACATCGCCGACCATGAACCCGGTTCCGGGTCCGACCCCGAACGTGACCCCTCCGCCGACGACCTGCTTCCGACGTGGCTGGACCGCTATTTCGCCGCCGCCCGCGGCGCGGAGGGGATTGCGCCGCTGGAGATGACCAAGTGGTTCGACACGAACTACCACCACCTGGTCCCGGAGCTCGATCCGGCCCGACCCTTCGCCGCCGACCCGTCGTTCCTGGTGGCGCAGCTGCGCCGGGCCCGCCGCCATCATGTGCCGGCGCGGGCGGTGCTCATCGGCCCAGTGACGTTCCTGGCCCTGTCGAAGATGGCCGACGGCACCGTCGGCGCGCCGTTGGACCGTCTGCCCGAACTCGTGGACGCGTACCGCGACATCGTCGACGCCGTCGCCGACGAGGGCGTGGAGTGGATCCAGTTCGACGAACCGGCCCTCAACACCGGGCATCTGCCGGCGGGCCGCGACGGCGAGGTGTCGGAGCAGTGGCGCCGCCTGGTCGCCCATGCCCACGACCGGGGCGTGCGCGTCCTGGCGCAGACGTATTTCACCGACGCCCAGCGAACGGTCGACCTTCTCTCCGGCACCGGCGTCGACGCCGTCGGCGTGGATTACGTCGCGGGAGCCGCCCCGGATCTGTCCGCCCTGCCGACGTCGACGCTGGTCGTCGCGGGGGTCGTGGACGGTCGCAACGTGTGGCGCACGGATTGCGCCCGAGCCCTGGGCACGCTGGCCCAGGTGGCGGAGTTCCACCCGGTTGCGGTGTCCACGTCCTGCTCGTTGCTGCACGTGCCCCATTCGTTGGCCGCCGAGCCGTCGCTGGCCGATGAACCGGAGTTGCGGGCCCGCCTGGCGTTCGGCGAGGAGAAGATCATCGAGGTCGTCTCGCTCGCCCGCGCCCTGCACCACCCGAACTGCGAGCGCCTTCGCCGCAACGGGATCCTGGCCGACGCGGAGACCGCCGCGAATGACGAGCAGGCCGAGCAGACGGAACGGGCCGGGCAGCCCGATCCGGACGCACCCGCAGCAGCCGTGGAGCACGAGGTCCCCCGACGCAAGGGCGGGGTCCACGACCGGGCGCCGTTCCCGGAGCGCCGGGAGGCCCAGCGCCGACGCCTGGATTTGCCGCCGCTGCCCACGTCGACGATCGGCTCCTTCCCGCAGACGCCGGAGGTCCGTGCCGCCCGGGCCGCCTTCGCCCGGGGCGAGTCGTCGGCGCAGGCCTACGAAGCCGCGATGGTACGGGAGATCCTGCACGTCATCGACGAGCAGGAGAAGCTGGGGCTGGACGTGCTGGTGCACGGCGAGCCGGAGCGCAACGACATGGTGCAGTACTTCGCCGAGCAGCTCGACGGGTTCCACTGCACGTCGAACGCGTGGGTGCAGTCCTACGGCACCCGGTGCGTGCGTCCCCCGATCCTCCACGGCGACGTCTCGCGCCCCGAGCCGATGACGGTGCGTTGGTTCCGTGCGGCGCAGGACATGACGGAGCGCCCGGTCAAGGGCATGCTCACCGGCCCGGTGACCATGTTGGCCTGGTCTTTCGTCCGCGATGACCAGCCGCTGGCGGACACCGCGCATCAGGTGGCGCTGGCCATCCGCGCCGAGTGCGCGGACCTGGAGGCGGCCGGCGCGCAGGTGATCCAGGTCGACGAGGCCGCGATCCGCGAGCTGCTGCCCCTGCGCCCGGAGGACCGCGCCGCCTACGCGGAGTGGTCGGTGGAGGCGTTCCGCACCGCCACCGGCGGGTTGGCGGACCACGTCCAGCTGCACACGCACATGTGCTACTCGGATTTCGAGTCGATCCTCGATCTGATCCGGGACATGGACGCCGACGTCACCACGATCGAGGCGGCCCGCGCCGGCTTCGAGCTCGTCGACGCCATCGCCGCCTCCGATTTCGACCTGCCCGTGGGCCCCGGCGTGTGGGACATCCATTCGCCGCGCGTGCCGTGCGCCGACGAGGTCACGGCGCGCATCGACCACGCATCCCGCGCCCTCGGCCCCGACCGGGTGTGGGTGGTTCCCGACTGCGGGTTGAAGACCCGCGGTTGGTCCGAGACCAGGGCGTCGTTGGACGCTCTCGTGAAAGCCGCCCGGAAGGTCCGGGCGTCGCTGTAGCGGTCGGGTCGACGGGCCTCCTACCGTCGGCCGCATACTGCGGCGATGAATGAAAGACCGCTCCCCCGCGCGAGTTCCGGCAGTCCGCGCGCGGGTGGAGCGGTTCTTTTCGCTTGACGACGACCACCTGGGGCGTCATCGGCCCAGCAGGTCCTCCGGTCCGCGGATGGTGGCGGGGTCGCGTCCCAGCGCCCTGGCCACCACCGGCGCCCAGGGCGGGGACAGTCGCGCCCGCGTCACCAGATCGGCGTCGACGAGAACGTTGGCGGCGTCTCCGGTGACCGCCGACCCGTCGACGAGGACGGCGGCTCGGGCGGCGAAGGCCCAGGCGACGTCGATGTCGTGGGTGGCCATCACCACGGCCACTCCCCGATCGTGGAGCGTGCCGAGGGTGTCCAGCAGAGTCCGCGTCGCCGCCGGGTCGAGTCCCGCGGTGGGCTCGTCGAGAAGCAGGACGTCGGGCCGCATGGCCAGCGCACCCGCCAACGCGACCCGCTTGCGCTGCCCGTAGGACAACTGGTGCGGCACCCGGTCGGCGAGATTGGTGATCTCTGCGGCGGCCATGGCCTCGGCGACGCGCACGCGCACCTCGTCGTCCGGCAACCCCTGATTGACGGGACCGTAGGAGACGTCGGCGGCTACGGAGGTGGCGAACAGCTGGTCATCGGGATCCTGCAGCACCAGCTGGACCCGCTGCCGCAGATGATTGCGGCCGCGGCGGGAATAGGAAAACGGCGAACAGTCGAAGTCGAGCCGCCCCGCGGACGGCCGGATCGCACCGGCCAACAAGCGGAGCAACGTCGACTTGCCGGAACCGTTGGCCCCCAGCAGCGCCATGCGCTCCCCGGCGAAGATCTCCAGGTCGACGTCGTCAAGCACGCGCACACCGGGATGCCGGAACCCGACGCCGCGCGCGGCGAGAATGCTCACGGCAACCACCCCCGCACCGCGGCCGTGACCGCCATGACGACCACGAGCACCACGACCGACGCCACGAGGAACCGGACGTCGCGCGGACGGTCGACGATCATGACCCCCGCAGCACCCGGCTCGGCGCGCAATTCCAGGCCCTCGCCGAGACGACGGGCCCGCTCGAACGACAGGACGAACAGATTCGCCGACTGCGCCGCCACGCCCGTGAGCAACCCGCGCCGCGTGACGTGGCCCAGGCGCTGGGCCTGCGCCTCATGCATCATCTTCGCCGTGCCCGCCAACGTGCCGACCATCCGATAGATGAGCTCGGCCAAATACGTCAACGTGCGCGGAATGCCCGACCGATTCAACCAGGCGAGCACCTCCGACAACGGCGTGGTCACCGTGAACAACATCGTGCAGCCGATCGCCGCCGTCGCCCGCGCGACGACTTCCGCCGCGCGCTGCGGCCCCGTCGGCGACCAGACCAGTCCGTCCAGCGTGATGGTGAACAACAACGGCAAAATTCCCACCGCAACGAACGCGGCGGGGGCGGACCACAGGGTCAGGAACAACCCCGCCGGCACCCTCGCGATGACGGCCGTGACCGCCACCGCGACGATGATCAGCACGGCCGCCGGCCACGGGGGCATCGAAATGGCCAGCAACAGCAGGCCACCGCACAACAGAGCCTTCTCGCCGACGTTGCGCCGCGCCCACCGATTGCGGGCCGCGGCGGTTTCGAGAGCGTTCACGCTACGAGGACTCCCGCTCCTTGCTGCGGCCACGGTAGAAGCCCAGCGCGTAACCGAGCACGCCGGCGCCCAGGCCGGCCTGCAGCGCGAAGAGACCGGACTCGACCTCGCCCGGCAGCTCGTCGACGACCGGCTCGAACCACGGCTCGTAGTCCGGGTTGCTCTCCTCGATGAGCTCGGTGGCGGCGCCGTCCGCGCCGCCGAAGGGTTCCTCCTCGGGGTCGCCCAGGTTGAAGAACATGGGCAACACCGCGATGACGAGGGCGAAGACGATGAGGCCGATGGTCACCCCCGCGCCGGAGCGCTTCGGGGCGTGTGGGTCTGATTCGCGGCGGTCATCGCACGGTCTCCTTCTCGTCGGCGTCGGCGGGGGCGGTCAGGCGCTCGTCATGGGCGACCTCGTCGGCGATCGCGACGTCGGAAAGCTCGTTCTTCTTGAGCACGCCCAGGGAGAAAAGCTCCTTCTCCGCGACGGTGCGCAGGGCCTTGACCACCAGCACCGTCAGCAGCGCCTCGATGACGGCCAGCGGGATCTGGGTGAGGGCGAACAGCGACAGGAACGTCGCCAGCGCGCCGCCGAACCCGCCCGGATCCGCCGGGTGCGCCAACGCCAGCTGCGTGGCCGTGACCACGTAGGTGGACAGGTCCGCCAGGAACGCCGCGACGAACACGGAGGGCAGCAGACCGCCGCCCAGACGCCTGGTCAGGACGTACCCGCCCACGCGACCCACGGGCCGACGATGCCCATGGAGAACACGTTCGCGCCGAGCGTGGTGATGCCGCCGTGGGCCAGCAGCAACGACTGGAACAACAGGACGATGGAGGCCAATGGGCCATGACGGGTGGCCTGAACATCACCGTGCCCAGGCCCGTGCCCGTGGGGTGCGACGTCGAGCCGGTCACCGACGGGATCTTCAGGGCCGACAGCACGAACGTGAACGCGCCGGCGGCGCCGAGGAGCAAACCGGTGCCCGGCTTCTCCTTGAGCAGCTTGTTGACTCGCCACGCACCGTGGACGACGAACGGCGCCGCGGCCACCGTCCACCCCACCGCATGGCCGACGGGCAAAAAGCCCTCTGCGATATGGATGTGAACTTTTCCTCACGCGCCCCCATCACCTCGTGGGTGGCGCACCGATCCACCCGGCGCCCATCGGCGCCGGGGCCGATCCACGGCCGGTCTCCTGGCTGACGGGGCTGCCCTGCGGAACGTGCCGCGAAACATCCGTTCCGGCGCCTTCCCGCGCCCCGCCGGTCCTTTGCCATCGGCCGCACGGAGCCCGGTGGCATGTGCCGGACCGGGGTCACCCCGATCACAGTGGCGAGGGCCGCCGCCCACTTGCAGGGCGTTCCCGTCCACCGAGGATCTGCGTCCCATCCCATGCCCCGCAGCCGACGGCGATGCGACGCGGACGGCGTCTCTCCCCGTGGTCGCGGGCCCGCAGGTGCCCCCAAACCAAAACTAGACGAACCTGTCTGTACAAAAGGAGCATTGCGGCGTACACTCGCCCACCGACGAAGGAAACGAGAAAGGAACCGACTGGATGACCATCCACGACAACATCACCGACCTGATCGGCGGCACCCCGCTGGTCAAGCTCAACCGCCTCACCGAGGGCCTGCCCGGCACGGTCGTCGCCAAGCTGGAGTTCTACAACCCGGCCAACAGCGTCAAGGACCGCATCGGCAAGGCCATCATCGACGCCGCGGAGGCCTCCGGCGAGCTCAAGCCGGGCGGCACCATCGTCGAGGGCACCTCGGGCAACACGGGCATCGCCCTGGCGCTGGTCGGCGCCGCCCGCGGCTACAAGGTCATCCTCACCATGCCGGACACCATGAGCCAGGAGCGCCGCGTCGTGCTGCGCGCGTTCGGCGCCGAACTGGTGCTTACCCCGGGCGCCGAGGGCATGAAGGGCGCGGTGAACAAGGCCAAGGAGATCGTCGAGAACACCGACAACGCCATCCTGGCCTCCCAGTTCGCCAACCAGGCCAACCCCGAGGTCCACGCCGCCACCACCGGCGAGGAGATCTGGGCCGACACCGACGGCAAGGTCGATTACTTCGTCGCCGGCATCGGCACCGGCGGCACCATCACCGGCGCGGGCCGCACGCTGAAGAAGCACAACCCGGACGTCAAGCTCGTCGCCGTCGAGCCGGCGGATTCCCCGCTGCTCACCGAGGGCAAGGCCGGCCCGCACAAGATCCAGGGCCTGGGCGCCAACTTCGTTCCGGAGATCCTCGACCGGGACCTGCTCGACGAGGTCCTGACCTCCACCAACGAGGACGCCATCGCCACCTCCCGCGAGCTGGCGAAGCAGGAGGGCATCCTCGGCGGCATTTCGGCCGGCGCCAACGTCAAGGCCGCCCTCGAGATCGCCGCCCGCCCCGAGGCCCAGGGCAAGACCATCGTGGTCATCATCCCGGACTTCGGCGAGCGCTACGTCTCCTCCATCCTGTACCAGGACCTGCGCGACTAAACCCGGACCCGCCCCCTCCCCCATCCGCCGCCGACGCTCCCTCATGCCGGGGCGTCGGCGGTGCGCTATGTAAAGTTGGTCACCATGAATTCGTTCCTGAGGATCCTCAAGGAGGACCTGGACAACGCCCGCGCGCACGACCCCGCCGCCCGCGGTGACGTGGAAAACGCCCTGGTCTATTCGGGCCTGCACGCCATTTGGGCGCACCGCGCAGCCCATGCGCTGTGGCAGAAGGGGGGCGCGGCGAAGGGCCTGGCGCGAATCCTGTCCCAGTTCACCCGATTCCTCACGGGCATCGAGATCCACCCGGGCGCGAAGATCGGCCGCCGGTTCTTCATCGACCACGGTATGGGCGTGGTCATCGGCGAGACCGCCGAGATCGGCGACGGCGTGATGCTGTACCACGGCGTCACCCTGGGCGGCCGCAGCCTGGCGAAGGTCAAGCGGCACCCGACGTTGGAGGACAACGTGACGGTCGGCGCAGGTGCGAAGGTGCTGGGCCCGGTCGTCATCGGCGCCGGTTCGGCCATCGGCGCCAATGCGGTGGTCACGCGGGACTGCCCGCCCGATTCCATCGTGGTGGGCATTCCAGGCAAGGCCCGCCCCCGTCAGCCGGAGGAGCACCGGCCGCTGCTGGACCCGGCGGAGTACGTCCAGGGCGACGGCGACGGGATCTAGCTGCAGCAGCCGACTGAACTGCCCCGTTAGACCACGAACGCCGCCGACCGGACGACGACAAGGGCCGACCCCACACACCACGGGGTCGGCCCTTTGTCGTCCCAAAACCCGCCTAAACCACGGGGTCCAAACTGCGGGGTCGGTCGCTTTTCGACCCTAAACCACGGGGTCGCCGGTGACCCCGTGGTTTGGGCCCCGTGGTTTGGGTTGAGGGCGTTGCCCCGGGGCGTGGCGGTTACGCGACCAGGTCGGCGTAATCGGGGTTCTTCGCGATGAACCGCTCCACGGCCGAGCACGACGGGATGACGGTTCCGCCGGTTCGGCGGACGTCGTCAAGCGCGGCCTGGATCAGGGGCTTGGACAGGCCCTGCCCCTGGAACTGCTCGTAGACGACGGTGTGATTGAAATCCAACGCGCCTTCCGCGGGCTCGTAGGCCGCGAAACCGGCCTCCTCACCGTCGACGATGATGACGTAACGACGTCCGGACTCGTCGTGATCGATGGTGTGCGCCATGGTGATTCTCCCTCGGTCGATGATGTTTCCCACCAGGGTACGCACGCCCGGCGGACACCATCGCGCAATCGCCGGACGGAACCGTCAGACGGTGCCGTGGTCGACTGCGGCCGGCGGGGTGCCGGGCTGCTCGTCGGCACGACCGACGGCCACGCGGCAGGGAATCGACCCCGTGCCATGGGCCCGTTCGGCGGCGACGCCGGAACGCCAGCCGGGGCTCACCAGGTCGGCGAGCGATCCGGACAGATCCGCCAGTTCCGCATGCGACAAGCCGGGAACGACGACGGTGATGCGGTGCCGCGCCCGCTCCCCCACCTCGACACCGGGGTTGGCTTCGCGCCACTCGTCCAACATGGACGAACCCTGGGCACCGTCGGGCATGACGTCCTCGTACACCCGCGCGCCGGACCCGGGGACGAACTCCTCGAGCGCCCCGCGAACCGTGTCGGCTGCGGCCGCCCGGCCGGACTCGTCGGTAAAGAGGAAGAGGCGGATGACCGACGGCAGCGACTCATCGCCGGACATCGTTCCCGCCGATGCGAATTCGGTACTCATGGACACTGATTTTACCGACGTCGTCCCACCACCGAATCGATGAGGGCGGGGTAAGTTCCGCGCCGAAAAAGCCCGGCGGGAAAAGGCGACGACGAAAAACCGGGAGCCCGCCTTTAGGCGGACTCCCGGTCATTCGATTGTGGCCAGAAGCGGGATCGAACCGCTGACCTTCCACTTTTCAGGCGGACGCTCTACCAACTGAGCTATCTGGCCGAACAGTCCCGCTTGGGGAATGTCGGCGACCCTGACGGGACTTGAACCCGCGACCTCCGCCGTGACAGGGCGGCGCGCTAACCAACTGCGCCACAGGGCCTTATGCCGTACACGAACTCCGTCCGTGCACGAGTTGATACTCTACACAGCCGTTCATCGGGGGCACAAATCTGCAGCTCACGGCGCAATTCCACCCATTCTCCCAACCCCGCCGCCATCGCGCCGCCACACCTTCCCCGCACCCTCGTCTACACACGCCCGGCGCCGACGTCGACCTAGCCACGCCGCCCCCTTGCCGCACGATGAAAAAGGCAAGGGGCGAGCGTCGCAAAGCAATGCCCGCCACCGACAAAAACGAAAGGCGGCCACCCACCTCAAGTGGATGACCGCCTTCGCCGGAAAAATGGCGACCCTGACGGGACTTGAACCCGCGACCTCCGCCGTGACAGGGCGGCGCGCTAACCAACTGCGCCACAGGG
>ERZ1032871.143-NODE-143-length-10809-cov-16.249768_pt1 | contig 10809 bp, 10 predicted proteins | sample MGYA00519026_ERZ1032871 | MGnify/ENA primary metagenome ERZ1032871 (study PRJEB33719, sample SAMN04262510) | wastewater metagenome | biome: rural village; feature: composting latrine chamber; material: composting feces with ash | place: El Salvador | collected...
GGTTGGCGACGGTATCGACGACAGACTTCGGGGCCACTGCCTCAAACGCTCCTTGGTTCACGGTGTCCCGCCCCGCGGTGGATCCGGCGGGCACGGGATGACGGTGGGCGGCTTCATCGGCCGCCCCGTGCAATCGACTGTCCGGATGGACGGTCGACAAGTACCCCCACTCTAACCGGCATGGTGAGTTTCATGCCCATCGACCCCGGGATTTCACCGAGGGTAGTGTCGGGATGCGAAGCAAGCTTTGCGACGACACTTCCCCGGTCCCCCGCGAAGGTGCGGATTGGGGCGGTGATCATGTCGGGATTGGAGAAGTCGGCGATGTCATCCACGAAGGGTTCTGGTGCCGGTGTCGGGTCGGGCGACGCCGGAGGGACGGCCACCGGTGCCGCCGCCCAGACCCCGAAGATCGGAGTGCGCAGCACCAGGCAGCGCAAGGCCGTGATCGCGGCGATGAACGACATCACGAAGTTCAGCTCCGCAAAGGACATTCATCGGGTGCTCGTGGAACGCGGCGACAAGGTCGGGTTGACCACCGTGTATCGGACGTTGCAGTCGCTGTCGGAGATCAAGGCCGTGGATGTTCTGCACACCGATGCCGGTGAAGCGTTGTACCGGCTGTGCGGGGATCACCATCACCATCACCTGGTGTGCACCGATTGCGGTGAGACCGTGGAGATCGGCGGCGGCCCCGTGGAGGAATGGGCGGGCGACCTCGCCACCAAGCATGGTTTCCGGTTGACCGGTCATACCGCCGAGGTTTTCGGGGTGTGCGGCGACTGCCAGGAAGATTCCTAGGCGAAGACCGTTCGGCCCCGTTCCGGGAGCCCATCTTGTCCAGCTGGTCCGGGAGCCCGTCTAGCCCGCGAGCCCATGTTTCCGAACTAGTCCGAGATCCCGTCTAGCTCGCAAGCCGGTCTAGCTGGTCCAGCTCCACCATCCGGTCGACGTCGACTGCGCTTCCCTCCTGTCGGATTGGTAGGTCGCCCACCAGGATTCGGACCAGCCGGGGGATCTGCGTGCCGCCGGCGAGTCGTTGAACTCGGGGGCCTGCCCCGGTTTCACGTGCCCGACTCTTCCGGTTTCCCGCGGGTGGGTGGCCCGCCCGCTGGCGTGACCGGCATCCGCGTCGTCGTTTTCGCGGTGGTGTTCCGGGCAGCGGAGCGTGCAGTTGCCGATGTCTGTGGCCCCTCCGAATAGCCAGGCGTCGATGTGGTGTGTTTCGCACATGTCGGCGGGTTGTTCGCATCCGGGGTAGGTGCACACGGTCTCCGACGCCAGCAACAGGACTCTCTGCCACAGGTCGGCGGTTCGCCGTGATCGGCCCAGGTCGAGTGGGCGTCCCGTGATGTCATCGAGCAACGCCAACCACGCGTACTTGTGAGCTCCCAGGGTCACGAGTTCGGGCAGCGTCAGGTCGATGCCGGTGTTCGTCGGGAAGCGTTTGAACACACGCCGCTCCCCTGCCGGCGGCCCTTCCCGTTGGGCGGCCTGCAGTTCGTCGTCGAAGTCCGAGGCCCTGATCGCCATCACGATCGACGCCACGCCGACATTCGGGCGGGCGAGCGGTTGGGCGACTCCCGAGTACAGGTCGGCGACGAAGGGGCATCGTTCCGGGTCCCAGTACGTCGATTCGGTCCGAAGCCACCGCAGCTTTCTCCGCCCTGATCCTCCCCTGTGCCGTCGCCCGCCTCCGGCGCATTTCCTCCGACCCCGCCGGCCGCGCTTCGGACTCCTCCTGCGGCACCGACGTCGGCTCCATCCCCGGCACCCACCCCGACTTCCGCCGCAGCTCCGGCTCCGCTGTGCTGCAGCGCGAACAGCAGCACGTGGTGGAGGGCGTGCACTCGTCGTTGGGGCAGGGTTCGGGGATCTTTGACGCCGTCAGGCAGGTCGAGGAAGGCGCCGGGCCCGGCGTTGAGGTGCAGCAGTGCGTTGAGTACTGCGGCGGTCGGCGCAGGCAGCATCGCGTCGAGTTTGCACAGTCCGTCGACGTTGGGGGCCCGGACGGTCAGCCTGGCCTGCGAGGTACCGGCTTTGGTCGCCGATTTCCGTTTTTCCAGGCGTTTGCGGGCTTCGTTGGCGCACATTGGCCGGAAGAGGTCGGCGGGCGTGGAGTCGATGTTGTCGGTGATGGCTTCGGCGACGTCCTCCATGAGCCCGTGTTCTTGTCCGGCGAAGCTGCCGAGCACCTCGTTCATCTGGTTGGATCTACACACCGGGAAGTTGCCCTTTTTGGCGGAGGCGGCGAGTCGTTCGCCGATGGCGCGCCGTCGGTGGAGTTGCTTTTCGGCGGCCTCCAGTTCCTCGGGGGTGGCGTCGGCGGGCGGGTCCGGGTCGGGTTCGGGGTGGAGTGCGTCGCGGTATGCGAGCAGGTGGCGTGCTTCGGTGTCGGTGATGTCGAAAAGTCGCTTGAGGTACGACCGTGGCGTGGCGCGCCCGCCGCCGCGTTTGTGCAGTTCGTTGACGACGACGGCGTTGGCGTATTCGGCGAAGACGACGTCGGCGGAGCGTATGGCGTTACGCAGCCTAACGACGCCGGCTTCGACGTGGTTGATCTCGTCGCCGTGGTGTCCGTCGCCGCCCACGGCCCCGATGGGCAGCGCGGTCAGTTGCCGGATCATGCCCTCTATGTTTCGCGTCAGCTTTGCGACGAGTCCCGCCAGGTCGTCGCCCGCCCCGTTGTCGTGTGCCGTCGACATCGCCCCACCCCGAGTGGTTGTTCGATTTCTTGTTCGCACCCCGGACGCTATCAGCAGATCAAGATCTACGGCGACGCATATTTGTTCGATTCCGCCATCCGGGCGGGCCACCACCGGCGAAAGCGTCGTCGCGAAGCCGAAAGTGACCGATCCCGCGAATTTTTCCCGGGCCCAGCCCCGCTCGCCTCCCCCGTCGTTGTACTCCGGTGGTTCCGGCCTTTTCGACGCCGCCTGGTTGTCGCCTAGCCGCCGCCTACTCGACGCCTACCTGACGCCGCCGAAGCGACGGTCCCGCTTGGCGTATTCGACGACGGCGGCGCGCAGGTCCTCGCGGGTGAAGTCGGGGAACAGGCGGTCCTGGAACACGAGTTCGGCGTAGGCGGACTGCCACGGCAGGAAGTTGGAGGTGCGCTGTTCACCGGAGGGGCGGAGGAACAGGTCGACGTCGGGCATGTCGGGTTCGTCGAGGAAGCGGGCGAAGTTCTTTTCGTCGATGTCGGTGGGCTTGATCTCCCCGGCGGCCGCGAGGCGTGCGATTTCGCGGGCGGCGTCGACGATTTCGGCGCGGCCGCCGTAGTTGACGCACATGTACAGGGTCATGTTGGTGTTGTCGGCGGTCTGGCGCTCGGCGGTTTCGAGTTCCTTGATCACGGAGCGCCACAGTCGGGGGCGTCGGCCGGCCCAGCGGACGCGGACGCCTTTGGCGTCGAGTTCGTCGCGGCGGCGGCGCAGGACGTCGCGGTTGAAGCCCATGAGGAATCGCACTTCGTCGGTGGAGCGTCGCCAGTTTTCGGTGGAGAAGGCGTAGGCGGACAGGTGGGGCACGCCCATTTCGAGGCATGCGTCGACGCAGTCCATGAGCACGGCTTCGCCTCGTTTGTGGCCTTCGGTGCGTTTCATTCCGCGTTTTTGGGCCCAGCGTCCGTTTCCGTCCATGACCAGGGCGATGTGGTTCGGGAGGAATTCTTCGGGGACTGGGGAATCGTGCGGGATGGGGTTTGGTTTCGGCGTCGTCACGTTTTCATCATGCCCCACGGGGTGCGGCGGGCCCCAGTCCCGGTGGGGGCCAGTCTCGGCGGGATCAGTTCCGGCGGGCCCCAGTTCCGGTGGGCGTGGCTTTACGAGGGTGTGCCGCGTCCCGGTGCGCCGGGGCGGGTTCGGGAGGCCGGCGTGGTCGGGGTGCGGGGGTTGCCGTCTTCTCCCCAGCGGGCGTCGACGAAGGACAGTGCCGCGACGCGTCGGCCGAGGTGGTGGTGGAGGTGGGCCGTCGCCAAGCCGCGCGCTTGTGCGGCGAGGGGGCGGAAGCCTCTGCGGTCGGAGACGGCGTCGATGTAGTCCCAGCGGTCGTGGGCGAGCCACCACATCAGGCGGAGGACGTCGGTGGGTGGGGTGGCGGCGCCGGGTGGGCGGCATTCGACGCATACGGCGCCGCCGGCGGCTGGGGCGAATGCCTTGTGGGGGCCGGGTTTTCCGCATTGGGCGCAATCGAAGAGGCTGGGGGCCCAGCCGGCTTCGCCCATGGCTTTGAGCAGGTATGAGGTGAGCAGGAGTCCCGGGGTGCGGCGGGGCGCGCCGCCATAGCGTCCGCCCCGCGTGCTGTCACGGTGGACGCCGTTTTCGGGGCCGCGTTCATCGGCGTTGGCGGCGTCGGTGGCGGTGGCGGCGGTCGCGGAGTGTGCGAGGGCGTCGAGTGCGTCGACGGTGAGGTGCCACAGGCCCGGCGAGGGGGCGCCTTCCTCGCCGGCGAGACGTTCGGCGGTTTCGAGGACGCCGCAGGCGCAGGTGTAGCGGGCGTAGTCGTCGACGATGGGCGCCGCCCACGTTCGGATCGTGTCGGCTCCCGTGATGGTGCCGAGATTGCGGCCGGGGTGGATCTGCACGTCGGTTTCGACGAACGGCGCGAGCCTGGATCCGAATCGGGATTTGGCGCGCCGAACGCCTTTCGCCACGGCGCGGACGATGCCGTGGTCCCGGGTGAACAGGACGATGATCCGGTCGGCTTCCCCCAGGTCGTGACGCTTTACGACGATCGCCCGGTCGCGATAGCTCTCCGCCATCGTTGGTTGCGCGGTCTCCCGTTAGGGGCGCTGCTCGAGGTTCTGCAGCGACTGGGCGGAGCGGATGAGCGCAAGGCTCGATTCCAGCAGCACGCGAACCAGGGCGAGCTGCAGGATGACGGCGAGAAGGATGAAGGGCACTCCGAACAGCAGGAACAGCAGGCCGAAGCCGGAGTCAAATTCGAAGGCGCCGGCTGCGCCGGTGATGGTCCACACCAGGGCGCCGAGGGAGACGACGATGGCGACCAGGACGTAGATGGTCTTCACGATCGACGGCGTGGCGTACTTGCGGAAGGAGAAATCGAACAACGCGGAGAAGAAACCGGCGTCGCGGCCGGCGGCTGCGGTGGCGGGAGCGCCGGTTGCACCGTTGGCGGGGTACCCGGAGTAGTCGGGGTACCCGGCCTGGGGGTTGTGCTGGCCCGCGGTCGAGTAATCGCCGGAGGGATTTCCCCATCCGCCGTCACCGGAGTAGCTGCCGAAGCCGTTTCCCGGGTTGTTCGCGTCGGTCACGGTTCACCTTTCGCTCGTTCATGGATCGTTTATGGATGATCTCGCCCGTGGGCGAATGATGAGGTTACCCGGCGCCCCGGATTCCACCGGCCGCAGCCCGCAAAAGGGAAACCTTCTCCGGGTCTCCGGGGCTTCGAGCTCGGTCGTGTCCCGCAGCCGCCCGCCCTAGAACCCCAGGCGTCCCAGCTGCTTCGGGTCGGACTGCCAGTCCTTGAGCACCTTGATGCGCAGGTCCAGGTAGACGTTGCCGCCGAGCAGTTCCATGAGGGACTTTCGGGCCTTGTGCACGGTGGCGCGCATGCGCCTGCCGTCCTTGCCCATGAGGATGTGCTTCTGGCCGGGACGCTCGACGTAGATGACGGCGTGGACGTCGGTGACGCCTTCGCGGTCGGGGTTCGGCATGACTTCGTCGATTTGGACGGCGACGGAGTGCGGCAGTTCATCGCGGAGGCCGCCGAGGGCCGCTTCGCGGATGAGTTCGGCCATGCGGGTGTCGCGGTCTTCGTCGGTGACGTGGCCGGACGGGTAGTACTTGGGGCCCTCCGGCAGCAGCGACGCCATCACGTTGACGAGGGTTTCCAGGTTTTCGCCGGAAGTCGACGACACGGGCACGAGTTCGGCTTCCGGGCCGAGCAGGTCGTGGAGTTCCATGAGGCGTTCGGCGATGACGTCGCGGCCGACCTTGTCGGCCTTGGTGACGATGCCCATCATCGTCGTGTTCGGGCATTCCTTGCGGACCGACTCGAGGATCCACCGGTCGCCGGGGCCGATTTTTTCGTCGGCGGGCACGGACATGGCGATGAGGTCGACGTCGGAGTAGGCCTCGGCGACCATGTCGTTGAGGCGGTGGCCCAGCAGTTTGCGGGGCTTGTGCAGGCCGGGGGTGTCCACGACGATGATTTGGCAGTCCTCGCGGTGCACCACGCCGCGCACGGGGTGGCGGGTGGTTTCCGGCTGGTCGGCGGTGATGGCGATCTTCTCGCCGACGAGGGCGTTGGTCAGGGTGGATTTGCCGGTGTTGGGGCGCCCCACGATAGACACGAATCCGGAGCGGTGGCCCGGCGGGGTGGCGTAGTCGTCGGAATCACCGCCGATTCCGGCGCCGGCCAACATGTCGTCCAGGTTTCCCATGTCAGTTCTCCTCTTGTTCGTGTCCCGCGGCGGCGTCCGCCGGTTCCGGGTCGACGGGTTCGACCACGACGGCGTGGACCCGCATGCGGCCCCGGCGGTCGCGTGCGCCTTCGGCGGTAAACCGCAGTCCGGCGGCCTCCACTTCGGCGCCCGGCAGCGGGACGCGTCCGAGGCCGTAGGCGAGCAACCCGGACACCGTGTCGACTTCGTCGTCCACGCCGTCGTCGAATCGGACCTCACGTCCCTCGGCTTCGTCGTAAAGCTCCACGAGTTCGCCGAGGGACAACCTGGCCATGACCCGGTACCGGCCGTCGCCGAGGGGTTCGATGGGCGCGCGCTCGTCTTCATCGTATTCGTCCGCGATCTCGCCGACGATTTCCTCGAGGATGTCCTCGATGGAGATCAGCCCCGCCACGCCGCCGTACTCGTCGACGAGAATGGCGATGTGGTTGCGGTCGCGCTGCATTTCGTCGAGCAGGTCGTCGAGGGGTTTGGAGTCCGGCACGAACGTGGCGGCGCGCATGACGTCGGTGACGGGCACGCTGCGGCCGCCGTCGGTGAGCGAGTAGGTCTGCTGCACCAGGTCCTTGAGGTAGACGATGCCGACGATGTCGTCGGCGCCGTCGCCAATGACCGGGATGCGCGAGTGGCCCGACCGGACGCACAGGGCGACGGCCTGGCCGGCGTGCTTCTCCGATTCGATCCACACCATTTCCGGGCGCGGCACCATCACCGACCGCGCGGACGTCGACGCGAGGTCGAAGACGGATTGGATCATGCGGCGTTCGTCGTGTTCGACGATGCCGCGTTCGCGGGCGATGTCGACCATTTCGCGCAGTTCAACTTCGCCGGAAAACGGGCCGTCGCGGAAGCCTCCGCCGGGGGTGAGCACGTTGCCCACCCAGATCAGGAGCTTTTCGACGGGGCTGAGCAGGCGGGAGACGGCGCCGAGGATGACGGCGGAGGCGAGCGACACCGCGCAGGGGTTGCGGCGTCCGAGGGTGCGCGAGGTGACGCCGAGGACCAGGTAGCTGAACAGCGTCATGGCCACGATCGCCGCGGTGATCGCCCAGGCGTCGGACCGGATGTAGTCCATCGCGAGGACCGCGACGAGGACCGAGCCGGAGACTTCGCACACCGTGCGCAGCAGCACGAGGACGTTGACGTTGCGGGCGCGGTAGTCCAGGACGCGGACCAGTGCCTTCGCGCCGGCGACTTCGTCGCGGACCATCTCATTGGCGCGCGCCCGGGAGATGGACGATACGGCGGTTTCGACGGTGCTGAGCACGCCGGCGATGGCCATGAGGAGGATGACCGCGATGATCATCCATGCCGATGCGGTCATCGCTGCGTGCCCGCCCCACGATCGTCGTCGTTGCGGCCATCACCGTCGCGGCCACGACCGGCGTCGCCATCCGCGTTACCGCCATGCATGTTCCCGCCGAGCTGTTCGTCGAGTTGCTCGCGGTCGGCGGCCGACGGGAAGGCGCCCGGGTTGATGGGCTTGGCCGGGAAGTCGGCGCCGCGGCGTTCGACGTCGTCGTACCAGTCGGCGAGCAGGCCATTTTGGAGCGCGAACATGCGGCGCTCCTCGTCGGCCTCGATGTGGTCGTAGCCGAGCAGGTGCAGCAGGCCGTGGACGGTGAGCAGGACCAGTTCGTGGCTGAGCGGGTGGCCGGCCTTCTCCGCCTGGCGGGCGGCGAAGTCGGGGCACAGCACGATGTCGCCGAGCATCGACGGGCCGGGCTGCGGTGCATCCGGGCGGCCGGAGCCGGGGGTGAGCTCGTCCATGGGGAAGCTCATGACGTCGGTCGGGCCGGGCAGGTCGAGCCAGCGGATGTGCAGGTCCTCGATGGTCGGTTCGTCGACGAGGTGGATCGACAGTTCCGCGGCCGGGTGGACGTCCATCCGGCCCAGGGCGTAGCGGGCGACGTCGATGAGCGATTCCTCGCTGACGCCGCGGCCGGATTCGTTGAAGACCTCGATGCTCATCGTCTCATGCTCCTTTTCCGCTGTCATTGCTCGTGTTGTCGCGGCCCATCACCGCTCGTCCCCCGAGTCCCACATCCAGTCGCCGCCGGGGCCGGGGGTCGCGCCGCCGCCGCGCTTGTTCTTTCCGCGCCCGGTGCCGTCCCGCCCGGCCACGTCGCGCTTGTTCTTGCCGCGCCGGGGTTCCGTGGATTCGGTCGTCCCACGTTCGACCTTCGCCCGTTCGGCGCGTTCCTGCTCCACGGCGTCGTAGTCGTCGTAGGCCTCGACGATGGCGGAGACGAGCGAGTGCCGGACGACGTCGGCCGCGCCGAGGTGCGGGAAGGCGATGCCGTCGATGCCGCCGAGGATGCGGCGCACCACGTCGAGGCCGGAGCGCTGCCCCCGGGGCAGGTCGACCTGGGTGGCGTCGCCGGTGACGACCATCTTTGCGCCGAAGCCGAGTCGGGTGAGGAACATCTTCATCTGCGCGGGCGTGGTGTTCTGCGCCTCGTCGAGGATGATGAATGCGTTGTTCAGCGTCCGTCCGCGCATGTACGCGAGCGGGGCGACTTCGATGACGCCGGACTCCATGAGTTTCGGGATCATCTCCGGGTCCATCATGTCGCGCAGCGCGTCGTGGAGGGGCCGCAGGTAGGGGTCGATTTTTTCGTGGAGGGTGCCGGGCAGGAAGCCGAGGTTTTCGCCGGCTTCGACGGCGGGGCGGGTCAGGATGATCCGTTCGACGTCCTTGCGCTGCAGCGCCTGGACGGCCTTGGCCATGGCCAGGTACGTCTTGCCGGTGCCGGCGGGGCCGATGCCGAAGATGATGGTGTTGCGGTCGATGGCGTCGACGTAATCCTTCTGGCCCTGGGTTTTGGGGCGGATGATTTTGCCGCGGCGGGCGATGATCTCCGCGCCGAGGACGTCGGCGGCGCCGCCGGGTCCGCCGGTCGCCCCGTCGCGGGCGTCGGCTCCGACGATGCCGACGGCGCGCGTCACGGAGTCGGTGGACAGTTCGTGGCCGCGGCGTGCCATGGATTCGAGTTCCTTGAAGGCCCGGGCCGCGGTGGCGACCTGGGAGGGGCGGCCGGTGACGGTGACGGTGGTGCCGCGGGCGTGGACGTCCGCGCCGAGGAGGTTTTCGAGGAGGCGCAGGTTGCGGTCGGCGTGCCCGAACACGGTCGGCGCGTGCGCGGGGTCGAGTTCGACGATCGCCTGGGTGCGGTGGTCGACGGCGTGTCGTTCGGGGCGTCGTCGTTCGGGTTGTCGGGTCGGATCCGTCACGCCGGGTGGAACCTCGTTTCCTTGGCGGGTTGGTGGTGCGGTTCGTGTGGTGGGGTCGGTGGTCGGCGCGCCGGGGCGGAGCGTCGACGGGTTTGTCACGATCTTAGGTCGTCTCACTGGTCGGGCGTGCACCGGCGCATGAGTTGCGGCAGCGATGGAGCCGCGACGGCGACGGCGATGACGCGGACGACGTGCATGACCACGACGATGCCCGCGCCGCCGCGTTCGGCGACGAAGCCGAAGACGAGCTCGCTGGCGCCGGGTGCGGTGGCCAGGTAGGAGTCGACGCCGCCGGTGATGCCGAACAGCCACATCGCCCAGGCAGACAGCGCGGTGGTGGCCAGCAGCATGCCGACGCCGGCGAGGACGTACGGCAGGGCGCGGCGGAATTCGGCGATGTTGGCCATGGTCATGCCGGAGCCGGCGGCGGTACCCAGGACGATGAATGCGACGGCGACGGCCAGCCGTGGCATGTCGGGGGCCAGTTCGGGCCAGATCATGGCGCCCGCGGCCCCGGCGAGGATGGCGGGGATGATGAAGGGTGCCGGGAACTTCGGCATGAGCTTTGCGACGGCGGTTCCCAACGCCATTGCGGCGGCGATCATCGCCCAGCTCGACCAGTCGCCCGCCCATTCCGAAATCCGGGACGCCGAGTCCATGGCGGTTGGGGCAGCTGCGACGCCGGTGGGAGCGCCGGCATCGTCGGGGCGGGCGTCACCCGGTCCGTCGAGAAGCAGGATCACGGCCGGCAGGCTCAACGAAACGACGAGCAGACGCAGGTACTGGGAGAAGACGACGAATTTCTCGTCGGCGCCGGCTTCGCGGGCCACCGCCAGCATGAGGGATGCGCCACCCGGCAGCGTGGCCACCACGGATGTGGCGCGATCGACGCCCGCGCGGCGGTGCAGCAGGGACGATGCGGCGAAGGCGACGAGCATCGACGCGACCGTGACCAGCAGGGCCAGGGGAAGACCCGCGGCGAGCTCGGCGGGGCTGGATTGTGCGACGGGGCCGACGGCCAGCAACGCGATGACCGTCTGCCCGAAGCGGTTCGGCCAGGGCCTGGTCCACTTCACGTTCGGGGCTGCGCGGCCGCCGGCGACCAGCGACAGCACCACGGCGACGACCATCGGTCCGACCAACCACCC
>ERZ1032871.144-NODE-144-length-10790-cov-17.434560_pt1 | contig 10790 bp, 8 predicted proteins | sample MGYA00519026_ERZ1032871 | MGnify/ENA primary metagenome ERZ1032871 (study PRJEB33719, sample SAMN04262510) | wastewater metagenome | biome: rural village; feature: composting latrine chamber; material: composting feces with ash | place: El Salvador | collected...
AGTTCCACGGGCCCGTCAGCACCCGGCAGCTGCGCGGCCTGCACGGACCGTCCCTCCGGGTTCGACGTCGCGGCCAGCACGAACACGCCCCGGCCGGTTTCCTCGGCCAGCGACAGCGCCGGCTCCAGGGAACCGAAGCCCAGGTACGGCGACACCGTCACGGCGTCGCAGGCCAACGGGCTGCCGTCGGCGAGCCACGCCTGCGCGTACGCGGCCATCGTCGAACCGATGTCGCCGCGCTTGGCGTCCGCGAGCGTCAGCGCGCCACCGTCGGAAAGCTCCGCCAGCGCCCGCTCCAGCACCACGAACCCGCGGGAACCGTACGCCTCGTAGAAGGCGACCTGGGGCTTGACCAAAGCCACCGTGCCCGCGAACGCCTCCACGCAAATGCCCGTGAAGCGCTCCAGGCCGTCGGCGTCGGTGCCCAGGCCCCAGTCGCGGAGCAGCTGCGGGTGCGGGTCGATGCCCGCGCACAGCCGCCCGCGCTCGGCGGTCACCGCCACCAGGCGGGACGCGAAATCGGCGGCCACGACCTACTCCCCGCCGAGCTGGTGCAGGTCCTGCAGGGCCCGCACGACGACCTGGTCGTTGTTGACCGCCGAGATGCCCTGCACCGCCGCGACCGCGCCCTGGACGGTGGTCACGCACGGGATGTTCATCGCGACCGCCGCGGCGCGGATCTCGTAGCCGTCCGAACGGACGTCCGCCGAGCCGACGGGGGTGTTGATGATGAGGTCGACCTCGCCGCCGCGGATGACGTCGACGATGGTCTTCTTGCCCTCGACCTCCGGACCGGCGGCCGTGAGCTTGTTGACCTCCTCGCAGTCGATGCCGTTGCGGCGCAGCATGCCCGCGGTGCCGTGCGTCGCCAGGATGCGGAAGCCCTTCTCCGCCAGACGCTGAATCGGGAACACCAGGGTGCGCTTGTCGCGGTCGGCCAGGGACACGAACACGGTGCCCTCGGTCGGCAGCTCCGCATACGCGCCGGCCTGCGACTTCGCGAACGCCGCGCCGAAGTTGCCGGCCAGGCCCATGACCTCGCCGGTGGACTTCATCTCCGGGCTCAGCAACGAGTCCAGCTCGCGGCCGTCCGGGCTGCGGAAGCGGTTGAACGGCAGCACGGCCTCCTTCACCGCAATCGGCGAGGACTCCGGCAGCGAACCGCCGTCGAGTTCGTCGGGCAACATGCCCTCGGCGCGCAGCTCGGCGATGGTGGCGCCCATCATCACGCGGGACGCGGCCTTCGCCAGCGGCACCGACGTCGCCTTCGACACGAACGGCACCGTGCGGGACGCGCGGGGGTTCGCCTCGATGACGTACAGGGTGTCGTCGCGCAGCGCGTACTGCACGTTCATCAGGCCCTTCACGCCGATGCCGTGCGCCAGCGCGGCGGTCGAGCGGCGGACCAGGTCGATGATGCCGTCGCCCAGGGTCATCGGCGGCAGGGCGCACGCCGAGTCGCCGGAGTGAATGCCCGCCTCCTCGATGTGCTCCATGACGCCGCCCAGGTAGACCTCGTCGCCGTCGCACAGGGCGTCGACGTCGATCTCGATGGCGTTGTCCAGGAAGCGGTCGACGAGCACCGGGTGCTCGCTGGACAGCTCGGTGGCGCGGTTGATGTAGTCCTCGAGCGTGGCCTCGTCGTAGACGATCTCCATGCCGCGGCCGCCCAGCACGTAGGACGGGCGGACCAGCACCGGGTAGCCGATGGAATCGGCGACGCGGCGCGCCTCCTCGAACGAGGTGGCCGTGCCGAACTTCGGCGCCGGCAGATTCGCGGCCTCCAGCACCTTGCCGAACTCTCCGCGGTCCTCGGCCAGGTCGATGGCGCCCGGCGTCGTGCCGACGATGGGCACGCCCGCCTTCTCCAGGCGATCCGCCAGGCCCAGCGGGGTCTGGCCGCCGAGCTGCACGATGACGCCGGCGACGGTGCCGGACTGCGCCTCCGCGTGGTAGACCTCCATGACGTCCTCGAACGTCAGCGGCTCGAAGTACAGGCGGTCGGCGGTGTCGTAGTCGGTGGACACCGTCTCCGGGTTGCAGTTGACCATGACGGTCTCGTAGCCGACGCGCGACAGCTCCAGCGCGGCGTGCACGCAGGAGTAGTCGAACTCGATGCCCTGGCCGATGCGGTTCGGGCCCGAACCCAGGATGATGACCTTCTCGCGCTCGGTCTGCGGCGCCACCTCGGACTCCGCGGCCGGGTCCATCTCGTACGCCGAGTAGTGGTACGGGGTCTTCGCCTCGAACTCGGCGGCGCAGGTGTCCACCGTCTTGAACACCGGGTGGACGTTCAGGCGCCAGCGCAGCTGCCGCACGCCCTCCTCGCCGGCCAGCTCGGGGCGGAGCGCCGCGATCTGGGCGTCGGAAAGCCCCCAGTACTTAGCCTCGCGCAGCAGGTCCTCGTCGACGACGGGGGCCTCCAGCAGCGCGGCGCGGATGTCCTGCAGGTTCTCCATCTCGGCGATGAACCACGGGTCCAGGCCGGAGGCCTCGTGAATCTGCTCGACGGTGGCGCCCAGGCGCTGGGCCAGCTCCACGTCGTAGATGCGGCCGTCGGTCGGGCGCCTCAGATCCTCCAGCACCGCGTCCACGTCGGTGGCGCGGTCGCCGGCGAAGTACTCGTCCGGGACGGTCCAGAAACCGGCCGGCTTCGACTCCAGCGAACGCATCACCTTGCCCAGCGCCGACACGTAGTTGCGGCCGATGGACATGGCCTCGCCGACCGACTTCATCGTCGTGGTCAGCGTGTCGTCGGCGCCCGGGAACTTCTCGAACGCGAAGCGCGGCGCCTTGACGATGACGTAGTCCTGCACCGGCTCGAACGCCGCCGGCGTCGCACCCGTGATGTCGTTGGTGATCTCGTCGAGGGTGTAGCCGATGGCCAGCTTCGCGGCGATCTTCGCGATCGGGAAGCCGGTGGCCTTCGACGCCAGCGCCGAGGACCGCGACACGCGCGGGTTCATCTCGATGGTGATGATGCGGCCGTCGTCCGGGTTGATGGCGAACTGCACGTTGCAGCCGCCCGCGGCGACGCCGACCTCGCGCAGGATGGCGATGCCCTGGTTGCGCATGATCTGGAACTCGCGGTCCGTCAGCGTCATCGACGGCGCGACGGTCACCGAGTCACCGGTGTGCACGCCCAGCGCGTCGACGTTCTCGATGGAGCAGATGACCACGACGTTGTCGTCGGCGTCGCGCATCAGCTCCAGCTCGAACTCCTTCCAGCCGAGGATGGACTCCTCGATGAGGACGTTCGCCTCGGGTGAGGCGGCCAGGCCGCCGCCCGCGATGCGCTCCAGGTCCTCGTCGGTGAACGCCAGGCCGGAGCCCAGGCCGCCCATGGTGAAGGACGGGCGGACGACGACCGGCAGGCCGAGCTCGGCGACGGTCTCGCGGACCTCGTCCATGTTGTGGCACACGCGGGAGCGGGCCGACTCGCCGCCGATCTTGGCGACGATGTCCTTGAACATCTGGCGGTCCTCGCCGCGCTGGATGGCCGGGATGTCGGCGCCGATGAGGTCGACGCCGTACTTGTCCAGGATGCCCGCGCGGTCCAGCTCGATGGCGGCGTTCAGGGCGGTCTGGCCGCCGAGGGTGGCCAGCACCGCGTCAATCGGGTGGCCCTCCTCCTTCTCCTTCGCCAGGATCTTCTCGATGTACGACGGCTGGATCGGCTCGATGTACGTGGCGTCGGCGAACTCCGGGTCCGTCATGATCGTCGCCGGGTTCGAGTTGATCAGCGTGACGCGCAGGCCCTCCTCGCGGAGGACGCGGCAGGCCTGGGTGCCCGAGTAGTCGAACTCGCAGGCCTGGCCGATGACGATCGGGCCGGAACCGATGACCAGGACGTGGTTGATGTCTGTGCGGCGAGGCATGTTAGTTCTGGCCTTCCTGGTTGTCGGTGGAGCCGGCGCGGTCCATCAGCGCCATGAATTCGTCGAAGAGGTTGTGGGCGTCGTGCGGGCCGGCGGCCGACTCGGGGTGGTACTGCACCGAGAACGCCTTGCCGGAGTCGAGCGCCACGCCCTCGACGGTGCCGTCGTTGAGGCAGGTGTGGGTGACCTTCGCCGGGCCCCACGGGGTGTCGAAGGACTGCCCCGCCTCGCCCTCCAGGGCGAACCCGTGGTTCTGGGCGGTGATGTAGATGGTGCCGGTGGAGTGGTCCTTCACCGGGACGTTGATGCCGCGGTGGCCGAAGCGCATCTTGTAGGTGCCCAGGCCCAGGGCGCGGCCCAGGATCTGGTTGCCGAAGCAGATGCCGAACAGCGGCATGCCGTCGTCCAGCGCGTTCTTGGCCACCTGGACCATCGCGTCGGCGGCGGCGGGGTCGCCCGGGCCGTTGGAGATGAAGACGCCGTCCGGGGCGTGCTCCTTCTTGATCTCCGGGTACGGCGTGTTGGCGGGCACGACGATGACGCGGGCGCCGCGCTTGGCCATCTCGCGCGGGGTGTTGGCCTTGATGCCCAGGTCGTAGGCGACGACGGTGCGCTTGACCTCGCCCTCCGGCTCGACGACGTAGGTCTCGTCGGTGCTGACCTCGGCGGAGAGGTCCGCGCCGGCCATCGGCGGCTGCGAGCGGACGATCTCCACGAGCTCCTCGACCGGCTTGCCGGCCTCGTCGCCGGAGAAGATGCCGGCGGCGATGGCGCCGTTGTCGCGGATGTGGCGGACCAGCGCGCGGGTGTCGATGCGGCGGATGCCCACCAGGCCCTGCGCCACCATCTCGTCGACGAGGGTGCGCTCGGCGCGCCAGTTGGAGACGGAGCGGGCCAGGTCGCGGATGACGTAGCCGGCGGCCCAGATGCGGTCGCCGCGGGACTCCGAGTCCTCGTCGTTCCAGCCGGTGTTGCCGATTTGCGGCGCGGTGGCCACGACGATCTGGCGGTGGTACGACGGGTCGGTCAGGGTCTCCTGGTAACCGGTCAGGGCGGTGTTGAAGACCGCCTCGCCCAGGGTCCGGCCGGTTGCGCCGAAACCGAGGCCCTTGAAGACCTTGCCGTCGGCGAGGACCAGGACCGCGGGGGTGTTGCAGTCCGCGGGCTCGTTGCTCACGTGGTTGCCTTTCTCGTGTCCGGCGTCGGTGCCGGTGTCTTCTTTACGGTGCTTTCCCATCAGGCGTCCGCCTTCCCGTTCAGTGCCGTCACGCGGCCGCGCAGCACGGTCGCGGCGACGGAGACGGACATCTCCATGTCCTCGTAGGGGGTGTTCTCGGCCTTCGACGCCAGGTCGGCGCCGTGGACGGTCCACTTCTTCCCCGGGTCGACGACCGTGAGGTTGGCGGGTTCGCCGACGGCGATGGGGCGGCCGTGGCCGGGGAGCCGGACGATTTCGGCCGGCTTCTCGCTCATGACCTTGGCCAGCCAGCGCCAGTCGCACGGGCCGTCGAGGACGAACTCCTCGGCGATGATGGCCATGGAGGTTTCCAGGCCCAGCATGCCGGGCTTGGCGTGCTCGAATTCGACGCACTTCTCTTCCGAGCCGTGCGGGGCGTGGTCGGTGGCGACGCAGTCGATGACGCCGTCGATCAGCGCCTGGCGCAGGGCCGCGGTGTCGCGGTCCTCGCGCAGGGGCGGGTTGACGCGGTTGCGGCCGTCGAAGGTCTCGAGGCGCGCGTCGGTGAGCACCAAGTGGTGCGGGGTGACCTCCGCGGTGAGGGGGATGTCGCGTTCCTTGGCCCAGCGGACCAGTTCGACGGTGCCCTCGGTGGAGGCGTGGCAGATGTGCATGCGGCCGCCGTAGTCGCGGGCGAGGATGGCGTCGCGGGCGACGATGGATTCCTCGGCGACGCGGGGCCAGCCGCCGAGGCCGAGGCGCGCGGCGGTGGGGCCCTCGTGGGCGACGGCGTCGATGGTCAGGCGGGGGTCCTCGCAGTGCTGCGCGAGGAGCACGTCCTCGCCGCGGGCGTATTCCACGGCGCGGCGCATGATCAGCGGGTCGTCGACGCACTTGCCGTCGTCGGAGAACACGCGGACCTTCGCCTGCGAGTCGGCCATCATGCCGAACTCGGTGAGGCCGGAGCCCTTGAGCCCCTTGGTGATGGAGCCGACGGGGTGCACGTCGCACAGGCCCACGGCCTGCGCCTTCAGCCAGACGGACTCGGCGATGGCCGGGTCGTCGGTGACAGGCGCGGTGTTGGCCATGGTGAACACGGCGGTGAAGCCGCCGAGGGCGGCGGCGGCGGAACCGGTCGCCAGGGTTTCCGTGTCCTCGCGGCCGGGCTCGCGGAAGTGGACGTGGATGTCCACCAGGCCGGGCAGCAGGACGAGGGAGTCGAAGTCGAGGACGCGCGCGTCGTCGGCGGCGTCCTCCCCCGCGTCGGCGCCGATGGCGGCGATGACGCCGTCCCGGACGAGCACGGAGACGTCCTCGCCCTCGCCGTAGGGGCGGACGCCGGTCAGCAGCAGGTCGCCGCGTGCGGGCGGGGCCAGCGGTCCGACGGCCGGGTACGCGGAATCGGTCACTGGTCTGCTCCTTCGGTGATGGCGCGGCCGGCGGTCAGCAGGGTGAACAGGACCGCCATGCGGACGTGGACGCCGTTGGCCACCTGCTGCAGCACGGCGCTGCGGGGCAGGTCGGCGACGTGGTCGTTGATTTCCATGCCGCGCAGCATCGGGCCGGGGTGCATCACGACGCAGTCGTCGCGGAGCAGCTTCTCGCGGTCGCGGGACAGTCCGTAGCGGGTCGCGTACTCGCGGTGCGAGGGGAAAAACCCGCCGTTCATGCGTTCGGCCTGGACGCGGAGCATCATGACCGCGTCGGCGTCGGGAAGCTCGGGTTCCATGCGGTGGGCGACGCGCACCGGCCAGTTCTCCACGCCGTGCGGCAGGAGGGTCGGCGGGGCGACGAAGACGACCTCGGCGCCCAGCGCGGACAGCAGGTCCGCGTTGGAGCGGGCGACGCGCGAGTGGAGGATGTCGCCGACGATGACGACCTTCCGCCCCTCGATGTCGCCGAGTCGCTGCCGCAGGGTGACGGCGTCCAGCAGCGCCTGGGTGGGGTGCTGGTGCTTGCCGTCGCCGGCGTTGATGATGGCCGGCTGCTGGCCGTGCTTGCCCGTCCACTCCGCGATGAGCTTCGCCGCGCCGGACGCCGGGTGTCGCACGACGATGGCGTCGGCGCCGATGGCGTCGAGGGTCAGGGCGGTGTCCTTGAGGCTCTCGCCCTTCTTCACCGACGACGAGGACGCCGAGATGTTGATCACGTCCGCGCTCATCCACTTGCCCGCGGTCTCGAAGGACGCGCGGGTGCGGGTGGAGTTCTCGTAGAAGCAGGTGAAGATGGTGCGGCCGCGCAGCGTCGGCAGCTTCTTCACCTCGCGGCCCGCCAGGGCCTCCCTGAAGCGATCCGCCTCGTCCATGAGGGCGACGATTTCGTCCTTGGTGAGGTCGGCAATGCTCAGCAGGTGCTTCACGACGCCGTGGTCCGGCTCAGGATGACCGCGTCGCGGCCATCGATTTCCTCGGCCAGCACCCGCACGTCCTCGTGGCGGGCGGTGGGCAGGTTCTTGCCGACGTAGTCGGCGCGGATCGGCAACTGCCGGTGGCCGCGGTCGACGAGGACGGCGAGCTGGATGACGTCCGGGCGCCCGATGTCGTTGAGCGCGTCGAGCGCCGCCCGGATGGTGCGGCCCGAGAACAGCACGTCGTCGACCAGGACGGTGACGGTGCCGTCGATGCCGGCTTCCGGGATCCGCGTCGGCCGCAGCGCGCGGTGGGGGCGCTTGGCCAGGTCGTCGCGGAACAGGGTGATGTCGAGGGAGCCCGTTTCCACGCGCACCCCCGTGTACTCCTCGATGCGCCGGGCCAGCTTCTCGGCCAGCGGCACCCCGCCGGACGGGATTCCCAGCAGCACCACCCTCGGTGCGCTGCTTCCGTCCAGTGCGGTCTTCTCGATGATCTGGTGCGCGATGCGCGCGACGGTCCGGCCGACCTCATCGGCGTTGAGCAGTTCGGTGACTGCCGCTTCGCCCGGGTTCGCCGGATTCGTGTTCTCGCTCATCGTGACCTCCTTCCCCGCCTCTCCGTGCGGTCCGTTAAAGGATGTCCCGTGATTGCCCACGGTTACGGCTGCGATCCTACCAGCCCCTCCGGGGCCCCTACTTCGTCTCCCCGAGCTTCCTCTTCGCGTCCTCTACGTCGAATTCGGCGGTGGGCCATTCGAGCCCGAGGCCGCGCAAGGTGTCGAGCAGCAGGCCCTTGACCACCAGGCGCGAGTACCACTTGCGGTTGGCGGGCACGCAGTACCAGGGGTTCGTTTCGGTCGAGGTGCGCCGCAGTGCCTCATCGTAGGCGTCCTGGTAGTCGTCCCAGAGGGCGCGGTCGGCGATGTCGCCGACGTCGAACTTCCAGTGCTTGTCCTCGCGCTCGAGGCGTTCCATCAGCCGCTCGAACTGCTCGTCCGGGTCGATGTGCAGCATGACCTTGATCAGGTGCACGTCGTTGGCCGCCAGCTCGTTCTCGTACGCGACGATCTCGTCGTAGCGCCCCTCGATCTCGTCGAGCGGCGTCAGCTCCTTGACCTTCTCGACCAGCACGGCCTCGTAGTGGGACCGGTCCCACACGCCGATGCGGCCGGGCCTGGGCATGCGGATGCGCGAGCGGTAAAGGAAGTCGTGCTCGTTCTCCTCGTCGGTGGGCCGCCCGAAGGAGAACACCTCCACGCCCTGCGGGTCGATGCCCTTGAGCACGTGGCGCACCACGCCGCCCTTGCCGGAGGTGTCCATGCCCTGCAGCACGATGATGATCGTCGGCGCCGACCCGTCGCCGCTGCGCGACGCGGCGTACATCCGCTCCTGCAGATCGGCGATTTCTTCGTCGTGGTCGTCGAACTGCTCGGCGGCGATTTCCTTGCCCTTGCCGTTGTTCGGCAGGCCGGGGGTGGAGTCGGCGTCGACATGCGAAAGCCGCCACCCCTCCCCGACCTTCAGCGCGTGCGCGTCGTCAAGAGTGAAGTGGCGGTGCTTCCGTTTTTTGCCCATGGGGCAATGCTAGTGGCGTTAACCCTCCGAGGGCTCGTCCCCGGTGTCCCCGGCGTCCTTCGGGGCCTCGACGACCTCGACGCCGGGCTCCGGCATCGTCGGCGTGCCGGGGACGATCGGGTCGGTCACCCGGACCGCGGCGGCGGCCATGCGGGCCTGGCCGGCGATGTCGGCCTCCGCGTCCAGCACCGCGTTGATGTACGGCGGGGCGACGTCGGTGGAGTACTCGCTGGCCAGCTCCACGCCCTCGACGACGGCCACGCGCGGCGGGACATCCGGGTTGTGGAACAGCTCCCACGTGCCGACGCGCAGGATCGCGCGGTCGACGGCCGGCAGCCGGCGCAGGGGCCACTCCGGCGACAGGTAGGACGAGATGGTCGAGTCGATGCCGTCGATTTCGGCGGCGACGCCGCGGACGATCTCCTCGGTGTACTCCGCGACCGGCGCGACGCCGGAGTCCATGTCGCGGGCGAGCTCGAGGCGCTCCTCGATCAGTCCCTCCGGGTCCACCCCGCGCTGCTCCGCCTCGAACAGCAGGTCAACGGCGCGGCGGCGGGCCCGGTAGCGGGCGCCGCGGCGCTTGTAGTTGGTTTCCTTCTGAGTCATGGAGGATCAGTTGTTCACGCGCGACAGGTAGGAGCCGTCGCGGGTGTCGATCTTCAGGACGTCGCCGGTCTCGATGAACAGCGGGACCTGGACCTCGGCGCCGGTCTCCAGGGTCGCCGGCTTGGTGCCGCCGGTGGAGCGGTCGCCCTGCAGGCCCGGGTCGGTCTGCGCGACGGTGAGGTCGACGGAGACGGGCATCTCGGCGAACAGCGGCTCGCCCTCGTGGAAGGAGACCTGCACGGAGGTGTTCTCCAGCAGGAAGCGGGCGGGCTCGCCCATGAGGTGCGGGGCCAGGTTGATCTGGTCGTAGGTCTTCTCGTCCATGAGGACGTAGTCCTCGCCGTCGCGGTACAGGAAGGTCATGTCGCGGCGGTCGACGGTGGCGGTCTCGACCTTGACGCCGGCGTTGAAGGTCTTGTCGACGGTCTTGCCGGAGACGACGTCCTTGAGCTTGGTGCGCACGAACGCGGGGCCCTTGCCCGGCTTGACGTGCTGGAATTCGACGATCTGCTGCAGCTTGCCGTCGATCTTGAGGACAAGGCCGTTCTTGAAGTCGGAGGTGTTGGCCACGAAAAGAGCTCCTGTCGGGTTGGCGACTCGGTGGTTCGGACTGACCTGTACACGATACCCCCACCGCCGCCGCGGGCGGTAGCAGGGTTCGGCGCGCCTACAGGGTCTTCGGCAGCGGGGTGATGATCTCGGCGTCGCCGTCGGTGATGACGACGGTGTCCTCGATCCGGGCCCCGCCGGTGCCGGGCACGTAGATGCCGGGCTCGATGGTGAGGGTCATGCCGGTGGCCAGCACGCCCTCGGCGCGGCTCGAGGCGAAGGGCGCCTCGTGGACGTCCAGGCCGATGCCGTGCCCGGTGGAGTGCACGAAGTACTCGCCGTACCCGGCGGCGACGATCTCCTGCCGGGCGGCGGCGTCGACGTCGGCCAGCGCGGTGCCCGGCCGGGCGGCGGCGATGCCGGCCAGCTGGGCGCGCAGCACGGCGGAGTGGATTTCCCGGACGGTGTCGTCGGCCGTGTCCGCGCCGCCGACGACGAGGGTGCGGGTCATGTCCGAGTGGTAGCCGTCCTTGGCGGCGCCGAAGTCGAAGGTGACCAGGTCGCCCTCCTCGAGGACCCGGTCCTCGGCGCCGTGGTGCGGCTTCGCGGAGTTGCGACTCCGGCATCGGCGCCGCCGTGGCCATCGCCTTCGCCC